>Ga0265313_10002210_pt1 | contig 17166 bp, 16 predicted proteins | sample 4123metaG_FD_203122 | JGI IMG/M metagenome (GOLD analysis project Ga0265313, IMG submission 203122) | Rhizosphere microbial communities from Carex aquatilis grown in University of Washington, Seatle, WA, United States - 4-1-23 metaG | ecosystem: Host-associated > Plants > Roots > Rhizosphere >...
AGCAAATCGGCTGGAATGGCCATATGAAATGGTTCCTTCACTGGTCCGGGCTTTTGGTCGGGAGCGGGGCAGCCCCCAGCGGGTTCGGCCGGATCGATTGGGGCTTGGTCTACGGCGCCGCCAGCCTATGTCGGAGAAACCTCATACGCCAGCCCGGCAATCGTGCTGCGACTACAGAGCGAACTGACTTCCATGTCCGAATCGGTCACGACTGCGCCCGCCCAGCATTTCGATGCACGGCCGACGCGCCAATTGCTGCTCCTCGCCCGGGAGATCAACGCCACGCCGGGCCATTTCGGGCTCTATGCCTTTGCGGCGATCATCGTCGCCGTCATCGTCGCGACCGCCGCGATGCAGGTTGTGCTGAATGCCTGGAACCAGCCGTTTTACGACGCCATCTCCCGCAAGGATTTTGGCGAGTTCGTGCATCAGCTTTTCGTGTTCTTCGAGCTCGTCGCCGTCCTGCTCGTCCTCAACGTCAGCCAGACCGGTTGCAACCAGTTCATCCGTTTGAAGCTCCGCCAGCTTGCCACGACCGATCTCATCGAAAACTGGATGACCGACCGACGCGCCGCACGCATCGCCCGCGCCGGCCAGATCGGCGTCAATCCCGACCAGCGCATCCATCAGGACGCGCATCACCTGACCGACCTGTCGACCGATCTCGGCGTCGGACTTGTGCAGGCCGCGATCCTGCTGCTGGGATTCATCGGCGTGCTCTGGGTGCTGTCGGACGGTATCCTCCTCTCCTTCGGCGGCCGCACCTTCTCCATCCCCGGCTACATGGTATGGGCGGCGCTGGCTTACGCCACCAGCGGCTCGTGGTTGTCGTGGATCGTCGGCCGCCCGCTGGTGCGCCTCAACGTCTCGCTCTATGGGCGCGAGGCCGACCTGCGCGTCGCACTGGTCGAGGCGGCCGAAGACGCCGACAGCATCGCGGTGTACCGCGACGAGGGCGCGGTGAAGCGCGGTCTGGAGGAGAACCTCGGCCGCGTCGTTGAGATCAGCACCGAGATCATCATGGCAACGCTGCGCCTGACCGGCATCACCGCCTCTTATGGCTGGGTTGCGATCGTGTTTCCGATCATCGTCGCGGCGCCGGGCTATTTTGAAGGGCACCTGTCTTTTGGCGGCCTGATGATGGTTGTCGGCGCGTTCAATCAGGTCCAGCAGTCGCTGCGCTGGTTTGTCGACAACACCAGCGCGATTGCCGATTGGCGCGCGACCCTGCTGAGGGTGATGAACTTCCGCCAGGCGCTTCTCGATCTCGATCGCTTCGACGAGGAAACCGTCCACTTCAAGCGCACGACCAGCGCCAACGGCCATCTTGTCTTCGACAATTTCGTCGTCGCCAGTTTCCGCGGCCACGCCGAGCTCAGCGAAAAGCACGTCGATATCGCGCCCGGCGAACGCGTCCTCATTTTCGGCAAGGCCGGATCGGGCAAGAGCAGCCTCTTCCTCGCCCTTGCCGGTCTGTGGAACTGGGGCACCGGGCAGATCGCCATGCCGCCGGACGATGGCGTGATGTTCCTCTCGCAGAAGCCCTACTTGCCCCCGGGTTCGCTCCGCAACGCGCTGACCTATGGTCTCGACCACGGCGAGCACGCCGATGCCGAGGTTCTGGCCGCCCTGCAGCGCGTTGGATTGACCCAGTTCACATCGCTGGATGGCGTCGAGCGGTGGGACAGGGATCTATCCATGACCGAGCAGACGCGGCTGGCGCTGGCGCGGTTGCTGCTGGCGCGTCCGCGGTGGCTGATCGCCGATGAGGCGATCAACCTGGCCGACGAGGAGGAGCGCGCAGTGCTGTCGTCGTTGTTCGAGAAGGAGCTGGCGGGTGTCGGCCTGCTCAGCATCTCCGACAGTCCGGTCTCCAATGGCTTCTTCTCGCGCACGATCAATCTGGTGCCACACCCGCTCAAGGTTCCGGCCGAAGCCGAGCCGTCGGCCGGCACCACCGCCCAAGCCCCGGTATGACAGATGCCAGATGAAACGCGCTTGCGTCCCTCCCTCTCGCGCGAGGCCCTCTTCGATCTGGTCCAGGAGCGGACGTTCCGATGGTTCTGGGAGCGCGCCGACGAGGCGTCCGGCATGGCGCCGGACCGCACCACGTCGCCGGCGGGGTTGGTCACAGTCGGCGGCACCGGCTTTTGCGTCATGGCGCTGGTCGTCGGCGCCTCCCGCGGCTTCGTCACCCGAGCCGACGCGCTCGTCCGCCTCGCGAAGATTGTCGCCACGCTCGAGCGCGCCGAGCGCCATCACGGCGTCTTTCCGCACTGGATGGACGGCCGCAGCGGGGCGGTCATCCCGTTCTCGCCGAAGGACGACGGCGGCGATCTGGTCGAGACCGCCTTCCTGATGCAGGGGCTGCTCACCGCGCGCCATTATTTCGACGGCGATGAGCCGCTTGAAGCGGAGGTAAGAGCGCGCATAGACGCGCTGTGGCGGGCGGTCGAGTGGAACTGGCACAAGGCGCCCGATGACAGCGTGTTGCTCTGGCACTGGAGTCCCAACTGCGGCTTCGAGCTCAATCATGCCATCCGCGGCTGGAACGAGTGCCTGATCGTCTATGTCCTTGCCGCGGGTTCGCCGACTTACCCGATTGATCCCGCGCTCTATCACGAAGGCTGGGCGCGCAGCCCGACATTCCTGAACGGCCGCAAGGCGTACGACATCGAACTGCCGCTGGGCCCGCCGCTAGGCGGCCCGCTGTTCTTCGCGCACTACTCGTTCCTCGGGCTGGATCCGCGCAGCCTGCGCGACCGCTACGCCGACTACGGCGAGCAGAACCGCCGCCATGTCGCGTTGAACCACGCCTATTGTCTGGAGAATCCGAAGGGGTGCGCCGGATATGGCCCGGCCTGCTGGGGTCTGACCGCCAGCGACAATTTTGCCGGATACTCGGCACATGCCCCCGACAATGACCGCTGTGTGATCGCGCCCACGGCGGCGCTCGCCAGCTTCCCCTATGCCCCGGAGATGGCGGCGACCGCGATGGAACATTTCTATTTCGATCTCGGCGATCGCATCTGGACGAAATGGGGTTTCACCGACGCGTTCAGCGATCAGCGTGAGTGGTATTCGGGTGATCACCTCGCCATCGATCAGGGCCCCATCGTCATCATGATGGAGAACCACCGCTCCGGCCTGCCGTGGCGCCTGTTCATGCAGGTGCCGGAAGTGCGCGCCGGGCTCGATCGGCTGGGATTTTCCGCCCCAGCCACAGCCTGAGCCTCACGCGCTCAATCGACCCTTGCGGGCGGGCAGTCCGCCCGGATCAGCAACGACGTCAGCTCGGATTCTAAACCGGCCGTGACGCCCCGCACGCGCGACGAGTGATGTTCACATGAGAGCCGGCTGGCTGATTGGCGAAGGAGGACGGCCGCAATCCCAGATCGAAAATTGGAGCAAATATCGCGCTGCGCAAATCGCGGACGACCATTTACAAATGTTCAGATATCATCCATGATATTCGCTAATGGAATTTGGTGCGGCGCCGCCTCCGATTCGGGGGAGGGGGCCGCGCCCAAAGCGGCATAAGCCGCACTTTAAAGGAGGGAATGCGCATGAAGGCGTACGCAACGTGGCTTTCCGCTTGTGCCCTGATGTTTGCGGCTCACGCGGCCATGGCCGATGACACCAATAAGATCGCCATCGTCGTTGGCGGTCCGCATCCGTACTTTGCCTCGATGGAAGGCGCTGCCGCAGATGTGAAAAAGCAGCTTGGCATCGGCGAAGTGGACTACCGGGTTCCGCAGCAGTGGGACGTCGCCCAGCAGAACAAGCTGATCGAATCGCTGGTCAGCACGGGCTCCAAGGCCTTCCTTCTCGCGCCAGGCGACCCGGTCGGCAGCATCACGATGATGAACGAGCTGAAGGACTCCGGCATCATCTCCGCCGTCATGGCTGGCTGTGTGTCTGATCCCAGCCCGGCGATGTTCTGCATGGCCACCGATGTCTATAAGTCCGCCTACCAGGGCACGAAGCATCTGATCGAAGCGATGGGCGGCAGTGGAAACATTGTCCACTTCACCGGCCTGTTCGCCGATTCCAACACCCAGCTGCGCATCAAGGGCGTCGAAGACGCGGTCGCGGAGACTGGCGGCAAGGTCAAGATACTGCAGACCATCGCCGACATCGATTCGCCGCAGCCGGCCGACGAAAAGATCAACGCCTATCTCGCTTCGCAGGGCTCCAAGACGGACGGGATCATCACGACGGCCTGGATTCCGGCAGTGGTGGCGTCGACGGCGCTGCGCAACATCGGTGACAAGCGGATCAAGATGGTCGGCATCGACCATGATCCGATTGTGCTCGCCGCCATCAAGGACGGCTTCATCAACGGCACCATGCTGCAGAATCCGTACGGGCAGGCCTACCTCGGCACCTACGTCCTCGACAAGGTGCTGAACGGCTGCAAGTTCAAGGACAATGCACCCTTCGCCAAGACCGCGCAGACGGCCCGCTTCATCGACACCGGCACGCTCTTCATCGGCGCCGATCAGGTCGACAAGTACGTGAACGGCCTCAAGGCGCTGACCGATCAGCTGCGCGGCAAGCTCGATGCCGACTATCTGAGCTGCCCGTCGTAACCCGAGGCTGTCTCAGTCATGCCGCTCTTTGCCTTGACCCTCGATCTCAAGGACGACGAGCGGCTCATCCAGGAATATCTCGAGCACCACCGGAAGGTTTGGCCGGAGGTGCTCGAGGCCCTGAGCGGCACCGGCGTCGAAGACATCAAGATCTATCTCGCCGGCCGTCGGCTCTTCATGGTGATGGTCGCCGGCGAGAATTTCGACCCCGCACGTTCGTTCGCTGACTATCGCAGGAACCCCGTCGCGGAACGGTGGGATGAGTTGATGAAGACGTACCAGCAGAAGCTGCCGGAAGCGGCTGCCGATGAGTGGTGGATGGCACTCAAGCCTGTCTTTGATTTTGCCGAACAGCGGAAAGCGCTTCGTGACCGTCTGCCGTAGATCGTGTGATGGGGCCCGCAGCCACATGAGGCGGCCATGACATCGATTGATGCGGCGCCGTCCCGTCGGCGTTACTTGCCGGCATGGGCCACCCGGCCCGAGATCGGTCTGGTGGTCATCATCGTTTTGATGATCGCTATCTTCAGCGTCACCGCTCCTGGATTCCTCAGCCCGTTTAACACGTTCGCCGTCGCTCGCGATCTGGCGGTGGCGATTGTCCTCGGCTACGCGATGATGGTGGTTCTGGCGGTCGGCGGGATGAACCTCGCTGTCGGCTCCATTGGAGTCTGCGTGGCCATGGCCACCGCCGGGCTCCAGGCTGCGGGCGTGCCCGCGATCCTGAGCGTCGCCTGCGGAGTGGCGGCGGGTGCGGCGCTTGGCGGTGTCAACGGCGTGCTGGTCGTGCGCACCGGCTTGAGCAGCTTCATGATCACCCTCGCGACGATGAGCATCTATTTCGGTGCGATGCTCCTGTTGTCCGGCGCAGAAGCGATCCGCGATCTCGATCCGGGCTTCATCTATTTCGGTCGGGCCCGTATCGCCGGCGTTCTGCCGGTGATGTTTCTGGTCGCTGTCGTCGTCGCCATCGCCCTGACGTATTTCTATCGCGCCACGGCGCTCGGTCGACAGACGCTCTTTACCGGCGCCAATCCCAAGGCGGCGGAACTCTCCGGCGTGCCGGTCGTGCGCACTGTGGTTCTCGCTCACGCGCTCTCCGGGTTGCTCGCAGGTGTGGCGGCGATCATGTTGACCGCGCGCACCGGTGCCGGCGTGCCATCCATGGCCGGCCAGATCGGCCGCGACTGGCTGCTGCCGGCCTTCATCGCGCCCGTGCTCGGCGGTTCGGCGCTGGCCGGTGGTTCGGTGGCGATCGTCGGAACATTCCTCGGCGCGACGCTGGTCGCTGTCCTGGGTTCCGGCCTGCGGATGGTCAACATCGGCGATTTCTGGATCGAGCTGTTTCTCGGGATCATCCTCGCCATCGCGGTGATCGCCGACCGTGCGCGCGCGCTCTGGTCGTCGGGAGACCGCGGCCAATGAAGCGGGCACGTGCAATTCAGCTGCTGCGCACAGGCAACGCCGGCCTCGCGCTGATATTGCTGGTGGCGATCGTCGCTCTCGCGATCGCCAATCCGGCGTTCCTGACCTCGTTCAATCTTTATGTCGTGCTGACCAGTGTGGCGCTGTGGACCTGCGTGGCACTGGCTCAGATGACGACGCTTTCGACCGGGCAGATGAGCCTGTCGGTAGGCTCGCTTGGCGGCCTTGTCGCGATTGTCGTCGGCGGTCTTTGCGAGCTGTGGGGGGTGCCTTTGCCGCTCGCGATCGCCGCCGGCCTGGCGGTGGGTTTCGCCGGCGGGTTCCTGAACGGCATCCTCATCGCGACGACCGGCATCAACAGCTTCATCATCACCCTGGCGACGTTCTCGGCGTTCCATGGGCTGACGATGGGGCTGACCCGCGCCATCCCCTTTTATCACATGCCGGCAAGCCTGAAGGCGCTCGGCAATGCGCGTTTCGGAGCCGTGCCGCTCATGCTGGGGATAGTCCTGGTGGTGGCGTTGGTCGTGGACCTCATCTTCCAGCGCACACGCATCGGCCGCTACATGCTGGCATACGGCGGAAATGCGACGTCTGCCGTATTGTCGGGACTGTCGACGCGCAAAGTCGTCATCTTTGCTCACACGATGTCAGGCCTGCTGTCGGCAATAGCCGCGATCCTGACCGTCGGGCGCCTGCAGATTGCCCAGCCGACGATCGGCGAGGACTGGCTCATCATTTCGTTTGCCGCGCCGATCATCGGCGGCGCGTCGCTGACCGGCGGTTACGTGTCGGTGACGGGAACGCTGCTGGCGCTGGCCCTGCTCGCCGTGATCAACGATGCGCTTGTGCTCCTTGGGGTCGATCCGTTTTGGGTCCAGGTCGTTCTCGGCGGCCTCATCCTGGCGGTGGTCAGCGTCAACCGGCTGCGTGAAGGCCGGCGCCTTGGCGAGGCGATCGCACGATGAGCAACGTTGTCGACATCAGGGGGGCGAGCAAGAGCTTCGTCGGCGTACGCGCGCTCGATAACGTTTCGATCGATCTCGCCGCCGGCGAAATCCATGCTCTGCTGGGCGAAAATGGTGCCGGCAAGAGCACGCTGATCAAGATTATCACCGGCGTATACGTGCCCGACAGCGGCATCATGAAGCTCGGCGGGCAGGAGGTATCTTTCCGCTCGCCGCGCGATGCGATCAACGCCGGCATCGCGGCGGTGCACCAGGAGCGCAACCTCGTCCCGGCATTCGGGATTGCCGAAAACATCTGTCTTGACCGCCTGCCTGTCCGGCATGGGCTGCTGGATCGCGCCGCGATCCTCGCCGACGCGGAAGTCTGGATGAAGACCATCGGCCTCAAGCTCGACCCCGCCACCCCGGTGCGCCAGTTGAGCGTTGCCCAGCTGCAGCTGGTTGAGATCGCCAAGGCGCTTTCCCTGCGCTCGCGTGTGCTGCTGCTCGACGAGCCGACCGCTTCGATCACGCCCCACGAGGCGGATCGCTTGTTTGAGGTCTTGCGCGATCTCCGCTCGCGCGGCGTCGCGATGCTGTTTGTCAGCCATCGGCTGGAGGAAGTGCTGGCGCTGTGCGATCGCGTCACTGTCCTGCGCGACGGCCGCAACACGGCGATCGGCCAGCCGATCGAGGGGATCGGTCGTCGTGACCTCATTCGCCTGATGATCGGCCGCGACGAGGAGACCACGGTGCCACCGCGGTCGCATGCGTCCGACGGGGCAGTGGCGTTGGAACTGAAGGGCGTCGCCACCGCGGCTGCTCACCGCGACATCAATCTCACGCTTCATCGCGGCGAAATACTGGGGCTGTACGGCCTTGTCGGATGCGGTCGCAGCGAACTCGCGAAGGCGATTATCGGCGCCATTTCCGTGACCGCGGGCGAAGTCTCTGTCGGCGGGCGCCCCGCCAGGATTCGCTCCGTCGCCGACGCGCTGGCGCGATACCGGATCGGCTATGTCAGTGAGGATCGGAAGGGCGAGGGCATCGTCCTTGACCAGGCGATCGCTACCAACATTGCGGTCACGGTATGGACCCGGCTGGCGCGGCGCTGGTCGCGTTTCCTGAGCCGGACGCGTGAATATGCCGCGGTCAGGCCGATTGCCGAGCGACTGCAGATTCGGGCGCCTTCGCTGGCGGTGCTGGCGGGCAAGCTCTCGGGTGGCAATCAGCAGAAGGTGAGCGTCGCCAAGTGGCTGCTTGCCGGTACCGAGATTCTGATTATGGACGAGCCGACGGTCGGCATTGATGTCAACACCAAGGCCGCCCTGCATCGTCTCATTCGCGAACTGGCCGACGATGGCAAGGCCATCCTGTTGATCTCGAGTGACATGCCGGAAATCGTTGCCGTCGCCGATCGCATGGCGGTGATGAATGCTTTTCGCATTGTCGGCATGGTCGAGAACACGCACTCCTACCAGGACATGTCCGCGAAAATTATGCACGTCATTCACGGGGTCGCCGATGCCGACGCAGAGACCGCCGGCAGCGGACGCGTGGCGTGACGGCGGCACCGCTGGCGAGCAACCGCGTCGGCCGGACGCGGCTGGAGGTCACGGGCCTGGGGCTCGGTGGCGCCACGTTCGGCGGTGTTGCTGCGGTTGAAACCCCGGCAGCGCTGGCGGTGGTTGAGCGCGCCTGCGCCGTGGGCATCCGCTATTTCGATACGGCACCCCAGTATGGCTACGGAAAATCCGAGCACATCGTGGGTGACGTCCTGCGCGGACATTCGGGAAATTGCGTGTCGACCAAGGTCGGCCGGCTATTGCGCCCGCTCCACGACGTTCGCGCTGCCGGCGACATCTGGCACAGGCCGCTGCCGTTCGAGCCGGTCTACGACTACAGCTACGACGGCATCATGCGCTCGCACGAGGACAGTCTGCAGCGGCTGGGGCTCGACCACGTCGATGCACTTTTCATTCACGATCCCGACGTCTACGTGCGCGAGACGGGGCAGGACCAAAAAGCGTTTCGGGCGGCAGTCGAGAGCGCCTATCGCGCCCTCGATACGCTGCGCTCCGGCGGGACCGTTACGGCAATCGGCATTGGCGTCAATGATGCGCAGCCGATCCTTGATTCGCTCGATCTCGGCCAATGGGACATGTTCATGCTGGCAGGGCGCTACACCCTGCTCGAGCAGGCGCCGCTGCACACCTTGCTGCCCGCAGTCGAACGTCACGGAGCATCGGTGGTGATCGCGGGCCCGTTCAATTCGGGCATCCGGGACGAGACACGTGGAATTATGCCCAGGCGCCGGCTGCGGTGCGCGAACGCGTCAGCAGCATCGCCGCGATCTGTGCTGCCTACGCGGTGCCATTGCCGGCCGCCGCCCTGCAGTTTCCGCTGGCTCATCCGGCTGTCGTGTCGACGGTGCCGGGGCCTCGCTCCGCCAGTGAGGTCGACCAGATCCTCGAGTGGTGGAATCTCACCATTCCGTCCGGTCTTTGGCGCGACCTCAAGTCCGCCAGGCTGATCGATGAGGCGTCGCCGATCCCCAACTGAGGGAACGTCTACCGCGTCTCATGCCATGTACTGACCGCCGTTCACGTCGATGATCTGTCCGGTCACGTAGCCGCTCAGCAACGGGCAGGCCAGGAAGAGAAATGCTCCGACGCATTCGTCGGCCGTCCCCACCCGCGCCATCGGAATGGAGTTGGCGAACGACTGGTACAAGTGCGCCGGGGTCCGCCGAGCGTGAAGCGGCGTGTCGATTATTCCCGGCGCCACCGCGTTGACGCGAATCTGTTCCGGCGCAAGTTCGCGGGCGAGGCCGTGCGTATAGGTCGCGAGAAAACCCTTCGACGCAGCGTAGAGATTAGCTCCGGCCGAGCTTCCGCTATGCGCACTGATGCTCGTGACATTGATAATGCACCCGCGGCTCTGCCTGAGCAGGGGGATGGCGGCGGCGCACGCGAGAACCGTCGGACGGACGTTGAGATCGATCATCCGATCGAGTTCGTCGTCGCCCACTGCTTCCAGCGCTCGGCGCTCGAGCATATCCCCGGCGTTGTTGACCAGAACGTCGAGGCCGCCGAGAGCACGCGCCGCATCCGCGATCGCAGATGTCGCGGCGCCGCGCTGGGCGAGATCGCCCTGCAGGGCCACTGCCTTGCCGCCGGCGGCGGTAACCGCCGCGACTACCGCCTCGGCCCCTTGCCGATTTGAGTTGTAGTGCACGCACACATGCGCGCCCACGGCGCCGAATCTGGTCGCCACCGCGGCGCCGATACCCGAACTGGCACCGGTGATCAGAACGCGCCGGCCGTTCAGTTGGTCGCGGATATCGTCGCCGCTCACTCGGTCGTGCCGCGCTTGAACAGCGTCGCCCACGGCTGCCACGCATCGACCAGAGATGCGATCAGATCATGCCCCCGCGCCGGCGGGTGAATGCCGTCGGTTTCGCGAAGGCTGTCGAACCATTGTTCTTCTTTGCCGAGCCGATTGAAAAGGTCGAGAAAGGGAACGTTCGCGCGTGCGGCCTCCTCGGCGAGGACACCTGACACGATCTCGACCTGCCGGTTGGTCGGCACTGGCCCGGTGCCTTCGGGATTGAGCACGCGCCCCAGCACGGTTTCTTCGATCGGCGCCGGCCCGATGAAAAGCAGGATGTGGTCGTTCTGTGCTGACGTCAGGATGTCCGCAACATTGCTGCGGGTCTCGGCCAGCGGGACGAATGGTTGGCCGTCAGGATAGAGCTTGGCATCGTTCGCACCGAAGGCAAAGACGACAACCGAATGCGGAGCTTGACGGCGGCGGCTGACCTCGTCGTGCCAGCGCGCGCGGATCGAGCGCGAAGTATCGCCGCGCACTCCGAGATTGTATGCTGTCACCGCATGCCAGTTGGACAAGCCACTGATCAGTCGGGTTGGCCACCCGCCGATGTCCTCGTCTCGCCACCCGAAGGTAATGCTGTCGCCGACGAAAAAAACGGCGTCGGGCATGGCGTCGGCGCGATACGGGCTGGATTTCTGATGGTCGAGCGGGCTCGGCACGAGCTGGCATTCCTTCACGAGAAAACAACATATATTATATGTGAACAATTCACGGCGTCCAAGGTGTGATAGCCAAAACGATAGGTCCGCGCAAAATGACAGCCGATACCGATGAGATCGGAGCCGAAATGCCTTGGGAATCCGGCGAACCTGAGAGCCGATACCGGGCACCCGCACTCGAGCGGGGCCTGGACATTATGGAGGTGCTGGCCCGCAGTGAGCTCGGCGTCTCGCGGGCGGGACTGGCGGAGGCGCTGGGGTGCTCGGTCAGTCAGATATTCCGGATGCTGGATTGTCTGCAGCGTCGGCGATACGTCACCGTCGAGCCGCGCAACAACTTGTTTTCGCTGACCTCCAAGCTTTTCGAGCTCTCCCACCAGCATCCACCGACGCGCCGCATGATGAGCCTGGCGCTGCCGATCATGCGCGCCGCCGCGATCAAGGCCCACCAGTCGATCCACCTGTCGATCTTCGACGACGGCGAAACGCTCGTCCTGGCCCAAGTCGATGCCCTTGAAGATTCGGGATATTTCGTCAAGCCCGGGACCCGCCGGGATGTCTATCTCACGGCCTCGGGGCGCATCCTTCTCGCCTTTCAGTCGCCGGAGGAAACCCAGCGCATGCTTGCCGAAGCGAAGGTGAAGTCCGGCGAGTTGATGCCTGAGGCGGACCTCTTGCGCAGGCTCGAGGTGGTCCGGTTACAGGGCTTCGAGGAAATGCCCAGTCTGCAGATTTCCGGCGTCCATAATTTCAGCTTCCCGGTATTTGACGTCGAAGGCCGCGCCGTCGCTGCCATGACCATGCCCTTCCTGCTGCGCACGGATCTTTCCTCCAGCATGGACGATGCGCGCGTCATCCTCAGGACCGGTGCGGCCGAACTTTCCGCTCTCCTCGGACACGCCGTCAAACCAGCTTGACCGAAGTTCAAATACGGTCAACAATATTAATGGGTGAAATGAGCACGACGGTGGGCAGGAGCGTGTGCCGACCGCCTGTCAGGGAGGAAGGCAGTGTTCGTCAACGTCGCCGTTTATCGAATTCATCCCCAGCACGTTGACGCCTTTCGAAAGCGGATGTTGCGGCACGCCGAGACGTGTCTCCGCGACGAGAAGAACTGCGTTCGATTCGATGTGAATGAATCGCGCACCGAGCCGGGGACCTTCGTCATGTACGAGGTCTTTCGCGGGCCGGAAGACTTTCAGGCCCACGTCGATGCCGAGCACACCAAGGATTTTGCCAAGACGCGCGACGAGAATGGCTGGCTGGCCGGGCGTACGCTCTACCAGCTGAGCAGCATCTTTCCGATCGAGGCGTCGTAGCGAAGTAAAAAGGCGGCTGAAGCCGCAGCCAGGGAGGAGATCATGAAGACCAGCAAGTTGATCGTAAGTGCCGCGGGGTTGGCGGCAGTGGCACTGATGTCGTCTGCCGGCGCTGCCGCCGCCGCCGAATACAAGTTCCTGCTCATGGGTGCGCTCGTCCATCCCTATTACGGCCCGATGCCGGCTGGCATTGCCGCAGCCGCGCACGACTTCAACATTTCGCCGGTGCCGCAGTTCACGATGCCGCAGAAGTTCGATGTGGTCGAACAGAACGCGATTATCGACAGCTACGTGGCCAAGGGCTTCAACGGATTTGCATTCCAGCCCGACGATCCGGTTGCATCGAACCAGAAGATGCAGGAGCTGAAGGACGCCGGTATTCCGGTCCTGTCGATTGCCGGGTGCCCGCAGCAGCCCAGTCCCGCGCTGTTCTGCCTCACGACCGACACCGCCGACCTCGCCTACCAGGGCGCCAAGCATCTGTTTGACTCCATGGGCGGCAAGGGCAACGTCGTTCATTTCACCGGGCAGCCGGAAGACACCAACACCAAGAATTCGATCGACGGCGTGGCCAGGGCGGCCAAGGAATACCCCGGCATAAAGATCCTCCAGGACGTGGTCGGAATGGATGCCGGACCTGACGCCGCGCAGACTGGCGTGTCCAACACGCTGGCCGCCCATCAGGGGGAAATTCAGGGCATCATATCGACGTCGGGCGTGGCCACTGACGTCATCGCCAACGAATTCCGCAAGCGCAACGAGAAGAGCATCAAGTACGTCGGACTGAACAACTTTCCTGTGATCCTCGACGCGATCAAGGATGGCTACGCCACCGGCACCATGGCCCAGAACCCGTACGGGCAGGCCTATCTGGCGAGCTATTCCCTGAAGCTGCTCACCGATGGCTGCACGTACAAGGGCACGGATTTCTACATCAACACCGGGCTTCTCTACATCACCAAGGACAGTCTCGCGACGCAGGCGGATGATCTGGCCAAGGTGACTTCCGGCCTCGCCAAGGACTGGAAGGCAAAATATTTCAATTGCCCGGGCTAGAGCAATTCCAGGAAAAGTGGATTCCACTTTTCCGTCCGGAATTGCGCAAGGCAAAGCAATCAAGAGCAATTCCGGATTCAGTCAAATCGGGAATTGCTCTAGGCTGATGGTTCTGGCGGGGCGGGCGATTTGCCATTTCGTCCGCCTCGCCGCTTCTTGTCGTTCAGGATGACCGCGACACCAGGTCCTCATTCCCGATTGCCGGATGGCAGCCGCAGCAAGTCGCCGGCGCTTCGCGTTTGGCATGCGTTTGCCCGCTGGGACCTCGCCAGCGTCGGCGTCGCCCTGGTCGCAATCGGGCTGGTGCTTTCGGTCGCGGTCCCGGCGTTTCACTCCGCCTATAACCTGCGCTCTCTCAGCTTCACGGTCGCGGTGACGGGGGTGGTCGCCCTCGGACAGCTCGCGGTGCTGTCCGTCGGTCAGTTCAATCTCGCCCTCACGGCGATCGGAGCGATGGTCGGGCTTGCCTTCGGCTGGATCATCCAGACTTTCGGCGTGCCGTGGGAAGTCGCGGTGGTTCTTGGCGTCATGTTCGGCAGTGCCGCCGGAGCGCTCCAGGGCGCCATTATCGTCTACACCGGCATCAACCCATTCATCGTCAGCCTGGCTCTGGCCGCCAGCTATTTCGGCGCGATGCTGGGGCTCTCGCGCGGTGCCTCCTACAACCGCCTGCCTCCCTCGTTCGTCGCCTTGGGGCGCGCAGCCATTATCGGCGTGCCGCTCCTCCTGGTGATCAGCGTCGCGGCAGCAGTGGCGGTCGCGGTTCTGTTTCAGCGCACTGTCACCGGCCGGCGGCTGCTGGCCACCGGGGCCAACGAGCGCACGGCGCGGATGTCGGGTGTCATCACGCGGCGCATGATCCTGATCGCGCACACGCTGAGCGGCGCTTTGGCCGCGCTGGCGGCGGTCATGCTCGTCGCGCGTCTGGGATCGGCCCAGCCCTCGCTCGGCTCGGAGTGGCTGTTGCCATCATTTGCGGCGCCGGTTCTCGGCGGTTCGCTGCTCACCGGCGGCCGGGTGCTTGTCGGCGGCACCTATCTCGGCGCGCTGCTCCTCGCGGTCATCGCCAACGGTCTCGTGCTCTTCGGCGTCAGTGCCTACTGGTACCAGACGCTCCTCGGCGTCGTTCTGCTGGTGGCGCTCGCGGTTGAACGTGGGCGGCAGTCCTATGTCCTGAGGAATCAGCTGTGACCGCCTCGGAAACCGGGCCGGCGCGGCGACGTCGGGTGCGTACCACCGGCGGTCCGCTCAGCGCCGCCATCGGGGTGGTGATCATCAGCGCCGTATTGTCGGCTGTCGCGCCGCAGTTTCTGTCGCTGGATAATTTTCAGGTTATTGCCTACAGCCTCGCCAACCTGGCGGTCGTCGCCTTTGCCCAGATGGTCGTGCTCGCGGCCGGTGGCATGGATCTGTCGGTGGGGGCAATCGGCGGCCTCACGGCAGTGATTGTCGGCGGCCTCATGGAAACGCTCCATGTGCCGCCCGTGCCGGCGGTGCTGGCGGGCATCTTGCTGGGCGCCGTCTGCGGGGCGATCAACGGAATTCTGGTTGTCCGCACCGGTCTCTCGGCGTTCATCGTGACGCTGGCAACGGCCAGCGTCTATACCGGCCTCAATCTCGGCATCACGTCGGGGAAGCCATTCTATTATCTGCCGGACAGCTTCAAGGTCATCGGCGGCATGACCGTGGCCGGGGTGCCGCTGCTTTTCATCGTGATGCTCGTGATCGCCGCCGCGCTCGGATTGCTTTTCAGCCAGATCGGGCTTGGCCGCCAGCTGCTGGCGGTCGGTGCCAATCAGCGCGCAGCCGAACTTGCCGGGGTGCCGGTGGCGCGCAGCCGCGTGATCGTGCACGGCTTGTCGGGCATGCTCGCGGCGATCGCCGGGATCATCCTGACGGCGCGCCTCGGCGTGGCCCAGCCGACGATCGGCACCGACTGGCTGTTGTCTTCTTTCGCCGCCCCGATCATCGGTGGAACGCTGCTTTCGGGCGGATACCTTTCCATTCCCGGCGTGGTCTTCGGAGCGCTGCTTCTGACGCTGGTCGCCAACGGCCTCGTTCAGCTCAACATCGACCCGTATTGGACGCAGCTCGTCTCCGGCCTGATGATCCTGGCGGCCGGAGCCATCGACCGCGTGCACGCGGTTACCGTTCAGCGCCTGGAGCGCGCCGAGCGCTTCGCAGCGATCCCGGTGTCCGCGCCGAGAGAGGGCAGCTGAAATGCCGGAGATCGCCGCGGCAGGAACTGGCGCGTCTTGGCAACCCGTGCTCGAGCTCGACCGCATCTCCAAGGGCTTTCCGGGCGTCCAGGCACTCGATCAGGTGTCGCTGACGCTGCGACAGGGCGAGGTGCACGCTCTCCTCGGCGAAAACGGCGCGGGGAAGAGCACGCTGATCAAGGTCATTACCGGCGTCTATCAGGCCGATGCCGGCAAATATCGCATCGACGGCAGGGAGATCCGCGTCGCCAGCCCCCGCGAGGCGTTCTCGCACGGCATCGGCGTCGTCCATCAGGAGCGAAGCCTCATCCCGACGTTCACCGCCGGCGAAAACGTCCTCATCGAACGGATCGTCGGGAAGGCCCTGCACCGCATCGACCGCGCCCGAATTCATCGCGATGCGACGCCGTTCATGGAGATGGTCGGCCTGTCCATCTCGCCCTCGCACCGGGTCGAGAGCCTGAGCCCCGCGCAGAAGCAGCTCATCGAGATCGCCCGCGCCCTGTCGCTGAACGCGCGTATTCTTTTGCTCGACGAACCGACCGCATCGATATCGCTGAACGAGGCGGACTCGTTGCTGAGGACCATTCACCGGCTGAAGGGGCAGGGCGTCTCCATCCTCTATGTCACGCACAAGCTGGAGGAGGTTTACGAGATTTGCGACAGCGTCACGGTGCTGCGCGACGGCAAGAACGCCGCCCCCACGTCGCCGCTGTCGGAGCTCAGCCGCGACCAGCTGATCGCCCGCATGATCGGTCGCAGCCACAGCAACGCGCCGCTGCCCCGGCGAACGGACATCGATCGCAAAGTGGTGCTGGAAGCGAGCGCTCTGCAGAGTGCGCACAGCCCCATTCCGGCAAGCTTTCGCCTGACGCGAGGCGAAATTCTCGGCTGGTACGGGCTGGTCGGCGCCGGCCGCACCGAACTTGCGCGCGCCATCATCGGCGCGGACAAGCCGACCGGCGGCAGCCTACTGCTCCACGGCCGTAGCGTGCGCATCGCGTCGGTCGCCTCGGCGCTCAGCCGCTGGCGCATCGGCTATATCAGCGAGAACCGACAGGAGGAGGGCCTCTTCCTGACGCACCCGATTGCCCGCAACATTGCGGTGACGATCTGGAATCGCCTGCGCCGCGCGATCGGCCTCTTCGACGTGCAGGCGGAACGCAAGGCGGCGGAAGAGTACCGGGCAGCGCTCGGCATCAAGATGACCTCGGCGCGGCAGCTGGTGGGAACCCTCAGTGGCGGCAACCAGCAGAAGGTGAGCGTCGCCAAGTGGCTGGCAGTGCGGCCCGAGATTCTCATCATCGACGAGCCGACGGTCGGCATCGACGTCGGCACGAAATATGAGCTGCATCAGCTGATCTGGAATCTAGCGGAGGAGGGGATGTCGATCATTCTCATTTCTTCCGACATGCCGGAAATCGTCCGGTTGGCGGACCGGATCCTTGTCTTCAGCTCGAACCGCATCGTTGCCGATCTGCCGAACGACCGGAACTACGACGCGATGAGCCGGGAAATCATGGGCCGTATCGTCGGCGACAAGGCCTGAGGGGATA
>Ga0265313_10002211_pt1 | contig 17155 bp, 12 predicted proteins | sample 4123metaG_FD_203122 | JGI IMG/M metagenome (GOLD analysis project Ga0265313, IMG submission 203122) | Rhizosphere microbial communities from Carex aquatilis grown in University of Washington, Seatle, WA, United States - 4-1-23 metaG | ecosystem: Host-associated > Plants > Roots > Rhizosphere >...
ATTTCGGTGACGAACGCCTCCGCGATGATCCGGTTCGTGGGATCATCCTCCGCGCACAGCACGCGCAGCCGCACTGCGTGCGGTCCGCGGCCGTTTCCGAAGTCCGCCTGCCTGGTTGCCGGCCGCTCCTGGCCGCTGCCCGCGGCGAGCCGCGCGGTGAAGGTGAAGGTGGATCCCTTGCCCAGGGTGCTTGTCACGGTCGCCGTCCCCCCCATGAGTTCGGCCAGGGCGCGCACGATGGAAAGACCGAGGCCGGTTCCCCCGAAGCGGCGCGTTGTCGAGACGTCCTCCTGCGAGAACTTCGAGAACAGCCGCGAGCGGGTTTCCTCGGCGATGCCGATCCCGGTGTCGCGCACGGAGATCCTCAGGACGGCTTTTCCGGGCTCGCCCCGGTCGCAGCCGATCTCGACGTAGACGCCTCCCTGCTCCGTGAACTTGAGAGCGTTGCTCAGGAGATTGCTCAGGATCTGGCGCAGCCGCGTGGGATCGCCGATCAGGATGTCGGGGACGGCCGGATCCACGTCCTCCCCGAATTCAAGCCCCTTGTTCCCGGCCCGCAGCCGGGCGTCGGCCAGGGTCAGCCGGAATTCATCGCGCAGCCGGAACGGGATCGCCTCGAGGGTCAGCTTGCCGGATTCGACCTTGGCCGTATCGAGGATGTCGTCGAGGATCTGAAGGAGGGTTTCGGCGCTGTCGCGCGCAACCTCGGTGTATTGTTTCTGTTCCGCCGCGCTCGGCGCGCCGCTCAGGAGGTCCAGCATCCCGATAACGCCGCCCAGCGGCGTTCGGATCTCGTGGCTCATGACAGCGAGAAAGTCGCTCTTGGCGCGCGTGGCCGCCTCGGCGGCCTCCTTGGCGACGCGCATCTCGGCGGCTTGCTCCCGCAGGTGCTCCTGCACCTCGAAGGATCCGATGACGAGGGCCGAGATGAGGAGCGTTATCAGGACGACCGGCAGCCGCGCGCCGCGGACGAGGGCGGCCCAGTTTGAGGCGGCGATATCGAGCTCCATGTTGACCGACCCGCGGGCTCCGAAATCCGCCACGGGGATCGACCCGATGATCCAGGTGCCCCATCGGTCGGTCACCGGCCCGACGAGAAACGGCCGGTGGGATGCCATCCCTCGGACGTAGTCGGGCGCTGCCTCCGCGTAGTACTGGCCCGGAGGGGAGTAGTCGGGCGAGGTCGGCAGCTCATTGTCCGCGATGAAGTAGCATTTTCCGTCGCGCATCCCGGCGAGAAGCGCGAAGCGAAGGTCGCCGTTCGCCTTGCGGAACGCCTTCATGAGTTCCTTGAAATGGAGGTAGTGCGGGCTCGCGAGGTCCGCATCGCTCCACTGGAGCGGACGGACTTCGTCGATGTCGATGGCCGCCGCCGCGAGCTGCGCACGCGTCATGACCTGGGCCCGCATCAGGGCTTCCTGCCGGCTGCCGGATAGCGAGGCCGCGACGAGCCCCGTCAGGGCGATGATCGCAAGGAGCCCGGCGCAGGCGATCCGCCGGTTGCGCCACGAGGCGTCGCAGGTTTTCGGCGCTGCCGCTCCGCGGCAGCGCGCGCAGCGCCACCAGACTCCGGCCGAAAGCGCGGCCGCCAGTCCGAGCCGGACGATCTCCATCCGGTATTGCTCACCCCAGGCGCCGCCGATCAGGGAAAGGGCCAGGGCCGCGAGCGCGCACGGAAGCCAGGACCGCGAGCCGCGGCGCCAGCCGCCCGCGGCCGCGCTTGCGCGGGTAAAAGCAACCGCGATGAGGACGCACGCAAGCAGGAGCGCGTGATGCGCCCAGTTCAGGATAGGCCGCTGGGGGCCGTCGAGGATGAAGATTTCGAGCCACGCCTGCAGCGCCTGTGCGAAGCCAAGGATGCCCATCCAGCCCCAGCCGTGCCGCTTTTCCTTCCGGGCGAGCGCCCATGCGCTCAGCGCCAGCCCCGCCAGCATCCAGCTGCGAAGAAGGATGATATAGTCCAGATTTGAGGTGAGAAATGTGAGCATGTCCGGACCAAAGGCCGCGAGACGGCCGCCCGTTGTGGCTGCGCACAATGGTCCGTCTACCTATCGGCACACGCACACGCTGTTTGAACCCCTATTCCTGGCGGGAAAAATGCGCAGGCTTGTTGTTTATCAACAACATGCTTTCATCTGCCGATTCCGCAGGCCCGCCTGAACATCCGGCCACCGGCACCGACCTTCGTGAAAGAGCTCTATTACGGCTTTTACGCCACGCGCATCTACCTTCCGCTTTCCTCGCTCTCCCGCCGCTGGCGGAGGTTTTCCCGCTCCGTCAGGGGAAAGGGGGATCCCTTCCTCCAGAAGACGCGCCTGGCGGAGATAAGCTGGACGCGCTTGCCGTTATCCCGCGCGCCGCGGGTATGGGAGGAGCGCAAGGAGAACGGAAATGTCCGCATCAGCGAAGTTGCCATCCTCTCCGCTTTTGCGGCTGCCTGCCCGGACCGAACCAATCTTTTCGAGATCGGCACCTTCGACGGCCGGACCACCCTCAACCTGGCGCTGAGCGCCCCGTCCGGCTGCCGGGTCCACACCCTCGACCTGCCTCCCGACCAGGCGACCCGATTTGCGATTGCGGAGGGTGAGCGCCACATGGTCGACAAGCCCGTCCCGGGCTCGCGCTATGAGAAATACCGGGGCGCCCATCCTGCGGAGATTTCCCGGATCTTCCAGCATCTCGGAGACTCGGCGACATTCGACTATTCACCGTACCGCAATTCCTGCTCGCTTGTCTTTGTCGACGGGTCGCATGCGTACGACTACGCGCTTTCGGACACGCGCGCCGCCATGGACATTGTCCGGGAGGGCGGGGTGATCCTCTGGCACGACTACGGGATATGGGAGGGCGTCACACGTGCCCTGGAGGAGTTGGAGGAGCGCGAGCGCCTCGGCCTGCGCGCCATCAGCGGCACGAGCCTGGTTTACTTGAAAAAGGGGGTCTGACGTCAGCCGTGGAGCATCTCGTCGAGGAGGGGCTGCATCGCGTCGGCCCAGATCTGATAGCCGGCGACGGTGGGATGGAGGTGGTCGCCCATGATCGCATCCGGGATCTTGCCGTCCGCTCCGAAAAACTTCGGCCCGATGTCAAGGTAGCGCACGTTCTTGCCATCATCGAGGCGGGCGAGCTGTTCGTTCACGGGCCCGATGACGGACATCCGCAGGACGTAGTTGTCCGGCGTGCCGTTTGTGTTCTTCCGGGGCCCGCGCGGGAAAATGGCGAGGAGCAGGATCTTGGTCCCTGGAATCCTCGCCTGGATCATGCGGATGATCTTCGCATCCGCTGCGGCGATCTCGCCGGCCGTGTTGCTCGCCGAGTTGTTCGTGCCGATCATCAGGACCACGACCTTCGGGTGGATGCCGTCCAGTTCGCCGTTCTCGATCCGCCAGATCACATTCTGGGTCGTGTCGCCGCCGATTCCGAAATTCGCCGGCTGAAACCCGCCGTAATATTTTTCGAAGATCTGCGGAGCCCGGCTCCAGTTGTCCGTGATCGAATCGCCCAGGAAGAGGAGGCCGATCGGGCCCGACTTTCCGCGGGCGAGGAACGACTCGTGCCGCTTGAGGAACTGGCCCTTGTCCTTCTTCGCAAGAGGCGCGGATGCGTCCAGATGCGGGGGCGGGGCGGCGGGAGCTGGTGCCTGGGCGATCGCGGCGTGGCCCAGAAGGGCCAGCGTCAGGGCTAGGATGGGGTATTTATACTTCATGGGATAAGTTGCCTTTGCCCGCCGGGGCCATTCCTTGCCGGCGTGGGTTGGACTGGGGCAGCGGAACGGCTGCCGGGCTGGTTTCGACCGCAAAAAATGACCGAAGTGGGAAAAATTGCAACGTGAACACCCCTGTGGACATCCAGCCTGCCTTGAATCCGACCGTCTGCATCGCCGGGATCGCCCGGGACGAGACGCGGTTTGTCGACGAATGGCTCCTTTACCACAGGCATATCGGGGTCGACCGGGTCATTCTCTATGACGACGATCCCCGCCTGCCTCTGGCGCGGCTGCTCGAGGCCCACGGAAGTTTTGTGACCGTGGTTCCCTGGCACGGGCGCCATGCCGGCCTGCCGGGGAGAAACCGGCAGACGAAGGCTTACGAGCATGCCGTCCGGGAGCACGCCCTGGACTTCGATTGGGTCGGCTTTCTGGACGTCGATGAATTCGTCGTTTTGAGGCAGCATGAGAGCCTGAAGGCGTTCCTCGCCGGATTTGGCTCGTTTTCCGCGGTGTCGCTGACGTGGCATCAATTCGGGCACAATGGATTCTTCGACGATCCGGAGGGCCTGGTCACTTCGCAGTTGACGCGGCGCATGCGCGAGCCCGGCCCGATGGTGAAGACCTTCTCGCGGCCCTCCGCGATCGCCAACATCGGCTCCGCGCACTATTGCAGGCTCAAGGAGGGCCACGTCCGGGCGGATGCGAACGGCCGGCTTTCCAAGGAGCCGTATGCGGGCAAGACCGGCGCGGCCAACATCAACCATTACCTCTGCCGGTCCTTCTCGAGGTGGATGGCGCGCGCGGGCCGCGGCGACGTCTCGATCGACATCGCCGAAGGCGTTGCTCCCGAGAACCTCTGGAGGCTGGACGCGGACATGTGCCTGCGGAAATTTGTGGAGGAAGTCGCCGTCGACGGCAACGAGATGGTCGATGATCACATGCTCCGATTCCAGAAGGTCCTCCAGGAAGGCCTGGAGGACCTGAAGGGCGCGCGAGAGGCGATCGCCGCAATGGCTCCGTGAGCCCGCGGGCTCGGGGCAGGCCGTTGAAGCGGGGAGCCAGTTCCTGCTCGTTTCGGCACCCGGATCGGGCATGATGGGCGCTGCCCCGGCGAAACCGGGACCGGCCGTGAACATTCGCAAGAAATTCAAAATCCCCCAGGGGAGGAAAGTCCGCCTTCGGGAATTCGACCCCGCCTTCACGCCGCCTGGCGAGAGCAAGCGGACCGCCCGGCATGAGATCCGGCGCCTGGGGAAGAGGATGGACGATCTCCAATACCGGCTATTCGCCGAAAGCCGGCGGTCGCTTCTTATCTGCCTGCAGGGCCTCGATGCCTCGGGCAAGGACGGCGTGATCCGGCATGTCCTGGGAAACATGAATCCCCAAAGCTGCCGAGTCGTCGGCTTCAAGCAGCCCTCCGCCGAGGAGGCGTCCCACCATTTTCTATGGCGGATCGACCGGGCGACTCCCGCCCGCGGGGAGGTGGTGATCTTCAACCGCTCGCACTACGAGGATGTGCTCATCGCCCGGGTGCACGACCTCGTCCCGCGGGCCGTCTGGTCTCGGCGCTACGGGGAGATCAACCGCTTTGAGAAGCTCCTTGTCGAAAATGGGACGACGATTCTCAAGTTCTTCCTTCACTTGAGCAAGGAGGAGCAGCTCAAGCGCTTCGGACAGCGGCTGAAGGACCCCAGCCGCCGCTGGAAGATCAGCGAAGCCGACTATGGGGAGAGGAAGTACTGGGAAAGCTACACGGCCGCCTACGAGGAGGCCCTCGGCCGCTGCAGCACCCGGCGCGCGCCCTGGTACGTCATACCCTCCGACCACAAGTGGTTTCGAAACCTCGCGATCTCGCGCATCATCGTCGAGGCGATGGAGGGAATGGACATGCAGCTGCCGCGCCCGAGGGTGGATCTGGCTGCCATACGGATAAAATACCACCAAGCCTCGCGCGAAGCGGGTCGCGGGCGGCGGTGATTCCAAGGGGTCGTTTGGGCGCGACTTCGGGCGGCTTGCAGAGGGCGCCTGTTTGCGCCAATGCTTTACACTCCCCTCGTGATCCAGCCTTCCGGTTCGATATTATGCCCCTTCGTCCAGGAGTGATCCTGGCGTGCCTGGCCGTGGCCGCCGGCTGCGGCTCCGCCCGCGCCGAGCCGCTGCGCGTCGGGATCGATGTGGACGGCGCGCCGATGACCTTCGTGGACGCGAAGGGCGTGCCCGCGGGCTTCGCCGTCGACATCATGAACGACCTGGCCCGGGAGATGGGCTTCACGGTGGTTTATGTCCCCAAGCCCTGGCAGGGGATGTTCGACGATTTCAAGGCGCACCGCACCGATGCGCTTGCCAACATCGCCTACACGAGCGCGCGCACGGGCTTCATCGCGTTTTCCGTCCCGAACATCGTGATGAACGGCGCCATTTTCGTCCGGAAGGGCGACCATTCGATCAGGAGCCTGAGCGATCTGCGGGATCACCGGGTTTCGGTCAACCTCTACGGCGCGCCGTATGAGTACCTCGCGGTGCGCGGCTGGGCCCAGCACATCGTCCCCACCGTCAGGCTGGCCGATTCCCTCCGGGACGTTGCCGAAAACCGCGCGGACGCCGCCTTCGATGCGCGGATCATCGGCCTGAAGGACATCCGCGACGAGCACCTGACGAACCTCGAGGTCGCCGACGTGGTGGTTCCCGATTTTGCGCCGCGGCTCCACATCGGCCTCCAGCCCGACGATCTGGCTCGGCTCGCCCTGATCAACGAGGGCCTCGCCCGCCTCCACGCGGACGGCACCTACGACCGCCTTTACGAGAAATGGATCGATCCGATCGATCCCCGGGGCCTGCGTTTCCGGGACATCCGCCCCTATGTCCTGCCCGGCATCCTTGGGCTCGTGCTGATTCTTTGCGCGCTTGCCTGGCAGCGCAGGCTGCTCCGGCATCTGAAGCGGCAGGCCGAGGCCGTCCGCCTCAGCGAGGAGCGGCTCACGCTCGTCCTGGAAGGCAGCGAGGACGGCTTCTGGGATTGGGACCTGCGGACCGGCCGCATCGAGCGAAGCGAGCGCTGGGCCTCGATGCTCGGTTTTTCCCTAACCGACATCGAGCCGACGTTTGACGGAGGCATGAAGCTCGTCCATCCCGACGACCGGCCGAATCGCGAGGCGTTCCGTTCGCCCCTGGGCCCCGGCCGGTTCAACAGCGAATACCGGATGCGTACGAAATCCGGAGAATGGCGCTCGATCCTCGACCGCGGCAAGGTCGTGGCGCGGGCCCCCGACGGGACGCCGCTGCGGATCGCTGGCACGCACACGGACATCACGGACCTCAAGCGGACGCAGGAGAAGCTGGCGCGCCAGGAGATCCAGTTTCGCTTCATCTACGAGCACGCGCCGGTCGGCCTTTCCTGGCTCCAGCGCGCCCAGGCGGAGACCCGCCTCGTCAACCCGGCCCATGAACGCATCACCGGGGTGCCCGCCTCGAAGTCCCACGACACCGAGAACTATGTCGCGGCGACCCATCCCGCCGACCGGGAGGTGCAGCGCGTCCTCCGGGAGCGGCTCTACCGGGGGGAGATCGACCACTTTCTCCTTGAGAAGCGCTACATTCACTCCGACGGAGCGGTGGTCTGGGCGGTCCTGACGAGCCACCTATTCCGCGACCCCGTCACGAGCGAGGTCCAGGAAATAACCACTCTGGTGGACATAACCGACCTCAAGCAGATGGAGGAGGACCGCCGGCTGTTGCAGCTGAAGATGCTCGAGACCCAGAAGCTGGAGAGCCTCGGCGTCCTGGCCGGGGGAATTGCACACGATTTCAACAATCTCCTGACGGTTATCATCGCCAACACGAGCTTCCTGCGGGTTGCCGACCAGTCGGCCAAGGATCGTGCCGATCGCCTTTCCCTGATCGAGACCGCGGGCCAGCGGGCGGCCGACCTCTGCCGGCAGATGCTCGCCTATGCCGGAAAGGGCAGCTTTGTCGTCCAGCGCATCGACCTCAGCAGCCTCGTGCGGGAGACGACGAACCTCCTGCAGATTTCGATCAGCAAGAAGGCGCGTCTCGTGCTGACCCTCGCCGACGAGCTCCCCCTGGTGGAAGTCGACGCATCCCAGATCCAGCAGGTCGTCATGAATCTCGTGATCAACGCCTCGGACGCCCTCGGTGAAAACGAGGGCGAGATCCGGCTCACGACGCGGCAGGGGCGGCCGGAGCCCGTGCACGACGGGATCGTGCACTCATTCGACCTGCCTGCCGGCGAATGCGCCTGCCTCGAGGTCTCCGACTCGGGCCACGGCATGAATCCGGCGACCCTCGCCCGCATCTTCGATCCCTTCTTCACGACGAAGTTCACTGGCCGCGGCCTGGGCCTCGCCGCCGTGCTCGGCATCGTGCGCGCCTGCCGCGGCGCCCTCACGGCTGAAAGCGCCCCCATGCGCGGCACGACGTTTCGGCTCTATCTCCCGGCGGCCTCGGTTGCCGCCGCGGCGATGCCGCCGCTCCAGGCCGCGCCTCCTGCGCCGCCGCCTCCGGCGGACGGGCGAGGCACGATCCTCGTTGCGGACGACGAACCCGCGGTCCTGAAGACGATCGAACGCCTGCTCAGGCACCAGGGCTATCAGATCGTCGCGGCTGTCAACGGCCACGAAGCGGTCAATCACTTCCGCGCGGCCCCCGAGAGCTTCACGGCCGTGCTCCTCGACCTCACCATGCCCGGCCTGAATGGGGCCGAGGTGCTGAGGGAAATCCGCGCCCTCAAGCCGGAAGCGCGCGTTCTCGTGATGAGCGGCTTCAGCGAGCAGGATATTCTCGACCGCCTGGTCGGCCTGGGCCCCGTGGAGATCCTGCACAAGCCCTTTACCCGGGAAATGCTCCTCACGCACGTCGCCAAGACGATAGCGGCAAGCTAGCCATCGGGTCAGGGCGGCAGCGAGGCCACGTATGCCGCTATGGCGACAAAGTCGGCGTCGGCCAGATTGGCCACGACCGGCTGCATGAGGGGGGCGAAGGTTCCGTTGCGCGTGCCCTGTCTCAGGTCATAGAGCTGGCGCGCGATGTAGCTCGGCGAGCGCCCGGCGATGCCGGGGACCTCGGCCAGGCCCCTGAGGTCCGGGCCATGGCAGATCGCGCAGGCGATCGTCCTGCCCGCCGTCATCCGGCCATCCACGATCGCCGCGCCCCCGGTCGCGACGAGGTTCGCGCCCCTCGCGATGCTGCCGACCGGAACGTAGGCGACAAAGCCCGAGCGCGGGTTGCGCCGCATCTCGGACTGCTCCTCGTTCTCGGGAACCTCGACAATCCGTCCCGCGATCGGATCGCTCATCGCGGATGCGACCGCGATGAGCAGGTTCCCCTCGTTGCGGGTCCGCGGCGCGAGGCCGGTCTCGACGACGCGCGTCCACGGCCTTCCTCTCATCGATCCAAAATAGGCGGCGGCGGCATTCATCTCCTCGTCGCTCATCGCCTTCGCGAGGGCGATCATCAGCGGCGTGTTCGGCTTCCTGGGATCGGCCGAGCGCCGGGCCCCGCTCCGAAAATCCCGGAGCTGCCGGAGGAAGTAGGCGGCCGTCTGCGCGACGACGGGAGCGTTTTCGGGCCGCCCCATGCCCGTGGGAAGGTGGCAGGAGGCGCAGCCGCGGGCCGCCCGGCCCAGGCTCGCGGGCCCGTGCGCGACCACATTTGGCATCGGCGGATGGTCGCCGGGAAACCAGTCGACGAGGTTCCTTCCATCGTGGACGTAGGCGTAGGAGTAGGCTGCCGCGCTTCCCGCGAGGTGCCGGGGCATGACCTGTTCCGGGGAGTCCGGGGCCGGACGCGGCTGGCGGGGAGGCTGGCTCTCCGGGCCCGTCGTGTCGCCGGCTGAGGGCGGCACCAGGTATCCATAGGCCCAGAGCGGTTCCGCGGGCCCGGCCGCGCGCGTGGGGGCGCCTGCGAGCGCCGACGCCAGGGCGAGGGCGGCGGCGGCACGGGGGACGATCGTCGCCGGGGATTTCCGCATGCGGCACTGTACGGTCGCACTATGTCCGATCAATCCCAAGCGAGGCCCCCTGGAATTTTACATCCAGGCCCGCGATGCGGGAACCGTCCGCGACCCCTGCGGTCAGCATTCCCCAAATGAATCGAGCAGCCTTCCTGATGACGCTGGCGGGAACCATTTGCTGGCCCGTGTGCTTTTGGTGGATGTACCGGATCTCGGCCAAGCAGAATGCCTTCCTCGACCAACTTCGGGGCCAGGGGAAGCGGATAGAGAAGCTTTCCAAGATCGAGCACGACCTCATCAAAGAGGTGCATCCCCAGGTGGGGGAGATCAAGGAGGGGATGGATGAGATGATGGCGGCGGTTAAGGAGAATACGGAAAGCAACCTCGTGTCCCCCAAGGCTACCAAGCGCTGAATCGAGCAATTTCCGTGGCGAGTATGGCAATCTTTGCGCAGCCGGGCCGGTGAGCCGGTGCTATCCTTGGAACCGAAAGGGGAGTCCCAGCCATGAAAACCATCATCGCAGCCATCGATTTCTCGAATGCCACCAAACCCGTCGTAGGCGCGGCGGCCGCGCTTGCCCGGGCGACCGGGGCGAGGATCGTCCTCGTCCACGTCATCCAGCCGGCGGTGATCACCAGCGAATACAGCCCGGTCCTGGGGGATCTGGCCGTCGCATCTGAAAACAGTGCCGTTGGAAAACTAGCGGAATGGAAAGCCGGGCTCACGACGGACGGCCTCAATGTCGAGACGAGCAAACTCTGCGGACAGCCGGATGCCTGCATCCGGGAGGAGGCGGAGAGGCTCGCCGCCGACTACATTGTCATCGGATCGCACGGGCACGGCGCTGTTTACAACCTTGTGGTGGGGAGCGCCGCGGGCGCGCTCCTAAAGAGGGCGCCGTGCCCGGTGCTCGTTGTCCCGGCCGGGAGATAGACGGGACGTCAGGGCACGAGCCCCGCGATCACGGGCGCCGGGGCGTGGTAGCCCTGGGGCATGTGCATCTCGAGTCCATCCTTGATCTCTGTCGGGTGGGATTCGATCTGGACGGTCGCCGATGCGAGTCCGTCGCGCGACGCCTTGAGCGTGATCGTGCCTGGCGTCAGGGTCGAGCGTATGGCCACGCGGTTGATGCCGCACTCGGTGCTGAGATAGAGGTTGTTCGTCGAGTTGAGCATTTCGCTGTTCAGGCCTCCCCGCCAGACGGCGGGTCCGTCCACCGCAAAATCCACCCGGGCCTCGTCGGTCGGGCAGCGCTCGCCCTTCGCGTCCACGACTTCGAAATCCACGAGAACGACGTCGGAGCCGTCGGCCAGAAGGCCGTGCGGGCCCGCGTGGACGGTCAGCCTGATGGCGGCCGGAGCCCCCGCGGTTTCGAGGGTCTCATCGGCGACGACCTGCCCAGCCTTGCTGGCGACGGCCTTGAGCGTTCCGGGAACAAAGGCGACCTTCGGAAACGCGTAGACAAAGCCCGTGTCCATTCCCTGGAGGAGCTCGGAGCCCATGACGCGCGACTTGTTGTAGGTGTCGACGAACGTGGCCGTCTTCGTTTCGACCCCCAGCGATTTTCCATTGAGGAAGAGCTCGACCTGGTCGCAATGGCTGGCCGCGACATAGACCGTCTTCACGGTCCCCGCCGGATAGGTCCAGTGCCCGATGATGTGGATGTCCGGCTTTGCGGATTGCATCACGCGCGAGACGAAGAAGAGCTCCTTTGGGAGGCGCACGCCGTCCATCTTGCCGCTGACGCGCAGGACCGCGCTCGCATCCTGCCGGCCGTCGGCGTCGGAGTCCGTGAAGTAGATCGACGAATAAGCCGACCACTTCGAGTGGGCGGGATCGGTGTTGTCGATCCGGTTCCGCACGTAGCTCGTGTAGCGCGTGGTTGCGGCCAGGGCGAACGTCTCGGAATTCCAGTGGTAGGTGTCTCCGCCCGGTCCTGGACGGCCGTTGACGCTCGCCACGATCTTGGGCTTGAAGCCGAAGTGGGGCGGCGAGTAGTCGTCCCAGACGGTGCGGGCGGCCTCGTCCCGGAAGTCCTCGGTCTCGATGAGCGGCGCCTTGTCGCGCCGCGCGATGCTGTAGCCGCGGAAGATCTGGTCGCCGGTGATCTTGTCGGTCTGGGCTGCCTGTCCGATCATGACTCCGAAGTATTCCGACATGGGCGTTAGCGCCTTGTTTGCATCGAGGACGTCGTTGTCCCGCGTGCCCATCACCCGGCCGCCGTTCGGGTCGAGCTGCTTCCTCAGGGCCACCAACTGAACCATCTCGTCCGGGGTCACGATCGTGTTGCCCGCCTCCCAGAAGAAGATGCTCGGGTTGTTCCGGAAGAAGATCATGGAGTCCCGCATCACCTCGACCCGCTGGTCCCACTGCCGGCCGGTGACCAGCCGCTCCTTGTCGCCCGCCGGGCAGACGTCGACGATGCCGAACTTGTCGCAGGCGACGACATCTGCCCGCTCGGGCGAGACGTGCATCCAGCGGAGGTAGTTCGCGTTGCTCGCCCGCATGAGGGCGGCGGTGAATTCGTGCATCCAGTCGGGGTAGGCCCCGCCCAATCCGGGCCAGTCGTCCGCCGAGCGCTGAGAATATCCCGTCAGCCAGACGAATCTACCGTTCAGCCAGACGCCGCCCGTTCCGACGCCGCCCTTGAATTCGGCCTTCCTGAAGCCGGTCTGCGTCTTGCAGACGTCCTCCACCTGGCCATTCACGGTCAGAATTGTGTAGACGCTATAAAGGTACGGATCATCGACGTCCCAGAAGCGGGCGCCCGAAAGGGTGCCCGTCGCCGTGAATGTCTCCGTCTGGCCGGCGACCAGGTCGGATGTGTTGCCGTCCAGTTTCGCCCTGACGACCCCGTCCGCGTCCACAACCACCGCCGACAGGGTGATCGAGGCATAGTCGCCCGTCTCATTCACGACCTCGGCCTCTACCTTCACATCCGTCGTCTTCTTCGCGAGGTCGATCGCCTGCGGGTAGATGTAGATCCCGGTCGTCTGGAGGTTCTCATAGAGCGGGAGCGTCTGGTAGACCTTGCCCGTAACGATCAGCGTGGCGTCCCGGTTGAGTCCGCCGAAATTCGGGTTGAAGTCCTTCGCGTTCCATTCGAACGGCGTTCCCGTCGCCTCCTCCTTGTAGTTCGGGCTGTTGTCCACCTTGACGGCGAGGACATTGTCCTGACCGCCGAACTTGGCGAACCGGGTGATGTCGAGCCCGACGGCTGTGACGCCATTCTCATACTTGCCGATCGGCTGCCCGTTCAGGAAGAAGCGGCCCGCCTGCCGCATCCCGTCGAACTGGATGAATACCTTCTGGCCCTCGGCGCTTGCCGGGAGCTTAAAGTGCTTCCGGTACCAGCCGATCCCCAGCATCTTCTCGCTCTGGTCGCCGCCGCTGTGGTTAATGAAAGCCCTGTAGGTGTCCGTCTCGTTCCAGGTGTGGGGGAGGCTGACGGCGGTCCAGGACGAGTCGTCGAAACTGGGCTGATCCGCGCCGGCCGCGTCGCCGAAGGCGAACTTCCATCCCGGATTGAAATTGTAGACCGCGCGGGACGTCGCGGGCGGGGCGTACTTCGCGCTCGGCGCCGGGGCCGCCGCCGGAGCCGGCGCGGTCTGGACGGGTGCGGTGGCGCAGCCGACAAGGGCCAGAGCGCCAACTATCAAGGGAAAGAGGGAGGGGAGGGGTTTCATTGAGGGGGCAAGACGCTCCCAACGGGCAAAAGATTTAGCCAGACGATATTTTCGCGCTCCCCGTGGCCGGATCGGGAACGCCCCTCCCATTGCCGGGTCTGTGGAATTGCGTCTAATCCCTCAAAATAGAAAGAGAACCATCATGCACCTCCTCGCATCGCCAGAACTCGCAAACATGTACTATATCGGAGGCGGATCTCTCGGCCTCGTACTCCTCATCGTCGTCGTGGTTTTGCTGCTCCGCTGAATCCGCTCTCCGTCACGGCGCCGCTAGGATCTGCGCCTTGGTGCCGTCGGAAAACTCAACTTCCTCGAGCGTGCCCACTTGAAATGAGGGAGGCTTGTCCCCCAAGCCGGTAATTTTAATGGGTTCATACAGGGTCGAGTTCGGATTATCCAAGAGCTTGAACGTGCTATATTCCACCCCGCCAACATGCAGAACTTTAATTGGCGCCTTTCTAGCCTCTGGCAAACCTGCCCGGATCTTATCCAGTAGCACTTCGCGTTGGTCGTAGCTGAAGCCGGAAAGAAGAAGCGGCACAGGCGTACTTAGGGGTTCCGGCGTCTGAGCGACCTCCGTTTCCGTCGTCTTGTCTGCCGAGGCTTGGTGGGCTACCGCCGTATTTTTTGGCGAGTCGTTTCCTGCATCAGCGATGGGCCGTATGTAAAGGGGCCGCGCAAGCAGCTTGGCGTCGCCAAAAAGGGCATTTGTGTCTAGGTTCTCGAACTCCCGATCCCAGGACCAAAGCGTGACGCGTTGCGGATTCGTGACGCCGACGACAAATGCGGCATCGTCAGCATCGTCGAGGCCAAATTTCTCCTTCGAAGAAGGAGCAAGACCGGTTTTTTCGCGGGCGACCACGACGCTGAAGGCAATGGCATCCAGTTGAGAATACAACGGTTGCTTGAAGTCCATGAGTTCATATTGAACCGTTGCAGAGGCATCTGGCGGAGCAGACTTTGGTTTTCTGCTCGCTACGAGTGCGACGACTCTTTCCGACCCTGCGGGCACGTGCAGAGTCACGATTTCCTGATAGCGGCCGGCGACATTGGCGGTCTTCATCCCACGCTGCGTTATTCGGAAGAAGTCGCCGAGCTCATCGATGTAGGTGCTCCGCTGATCGAGCTCCTGCTTCTGCGTCAGCGAATTTGTACTATCATTTTTCAATGCGCTGGTGGCAGTGGCGTTGAGTGTGGCATTGCGCCCAAGGAGGCCCGCGATCGTCTGCAATCCCAGCTGCAGGCTCTGATCATCGGCCCTCTGCTGCGCCAGTGTTCCAAGATCGATGGATGCCGGCTTTTCCTGGGTGCTGCTGTCCACGAACCTGACTTTCATCGTGTCCAGCGCCCGGGAAAAGCCGTCACGTATTACTGTCGACGCGTCACCGGCTTGCGCGTCGGGCAAGTGGGTGAATGAAAAGAAATGCCGCCAGAACTCCTTCTCCATGACCAAATCTCCATTCGTGGTGCGCTGCCATGGATACATATAAATATACGTCGTGACATATTGTATCCGGTCCAGCACGGACGCGCTGTTGAGGGCTGTTGAGATGTTTATGGTTACCTTCTGGTTTTCGGTAAAATCGCTAGTTGGTGGAGCGTCGGTGGAGTCGACAGCGCCCGATGGAGGGGCGGGCGGCGCGGCTTGGACCGAGATTCCGAGCTTATCGAGTACCAATTGCTGCTGCTTCGGCGCGGGATCCGCGGTGTTTGCGGCTTTGCCAGAAGTGTCCCATATCGGTGTGACGGCCACGCTGACCGGCATTTCGTGGCTAAGCATTGTTGGGAACCTCGCGTTCAAATCGAAACTCGGCGGGACGATGTAGTCCTTGCTGTCTCGCACGAGAATATTGTCGTTTTCAAGATCAGCGAGTTTGATCATCAGACCGACTCGGCCTTGAAGATATTTGATCCTCGAGCTGTCGCTGCCGTCGGCGGTATCTGGAAAATACGGGCGGTGTGTGTCCCGTTGGCTTGAGTCTCCAAAAAAGAAGGCATCGCTCTGTCCGGGCAGATCGTTGCCCGAGTTCGGTGCTATGCCGTATTCGGCCGCGACCTCTGGAAACAAAGCCTGTATGGAGTGCGTGTCGGGAACCCAGGATTTCAGGGAGTTGACCGCCTTGGTGTAGTTGTCTTCCCAAATCCAGATTCTATGAGGCAGGTAGCTGTCCTTTTCAGCCCATCCTTTCAGCGCATCGGTCCCTGCATTTCCATTCATGTAAACGCTCAATGAAGGAGCCGGATACAGTTTGTATTTCGGCAGATCAGTTTCGCCGGATTTCCCAGGGAAATTGCAACCGCCTAGGAGCAGCGAGGAAAGGGCAGAAAATCCGAGCGCTACGCGGTAATGGGTCGTTAGTGGATTCAACATGGGATTTCCGGGCTTCCGCGGCGACTAATATGCATCCGAATATGTCCGAGCTGCAATGCAATGCAGCGCAGCATAAAGTCAGCCACGGATGCTGCGCTTATTCTCTATTGATGGGAATTTAACCCGGAGCGGCCCGATATGCCCTCACTCCGTCTCCTCGACCGTCACTCCCGTCTCAAGCGTGTGGCCGCCGCCGCCGCTGAAGAGGCCTTTCACCGGGCTGACGTCGTAGAAATCCCGTCCCCGGGCGATCACGATGTGCCCCGTCCCTACAAAGCAGGCGTTTGTCGGGTCATAGTCCACCCAGCCCGTCCCGGGAATGTAGGCCGACACCCAGGCGTGCGACGCGTCCGCGCCGATCAACCGGGGCTTGCCCGGGGGAGGGCTCGTCAGGAGGTAGCCGCTCACGTACGCGGTGGGCAGACCGCGTTGGCGGAGGCAGCTGATGAAGAGGTGCGCGAAGTCCTGGCATACGCCGCGCCGCTCTGTGAGCACCTCGGCCATGGGCGTCGAGATCCGCGTCGCCTCCTTGTCGAAGGTGAAGGCCTGCTTGAATCGCCCGCCAGCTATGCCGATCCAGTCCATCACGGGGATGTCCGGATCGAGGCCGTCCCCGAGTTCGTCGGCGAGCGCCCTCGCCCCGGGGAGGAGCGGCACCATGGGAGAGGCGTGCAGAAACTGCTCCAGCGTGAAGTCCTCCTCGACGACCGCCTCCTTGATCAGTTTCCGAATCTCGCCGAAGGCGGGCGTCAGGCCGGCCATGGGAAGGTGCGGCTCGTCGCGGCGGACGATGCTCCGGCTCGTGACCGTCAATTCCTGGTGGGGCTCGCGGAGCGTGAAGAGATGCTGCTTGTTGCCGAAGTAGTCGAAGCGGGAGGTGAGGTCCGTCGGATGCGGCGCCACCTCGAGTTCGAATGCGTCGCAATGCTGCGCGGCCTCATTGCGCGGCTGCAAATGAAGGGCCTGCCACGCGGCGGTCGCTGCTGAGCCGTGCGTGTAGACGGTCGTGTGGGTGACGCTGTATCGGGGCATGGGCGGCTGCGTGTCAGGCTCCCCGGACTGCCTGCGGAACATCGGAGTGACTGAAATAGATCTGGGTCAGCCGGTCGTTGAGCTCCGTCAGATTGGCGGCGGCTTCGCTGAAAAACGCCTGTGCGAGGCGATTGTCCCCGGCTAGCGCCGCGGGATCGACGAGCTTGGCATTGCTGACGATCCGGAACGCCGTCGCGCGCAGGGCTGGCACCGCCCTTGGCGCAAGTTCCTCGGGCAGGACCGCGATATGCTCAGCAATCCGGTCGGCCTGAAAACGCAGTCCGCGGGGATTTTCCGGGGAGGCGAAGAGCCAGGCGAAGATCGAGGCTGGATGAAAGGTCCCGTGGTAGATCGTCCGGTAGGTGAATAGGCTGTCCGTGAAATGGAG
>Ga0265313_10002217_pt1 | contig 17114 bp, 19 predicted proteins | sample 4123metaG_FD_203122 | JGI IMG/M metagenome (GOLD analysis project Ga0265313, IMG submission 203122) | Rhizosphere microbial communities from Carex aquatilis grown in University of Washington, Seatle, WA, United States - 4-1-23 metaG | ecosystem: Host-associated > Plants > Roots > Rhizosphere >...
GGGGCGGGAACCCGTTTCCTGCAGGCCAGGAAAAAAAGTGCCAAACACGCCTGGGGCCGCCGCCAGGGAAGCAGGATCCGGGCGGGCAAACAGCGCGATTTATTCGTACACGGTCATTTTCCCAGGCTGGGATCGATTCGCCTGGCTTCCCGGATGTCGGCATCGCCGCCCGACGCGTCTCCCATCTGTTTCCTGAGAAGTCCGCGGCGATATCGGATATCGGCGAAGTTCGGCGCCAGCCGCAATGCCGCATCGAAGTCCTGAACGGCCCGCTCGGGCATGCCGACGGCCCGGTAGGCATCAGCGCGGATATAGAAAGCGATGGGGTCGTTGGGATCGATTTTGATCGCCGCTTCCAGGTCGGCGATGGCGCGGGCGTGATCGCCCTTCCTGTGATAGGCGGCCGCGCGCTGCACCAGGGTGGTTGCCGCTTTCGAGCCGAGCGCGATCGCCTTGCTGGTATCAAGGATTGCACGATCGAAATCGTCATTGTTGAAATAGGCGTGACCCCGCGACACGAAGGCTTCGATATAGTCCGGATTGATTTTTATCGCCTCGTCGCAGTCGCGAATCGCATGGTCATGATTTCCCTGATTGTTGTAGGCTTGGCATAAATTCCTGTGGGCGACCGCCTTGTGTGCGGCCGGCTCGCTTCCGGAGGTGACGACGCCGGTGCAACTGGAAATGATCACGCTGTCGCGGTCACTGTCCCCGGTGCATATTTTCCAATTGGCGCTGTCAGGTTGCGCCGCCGCCGCGACGGAAAACAACGCGGCTATCGCAGTCGCGGCAATGGCTGTTATCGGTCGCATGGTGGGCCCGTCCTGGCTTGCAGCAATGGTTTAGGCCCCGCCCCTGCGCAGTAGACCCAGGCCGCCTGTCTGTCAAACCACTCTTCCTGGCGAAAGTTCCTTCGCTGCGAGCCGTTGCTGCGGGCGTTACGCTGCGCTGGGCTGCCGGTTTCTCAAGGTACGCCAGGCGAGGGCGGCCAGCACGAACAGCACGCCGGCGCGCAGGCCGATCAGGCCAAACGTCGCAGCGGGGCTCACATGTCCATTGTCATAGGCAAGTGTCACCAAGTGATAGGGCATCTTCGGGACGGATGGCGTGTAGAATCCGAAAAGCCCGCAAAGCAGAGCGATCAAGACGAGGCCAACCCAGACCCATGCCGAATTCAGGCGCTGGCGCACCGCCACGGCAATGCACGCCGCGGCCGCCAAGGGGCCGATGAGGTAGGTGGTGAAGAGGCTTACGGCTGCGAGCAGGGCCTGGTAGCCGCTCGTCATCTCGGTGGGCAATTGGGTTCGTACCGGAAAGGTCAGGCGCATCATAGTCATGCCGATCAAAAAGATCAGGACAAAGATCGCCACCACCGGGAGGATGCCGAACACCGCCCAGGGCGCCTTCACGGCAAGGGAGCGCGGCGGGCTGCGGTCCATCATCGCCTGCACCAGTTGCGCGTCGCTGCCCATGATGGTGCGGGCCTTGGCGGCAGCCTGGCCGGCGTCGGCGCCGTTGGTGCGCTCGCGGCTGGTCAGGTCGGCCAGGTGCTCGCGCAATTCCATGACGTAGCGGTTGACATGGCCGGCCGCGATCCCCGCCTGCAGCAGTTGCTCGCGCACATTCTCAAACGGCTTCGCCATGGTGTCCTCCCAGGATGATGTTGTGAAAAGCCTTTGCCAGGTCGTGCTTGATGACCGACTGGATGGCGCGCGCCAGCGTCGCCCAGGTTCCCGCCAGATTCTGGTAGCGTTTAAGCCCGGCGGGGGTGACGGCGTAATAGATGCGGCTGCGGCCCTCGACGCGGCGGCGGCGCGATTTCAGCGCCCCTTCGCGCTCCAGCGCATGCAGCACGGTATAGGCGACGCCTTCACCAATGCTGACCACATCGCCGGTTTCGGCCCGTATCGCCTGCACGATCTCATAGCCGTACATTTCGCGATTCTGCAGCAGGCGCAGAATCATCAGTTCCGGTACCCCGGCCATGAAATTCGGATTGGTTTCGCGCGCCATCGCATGCCTCTAAGTTAGAGGCATCATATACCTCGAACTTAGAGGCATGCAAGTCCCATGCTGGCGAGCCGCGCTGGTGCCCGTTGCCCCGCCACGGTTCGGGCGCAAAAAAACGGGGCGGAGATTTCTCCGCCCCGTTTCCGTAAGATTTGGCGTCCGGTTAGAAGTGGTAGTTCACGCCAATCAGCAGCTGGTTGATGCTCTGCCGGATGCGCAGGACGTCGGCGCCAGCGGTCTGGGCGGCAGTCAGGTTGAAGACAGTCGGGACCGAGCCGAAATTGTTGTGCTGGAACTCGCCGTACAGCGACCAGTCACTGTTGATGGACCATTCCAGGCCACCACCGAGGACAAAGCCAAGGTTCCGGGTGCTGGCGCTTTCGACCGGAGTGTTACCGACGATTTGGGCGGGAGTGCCAACGCTGTAATTGTTGAAGACCACGGCGAAGCCGGTGCGAACATAGGCCAGCAGGTCCGGCGCAACCATGTAGCCGGCACGGCCAGTGATCGTCTCCAAGGAGATGGCTGAGGCTCTGATCGAGTTGGTGGGGAAAGCCGTCACGGCCGTGGTGGTGGCGACGCCGTTGTCATGCTGAATCTGAGCACCGAACACCCAGGGGCCACTGTGCCAGTCGCAGCCCAGCTGCGCGCCATAGCCAGCCGCGTCCGGCGACTGGGCGCCAAAGGCGGCGGGTGCCGCAGGGCCGGAACTGGGATAGCCGGGGACGTTGACGGTCCTGATGCGCGTGAACTTGTTGTTGGCCCAGCGCTCCGCGAAATGGGCGCCGGCGAAGCAGCCCCAGCCGCTGCGGCCATTTGCGTCCTGCGCCTGCGCGGCGGCGGGTATCGCCAAACCCGCACCGGCGACGACGAGAGCAGTGAGAATCCTTTTCATGAACGCTTCCCCTTTTATTTTGAATATTGAAAGAATGTTAGCACCCGCAAGAACCGGCGTCAATTTCATGACCCTGCGCCCTTTATGCGCCTTTTTAGCTTGGATTCAAGGTCCTGGCTACCTCGGCATCGGCAGGGGGTAAACCCGGAACGGGTTGGGGTCCGCATGGGCCAGGGCCGGATCGCGCCAGTAATTCTGTTTTGATTCGCCCACCCAGACCGTGTCCCCGGCGGGGGCCACGCCGGTGGCGGTCTGGTAGCCGCCGGCCAGCACCCTGACCGTGGCGGCATCGCCGCTCAGGGTCAGCTCCGAGATCTGGTTGGCCCGGTTCTCCGCCACATAGAGCTTGCCGTTCCAGGCCCGCACCCCATCCGGCCCGTTGATCGGCTGGGACAGCTTGATGTCCACCGGCGCCCCACCGCTGCCGTCGGGATTGATGGGAATGCGATAGAGGTGATTGGTCTGGACGTTGCTGGCGTAAAGCGTCGGGCCGTTGAAAACAATGCCGTCAACATTGGCTAATTCGGGTGTTTTCAGCCACGCCTCCATCGCCGCCGCGCCGGGCCTGAGGCGCTGGATCTGCCCATTGGCCAGGTCGCTGACATAGACCGTGCCGTCGGCCGCCACGGTGATGTCGTTGCAGGCGTTGGTCTCGCCCTGCAGCGGCCAGGCGCCCTTGACCGCCCCGGTGGTCAGGTCGAAGGCGCGCAAGGAGGAATGGCGCTGGTTGATCGGCGGGGTGGCCTTGGCCGGCAGGGGGAAGGCCACGGTGCAGGCATAGAGGGTATTGGTCTTCTGGTCCGGTAGCACGCCCCAGGCCGAACTGCCGACGGAACGCAGGTCGATCCAGCGCTCGGCCACCTCTGAACCGGGCCTGGCCCGGTAGATGTAAGGTTGCAACATCCCGCCTAAAATCACCGTGCCGTCGGGCAGGGCGGTGATGCTTTCAGGAAACACATCGCGGTCGGCGACCGTCACCACGGGGGGCGCGGCCTGCGCGCCACAGGCGGAAAAAATCGCACTGCCCGACAGAATCGCCGCCAGGATTTTCCGCATTCCCGTCCTCCCGCTTTCCGGGGTCAGAGCCTGGTGGTGAAGGCCGCCTCGGTCTTGGCTTTAACTTCTTCCAGGGCGACGCCGGGCGCAAGTTCGACAAGGGTCAGGCCGGATTTGCCGCGCTCCAGGGTGAAGACCGCCAGGTCGGTGATCACCATGTCGACGCAGTCCTTGCCGGTGAGGGGCAGGCTGCATTTTTTCAGCAGCTTGGCTTCGCCGGCCTTGTTGGCGTGCTCCATCACCACGATGACGCGCTTGACCCCGGCCACCAGGTCCATCGCCCCGCCCATGCCCTTCACCATCTTGCCGGGAATGGTCCAGTTGGCGAGGTCGCCTTCCTCCGACACTTCCATCGCGCCCAGCACCGACAGGTCGATATGGCCGCCGCGGATCATCCCGAAGGAATCGGAAGAGGAGAAGAAGGACGAGGTCGGCAGTTCGGTGATGGTCTGCTTGCCGGCATTGATCAGGTCGGCGTCTTCCTCGCCTTCATAGGGAAAGGGGCCCATGCCCAGCATGCCGTTCTCGCTTTGCAGCGTCACCTTCATGCCCGATGGAATGTGGTTGGCCACCAGGGTCGGGATGCCGATGCCGAGATTGACGTAGAAGCCGTCCTTCAGTTCACGGGCGGCGCGGACCGCCATGTCGTCGCGGGACCAGGCCATTACGCGCTCTCCCGCTTGCGGGTGGTGACGCGCTCGATATGCTTTTCGTAATTGCTGCCCTGGAAGATGCGCTGCACGAAAATGCCCGGCGTGTGGATGGCGTCGGCGCCGAGTTGGCCCGGCTGCACCAGTTCCTCCACTTCCGCCACCGTCACCTTGCCCGCCGTCGCCATCATCGGATTGAAGTTGCGCGCGGTCTTCCGGTAGATGAGGTTGCCTTCGGTGTCGCCTTTCCACGCTTTGATGACGGAAAGATCGGCCTTCAGCCAGGTCTCGCGCACATAGGTCGCGCCTTCGAAAACTTCGGTCGGCTTGCCTTCCGCCACCACCGTGCCGACGCCGGTCTTGGTGTAGAAGGCGGGAATGCCGGCGCCGCCGGCGCGGATGCGCTCGGCCAGGGTGCCCTGAGGGTTGAGTTCGAGTTCGAGCTTGCCGGTGAGGTAGAGGTCCTCGAACAGCTTGTTCTCGCCGACATAGGACGAGATCATCTTGCGGATCTGCTTGTTGGCCAGCAGCACATAGAGGCCGTAATTGTCGGCGCCGCAATTGTTGGAGATGACGGTGATGTCTTTCACCCCGTCGGCGCGCAGGGCGGCGATGCAGTTCTCCGGATTGCCGCAAAGGCCGAAGCCGCCCGACATGATGGTCATGCCGTCGAACAGCAGCCCGCAAAGGGCGCTTTTGGCGTCCGGATAGACTTTGCTTTCCGCCACGGCGTTTCCTTATCTTTGTTGCGGCGCAGTATGGTTGCCGCCGCGCCTTGTGATGGCAAGGCGGCGCCCGGCCACAGTCTAAATAGCTGTTTTATTTGAATATTATAAGGCGTCGGGGCCGGTTTCTTGCGGCCCCCGCCCCCCTCCCGTACAACCGCCCGGTTTCCGGCACTTTTGAGTCCCATGAGCAAAGACAAGCCATCGAAGCCCAAGGCGCGGCTGCCGCGCGGCTTTCGCGACCGTTCCGGCGCGGAGCTGGCGGCCGAACGCGTCCTGCTGGAGACCATCCGCCGGGTCTATGAGAGTTACGGCTTCGAGCCGCTGGAAACCCCCGCCTTCGAATACACCGATGCCCTGGGCAAGTTCCTGCCCGACGTGGACCGTCCCAACGAAGGCGTGTTTTCGCTCAAGGATGATGACGAGCAGTGGCTGAGCCTGCGCTATGACCTGACGGCGCCGCTGGCCCGTCATGTCGCGGCCAATTTCCAGAACCTGGCCAAGCCGTTCCGCCGCTACGCCGTCGGCACGGTGTGGCGCAACGAAAAGCCCGGTCCGGGCCGCTTCCGCGAATTCACCCAGTTCGACGCCGACACGGTGGGCAGCGCCAATCCCGCTGCCGATGCCGAACTGCTGATGATGCTGTCCGACACGCTGGAAGCGCTGGGGCTGAAGCGTGGTGATTACATCGTCAAGCTGAACAACAGGAAGCTGCTGGATGGCGTACTGGAAGCCAGCGGCATCGACATGTCCAGGCGCGGCACCGTGCTCAGGGCCATCGACAAGCTGGACCGGCTGGGCGTCGAAGGCGTCTCGGCCTTGCTGGGCGCGGGCCGCAAGGACGAGAGCGGCGATTTCACCAAAGGCGCGGGGCTGACGGCGGACCAGGCGCATCGGGTGCTCGCCTTTGTCGCGCCGGACGCGAAGGACGAGGAAGAACACCTCAACCAGATTGCGCATCTGGTGCAGAACAGCGCCACAGGCGCGGCGGGGCTGAATGAGCTGGAGCAGATCGTCAAGATTCTGAGCGCCTGCGGCTATGGCCCGGACCGGGTGATGTTCGACACCGGCGTGGTGCGAGGTCTCGACTATTACACCGGCGCGGTGTTCGAGGCGCAGCTCACCTTCGCGGTGAAGAACGAAGATGGCGAGGACGTGGTGTTCGGTTCGGTCGCGGGCGGCGGGCGCTATGACGATCTGGTGGCGCGGTTCACCGGCCAGCAGGTTCCGGCCACCGGCATTTCCATCGGCGTTTCCCGCCTGCTTTCGGCGCTGTCGCAGCGCGGTGTTCTGAATTCTGAGCAAAGACCGCTAATAGTCGTGACTGTCATGGACAAAGCCGAGACCGCATCGGCTTTCCAGATGGTATCGGAATTGCGCGCGGCGGGCTTACGTGCCGAGGCCTATGTCGGCAACGGCAAGATGGGCGACCAACTGAAGTATGCTGATAAGCGCGGGGCTCATGTTGCTATTATCGAAGGCTCAAACGAGCGGGCCGAAGGCAAGGTGATTGTCAAAGATTTGAAGTTGCTGCATTTCATGTCCGACGATTTCAAAAGCAGAGATGCATGGCTTGGCGAACAAGCTAATAGGCAAATCATCGTTGACCGCAGCAAGCTCGTGGAAGAGCTAAGCTTTTTGCGTCAATGGACGCCTGAATGAACGCCTCTCCCTATTACAAGCCCGCCGCCATCGAGGCGCTGAACCGCCAGGCGGTGACGCTGCTGAAACTGTTCGCCGAACGCTTCTATGCCCGCGAGGAGCCGTCGACACTGCAGCCGGCCGCGCTATTCCTCGACCGTTCGGGCGAGGAGATCCGTCGCCGCACCTTCACCCTGACCGATCCGTCGGGGCGTGACCTGGCGCTGCGTCCCGATCTCACCATCCCCATCGCCAAGCGGTTGGTGGAAGAGGGCAGGGCGCTGCCTGCCCGCATCTCCTATAACGGCGCGGTCTTCCGCCATGAACCGCAGGCGCCGGAAAAGCCGGTGCAGTTCTTCCAGGCCGGCGTCGAACTGTTCGGCGAACCCGACCGCGCGAAAGGCGATGCCGAAATCCTCACCCTTGCCATCGAGGCGCTGCGCGCGGCAGGGTTGAAGGACTTCACCTTGCGGATGGGCGATCTCGGCCTGTTCGGCGCGCTGGTCGACGATCTGGACCTGCCGCCGCACTGGCGCTCGCGCCTCAAGCGCCATTTCTGGCGGCCCGGCTATGTCGAGACCCTGCTGGACCGCATCGGCCATGGCGCGGAAAGCTCGCGCCTGCCCGCGGATGCGACGGCGATCGAAAAACTGCTGGACTCGCAGGGCGAGGCGCCCGCCGCCGGCCGTTCGCGCGCCGAGGTAATCGCGCGCGCCCGCGCCGAGGCGGCGGAAGTGCTGAAGCTGGACGGCAATGTCGCCGGCGCGATCACACGCCTGCTTGCCATCTCCGCGCCCATCGAAACCGCGCTGGCGGAAATCCGCGCCCTGCTCAAGAAAGCGGGCATCGCGCTGGACAGTGAACTGGCGGCGGTGGAAGCGCGGCTGATGGTGTTGAAATCGCTCGGCGTTGATCCGACGAAAATCGAGTTCAACGCCCATTTCGGCCGCAGCATGGAATATTACACCGGCTTCGTCTTCGAGCTGCGGACGGCGGATGGCAAAACCGAACTGGCGGGCGGCGGCCGCTATGACAATCTGCTGGAACTGCTGGGTGCGCCGAAGCCGGTGACGGCGGTGGGCTGCGCCATCCATACTGAAACGCTGCTGGCGGCGGTGGCGCCATGACTCTCACCCTCGCCATTCCCTCCAAGGGCCGCCTGAAGGAGAAATGCGAAGCGCTGTTTGCAGGCGCGGGACTTAAGCTGGAGCAGGTCAATGCGCGCGGCTATCGCGCCGCCTTTGCCGGCCTGCCCGGTGTCGAGGTGTTGCTGCTCTCGGCGGGTGACATCGCCGCTGCCCTGCTGGCGGGCGACGTACATCTCGGTATCACTGGCGAGGATCTGCTGCGTGAAGCTGCGCCGGAAATCGAGAACCGCATTGCCTTGATCAAAAAGCTGGGCTTCGGCCAGGCCGATGTCGTGGTGGCCGTTTCGAATTACTGGATCGACGTCTCCACCATGGCCGACCTGGACGATGTCTGCGCTGCCTATGCCGCCACGCACAAAAAGCGCCTGCGCGTCGCCACCAAATATGCCAACCTGACGCGGGCCTTCTTCGCCCATAACGGCATTGCCGATTACCGCATCGTGCCCAGCGCCGGCGCCACCGAGGGGGCGCTGGCGGCGGGCACGGCGGAAGTGATCGTGGACATCACCACCACCGGCGCCACCCTGCGCGACAATGGCCTGAAAATTCTGGACGATGGCGTCATCCTGAAAAGCCAGGCCAATCTGGCCGTCTCGCTCACCGCCGAATGGGACGCCGAAGCGCGCGCCGCCGCCAAGACGCTGCTTGGCAAACTTGGCGCTGATTTCACGACATTATAGCCGCGCGTCTGACGCCCGCACTCAGCCGCCATAGCGCCAGCAGCGTGATTGGAAGCATGGTGAGGGCAAATGCCAGCACGGTGCCAGCGCGAATTTCTTCCACATGCCAGACGCGGCCGCTGGCGTCTGCTGCCGTACCGCCGCCGCCCATTAGCCATGGCGTGACGTGTGTCAGACCGCTTGCCGCATAGAACAGGATAGCGGCCAGCTGGAGTGCTGGCGAGGCTGCCTGCACTGAATGGCCGCGCAGATAAAGCGCGAAAAGCTGGAAGAACAGCCAGGACGTCAGCAGCCAGCCGAAATAGTTGGTGAGCGGTACGCCGAAATCAATGCCGCCATCATGCCATATCCAGACATGGGCAATGGTGGCATTCGGTGCATCCATCACCAAGTCCCACGCTGTCATCACCAATGCCGCCAAGGCGGGCAATTTCAGTAACGAATGCTGCGCATTGGCCTTGTTCAGCAGGATGCGCGCCACCATCCAGGAGAAATAACCCATCCCAAACCAGAGCGGACCGACGATGATGGGAATTGCGCCGATATGCGGAAGCGCTGCACCCACTTCAAAATGATAATGGCCAAAGGGAAGGCCGGTGGCGACGCCAAGATTTTCCATGCCGAAAGACACAGTAAGGCAGATTGCCAGGAAGGCGAGTGCGCGATACAGGCCATAAACCATGACGGCCTGTGCAAAAGCGCAGGCTATGCCGATTGCGGCCAGCACCTGCGCCAGTGGCGTCGGATTCCACGCAAAGCCAATCACCAGTAGCAGATACGCCGCCGTTGCTGACCAGAACAGAGCGCGAGTCATGCCGCTAGGGCATCCTGAACCGACAAATCCAGCCCAGATCGTCGGTGAAATACATCTGGTTGCCGACGATCTGGCAGCCATGCAGCACCGGCGAGCCTTCCGGCAACTGGATGCCTTCGCGGATCACACCCGTGGCCAGGTCATAGCGATAGAGAATTTGCAGATTGGCGTCGGCGCTCCAGAACGAGCTGCGCGCGCTATCTGCCCAGCACAGTCCCAGCGGCCGGTTGCCCGGCGTCGGCCAGACATCCTGCACCTGCCATCCGGTCTTGCGGATGGTGAAGATCGCCCGCGCCGAAAGATTGGAAACGATCAGCAGGTCGCCCTTGCAGATCAGCCCGGCCGAGCCGGTGCTGCTCCAGAAATGATCGGTCTTGGGATCGACCCGGCCCGGCCCCAGGCCCGAGCCGGTGTTGTTGCGCTCATTGTTGGGCAGATTGTCGCCCATGGCGCGGGATTCGTCGGGATAGGCGCGCTTCAGCGGGCTGCCGCGCTGGGGCGCGTCACCGACCTTTTCATAGATGCGGGTGGCGCCGGGGACGAAATACTTGCCCAGAGTCGTGCCGTCCTTCGCATCGAAATGCACCAGCATCACGCCATGGGTGTCGCTGGTCCACATCGTACCGTCATCGTCCAGACCGATGCCGCTGGGGCCGATGGCTTCGGCCTTGATTTCGCGCACGACGCCGCCGTCGGCGGCGCGGATCAGCGTCACCTGACGGCCGGTGCCGCGATCCTGGACCCAGAGTTGTCCGGCCTCGGGCCCCTGCGCCAACCCGTTGGGCTGGCCATGCGGCGCCTTGTAGGCGACTTCGACAGGACCGGAGGGGCGGATCGGAATCGTGGCGGGCACGGCCGCGTTGCAGCCGGCGCGCTGCGCTTCGGCCTGCCGCGTTGTCAGCAGCGCCGCCGGCATCAGGGCGCCCAGGCCGAGAAAACTTCTGCGCTTCATGCTTCCCTCATGTTAATGCGTGGCAATGCCCGGGCCTTCCACGCTGCGGATGTCCGGATCGTGCATATGTTCCTTCTTCCATTCCATCGCCGTCTCGATGCGGGTGCGGCCGGAAGGATGGTCGTAGAACACCGCTTCCTCGAATGCGCCCGGCTCCAGCTTGCGATAGCTGGAGAGCTTCAGGATGACGGTGGCGAAGGCGTCGGGCTGACGCGCCGCGTCAAGGCCGAAAATATCGGCCTGGTTTTCGGCGGTGCGGGTGATGGTATTGGTCAGCGGCGTCACTAGGAAGAAGAAAAGGCTGGCCAGCGCCGCCAGCAGCGGAAGCCCCGCCACGTCCTCCACCTTGCGCACCTGCCAGGCGCCGCCGAAGAAATCCGTCGCCGCCCCGAAGCCCCAGGCGGTGAAACCGAAGCACAGCAGCATCACCAGGCCCATCATCAGGATGATGCGGGTGGCGTGGCCCATGACGTAATGACCCATCTCATGGCCCAGCACCGCCAGCACTTCCTGCGGCGTGCCCTGCTTGAGCAGATTGTCGTTGAGGGTGATGCGGGTGGTGCCGAGAAAGCCGGAGACATTGGCCGAGATGCGGTTGGATTGCCGCGAGGCGTCGCTGACATAGATGGCGCCGGCCGGAATCTGGTTGGCCCGCGCCAGCGCCACGATCTGCCGCTGCAGCGGGCTGTCGGGCATCTTCTCGAAATGGTTGAACAGCGGCGCGACGAAGACCGGATAGATCGTCACTTGCGCGATCAGAAGCAGCACCGCCAGCCCGGCGCCCCACAGCCACCAGTCGCGCCGCGCCACCCGCACCGCGGCATAGAAGATCGGCAGCACGATCACCCCCGCCACCAGGGTGACGGCGAAGGAAATGCCGAAGTCTCCCAGCCAGGCCCAGAAGCTCTGGTTGGACAGGCCATAGGCATGCTCGCGGAAGAAACCCTCAAATAGCGAGAGCGGCAGTTCCAGCAGCGTCACGGCGGCGATATAGCCGGCGCCATACAGGATCACCTGGCCGCTGCGCGAATGGGTGCGTTCCTCCGCCCAGTCGCGCAGCCGCGCCGAGAGGCCGGTGAACAGCAGCAGCCCGGCCACGCCCAGGCCATAGAACAGGTCGAGCAGTTGCAGCCAGTAGCCGCCCTCGAAATAGGCGTCGGAGCGGGCGCGGGCCTCGCCGTTGACGCGGGAGAGATAGTCCCGGGTGGCGCGTCCGGCGTCGAAAGCCGGCGTGGCGTCAATCACCGGCAGGGCGCTGCTCTCGATCCTGGCGGTGGGCGCGGCGCTGGGCGGCAGATCCTGCGCCCAGGCGTGCTGCAAGGCCGGTCCCGTCACCATCAGCAGCAGGAAAATCCCGCCCAGCATCGGCTTTTTCATGCCGTCCTCCCGCGCGCGAGCCTAGCAGATGCTTTGCGGCCTGCCATTCTATTTCCACGATCCTGCGTCTATTCTCGCCCGATGTTCCGCCGCGCCGCATTGCTCCTGCTTCTGGCCGCGTGCCCCGCGCGCGCCGATGACGACAGCGCCCATTATGGCCGCTGCATGGACCAGGCCGGGCGCAATCCCGCCATGGCGCTGGCCGACGCCACGGGATGGAGCAAGGCGGGCGGCGGCGCCCCCGCCGAGCATTGCGCCGCGCGCGCCCTGGTGGGGCTGAAACGCTATGACGAGGCAGCGAAACGGCTGGACACGCTGGCCCGCGCCGCTGCGACGCCGGCGGGAATGCGCAGCGCAATCCTGGCCCAGGCCGGCAATGCCTGGCTGCTGGCGGGCAACGGCGCCAAGGCGGCGGCGAGCTTGCGCGCGGCGCTGGTCACTTCCTCGGGTGACGCCGACCTCTTCACCGATCTCGGCCGTGCCGACGCCATGCTGCGCAACTGGAAGGACGCGGTACTGGACCTCAACGCCGCCATCAACCTGCGCCGCGATCCCGAACTGCTGGTGCTGCGCGCCAGCGCCAATCGCGCCCTCAAGGATTACCGCGCCGCGCTGGCGGATCTCAACGCCGCGCTGGCGATCCGCAAGGGCTATGCCGAGGCGCTGATGGAGCGCGGGCTGCTGCGCCGCGACCTGGGCGATATCGGCGGCGCGCGCACCGATCTGGCGGCGGCGCAGAAAACCGGCTCGCCCATCGTCAAGCACGATGCCGCCGAGGCGTTGGATTCACTTAAGGAGCAATAGCGGCATCCCATTCTTCGTTGACGGCGGCATGGTCATCGCCTTTCCGCAGCGCGCGCAATTCCTCCTTCGGCACCAGCCGCGACAGCGCCCACACCGCCGCGCCGCGCACCAGCGGCGAGCTGTCGGACAGCAACGCCTTTGCCGGTTCGATCAGCGCCGCTTCGCCGCTGTTGCCGATGGCGATCAGCACATTGCGCAGGAAGCGGTCGCGGGTGATGCGCTTGACCGCCGACTTGCGGAACAGGGCGCGGAAGCCCGCGTCATCCAGCGCCGCCAGTTCCGCCAGCTTCGGCGCCTTCAGTTCGCCGCGCGCCTGCAGCGCGATCTCGCGCGATGCGGCGGCGAACTTGTTCCACGGACAGACCGCCAGGCAATCGTCGCAGCCATAGATGCGGTTGCCGATGGCCGCGCGGAATTCGCGCGGGATCGGACCCTTGTTCTCGATGGTGAGATAGGAAATGCAGCGCCGCGCATCCAGCCGGTAGGGCGCGGGAAAGGCGCTGGTGGGACAGATGTCGAGACAGGCATGGCAATTGCCGCAATGATCCTCTTCGGCTGCGTCCGGCTCGAGTTCCAGCGTCGTGAACACCGAACCCAGGAACAGCCAGGAGCCGAAATCGCGGCTGACCAGGTTGGTGTGCTTGCCCTGCCAGCCCAGTCCGGCGCGCGCCGCCAGCGGCTTTTCCATTACCGGCGCGGTATCGACGAACACCTTGACGTCCGCTTTGAAGCGCCGCGCGATGAAACCGCCCAGCGCCTTCAGCTTCTTCTTCACCACATCGTGATAGTCATCGCCCTGGGCATAGGCCGAGACCGCGCCGCGGTCGCGCTGCCGCAGCACCGCCAGCGGATCGCCTTCCGGCCCGTAATTCATCGCCAGCATGAGGACGCTTTTCGCCTGCGGCCACAGCGCCTGCGGATCGGCGCGCCAGTCGCGGCGCGTTTCCATCCAGTCCATCGCGCCGTGATGGCCGGCGGCGAGGAAGGCGCTCAAGCCTTCGCGCTGTGCCGGCCCGGCCTCGGCGCGCGTCACCCGCGCGGCGTCGAAGCCCAAAGCCAGCGCTTCGGCGACGATTGTCTTTTTGATCTCAGAAATCGAGGTCGGCATAATGCACGGCCGGCGGCTGGCCCGGCACGCGGTCGCCCAGCAGCGAGCGGAAGCTGGGGCGCGACTTGATCCGCACATACCATTCCGCCGCGGCGGGGAATTCGCTCCACGGCACCTCGCCCAGATAGTCCAGCACCGAAAGCTGCGCCGCCACGGCGAAGTCGCCCAGGCTGGGCGCGCGCCCCGCCAGATTGCCGTTCTTTTCGGCGGCGCGGCCGATGGCGGGCAGGGCAAGCTTCAGCTCGTCGCGCCCGGCGCGGATCAGGTTCATGTCGGGGGCGCGGCGGTTGGGCGCGCCGGTGAAGCGCTGGCCGCCCTTCTCATAGACGATGCGCTGGGTCACCTGCTCATGAAAGGCGCAAAGCGCCCAGTCCAGCCAGCGCAGCGAGGCCAGCCGCTCGGCGTCGTCGGCGGGCGCCAGCGGATAGTCGGGATAGTTGGTCTCCAGATGGTCGATGATCGCCCACAGGCCCTCGGCACGGGTGCCGTCCAGGTCGATGAAGACCGGCATGGGGTTGCGGGCATCCTCGGCCTGGACCGGATCGCAGGCCACCCGCTTTTCCGCCACCGCCAGGCGGGCAAGGCGGCAGGAAGGCGATAGCATCAGGTGAATCAGGCGGCGCATCGCGCTGTTCTATGCAACACTTCTAGCGAACGCAAAAGTTGAGATTGTCACGCGCCACTTCGGCGCTGCGGTCCCTGAGAGACGCCGCCCGGCGGGCGACATAGCGGCCGGGATGGGCGGCCTTCCATTTGTGGGGATTGGGCAGGATGGCGGCCAGCCGCGCCGCCTCGTCGCCGGTCAGGGAAGCGGCGTCGGTTCCGAAATAGGCCCGGGCCGCGGCCTGGGCGCCGAAAATGCCGTCGCCCCAGTCCACCGTGTTGAGATAGGCGGTGAGGATGCGCTTCTTGGGCCAGAGCGCCTCCAGCAGCACAGTCAGATAGGTCTCCACCCCCTTGCGCAGCCAGCCGCCGGCATAGCCCAGGAACAGGGTCCGGGCGGTCTGCTGGCTGATGGTGCTGGCGCCGCGCAGCGGCTTGTTTGGGTTGCGCTTGTGCTCATCCAGCGCCTTCTGGATGGCGGCGAAGTCGAAGCCGTGATGGGTGCAGAAATTCTGGTCCTCGGCCCCGATCACCGCCCGCTCCAGCCGGGGCGAGATCTCGCCGGACCATTCATAATGGGCGCCCTTGCCGGTGATCAGGCTGGCCAGCATCTGCGGCGTGCCGGGAATGGGGACAAAGCGGAAGAACAGCAGGGTCAGGATGGGGGCAGGGATCAGGAAGAAGAAGACCAGCGCCAGGGTGCGCCCGATCCAGCCCCAGCGCGACCAGCGCGCCCTGATTCCCCGTGAGCCCATGCGCCAGCTTACCAAAAGTTATGGCCAAAACTTAGGGCGGGCGTTATGGCCCGGCGCGGCGCGGGATGTTAGGTCTCAAGCCTGATTCCGCGGGGCCGCCATGCACGACATCATCATCTCCCTCCTTCTGGGCATCGTCGAAGGCCTCACCGAGTTCTTGCCGGTCTCCTCCACCGCGCATCTGCTGGTGACGGAGCGGATTCTGGGTCTGGGCGACGACTGGGAGGCCTTCACCGTGGTGATCCAGCTGGGCGCGGTCCTGGCGGTGGTGGTGATCTATTTCAAGCTGTTCTGGAAGACGCTGGTGACGCTGCCCAGCTCCGCCGAGGCGCGGCGTTTCACCCTTGGGCTGATCCTGGCGCTGCTGCCGTCGGTCGTTGTCGGGCTGGCGGCAAAGAAATATCTCGATCAGGTGCTGCTCAACCCCGCCACCGCCATGCCCTTCATCGCCGGCTGCTGGATCGCAGGCGGCATCCTGATCCTGGTGTTCGAGCGCATCGCGCCCAGGCCGCGCTTCCAGGAAGGCGACCGGCTGCCGCTGCTCAAGGCGTTCCAGATCGGCTGCTGCCAGGTGCTCTCGATCATTCCGGGCGTTTCGCGCTCCGGCGCCACCATCCTGGGCGGCGAGCTGCTGGGGGTGGAGCGCAAGGCCGCGACGCTGTTCACCTTCTATCTGGCGGTGCCGACCATGCTGGGCGCTACCATCCTGGAACTGCATCACCACGCGGCGGCGCTGACCGGCGGCCAGACCACCAACATCGCGGTCGGCTTCGTGGTGTCGTTCATCGTCGCCTATGTCGTGATCCGCCAGTTCCTGGCCGTGGTGGCGAAATACGGCCTGCGGCCCTTCGGCTGGTATCGCATCGCCGCCGGGCTGGCGCTGTTCGCCTGGATCGCGCTGGGCTAGTTCGCCTTGACCGCGTCGGCGAACTGGCCCTTGGGCCTGTAGCGCCAGAGATAGGCCGGCACTTCCGCTTCCACCGTGGTAGGCGTGACGCCCAGATCGCCCAGGGTGAGCGCGCCGGGCGAAACGATATTGTCGCGCCGCAGCAGCCGGACCTGGTCGAGCGTCAGCAGCGGGTTGGGCAGCAGTTGCAGGAAAAAGGCCTTCCACATCGCCAGGCCGAAGGGCATGGGCAGCAGCAGGCGCTTGCGCTGCGTCTCGGCCAGCACGATCTGCATCAGTTGCTTGAAGCTGTAGATGGTGGGGCCCCCCAGCTCATAGGTGCGGCCGCGCGCCGTCTCGCTGTCCAGCGCGGTGACGATGGCGTCAGCGACGTCGCCGACAAAGACCGGCTGGAACAGGGTGTGGCCGCCGCCGATCAGCGGCAGGGCGGGCAGGAAGCGCGCCATCTCGGCGAAGCGGTTGAAGAAGCCGTCCTCCGGCCCGAAGACGATGGAAGGGCGCAGGACGGTGGCGGCAGGGAAGGCTTCGCGCAGCCGCGTCTCGCCTGCGGCCTTGGTGACGGCATATTGCGCGGGACTTTCGCTGTCGGCGCCGATGGCCGAGATATGCACCACCGCCCGGATGCCGGCCGCCGCCGCGGCGGTGCCGATATTGGCGGCGCCGTCGGCCTGCACATCCTCGAAGGTCTGGCCGCGCTGAAAAAGAATGCCGCAGAGATTGACCACGGCCTCAGATCCGGTGATGGCCGCCGCCACGCTCTGGGGATCGGCGATGTCGCATTTGACGAAATCGATCTGGCCCACCGTGCCCAGCGGGCGCAGGAAGAAGCCCCGCGCCGGGCGCCGCGCCGCCACCTTGATCCGCCAGCCCGCCCGGGCCAGCGCCCGCACCGTGTGGCGGCCGAGAAAGCCGGTGCCGCCGAAAACCGTGACCGTCCTGGAATCCATGACTCGCGCGCCCGTAAAACCGCACCTTATTTAACGCGCCGC
>Ga0265313_10002218_pt1 | contig 17114 bp, 21 predicted proteins | sample 4123metaG_FD_203122 | JGI IMG/M metagenome (GOLD analysis project Ga0265313, IMG submission 203122) | Rhizosphere microbial communities from Carex aquatilis grown in University of Washington, Seatle, WA, United States - 4-1-23 metaG | ecosystem: Host-associated > Plants > Roots > Rhizosphere >...
AGAAGGCAGGCACCATGCTGCGGCTGGCGGTAAGCGGGGGCGGCTGTTCGGGCTTTCAGTACAATTTCGCCCTGGACGAAGCCCGCATGGACGACGACCTGGTGCTTCAGAAGGACGGCGCCACGGTGCTGATCGATCCGGTGTCGCTGGATTTCCTGGTCGGGGCGGAGATCGACTTCACCGACGACCTGATCGGCCAGGCCTTCAAGGTCAACAATCCCAACGCCACCTCGTCCTGCGGTTGCGGCACCAGCTTTTCGGTCTAGCTAGGACGGCGGCTGACGCCGGTAATCCTTCTCGCTGCCCGGAATGGGTGTTCGCTTTATCGGCCGGAAATCCTCGGCATCGGGTTTTTCGTTCGTCTTCTGCTGCCATGCGATCCCGACCGGGATCCATATGGCTATGAAGATGGCGATCCAGACGGCCACGGAATGGCCGTGCGCATGCTCCCAGACTATCGCCCAACCGCGCGCCAGATCGTCCATCGAGACCTTCCTGCCCCCGCCTGCCTATCACATTTGACTCTCTTTCTGTATTTCGCTAAATAACGAAATATGAACCTGGTCTTCAAGGCGCTGTCCGACCCGACGCGGCGGCAGATTCTCCAGTTGCTGCGCAAGAAGCCGATGACTGCCGGCGAGCTGGCGGAGCATTTCCCGGTCGCCAAATCCACCCTTTCCGCCCATTTCGCCATATTGCGCGAGGCCGACCTGATCGAGGCGAGCAAGAGCGGCACCGTCATCACCTACATGCTGAAAGTGTCGGTGCTGGAGGAAGCCCTGCTCGCCTTCGCCGAGACGGTAGGCGTCGGCCTGCCCAAAGCGATGCCACTGAAAAGAGCCACGGGGAAAGCAAAATGATAGACCGCAAGGCCCTCTGGATTTCCATCACTGTCCTTCTCGCCATGCTCGCCGCCGGCATCTGGCGGTTCAGCATGCTGCCGGACTGGCATCACCTGCCGCTCGATGGACCGGCCAGCAAACATGCCGTCAACGGACTTGTACTTTTCATCTCTCCGTTCGGCCTCTTCGTCGCGACGGTGAGCATGTATGGCCGCAAATGGTTCGCCGCCGGCAGCGACGAGGCGGTCCGGCCTTGGCGGCGCTGGAGCACCATGTTCGTCATTTCCTATTGCGCCCTTGTCGGGCTGATGCAGGCCTTCATCATTGCCCGGTCGCTGGGCTATGGCCTGGCGGTGGACCGGATGAGCTTCGCCCGCATCGCCATGGCCGCGGCGGGGATTCTGCTGATGGCGGCGGGCAACGTGATGCCGAAGCTGCCCGGGCTGTCGATGCGCCTGCGCTGCTTGCAGCTCGATCCCTGGCAACAGAACCGGCAACTGCGCTTGTCGGGGAAGCTGATGTTCGGCCTGGGATTGTCCATGGTCTGCATCGCCGCCTTCCTGCCGCTGCTGCCGCAAAAAATCCTGTTTCCCCTGATACTGGGCCCGTGTCTGGCGATGACGGCGGCGCTCCTCTGGCATCGCGTCAAGCTGAAGCGCGAACCGTCGCCGCGGCCGTGACGCAATATTCGAGGTTTGCAGAGCAAACAGGGCACCAGGCCAAATCATGCCTGTAAGAAACCGCCGCATCATGCGACTATCGTGACAAGCAAAAAGGAGAACGGGGCATGGGACGCAAACTGGGAATGGCGGGACTGCTGCTGATGGCGTTGGCTCTACCGGCATCGGCGCAGAAGGTTGCCGGCCTGGACGGCGACTGGAACGGGGCACTGACCACGCCGTCGGGCGCCACGCTGCGCCTGCATTTGCAGGTCGTAAGCTCGGCCACCGCCACCATGGCCACGATGTTCAGCGTGGACCAGGGCAATGCCGCGATCCCGGTGCCCACAATCACGCACAAGGGGACCGAGGTGACTCTGGACATGCCCCTGGTGCATGCCAGCTTCAAGGGCGCGCTCAAGGGCGACACGCTGACCGGCACGTTCACCCAGGGTGCGGACGTGCCTCTTACGCTCACCCGGGAAGCCGCCAAGAAGAAATAGGTTTGCCGCGTCTGCGGCAAGCGACAGCGAGGAGCCATGACAGCGCTTGTGCTTGACGGCGTGGTGAAACGCTTCGGCGATTTCACCGCCGTGAACGATCTCAGCTTCCAGGTCGCCGAAGGCAGCGTCTTCGGCTTCCTGGGCGGCAACGGCGCCGGCAAGACGACGTCGGTGCGCATGATGCTGGACATATTGCGCCCGGATGCCGGGCGCATTGAAATCCTGGGGCGCGCGCCTGCCCGCGCCAACGCGCCGCACGTCGGCTTCCTGCCGGAGGAACGCGGGCTTTATCGCCTGATGACGGTGCTCGACACGGTGGTCTATTTCGGCCGCCTCAAGGGCCTCTCCCCCGCCGATGCGGCACGCAGCGCCACCGCGCTGATCGAGCGGCTGGGGCTGGCGCAATGGGCGAAGACCAGCCTCGACAAGCTTTCCAAGGGCATGTCGCAGAAAGTCCAGCTCGCCACCGCGCTGGTGAACCGTCCGCGCCTGCTGATCCTGGATGAGCCTTTCTCAGGCCTGGATCCCGTCAACCAGGGCGTGCTGGAGGAAATCGTGCTGGAGATGGCGCGCGGCGGCGCTACGGTGATCTTTTCCACCCATGTGATGCAGCATGCCGAGCGCCTCAGCGACCGGCTGCTGCTGCTGGCGAAGGGCCGCAAGGTTTTCGAGGGTACGCAGGCCCAGGCCCGGGCGCAATTGCCGCCGCGGCTGCGGCTGACAGCGCGGGCCGACCCCTCGCTGCTGCCGGGCGTGGTGCGCGCCATCACCGCCGGTCCGGTGCAGGAGGGCTGGCAGGAATGGGAAGTGACCCTGGCGCCGGGGCGTGAGCCGGGCGACCTGCTGCAGCATTGCACCAGCAACGGCTTTTTCCTGCGCGGCTTCGACCTGCACCGGCCCAGCCTGCACGACGTCTTTGTCCATCTGGTGGGAGGAGCCCGGTGAACCGCATCCTGCTTGTCGCGAAGCGCGACTTCCGCCAGATCGTCGCCACGCGCGGCTTCAAGTTCACGCTGCTGATCCTGCCGGTGATGATCGGCATCGTCACGCTGCTGACCAGCTTCCTGCGCCCGCCCGCCACCTCCGCCTATGTCATGGTCGATGCCGGCGCCGGCTTCGCGCCGGTGATCGAGCATCGCCTGGACCTGGATTACCAGCGCCAGGTGCTGCGCGACCTGTCCGCCTATGCCGCGCGCTGGAACCAGAAGCCGCCCGGCGACGGCTGGGCCGACGACGCCTCGGTCGAGACCTTCATCGCCAGGGGCGGCGCCGATGCCGCCTTGAAGCAGATGCGCTTGCCGTCCGGCGCGCCCGCCTTCAAGCCGCCGGCGCCGGCCTATATTCGCGTGCCGGTGCTCGCCGGCGTACCCACCGATCAGGGCGCCGCCGCCTTCGGCCGCGCCATGACGCCCTATCTGTCCGGCGACGTCGCCACACCGCAGGGCAAGCGCCCGCTGGCGGTGGCGGCCTATGTCTCGGTCCGCGGCCCGGCGCGGATCTGGACCAGCGGCCGCAACGCCAACGCCCTGATCGACACCCTCCAGCAAGAGCGCACCCGGCAGTTGCGCCTGTCGCTGCTAGCGGCGAACGGGGTCGAGCCCGCCGCCGCCGCCCGCATCGAAGGACTGGAGGCGCCGCTGGCGGTGACGGCGCCGCCGGCCGGGGGCGGGCGGGCGCAGATGACGGTGCGCTCGCTGGTGCCGCTGGCGCTGGTCTATCTGCTGCTGATGGCGAGCTTCATCACCGGCAGCATGATGCTGCAGGGCGTGGTCGAGGAGCGCTCCAACAAGCTGCTGGAAGCGGTGCTGGCCTGCATCGAGCCGCGCGAACTGATGCTGGGAAAGCTGATCGGGCTGGGGGCGGTGGGCCTCACCATCCTCGCCACCTGGATCGGCTGCGCCCTGCTGGCGGCCTATTTCATCGAGGGCGCCATGGCCGATTACCTGCGGCCGTCGCTGGCGGCGCTGAACCAGCCCTGGATGATCCCGCTCATGGCCTTCTATTTCTTCTGCGGCTACCTGATCCTGGCGATGGCCTTTCTCACCATCGGCTCGCTGTCCAACTCGATGCAGGACGCCCAGGCCTATCTGATGCCCGTCACCATGGGCACCCTGGTGCCGGTGATGCTGCTGGTGCAGACCTCGGTGGCCAATCCCGGTTCGCCGCTGCCGGTTATCCTGTCCTGGATCCCGATCTATACGCCCTTCGCCATGCTGGCGCGGCTGGGCAGCGGCGTGCAGCCCTGGGAAATCGCCGGCACCGGCGTGCTGCTGATCGGTTTCGTGACGCTGGAACTGGTCCTGCTCGGCCGGGTCTTCCGCGCCAGCCTGCTCAGCAGCGGCCAGCATCCGGGCCTGGGCGGCTTTGTGAAACTGATGCTGCGCCGCGATTGACGCTGCGGGCGGCTTTTGAACCTTGCCGCCGAGGGCGGCGGGGCCGTACAAGCGGGCGATGAAGATCGCCACCTGGAACGTCAATTCCATCAAGGCGCGGCTGGAGCCGGCGCTGGCTTGGCTGAAGTCCGCCGCGCCCGATGTGCTTGCCTTGCAGGAAATCAAGACGGTGGACGAAGGCTTCCCGCGCGAGGTCTTCGAGGCGCTGGGCTATGCCTGCGCCGTCCATGGCCAGAAGACCTATAACGGCGTCGCCATCCTGTCGAAGCTGCCGATGGAGGATGTCACCCCGCGCCTTTCCGGCGACGAGGCCGACGACCATGCCCGCTATCTCGAAGCGGTGATCGCCGGCGCCAAGGGCGTGGTGCGGGTGGCCTCGATCTATGCCCCCAACGGCAATCCGCAGCCGGGGCCGAAATTCGACTACAAGCTGGCCTGGCTGGAACGGCTGCGCCAGCGCGCCAAGGCGCTGCTTGAGGCCGAGGAGCCGGTGGTGCTGCTGGGCGACTACAACGTCATTCCCGAAGACAAGGACGCCGACCGGCCCAAGGCGTGGCTCAAGGACGCGCTGTTCCAGCCGGAGTCCAGGGCGGCTCTGCGGCGGATCGAGAATCTGGGCTACACGGATGCCTTCCGCGCCCTGCATCCCGAAGGCGGGCATTATACCTTCTGGGACTATTTCGGCTCCTGGGAACGCAACAACGGCATCCGCATAGACCATGCCCTGCTCTCGCCCCAGGCCGCCGACCGGCTGCAAGCCTGCCATATCGAGCGCGAAGTGCGCGGGGCCAGCGAAAAGCCTTCCGACCATGTTCCAGTCGTGGTTGAACTCGCCATCTGACCGCCCCAATTGCGGCTATAGTGCCGCTCTCGCCCAACCATGTTCCGCTCCGCCTTCGCCCTGCTGCTCCTGACCGCCCTGGCCGCGCCACTTCCTGTTGCGGCGGCGCCGGAAAAGCGCATCTGGCGGGTGGACAGCGTCGTCGCCACCCGTGACCGCGGCAGCGTGCGGGTGGAGGTCAAGGGCGCGGTGCAGAGCGGCGGCTGGAGCCATGCCCGCTTGCGGCTTTCCCGTGGCGAACCCCATGCGCTGGTGGTGGAGTTCCTCGCCCAGCCGCCATCGCCCGGCGCGGTGGTGATCGATGCCTTGCTGCCGGTGACGGCGAAGCTCACCATCCGGGACACGCATGGCGCGGTGGCGGTGAAGGCCCTGGGCCAGGCCAACGAAGTCACCGCCCAGATTTTGCATTGAGGCAAGATGCAGATTGATGTGATTTCCGACACGGTCTGTCCCTGGTGTTTCATCGGCAAGCGCCGCCTGGCGCGCGCCCTGGCGCAGCGGCCGGACATCGCCTTCGATGTGAAATGGCGGCCCTACCGCCTCGATCCCACGCTGCCGCGCGAAGGCATGGACCGCCAGGTCTATATGCGGCTCAAGTTCGGCGACGATCCGATGAAGATCGTCGAGATGCACAAGCTGATCGCCGCCGAGGGCGCCAAGGACGGCATCGAATTCGACTTCGCCGCCATCCGGCGGCGGCCCGACACGCTGGATTCCCACCGCCTGATCCGCTGGGCCGAGGCCGCCGGGGTGCAGGACGAAGTGGTGGAACGGCTGTTCATCGCCTATTTCGAGAATGGCGAGGATATCGGCGACATAAGGGTGCTGGCAGACATCGCCGATCTTTGCGGCATGGACGGGCTGGAAATGGCCGAGCTGCTGGAAAGCGACACTGACCTCGCCCTGGTGGAACGCGAGGACCGGATCGCCCGCGAGATGGGCGTCACCGGCGTGCCGGCGATGATCTTCGGCGGCAAGCTGGCGGTGTCGGGCGCGCGCGAGCCGGAGGTCCTGCTGTCGGTGATCGACCGCGCGGCGGCGATGCTGGCGGGCGAACCGGAAGAAGAAGCGGACGAAGGCGAAGACTAGCGGTCCCGCCCGCAATCAGGCCGCGTCGGCCACGACCCGATTGCGGCCCGAACGCTTCGCACGGTACAGCGCCTGGTCGGCGCGGTGCAGCAAGGCATCGGCGGTGTCGCCGCCGCCTTCCATGCGGGCGATGCCGATGGAAATGGTGAGATTGAGCTGGCCGGGGGCGCGGCTGATCTTCACCGGATTGGCCTCGATCGACTGGCGCAGGCGTTCGGCGATGGTGTAGGCGAAGCTGACATCGGTGTCGGGCATCACCACGACGAATTCCTCGCCGCCATAGCGGCAGGCCAGGTCGATGCCGCGGACATTGGCGGCGATGCGGCCGGCGAATTCCTTCAGCACCTCGTCGCCAATGTCATGGCCATGGGTGTCGTTGACCTGCTTGAAATGGTCGATGTCCATGATCACGAAGGTCAGCGGCCGCTCGTTCTTGCGGGCGTTGTCCAGCAGATTGTCGAGATGGCGGGCCATGTAGCGGCGATTGTGCAGCCCGGTGAGCTGGTCGGTGATCGCCATTTCCAGCGAAAGCTGGACATTGTGGCGCAGCCGGTCGGAATAGCGCTTCTTGCGCAACTGGGTGCGGACGCGCGCCGTCAGCTCGTTCTTGTCCACCGGCCGGGTGAGATAGTCGTTGACGCCCATTTCCAGCGCCTGGGTGAGCTTGCGGCGGTCGCCGTCCGAGACGATCACCAGGATGGGCACGTTGCGGCCTTCCGGCAGCGAGCGCAGCTGCGAGCAGAGCCTGAGGCCGTCAAAGCCGCGCATGCCCAGCGACACCACGATCAGGTCGTAATCGCCGCCCTTCACCCGCACCAGGGCTTCCTCGAAGGTATCGACGGCGGAGACTTCGTGGGTCGGCCGCAGCGCGCTTTCGAACCAGGCGACGGATTCGGCGCGGTCCTCGATCACCAGCAGCCGCCCGGAAGGATTGGCGTCGAGCAGGGTTTCGGTGGGATCGATCAGGCCCATGGACTGGCCGGTCGATTCGCGCATCCGCATCTCGTCGGTCATCATTTTCAGGCGCACAAGCGAACGGACGCGGGCGAACAGCGCGGCGTCGTCCACCGGCTTGGTGAGGAAATCGTCTGCCCCCGCTTCCAGGCCGGCGACGCGGTCGGAAGGCTGGTCCAGGGCGGTGACCATCACGACGGGCACATGGGCGGTGCGGGGATTGGACTTGATGCGGCGGCAGACCTCGAAGCCGTCCATGCCGGGCATCATCACGTCCAGCAGGACGATGTCGGGAATCGTCTCTTCCATCTTCGCCAGGCACTCCAGCCCGTTGAAGGCGGACAGCACCTCGAAATACTCGGCCGTCAGCTTGGCTTCGAGCAGCTTGACGTTGGAGAGAATGTCGTCAACGACCAGGACACGCGCGGTCATGGGGTGATATCCTGGTGATCAGCCGGCGAAACGCTTCACGGTTTCCAGGAAACTCGTCACCGAGATCGGCTTGGAGATATAGGCCTCGCAGCCGCCCTGGCGGATCACTTCCTCGTCGCCCTTCATGGCGAAGGCGGTGACGGCGACCACGGGAATGCCTTTCAGCGACTCGTCTTCCTTCAGCCATTTGGTCACTTCCAGGCCGGAGACTTCCGGCAGCTGGATGTCCATCAGGATCAGGTCGGGATGATGCTCGCGGGCGATGTCCAGCGCTTCCATGCCGTCCTTGGTCTGCAGGATATTGTAGCCATGGGCGTCAAGCAGGTCGTGGAAGAGCTTCATGTTCAGCTCATTGTCCTCGACGATGAGAACGGTTTTGCTCTTGGCGTCCATGACTTGACTCTCCGGCGTACCCGCGCCCAATTCGCCAAGCCCGGAAGGGATTTGGCTGCCATGGCAGTATGCCGATAAGGTCTTAACGCTCCCTTGATGTTGAACGCCCGGAAACCCTCGGAAAACGCGGAAATCCTGGCCCTTGAGGCCCTTTCCTGGCTGGCCGGGCATGAGGGCGGGCTGGAGCGGTTCCTGGCCGCGTCCGGCAGCGATGTGGACACGCTCCTGGGGACGGCGGGCAATCCCGACACGGCGCGGGCGCTGCTGGAATTTCTGCTGGCGAATGAGGATCTTCTGCTGGCTTTCTGCGAAGCCACTTCAACCAAAACCCTGGCCGTTCACGCCGCCCTTCGCCAACTGGACGGGGCCTGACGATGCGGCTGGGCATCGACCTGGGCGGGACCAAGACCGAGATCGTCGCCCTGGATGACGGGCGCGAAGTGCTGCGCCGGCGCATTCCCACCGCCCGCAGCTATGACGGCACCCTCGCCGCCATCCGCACCCTGGTGCAGGAAAGCGGCGTCGCCGCGCCGGTGGGCATCGGCATTCCCGGCACAGAAACCGCGGACGGCACCATCAAGAACGCCAACTCGACCTGGCTGAACGGCCGGCCCTTGCGCGCCGACCTGGAAACGGCGCTGGGGCGGGGGGTGCGGCTGGCCAATGACGCCAACTGCTTCGCCCTGTCGGAAGCCGCCGATGGCGCGGGCGCAGGCGCAGCGGTGGTGTTCGGCGTCATCGCCGGCACCGGCGTCGGCGGCGGCGTTGTGGTGGACGGCAAGGTGATCGGCGGCGCCCATGGCGTGGGCGGCGAATGGGGGCATATCCCCCTGCCCGCCATGCGCATGGAGGAACTGGCCGACAGCCGCCCCTGCTATTGCGGCAAGCAGAACTGCCTGGAGCAATGGTGCTGCGGTCCGTCGCTGTCGGCGGAACTGGAACGGCGCACCGGCCGGACACTGAGCATGGAGGAGATCGCCGCTTCCAGCGGGAACGAGGAGCAGGCCCTGATGGCGCGCTGGACCGACCGGCTGGCGCGCGGGCTGGCGACGGTGGTGAACATCATCGATCCCGATGTCATCGTGCTGGGCGGCGGGCTGTCCAACATCCCGCGCCTCTATGACGAACTGCCGCCGCTGGTGGAAAAATACGGTTTCACCCTGGGCGGGCCGCCCCGGATCGTGAAGAACCGGCATGGGGATTCCAGCGGGGTACGCGGAGCCGCCTGGCTATGGCCGGAGTAGAAAGCTGGCCCGCCTTCTGCCGCGACTGCCTGGGTGACGCGGTCGCGGACCAGCCCTGCCCCCATTGCGGCTCAACCCGCATCCTGGCGCATCCCGAGCTGGATACCCTGGCCATCGCCCATCTCGACTGCGACGCTTTCTATGCCGCGATCGAGAAACGCGACGATCCTTCGCTGAACGACAAGCCGCTGATCGTCGGCGGCGAGACCCGCGGCGTGGTTTCCACCGCCTGCTACATCGCCCGCAAATACGGTGTGCGCTCAGCCATGCCGATGTTCCAGGCGAAGAAACTCTGTCCCCAGGCGGTGATCCTGAGGCCCCGCCACAGCTATTATTCCGAAGTGGCGCGGCAGATCCGGACGAAAATGGCGGCGCTGACGCCGCTGGTCGAGCCGCTGTCGCTGGACGAGGCCTATCTCGACCTGTCCGGCACCACGCTGATCCATGGCATGGCCCCGGCCCGCACCATGGCCAGGCTGGCGGCGGACATCGCGCGCGACATCGGCATCACCGTTTCCATCGGCCTGTCGGGCAACAAATTCCTGGCCAAGCTGGCCAGCGAACTGGACAAGCCGCGCGGTTTCGCCGTCATCGGCATGAAGGAGGCGGTGAGTTTCCTGCGCGACAAGAAGATCGGGATCATCCGCGGCGCCGGCAAGGTGCTGGAGGCGCAGCTCGCCCGCGACGGTTTCATGACCATCGGCGATCTGCAGGATGCCGACCCGCGCGACCTCGTGGGCCGCTATGGCGCCACCGGCTTGTGGCTGGCGCGGATCGCCCGCGCCCGGGACAGCCGCCCGGTGGATCCCGAAGGCGAGACCAAGTCGATCTCGTCGGAGACCACTTTCGACCGCGATCTGTCGTCCTACCCCGAACTGGAAGCCATCCTGTGGCGGCAGGCCGAGCGGGTCTCGGCCCGCGCCAAGAAGGCGGGACTGGCGGGCCGCACCGTGGTGCTGAAGCTCAAAACGGCGAATTTCAAGCTCAGGACCCGCAGCGCCTCGCTGGAAGCGCCCACGCAACTGGCCGACCGCATCTTCCGCACGGCGCAGGCGGCGCTGAAGCGCGAGGCCGACGGCACCCGCTTTCGCCTGCTGGGCGTCGGCATCACCGGCCTGACCGATGCCGCCGGAGCCGATCCCCGCAGCCTGATCGACCCCGAAGGCGACAAGCGGGCGGCGGCGGAACGCGCCATGGACCGCATCCGCGGCAAATTCGGCGGCGAGGCGGTGAACACCGGAAGGGGATTGAAACGGCGGCGCTAGCGGGTAGGCTTTGGCCATGAGCATCGAACAGCGCCTGAAAGAACTGGACATCATCCTGCCCGCACCGCCGGTGCCGGTGGCCTGTTATGCGCCCTACGTCATCGCCGGCAAGCTGGTGCACATCGCCGGACAGCTGCCGCTGGCCGAAGGCGGTCTCAGCTGCAGGGGACGCCTGGACGGCAATGTCACCATCGAGGACGGCCAGGCGGCGGCGCGCTGCTGCGCCATCAACGTGCTGGCGCAGCTGAAAGCGGCCTGCGGCGGCGATCTCGACAAGGTGGCGCGCTGCCTCAAGCTCAATGTCTTCATTGCCGCCACCGCGGATTTCACCCGCCATCCCGAAGTCGCCAACGGCGCTTCCGAACTGATCGCCGCCGTTTTCGGCGAGGCGGGCCGCCACGCCCGTTCCTCGGTCGGCGTCGCCTCGCTGCCGCGCGGCGCGTCGGTGGAAGTGGACGCGCTGTTCGAGCTGAAGTGACCGCCAGGCTGGTCGGCAGCGCGAAGGAGATCGGGGCGGCGCGCTGGAACGCAGCGGCCAATCCGGACGGCGCGGCGCAGCCGCACCCCTTCACAACCTACGAATTCTTCTCGGCGCTGGAGGAAAGCGGTTCGGCGTCGGCGGATACCGGCTGGCAGCCCTGTCATCTGCTTTCGGATGACGCTCTCATGCCGCTTTATCTCAAAAGCCATTCCCTGGGTGAATATGTCTTCGATCATGCCTGGGCCGAGGCGCTGGAGCGGGCGGGCGGCGATTATTATCCCAAGCTGCAATGTTCAGCGCCCTTCACCCCGGTGACGGGGCCGCGCCTGCTGGCGGCGACCGATGCCGCGAAACGCGAATTGCTGGCGCTGGCGGCAGGCGCGGTGAAGCAGCTTGGCGCTTCTTCCCTACACATCACTTTCCTGCCGCAGGAGGAATGGCGGCTGGCGGGCGAAGCCGGATATCTGCAACGCACCGGCCAACAATTCCACTGGGAGAATCGCGGCTATGACTCTTTTGAGCAATTCCTTGGCGAGCTTTCCTCCGCCAAGCGCAAGAATCTGCGCAAAGAGCGTCAGAACGTGCGCGAGGCCGGCATCCATTTCGACTGGCTGACCGGCGGCGATATCGCCGAGGCGCATTGGGACCTGTTCTTCGACTTCTACAGGCAGACCGGCGGCCGCAAATGGGGCACGCCCTATCTCACCCGCGACTTCTTCAGCCGCCTGGGCGATGGCCTGAAGCAGCAGACCCTGCTGGTGCTGGCCCGGCGCGGCGGCGAGACCATTGCCGGCGCCCTCAATCTGTTCGGCGAAGGCGTGCTGTTCGGGCGCAACTGGGGGGCATCGGAATTCGTCCCCTTCCTGCATTTCGAGACCTGCTATTACCAGGCGATTGATTTCGCCATCGCGGCCAGGCTGAAACGGGTTGAGGCCGGGGCGCAGGGCGAGCATAAATTGCTGCGCGGCTATCTGCCGGTGCCGACCTTCAGCGCCCATGTCATCGCCCATCCGGGCCTGCGGCGGGCGGTGGACGATTACCTGGCGCACGAGCGGGCGATGGTGGCGCAGAACATGGCGGAACTGGCGAAGGCCTCGCCGTTCCGGAAGGGAGACTAGATGGCCTATGACGCGAACAACATCTTCGCCAGGATCCTGCGCGGCGAGATTCCCTGCGTGAAAGTCTTTGAAGACGCCAAAACCCTGGCCTTCATGGATGTGATGCCGGAAGCCGAAGGCCATGTGCTGGTGGTGCCGAAGGAAGCGGCCCAGGATATTCTCGACCTCTCAGCCGATGGCCTGGCGGCGATGATGGCGACGGTGCAGAAGGTGGCCAGGGCGGTGGACCGGGCGCTGGCGCCGGACGGCATCCTGCTCAAGCAGTACAACCGCGCGCCCGCCGGCCAGAGCATCTTTCATGTTCATTTCCATGTCGTGCCGCGCCGGGAAGGCGTGGCCCTGGCGCCGCATGGCAAGGCGATGGTTCAGGCGGCGGCGCTGGAGCCGGTGGCGGCGAAAATCCGGGCGGGGTTATAGCGCCCGGACTTTGGCCGTTCCTGTTTCCGGCTCAAGGCGCGCCTCAAACGATCAGGGCGGCGGTGTGCAGCACGGCCAGGACCGAAAACAGCGCGGTCACGGCGATGGTCAGGACCTGGAAGACGGCGTTGGCGGTCTCGGAATGGGTGTTCATGGCGAAGGCTCCGTTTGGGGTTTCAACGATCAGGAGTAGAACCCACGTCTGTCGCAAGCCGATGGAACCCTGTCTCCGCTTTGTCCTCGCAAGCGCGATAGTCGTCGCCATTTACCGTCCGCAGCCCGGTCCCGCGACAAAGCCGTGCAACCCTGCAGATCCGTTCAGGCTGAACGGGTGTTCATTTTTGGCGCAAATCCAGGGTTTTTGCGCCCTCTTGTCCAAAGCGGATTGGTGCTAACATAGGGGCTTCAACGGAAGGGATTCCATGAAAAGGACAATCCTGGCCGTTTCCGCTGCGGCCGTGCTTTTCGCCATCGGACCGGGCCTGGCCCAGCCCGCCGCTCCCGCACCGGCTGAAACCGAGACGGTGAAGGTCCAGGCGGGGGCGATGCCCGACACGGTGGTGACCGGTTTCGTCAAGACCTTCACCGCGCCCTCGGTGCTCAGCGGCAAGATTCCCCGCTGGTTCTCCGGCATCTGCCTGAAGACGCAAGGGCTGCCGCGCGAACTCAGCGACGCCGTCAGCAAGCGCATCCTCGATGTCGCCAAAACGATCGGCGCGCCGGTGCAGGATCAGCCCTGCAACCTCAACACCGTCGTGATCTTCGATTCCGACCCGCAGGGCGTGATGGACGACATCGCCGCCAACCATGCCGAGCTGCTGGGGCCCCACGATCCGGCGCAGGTGAAGGAACTGTCAAAGGTGCGCTTCCCGGTCCAGGCCTGGTACGCCACCGAAACCCAGGACGACAAGGGCGTCAACACGGTGGACAGCAAGAACCAGTCGGCGCTCTGCGACAGCATTGACACCAACACGCTGAGCGGCGGCGGCGGCAATCTGATAGCCCCGTTCCGCAACGATCCGGCCCGCCTGTCGCAGGTGACACGGGAGATGCAGCAATATTGCGGCCACCGCTACGACACCGGCAACCGGCTGCGCGACGGCATTCACAGCCACATCGTCGCCGTCACCGCGGTCGCCTCGATGGACGCGGTGCGCTATCACGAACTGGGTGCCATCGCCGACTATCTGGCGCTGGTGATACTGTCCCAGACCCAGGCCTTCGAGAAATGCGAGAAGATGGAGACCGTCGCCAATTTGCTGGTGCCGCGCTGCGACCTGGACAATCGCGTCACCGGCCTGATGCCCGGCGACATGGCCTATCTGAAAGCGCTCTACAAGGCCGATACTGGCGGCAGCCTGGTGGCGCAGCAGGCCTCGATCACCGCGGAGATGAAGAAGCTGATAGCGGCGGAAGCCGGACGCTAGCTCGGCGTCACCGGCAGCATGCGCGGATCGAGCACGCGATAGCCCGCCACCTGGCCCCAGGGACCGTAGCCGCGGCCCGCCCCGCCCTGCCAGAGCAGCACGCCATTGTCGCCCAGGCGGGCGATGCCGTGGCTGGACTGCTGCAGCGAGTGGACATTCACCGGCACGATGCCGTCGAAACGGGCATTGGCGGGGATCAGCCCGTATTCGGCGCAGGGCACGCTGAGGAGAAGCGGCTGGCCGACGCGATAGGCTTCGCCCTGCCAGACACGCGATGTGAGGCCGGTGACGGCGCAGAGGCCCGGCAGCGCGGGCGGCGCGACGACGGTGAGAACGTCGAATTCCACCACATTGCCTTCATTGCCGTCCGGAAGGTTCTTGACCTCGGCGGCCTGGGCGGCGGCGGTGCAGGCGGCCAATGCGAAGGCGGCGATCAGAAGGCGCATGGATGGACTCTCCGTGATGGCGGCATGGAGCATAGCCAATGGCAGGCTGGCCGTGACTTTACAGTCCCGTAACTTGATGGCGAAACTTAGACGCCGGCCTTGGGAAGGTTTGCCTGGGGCTTGGCGCGGCCCCTGGGGCCCGGCGCGCGAACTTCCGCCGGCACGAACTCGAACGCCAGCTTGTCCTTCTCCCGGTCCAGCAGGACGCGCACCGTGCCGCCATTCTTGAGCGCGCCGAACAGGATTTCATCGGCCAGCGGCTTCTTGATGTTGTCCTGGATCACGCGCGCCAGCGGCCGCGCGCCAAAGGCGTCGTCATAGCCCTTCTCGCCCAGCCAGCGCGTCGCTTCCGGCGTCAGCTCGAAGGTGACGTCGCGGTCGGCGAGCTGGCCTTCCAGCTCCAGCACGAATTTCTCCACCACCCGGTCAATGGTGTCGCGCGACAGCGGCGCGAAGGCGATCACCGCGTCCAGCCGGTTGCGGAATTCCGGCGTGAACAGCTTCTTGATCGCTTCCTCGTCCTCGCCCTCGCGCTTGCCGCGGCCAAAGCCGATGGCGTCCTTGGCGGCGTCGGAGGCCCCCGCATTGGTGGTCATGATCAGCACCACATTGCGGAAGTCGATCTTCTTGCCGTTATGGTCGGTGAGCTTGCCGTGATCCATCACCTGCAGCAAGATGTTGAACAGGTCGCCATGCGCCTTCTCGATCTCGTCGAGCAGCAGCACGCAATGCGGATGCTGGTCCACCCCGTCGGTGAGCAGCCCGCCCTGGTCGAAGCCGACATAGCCGGGCGGCGCGCCGATCAGGCGGGAGACGGTGTGGCGCTCCATGTATTCCGACATGTCGAAGCGCAGGAACTCGACGCCCAGGACGGAGGCCAGCTGCTTGGCCACTTCGGTCTTGCCGACGCCGGTGGGGCCGCTGAACAGATAGGAGCCGATGGGCTTTTCCGCCTGGCGCAGTCCGGCGCGGGCCAGCTTGATGGCGCTGGCCAGCGCATGGATGGCCGGGCCCTGGCCGAAAACGACGCGGCCGAGATCGGCTTCCAGGGTCTTGAGCGCGGAGGCATCGTCCTTCGACACCGACTTGGACGGAATGCGGGCGATCTTCGCCACGATCTCCTCCATGTCCTTCACATGCAGCACTTTCTTGCGGCGGCTTTCCGGCAATAGCATTTGCGAGGCTCCGGCCTCGTCGATCACGTCAATCGCCTTGTCCGGCAGCTTCCTGTCATTGATGTACTTGGCCGAAAGTTCGACCGCGGCGCGGATGGCGTCCGAGGTGTAGCGCAGCTTGTGATAGCTTTCGAAATAGCTCTTGATCCCCATCAGGATCTTGATGCTGTCCTCGATGGTGGGCTCGGAAACGTCGATCTTCTGGAAGCGGCGCACCAGGGCGCGGTCCTTCTCGAAATACTGGCGGTATTCCTTGTAGGTGGTCGAGCCGATGCAGCGCAGCGTGCCCGCTGCCAGCGCCGGCTTGAGCAGATTGGAGGCATCCATGGCACCGCCGCTGGTGGCGCCCGCCCCGATCACGGTGTGAATCTCGTCAATGAAGAGGATGGCGCCCTTCTGGTTCTCCAGCTCCTTGACCACGGTCTTGAGCCGTTCCTCGAAATCGCCGCGATAGCGGGTGCCGGCGATCAGCGAGCCCATGTCGAGGGCGTAGATGGTGCTGGTCTTGAGCACTTCGGGCACTTCGCCCTTGACGATCTTGCGCGCCAGGCCCTCGGCGATGGCGGTCTTGCCGACGCCGGGATCGCCGACGAACAGCGGATTGTTCTTCTGGCGGCGGCAGAGAATCTGGATGGTGCGGTCAACCTCGGCGGCGCGGCCGATCAGCGGATCGACCCGGCCGGACTTGGCCTTCTCGTTGAGGTTGACGCAATAGGCCTCCAGCGCCTCGGTGCCCTGCTTGGACGGCTTCTCCGGCTCGTCCTCCTCGTCGGTGCCGCGCGGCGGCTTGGGCTGGCTCATGCCCGGGCGCTTGGCGATGCCATGGGAGATGTAGCTGACCGCGTCCAGCCGGTTCATGTTCTGCTGCTGCAGGAAATAGACGGCGTTCGACTCGCGCTCGGTGAACAGCGCCACCAGGACATTGGCCCCCGTCACCTCATCGCGGCCGGAATTCTGCACATGCAGCACCGCCCGCGTCACCACCCGCTGGAAGCCGGTGGTGGGCTTGGCGTCCTCGCCATCCTCGATCACCAGGGTGGCAAGGTCGGTGTCGATGAATTTCTGCACCGTCTTGCGCAGCGCCTCGATATCCACATTGCAGGCCTTCATCACCTGACCGGCATCGGCATCGTCGATCAGCGCCAGCAGCAGATGCTCCAGCGTGGCGTACTCGTGGTGACGGTCGCTGGCCAGCTTGGTGGCGTGATGCAGGGCCTGTTCCAGGCTGCGAGAAAGGGAGGGCATCTATTCTTTCTCCATCGTGCACTGCAAAGGATGCTGGTGGCGGCGGGCGAATTCGATCACCTGGGTCACCTTGGTCTCCGCCACCTCGAAAGTGAAGAGGCCGCAGATGCCGACGCCATGGCGGTGGACATGCAGCATGACCTCGACCGCGTCCTCGCGGCTCTTGGTGAAGATCTTCTCCAGAATGTGA
>Ga0265313_10002219_pt1 | contig 17104 bp, 14 predicted proteins | sample 4123metaG_FD_203122 | JGI IMG/M metagenome (GOLD analysis project Ga0265313, IMG submission 203122) | Rhizosphere microbial communities from Carex aquatilis grown in University of Washington, Seatle, WA, United States - 4-1-23 metaG | ecosystem: Host-associated > Plants > Roots > Rhizosphere >...
TCAACACAGCGGATCTGACCGCCCACACGGCTGGTGCGGTTGGAATCACCAACACGTTTGCAGGAGCATCGGTGCTCGAAGATTCGACAGGCGGCGCTGGATTCAACCTGCACACGACCGGTGGAAACACCACATTGCATACCATCACGACCACCAAGGGCGCGATAGTTGTCACTGAAAATGCCGGTAACATGCTGTTAGCCAATGGAGAGTTGTTGACCGCCAACAATGGCTTGTTGACTCTCCAGAACACAAATACAGCAGGCTCCATCACGATCGGTGACGACGCTAAAGTGCAAACGTTGCAAAAAGGCGGCACAGTGAGCATCGTTATCGGAGCCACCATTCCGAAAACTGGAACCAATCCATTCCCAGGTGCAGGACCATTTCCAGCAGGAGTGACAGCTCAGCAAACAGGATCGACGAAGAACTTCATATTCTTCGGCGCGCCTGGAGTGGTGACTTCGACTAACGCGGCGACGCCAGGAGCAAACAATTCAGTGGTGACTACAAAGAACGCCAACGTACTGTTCTCTGGTACCGTAGGCGGTTCTATATCGCTGGGCTTGAGATCGGTAGTATTAGCCGATCCTCCGGATCATCTAAGCACCCCGAGCATAGCGGCAGCAATGCCGGTAAGCGACACCAAATCGGCGATTGGAAATGCAAGCAGGATGTTTGGATTCATGTCTGAAAACGCGACGGTCACAAGTGACCTCTCCGTTCTCAACCTGAATGCAGCACCGCAAATGCAAGTAGCCAACAATGCCACGTTGATGACAGCAACCAACGCAGCCAGCCCGGCCCAAGCACCCGGACTGAACATCACCAAAGGCGGATTCAGTATTGAAGCAATTAATGCCGGAACGATCAAAAGCGGACTGGCAGGAGTAATTGGAAGGTCGACATTTGCTACCAATGCAGCTGCCGATGAAGACAACTCCTATGCAGTCGGATTCTGTCCAATGCCCGGCATGACCGAAGGGGCGATTTGCAGCGACAGCGAAATCGTCAGCGCACAGGTTGCCGGAGCAGCGCATGTTCAATCCATTCAACATAGTGACCGTGTCGTCATCAAGAAAGGCAACATACTTTTCGTTCCTTTCAAGGAGACGACAGTAGAGACTCCGAACGGCATCGTACATATAGATGCGAAGTCGGTAGCTCTGGTCTCCTCGAGCGAAGCCGGATTGGCAGTGTACGACCTGGAAGATCAACACAAAGGATCAGTTAGTGTTGAATCGAACGGTCACAATGTAGTGCTCTGCCCGGGACGTCACGTATTGGTGACACCGCATCAACAAGCAGAGTTCGCACAAGTGAACGCAGTGGAAACGATCGCCCACCGCAACGTAACCAGCACAGTGAAGAATGGAATGAGAGCGCATACCTCTGAGTTCTCAGTCCTGACCGCGCTGGATACAGTGAAGCCATTGAAGGCTTTGGCAATGTCTAAGAATGCGCAAGCGAAACAAATCGCCGACCGCATGATGAAGACAACTGCCATTATCCTTCAACTGGGCGGAGCCGGCGGACAATATCAGCACTACTTCAAGCCGAATATGACGGCAATGCAGAAGTAAGGATCGGTAATGTGACTCTCGTAGGGGCGGCGCCATGCGTTGCCCTTGGAATTTTCAAAGCCGGGTGATGTACGGCATCGCCACTACAGCTATTCGATCGATGATCTGCATCGGTAGTGGTAAACATTCAAGAAAACTGCCTCGCAAGAGGGATACGGATCATGGTCTTCTCTCATATGACGGCAGAATGAGCGAAAGTTCGTGTTTGGACGGTTACCTGTGGTTTTGAATAGGCATCCCTGGGCAACTTTTATACACTCCAAACTTTTTTTCAAGGGGTGGAACTTTAGGAACGATTTTCAGTCTTCCGCCCCAAACAAGCATTTTAAATGAACTACACAATGTTCCTCGCCGTTGTGCTTGGTTTTATCGCAGTGGGCTCGCCCGAGAACTATCATGAAAAACGCAAATCTGTCACGCCGCACAGGCAGCGGAATGTTTGCTTCCCTATCTGGAACCCACCAGCAAATGAAAGCGGAGTTCTGCCATCCAGCCAATCCGCTTGATCAGGAATATTCCGCCCTGGTCTCAAACGATGTACTGAATTTCCTGGATATGCGCAGACACATCTATTCGGCATGTCGCGAGGCAGCCACCTCGCGCAAGCCGCTCAGTCTTCTGATGGTCGCTATAGACGAACTTCCGGAATTGACGGCAAATTATGGCGAAATGGCTGCAGAACAAGCTAATTGCTTTGTAATGTCTTTGCTCTCTTACCATCGAGAAATGTATTTTGGGCGCCGCAACCGTGTGCTGATTGGGGAGTATGTGCCCGGCAGATATTTGATGTTGCTGCCTGAAACCGCAGGTTTAGTCGCTTCCGATATAGCTGAGTACTTCCGCAAGATTATCTCTGAGAATGCCTTCGTCTGTAACTCACGGCAAATATGGCTTACCGTCAGCGTTGGTGTGGTCTTCAAGCCTGCCCACGATGGAGACCAGGATTTCATGGTTCTTCAAGCTGACAGGGCCTGTGCGGAAGCTGAACGTGCTGGTGGGGACAAAGTCTTCCTGGCCAGAAGTATGCACCCGGACTGGTCTTAAAACTGATAGCCCCAAGGTCAGTCTATTTAGCGGATTTCTTTGTGCCTCTTTTGACCTTGCCGCTCTTGCTTTGCAATTCCAATTGTCCCTTGTGATTCCAGTAGGCAAACTGTTCTTCACCGTCGAGATTCAAAAGATGCACTGTATCAGGTGCATCTGCCCAGCGGCCTTTTTGGGTTTTTCCAGCGAAATTCAGGATCCAACTTCCATCTGCCGAAATTTGCAACAGAGCCGCTCCTTTAGCTGCGACCCAGTCATATTTTTGAACTCCAGTTTTGTCCGCTGATCCTTCCAGCATTTCTCCCCATTGACCACCACTGTTTAGCAGCCATGTTCCGATAACATTTTGCGGATACATGCCATAAATATCCGACGGCACGGTCGGAGCTGTCACACTTTTGGGACGTGTGTTTGGCAGAACGCCACTGTTTGCAAAGACAGTACCTTCCGGTGCTGGCGGTGCCTTGTAGCTGCCCGCGGCAAGTTGCGTCGGATTTGTTTTGTTGTAGCGCATGTTTGCAGTACGCTTCCAGGCTCCCTGGTCTTCCAGTGAATAGGTGGCCTTTTCCTGGGGAACTGCCGAATGTTCCTCACCGAGGTTCCAACTTTGCGCGCCTGTGCTCCAGGTTTTTACGTTTCCAAAATCGCCAAATCCTTGCTGCTTGAGCGGGGATTTTTCAGCACCATTCGAGCTTTTGGGCAGAGAGGGAGGGGAATTTGTTTTCCATCCATATTTTGTGCTGTATGGATAAGCTTGTTTGCCTGTCGAGTTGATGCCGGAGGTGTCTTGCGCTAACGCCGCGTTGGTGCCGAAAATCGCGCAGAGACTTAGAGAAAGAAGACGACGATTTTTCAACTGCAGTAAGCACATCACGTGCCCCATAGTTAAAGACGGCCGAAGAGACGGCGCGGAGTATGGGAAAAACGCGTTGACGCTCTTGATGGTTACTTTGCCTTCAGTGGGGCTTCGTGTGAAATATGCTTGCCATTTCCGGATTTGGAATTGAGATGAACGTTGAGGTCTCTTTCACTAAGAGTTTCTGCAATTGCATTTATATCCAGCACGATTTCATTGAGCAGTGCAGGATTGATTGCTTGTGCGGCGTCACTGATTGAATTTTTTGGATCGCCATGAACCTCAATCATAATTCCGTCGGCACCACAAGCGATGGCGGCACGGGACATGGGACGAATCAGATCTCTTCTACCGGTTGCGTGACTTGGATCGACTAAGACAGGAAAGTCGCAGAGCCCTTTGATAATGGGAACGCTGCTTAAATCAAGGGTATTTCGGGTGCTTGATTCATAGGTGCGAATGCCGCGTTCGCACAGCGCCACGCGGTCGTTGCCCTCAAGAAGAATGTATTCGGCGGCTTGCAAAAACTCATCGACGGTAGCTGACATGGCACGCTTGAGAATAACAACTTTATCGGTGCGACCAACTTCTTTCAAAAGCTCATAGTTGTACATGTTGCGCGTGCCGATTTGCAGCACGTCTACAAAGGGAAGCGCTTGCTCCACCTGAGCGGCAGACATTACTTCGCTTACTACCGGCAGACCTGTTATTTCCTTGGCATGCTTCAGGTACTTGAGCGCTTCTTCACCCAGTCCGCAAAAGTCGTAGGGGCTGGTGCGCGGTTTGAAGGCGCCGCCTCTCAAGAATGTTGCGCCTGCTTGCTTTACTTCTTTTGCCAGTCGAAGAATTTGAGATTCGCTTTCGACCGAACATGGTCCTGCGATTACAACTGGTTTTACCTGGCGCTTCAGTAGCGTCCATAACTTATCTGTGTAGCGCGTTGTATCAAGGCGATTGCCGGAAACAAGCGGCACTCGTGTGCCGTTGGCCACGACTTTTTCAACGCCTTGCATTTGAGAAAAAATATGATGCGGCAACGAGCGAATATCGCTTGTGATGGCGATGGTTATCTGCTCGCTCTGGTCTATGCGTTGAAACTCAATTTCCAATTTGCGCAGTCGATCGCAGATGCCATCTACGACTTCAGAATCCAAATGCTGTTTGAGGACCAATAACACTGATTACCTGCCGGACGTTATGCCGGAGTATTGCCACCCACGGCTGAAATTCGGAAAAAAAGACTGGAGGGGCTCGGAAAAACCGATTTCTTGTATTTTTCGGTAAATTTTGGCATTTATGTCAAGATATAACCTTAGACCGAGTTCGTGAAGCGGTCTAGAGAGCTGGTTGGCAACCTCGGCGGCAAAGTTTGGCAACTGGACGGATCTTTCCTTATAGCCGCCGCGCGCGAGCTTGCAGGTTGCCTTCTAATTCTGGGAACATAGTAAACCTCTGTTAAGGCTGAGGGCTCTATTGGAAGGCAATTACAAGGAAGAGAAAGCGCAGGATGCCGGGTCGGTTGTCGAGCAGGCAATGGCTGGCGAGCCGCCCGCTGCTACTGCGCGGACTGCCGACACTGAGCGGGCAACTGCTGCCGAGCCCTTAACTGCTATCGAGCCCGCAACTGCTATCGAGCCCGCAACTGCTATCGAGCCCGCAACTGCTATCGAGCCCGCAACTGCTTCTCCGCCCGCAGCTGCAGTGCCGCAATCTGCGTGGCAAGTCTTGCGGTCACTTATAGACATCAACTGGTGGCGTGATGCAGGCAAGACGGCGATTTCTTTTGCACCTTATTGTGTAGTCCCGGCTGTTTTTGCAATGCTTTCTGGATCGCTTCTGCAGATTTCCATGGCTGTAAGCATGGATCGATTGCGCCACAATCCGGTGGAGTTTACCGATCTCATTCTGGCTATGGGTGTGCTGTTGCTTGGAACGCTCTTGGGCATCACTTTCATTATGTTGAGTTTCGGTGCGTGGCTGGTTCGGCTGTCGGCTTATTCGGTGGCCCTAATTGAGGCTCCGACAATAGCTTCTCTCGGGTCTCTGCCTGGCGAAGCTCGAAAATCCATTCTGAAAGGCGCGCTAAAGGCAGTCGAACCGAAGAGGATTCACGTGGCCGCCGTGCTCCTCTGGGTGACACTGTATATGATGCCGCCTTTCATTATCTTTGCTGCCTGCGTGATAGCTAAGCTCATCACCATGGAGTCGGTGATGGGGAAAGTGGCTTTGCACCTGCCTGATTTTGTCGGCGTGGCGTGCTATGCAATTGCAATTCCGAATTTTTTCTTCTTGATGAATTATTCCCTTGTCGCTCTCGTGGTTGCTGCATGTGCTCCGCTTAAACCACAAAAGGCAGCCAACATAGCGTTTTCATTGTCGATGAAATACTTCTTTCCACTCAGTGTGGTGACCGTTTTTTTCACTGGGTTGAGTATGGCAATTGGAGCACCCAGCGATCTGATGCAAATGATGACCCTGGACAGCCTGACCAGTAATAAAGATATCAACCTCAAGGTTGTTTCGCATGTTTGGCAGAGTGCCATCAACATCCTTCTCTTTCCCTTGAGTTTTACACCTATTTGCGATATCTTGCGCCCGCATCTGCACGACGATCTGCAGTCGACAAAGTCCAGTGAATATGCGGTTGTAGGCGTTGCGACTGAATCTATTGCGACTGCATCTGCTGCGACTGAATCTGTTGCCGCTAGCGATGAAAGCGCCGCTGCTGGTGTAGATGCGGCAACGAGGGAAACAGCAACTGTGGAGACGACAAATGCCGACTCCCATCAAGGCGGTTCGGAAACATAGGAAATGCTTTTGTGAGTGCGGATTTTGTCAGGACTGTAAATGATAGCGGAGGAGAAATCACCTCGCTGCTTGCCACCCTCGAAAATCGCCGAGGCACAGGCGCATTTTTTCTTTGTGTGGCTTCGAGCGAAAGCAGCGATATTGAAGGAATTTCGGCAGCCGGTGCATCGCCTGAACTGCGGCGATTTACGCCGTCTATAGACGCGGAGGCACTGGTCACTGGTTGCCCTGCCGGTGGTGCAGAGCTGCCTGTGTCGCCAACTGGAGTGGTATCGCCAGTGGTGATAACTAGAGCCTGCATTGATCTGGCCGGTTTTTCCATTACTGTTGTTGATTGTGGAACATTCAAACCCCCTGATCTCCCGGAAGTCAAAAGGTTGGGCAAAGGCAGTGCGCGCTGTGTGTCGACGGGGGCAGCGCAGAACTATGAAGATGTGCGCGAGTTGTTTTATTCAGGATTAGAGATTGGTTCGGAGTTGCCGGAGGGCATCGAGTACATTATTCTAGGTGAATGTGTTCCAGCTGGAACCACTACAGCTCTAGGGGTTCTCACAGCTCTCGGCGTTAATGCAAGTGGGCTCGTATCCAGCAGCTTGCAGCAGACCGATCACAATACCAAAGGGAGACTGGTTGCAGAAGGTCTGAAAGCTGCAGCCCTGACCGCATTAGATGTGCAAGAGCGTCCTCTCAAAGCGGTTGCTGCAGTGGGGGATCCCATGCAGCCGTTTGTTGCCGGAGTGGCGCTTGCCGCCTCTACAAAGGTGCCCGTAATTCTTGGCGGTGGTTCGCAGATGCTGGCGGTTTATGCATTGACTCAAGCATTGCTGAAAACCGATATGAAGGTTTTGGATAAAAACATTGCCCGGCGAATTTCGGTGATCACTACGAAGTGGGTAGTTGATGACAGTACATCCAATGTAGGAGCCCTCAGTCGCATGCTCGGTGCACCCTTCGCTTGTGCGTGTCCGAATTTTTACTTGTCCAAACATGTTGGGCTGAGAAGTTATGAAGAAGGAAATGTGAAAGAGGGTGTGGCTGCGGGGGCTTCGATGACCGTAGCTCACATCGCCGGCGGTGCCACGCCGGAAGAAATTGTGGCGGCAATCGATCGCTGTTATGACGAAATGGTGCCGGTGCGTAAACCGGTTTTGTAACGTCTTTAATTAGTAAAGTGACACTACATTCGGTGCAGGGACCAAGCACCCCTCTCAAACCCCTTACCGCTTGCAGTGTCACGTGTCCGTGTCTTCCAATGCACAAATGATAGCGGCGACCGCTGGCGGACACACTGTTCAATTCAACAGTTCTAAGCAGCGAAATAATTTAAGGCGCGTGCAACGCGCCGGCTACGGGACAGAGGCGCGTGCAACGCGCCGGCTACAGGACAGAGGCGCGTGCAACGCGCCGGCTACAGGACAGAGGCGCGTGCAACGCGCCGGCTACGGGACAGAGGCGCGTGCAACGCGCCGGCTACGGGACAGAGGCGCGTGCAACGCGCCGGCTACAGGACAGAGGCGCGTGCAACGCGCCGGCTACAGGACAGAGGCGCGTGTAACGCGCCGGCTACGGGACAGAGGCGCGTGCAACGCGCCGGCTACACTTGGGCAGCGACCTGGTTGCGGCCGCCTTCTTTAGCTTGCTGCAGCGCCAGTTTTGCATCGCGCAAAATGGTTTCTGGATTGAGGTCTTCCATATTAAAGAAGGAGCAGCCGACACTGACCGTTACTTTCGGCCCGCGCGTGCCCTGACCTTTAACAAAGCTGATGCGTTCTACTTCAGAGCGCACTTTCTCACCGAGAATCTTGGCACCGGCAATGTCGGTATTAGGAAGTACGACGGCAAATTCATCGCCGCCATAGCGAGCAATCAAGTCGCTGGAGCGTGTGATGTTCAAGAGCCGATTGGCGATGGTTGTAAGAACAACGTCGCCGATCTCGAAGCCGAATTCGTCGTTAATCTGGGCGAAATTGTCGATATCGATAATTGCCATGCCTACTGCCAGCCGCTGTCTGAATGAGAACAAAAGCTGCTGCTGCAGGAAGCCGACCAGAAATTCCAAATTGTAGAGACCGGTGAGCGGATCGATTGCCGCTCTGAATGCTTCGCGCTCGTGAAGAACCTCTATTTCGTGTTTGGCCATGAGCAATTGAACGACTGGTGCCATCTGCAATTGCAGCTGACCCATGAACGCTTTGGCCGTGGCGTTGAAGGCGCCCTTTTGAGTAGAGGCAAAAACCAGTGCCGCTTTGCCGTTCTTCTCAGCCGATACGGGCAGAATTTCGATTTCGACGAAGTCCTTGCCGCCCTCTCCCTTCGGCAATTCTCCGCGCACGTCCAAATTGAGATCGCCGGCAATGTCCAGGTCCTTCGTCAGTTTTTCGACTAACCGATCGAAGCCTTCCTGGCTCATTCCGGGCTCGAGATGGAAGGCAGCCCAGGGTCCATCGTTACTGGCGACCACCAGACCGAGAAGGTCGGGTGCGAAAAGCTGGCCGATCAGGCTGAAATAGGCGTCCACAAATTTCTTGCGCGGGTCGATAACTTCCGCCATGGTGCGGGTGACGCGGGCAACCAGTCTTTCGATGAGCAAATCGTCGAGAAGTCCGGCGTAACTATTGATGACGTTGGTGCTGGAAAAGGAGCGCGAGGGGACCAGCAGGTTCTTGACCATGGTTGGCTGCCAGCCGGTATCTTGTGCCTTGCTGACCAGACCTTTAATTTGGGTGCATACGGACTTCAGGTCTTGATTAAGGGTCTCGGCGTCGATGATGGCATCGGGCGATGAGGCTGTTTTCCAGAAAGCATCCTCATCGGTCGGATCGCCCTTGGCAAGGAGCACGACCGGGAGTCTGCTAGTGCGGTCGTTGGATTTGATCAAGCAAGAAAGCTGATAGCCGCTCAAGTCACCTAACGCCGTCGAGGCCACGACTATGTCCGCCCCTTGTGAGCCAAGCTCGTCAAGAGCGTCGAAGCCCCCGACGCACGCAGTCACATCAAATCCCTCTTTTTTCAGCTGAGCGCGGAATTCTTTGGAGGGGCTTTTCTCATCTTCTACAAGGACAACCTTAGCTATCGCCATCTTCGACTTCCTATTGGCTAGTAACCGAGCATTATCGGTGAATTTTACCGGGTTTCGCTTTTATGGACATTCTCACACAGTCATTATCGTATGCCTCACGAACCGCCGCCATAGTGCTATGATCATCGGTCGGATAACCGATTGGAGCTGGGCTGGGACTGGCTTTGAGGGTTCCAATTATAGCGAGGATACCTTGGCGGCTTAAGTCCGCCTTTCACGGTGAGTGTGAATGTTGACTGCTACAGCTTCCAAAGAATTGCCACTTAGTTTTAGATTGACGGAAGATCAATCGTTAATTCAGGAAACGATTGCCGAAATAGCTCTCAAAGAGTTCGCTCCGAGAGCCGCTGAAATTGACAAAAACCACAGATTTCCAAGAGAGAACTGGGAACTGCTGGCGGCCTCCGAATTTTGCGGACTGCCTTTTCCGGAAGAGTACGGCGGCGCCGGGCTCGACCATGTCGCCTATGCGCTGGTTGTCGAGGAATTGGCGAAACACTGTGCCACGACCTCAGTTATGTATTCTGCGCACGTTTCGCTCTGTGCTTCGCCCATCTATCTCATGGGCAGCGAAGAGCAAAGAAAGCGCTTCTTGCCACCCATGTGCCGGGGCGAGAAGATGGGAGCATTTTGCCTCTCGGAACCGGGAACCGGCTCTGATTCAGCTGCTGCCACCTGCATGGCCGAGCTGAAGGGCGATCATTTTATTTTGAACGGCTCGAAAAACTGGATTACAAACGGCATTGAAGCTGACTATTACCTGGTCATCTGTCAGACCGACCGGGCTCTGCGCCATAAAGGACTGGTTGCCCTGGTTGTCGAGAAGGACTCGCCGGGCTTTACATTTGGAAAGCTTGAGGACAAACTCGGCATCAAAGGTTCGTCCACTTGCCAGATTATGTTTGAAACCACTCCTGTGCCGGTGGCAAACATGCTGGGCAAGGTGGGAGAAGGCTTCAAGGTGGCGATGATGACCTTGGATGGTGGCAGAATCGGCATTGCCTCGCAAGCAGTCGGAATCGCCCAGGGCGCATGGGATCATGCCAATCGCTATGCCAAGGAGCGTGCTGCTTTCGGCAAAACCATAAATAACCTGCAAGCAATACGTTTTATGTTCTCTGAAATGCAAACTGAAATCGATGCAGCGCGCCTTTTGACCTACCATGCGTCACTTGCACAGGACCGCGGCGAGAAATTTACGCGAGCTGCTGCCCATGCCAAATTGTACGCTTCGGAAGTGGCGATGCGCACAACGGTCAAATGTGTGCAGATTTTCGGCGGATATGGGTATGTCACTGATTACCCGGTCGAACGCTATATGCGCGATGCAAAAATCACGGAAATTTACGAAGGAACCTCCGAAATCCAGCGTTTGGTGATAGCAAATTCGCTTTTGAAAGATCAATAGCTTCCTTGGGCTGAAGGCAAACTGAAGCGATTCTTTTTTCAAACCCCGTCTTCCCGACCGCCAATTACTATGAGGAAATGCAAAATGAACTGGCAAGTCCCACCAAACTGGCAACCACCGCCCCCACCTCCCAGACCAGGCATGCCTCCCGGCGGCGGAGCCGGCGGACCGGCACCAGGTGGACCAGCTCCTGGCGGCGGCGGTGGAACAGCGACTGCTCAGGCTAAGGATCTCTCCTTGTATGAGTTGCTGCAAGTTGATCGCAATGCCCACTCCACCATTATTCGTTACGCCTACAGATACCTGGCCGCGATGTTCCACCCGGACAACAGCGAAACAGGCGATGCAGAAAAGTTCAGAATTATCACCGAAGCCTGGAAGACTCTATCTGACGACACCAGACGTCAAGCTTACGACATGACCCTGGCTGTGCAAGATGCATCCAAGCCAGCCGCCAAACAAGCAGGTGGCCCGTCTTCCTTCGGAAGAGAGAGTATGCCTAAATTCGAGCGCACCAGCTTGACCTGGAACGAAGTTGAATTGCGGGTTGCTGTTTTGCAAGTCCTATTGGCGCAAAGACGCAAGAAACCATCCAGTGGAGGCTGTTCCGGTAAGATGCTGATGGATGTTCTGCAGATAGATGACGTCACCGAAGTAGAGTTCGCGCTCTGGTACTTGCGTGAGAAAAGCATGATTGAAACGGGCGAACGCTCATTCATGATCACTGCTGTCGGACTGGACTACCTGACTTCACAGTTGTCCCAGACGCAAATTCTCGACGGTGGAAGTCAGACAGAGAAGAAGACCACTGCGGCCGTCAATGCTGGACTGCCAGCGATTCTCGGACACAAACAATAAGAAGACAAGCTCAATCAAATTGAAGCGTGAGCTGTTCGTTGAGCACACGGTCTAGAAAAGTCTTTCTATGCCAGGGCGTCGGACCGTGCTCTTTGATCGCTTCGCGATGTGCTTGCGATGCGTATCCCTTGTTGCTTTCCCAGAGATAATTGGGGAATTGCTCCGCCAGATTGGTCATGATGCTGTCTCTGTATACCTTGGCAATAACCGACGCCGCAGCAATTGAGGCAGAGTGAGAATCGCCGTCAATGACGGTGACTTGTTCGAGCTGCAGTTCTGCGATTCTTTTGTTGCCGTCGATGGCAAGCAGGTAATTGCGAACCGAATCTTCTTGCTCTTCAAGCAATTTTGTCACTGCGCGAGACATTGCTAAAAGGCTGGCCTTGAGAATGTTGATTGTCTCTATTTCTTTGACCGTTGCTTCGGCAATTGCGCAACGTGCATTTTGATGAATGATTTCGGCCAATCGTTCGCGATTTTGGCTGGAAAGTTGTTTGCTGTCGTTTAAATCTTCGAGTGCCTGACTGAGCTTCGAGCCTGTCCGAATGGGTGGCAAAATCACTGCTGCCGCAACTACTGGACCCGCCAGGCAGCCTCGTCCGACTTCATCTGTTCCAATTAAAATCGCTTCTTTCCCTCTCATGCGCACATCGAACTTGAGCATGCGCTTGAGACGTGTTCCACATTCCAAATACTCCGTCTGGGCTCGCGGGTTCTTTTTTGAATTTCCGGCTTCTCTCTTTTCGGTCATTTGCCACTTCCAGTGGTGCTTCTAGGCGATTGTGATAGAGCGAATTTTCGGACCGGTCGGAATCTAGAGTGAATTGCTTCAGCTTACTGAGACCCTCTGCTAAGGTACCATCTCAAGTGCTGTGCACCGGCACATGTGAGATGCGAAAAAGCTGTGAATCATGTAATTCTGAGAATTTGGGTTGGAAGCTAAAGCGATATCGCTTTAGCTTCCAACCCAAATTTGGTATATCGAATTGATATTGTGCGCGCGAAAGCCCCAGGGGCTTATTTACCGTCAATACTGTCGAAAGTAATACGGCCCAGTTTGCCGTTGCGCAAGTCGCCAAGCAAAACGGCGGCGGCCCTGGCTGTGTCAGGGCGTCCTTTGGTTGTGATGTAGCGCCTTCGTTCGGCGATCAGCTGCAGATTGATTTTTTCGTTGAAAGGCTTGGCAGGCGTCCGTAACTCAGCCTCGCTTTCTTCATTTAAATCGTCCACGTCTGTATCTACGCCCGACTTGCGGTTGCGCTTTGACTGGCTGAGGATTGTTCGGTCTCGTTCGATCTGCCAGTTTGTCTCATCGTCTTCCTCATCTGTATCCTCTGCTTTCTTTAAAGGCTCGGGAGTCAGGACTTCACCTTGACGCTCTTGTTCATCCGGCAAATATCGCTCTATGGCACCTGGATAGCGCTTTTGAAGTTCGAAAATTGCTCTTTCGGCAAGTTCTTCTGGCGTATAGGCGCCAGCTGGAGCGAGATTGAAAATGCCCAATTTCTCGCCGACATTGCGAGAAGAAATTGTCGGAGGCAGAATTCCGGGAGTGTCAAGCAGTTCCAATTTTGGATGAACTCGAATCCACTGAGGTCCACGCGTGACGCCCGGCCGGTCTGCGACCTTGACTTGCTTCTTGCCAATCAACCAATTGATCAGGCTGGATTTTCCAGTATTGGGCATGCCCACAACACAAATGCGCACCGGTCTGGGCAGCAACCCTTTCGCCTCAATCTGCTTGATCTTTTCCTCGCTTAAAGCCAGGGCCATATTTACAACCTCGGGCTGGCGACGGCGGTCCTTCAGGCACAGGACCACGGCTTTTTCGTTTTCATTAGCAAGTCGCTTCACCCATTCGCGGCTCAGTTTTGGGTCGGCCAGGTCGTCTTTAGTAAGAAAAATAAGTCGCGGCTTATTTCCGAAAATCTCGTCGTGGCGAGGGTGCCTGCTGGAAAGAGGGGCCCGAGCGTCAAGCACCTCAAAGATAATGTCCACCCATTTCAATTGCTGTTGAAGCAATTGAAAAGCAGTACGAGGCGGAGCCTTGGACGAAGTCTTAAACGGACCCTTCGAGTACCCTTTAGCAGGACTCTTGGCCGCGCCTTTAGGCTGACCCTTGGCATCGCCCTTGGACTGTCCACTGGACTCGCTTTTAGGCTGTCCTTTTGTCTCTACTTTATTGGATTTGCTGCCTTTCGGCATCGCCGTTTTGGCTGTCCTTAGCTTTCAGAACTAGTTTCAGGAGCGCTGTCAGCTGCGTCAGGAGCGGACTTTTCGGCCTTTGCCGGTGCAGGCTTTTCAGCTTGAGCAGCAACATGAGCCGAGACCAGTTCCTTCTTACCGGTAACCTTTTCTTTGATTCTGGTTGCTTTACCAGTCCGCTTTCTCAGGTAATACAGCTTGGCGCGTCTGACATGACCGCGGCGCTGAACGGTGATTTTTTCAACACGAGGAGAGTGGATCAAAAAGACACGCTCGATGCCGATGCCCTGAAAGACCCGGCGAACGGTTATGGTTTCGCCGACGCCTGAACCACGGCGTTTGATAATGACGCCTTCGTAGCCCTGGGTACGCTCTTTGTTGCCTTCAACGATCTTGACGAAGACTTTGACGGTGTCACCGATGCTCATGTGGGGGACATTGCCTTTGATGAGCGGCGCTTCAATTTCTTGGATAATTTGGTTCATGACAAAAAGACTCTTTTCTTGCCCTGCAGACGAAACGACAGAGGGTTAAACGAATACATCTTTCAACGCAGATTCGCGAAGATTCTACGAGTAGATAGCAAATATTACCAGTTGAACCCCCGGAGAATACCGGATGTTCATGTTTGTTGAGCAATTGACATGATCTATGAGACGCAGTTTATAAAACTGTCGCACATTTGAGCAACTAGGGATTCTTATCAGTGATACTAAATATGGTGGCAGAAGCAGGCTCCGCGTCTTTGGACGGGGGGGCGGAATCGCCCTGCCCAGTAAAGGAACGGAGTTCGGCGACGAAATCTTCGATAGAGCGGAACTGACGGTAAACAGAAGCAAAACGGACGTAGGCGACCTGATCCAGATTGCGAAGTTTGGCGAGGGCCACTTCACCCAGATTGGTCGCAGTAACCTCTCTCTTGCCGTCTGCCGCCAGTTCGTTTTCCACAGAATCGACGAGATCATCTATCTGTTCAGCCGTGACCATGGTCTTCGAACACGCTCTGGAAACCCCAGCTCTCAGCTTTTCTCTCGTATACGGCTCGCGACTTCCTGAGCGCTTTATCACGAGCAATTGCATCACTTCAACCCTTTCATAGGTCGTAAAGCGACGATTGCAGCCTTCGCACTGGCGGCGCCGCCGCACCGAGTTCTCTCCCGCCACGCGGGATTCAAGGACTCGGCTATCTTTTGCGTTGCAAAACGGACAGAGCATAGTGAGAAATTATAGTGCCAAAGACAGTTTCAGTTTGCTGATTTTGGACCATTGATAATGGGCGAAAACATTTAGGGCATAATTGTTGTGTAATACGGCGGTGCGCCCGTACAAGGATGGAAGCCTTTATAGGGAAAATGGTTAAGGAGAAGCTAACTCATTATGAGTTGTTGGGAGTAGATTCCAACGTAACTCAAAAGGAGATCAAGGACGCATATCGCGCCCTTGTAAAAAGCAGCCATCCCGATATTGATTATCAAAATCAGCGCAAGCGCACAGAAGCTACCCGACAGATGACGCGCCTTAATGAAGCCTATGAAACGCTCAAAGACAAGCGGAGAAGGGCGGAATATGACGTCGCCATAGGTATAGCCGGACAAAGACGCACTCCCAAAGTAAAACTGGACAGAAATGATACGGCTGAAACGCGCGAAAGATTTCTCAAACGCATATTTCATCCTGCTCGTTCAACGATGGTAAAAGTGCTGGGCAAATACAATCACGAACTGAAGAAACTTTCAGAGGACATTTTTGACGATGTTCTGGTGGCAGATTTTGACGGCTATCTGGACAGCGTGGAAAACGCATTGAGAAAGGCAGCAGACGCGTTTTCATCGGAAAGAGCCCCCTCATCTTTGGAGCCGGCTGTGCAAATGATGCGACATTCAATAGCTCAAGCCGTTGATGGATTGGAGGAAACACGACAGTTTTGCAAAAATTATAATTACGATCATCTGGCTATGGCGGACAATCTCTTCAAGATCTCCGTCGACCTGAGTCGTAACGCGTTGCACCTGACGCGCTAATTTACCAGTTAGGTAGAACTTTCCCGAAGACGGTGAGTCCCTTTCATACATTGCTGCATTCAATCAGGTTCACAGTCAATGGTGTGACAAAATCTCGGATTTCCCTTCTGCGAATATGTCTTGATTGCATACACATCTGGAGTATTGCGCCCGGGCCCCAGCGCTTTCTGTCCAAATAAATCCAGAACAGTGCAGCGTAAAGTTGAAGATATTTTCGACTGATTCCCTGGAAACGTTCCTGTATGAAGTCGATCATGCGAGTCGAAAGGTGGTTAAGCTCTGCTTTAATGTTCTTCGAGTTACTAACCGACATTGCTCTTTGTGTGACTCGATCGCTCTTGACGTAATTGTCTCCTGGGATTCTGACTACCAAGTCTTGCAGCTCAAGTCCCACGATTGCCGCTGAAATTTTTGAACAATCTACATTTAATTGCCGGCAAATATCGTCGAAATTTACAGGTGTCTTGGAAAGCAAACTGAAAATGGATTTTTCCGTGCCTGTGAGTGCTTGCCCTTCTTCTGCACTTTCAGGTCCTTTAGATTTTTGCTCCGCTTCCTTTTGCATGGCGATCTCTTCTGCTATTGGATGCTCGCGTGCTGGGGTTTCAATACATCGCCGCCAGACCACCGTCAGAAGCTCTAAGGTCTCTACTTCAATTCCAATTCCTTTCATTTTCTCGCTGACCAGAAGAGATATTTTCTTGTAGATTTTGTCGGACGTGCTTTGTGTGACAGAGAGAACATTTCGAAGTTCTGAAGCACTGAGAATGATGCCATTTTCCAATAAGCCAATGCTGGCAAGGTAAGGCTTAAATTTCCTTACATGGTCGAAAAAAGAACCGCCAGTGATCCAAATTTCTTTCTTGCATCTTTCGCAGATGCACATCCTCTGGGGGGCTTCTGAAATTGGATTTTTGTGCTGGCAGTTTTTGCAAACCGCAAAGCCGAGCTTGCACAATATTTGCAAAACCTTGAGCTCACAAATCCGATCATCCAAATGCTCGGCGTCAAATTTTTTCATGAATACTAGCGCCCGCGCCAGATCTTCACTTCCTGTGGTGTTAAACGGCATTGTCCTACCCTCGCTCTTTTTATCTGATACGAGTTCAAAGGACAAAAAGTTCAAAAATTTCCAAAAATTTTCGCTGCTGACAATTCGAATTCCAAAATTTTTTCCCTATAGTCCAGAAGCTAAAGCGATATCGCTTTAGCTTCCAACCTTTAATCTGGTTTTGACGGGTT
>Ga0265313_10002221_pt1 | contig 17098 bp, 12 predicted proteins | sample 4123metaG_FD_203122 | JGI IMG/M metagenome (GOLD analysis project Ga0265313, IMG submission 203122) | Rhizosphere microbial communities from Carex aquatilis grown in University of Washington, Seatle, WA, United States - 4-1-23 metaG | ecosystem: Host-associated > Plants > Roots > Rhizosphere >...
TCGGTGTCGCGCTCCGCTCTGCTCCGGCCCTCGGTTACGTTCCCGCTGGTCACTCCAGAGGGGCCGCACGGCCCCTCACTCTGCGACACCGCGGGCTCGCCCTGAGGTATCAGGGCGACAATCCCCCGCGGGATACAATCACGCGGGCCGCTCCGCTTCACTCCTTCCGGTCGTGTGCTCCGCTCGGTCGCCGGTGGCGTTGCGCGCTCCGCTAAAATCCGCGCGCTGTTCAGATCCGTGGTTTTGGATTCCGCCAGTCGGGCGCGCCCCGCCGCACTCTTGCCGCCCGGCAGGGCCAGGCGGCCGGAGGCAACGGGGTGGCCGGGGTCCCCGCTGCCGGAGGCTGCCGCAGCCGGAGCGCCCAAGACGGCATTATGGGCACGTATGCGGCCCGCCAACTGAGCGGCCAGCGAAGGCGAAGGGTCGAAGCGCAGCGCAGAGCACTATTGACCATAATGACCACTTGGGCGCGCAGGCGGCTCAATCCCCTCCACTAAAAAAGCGGGGCGCGCCTGACTGGCGGTCTTTACCTCCAGCGGCTAAGAGAAAACCTCAGCTCGCCTTGAGCAGAGCCTCGACGACCTCGGCGATCTTCTGTTGTTTACCGCGCGGTAGCTGTTTGATCGCAGCAATGCGTTTCTCCCATTCCGAAGGTGGACCTGGTTTCGCGGCGCGGCGCGACTGCGCACCGTCTAGCAATGCGGCCGGTTCGACGCCGAAAACCTCGCCGAGCTTGGCGACGGTTTTGGCGGTCGGGTTGGTGGCTTCGCGCTCGTAGTAGGTGACCATCTTGACAGTAACGCCCAGCCGTTCGGCGAGCGCAGCTTGCGTCCAACCGCGTTCTTGGCGCAACGCGGCCATGCGAGCGCCGAATGCGGGTGTGGGTTTGATTGGGGAGCGACCAGGCATGACGCCCCAAGCATAGCATATTTTTTCGGCCATAACTGAATTTGCTTGTCCTAGATGTCTAGTCGTAGCTAGACAACGCGGCAAGGTTCTTCGGTGGGAAAAATATTTGCACACCTCTTGACAAGACATCCGCCGAAACTGCCTACCCACCATGCCCATGATTCCCGATGACGACTTGGATAATATGAAACGTTCGATTGATCTCGCCGCCGTGATCCGGTCGCGGGGCATCGAACTGAAGGCCCAAGGCGGCGACCTGATCGGGCTGTGCCCGTTTCATCCCGATAAATCGCCCTCTCTGCACGTCACTCCGGCGAAGCGCCTCTGGCGGTGTGTCTCGTGCCAGGCGACGGGCAACGTGATCCAGTTTGTGCAGCGCTTCGACGGTGTTTCGTTCCGCCACGCCTACGAACTCTTGAAGAACGGCGTGGCCTTCACCGCGCCGACGTGCTCGCCGGTGAAGAAAACCACGGTGCCCAAACTGCCTTCTCCTCTAGCCGCTGATGCGGACGACCAGGCGGCCTTGCGGCAGGTGCTCGACTACTACCACTCGCGGCTGAAAGAAAATCCGCCCGCACTCGCCTACCTGAAAAAACGCGGCATCACGGCCGAGGCGGTCGCGGCGTTCAAGATCGGCTTTGTCGATCGCACGCTGGGCTTGCGTCTGCCGAACAATAACCGGAAGGAGGGGGCGGTGATCCGCGAGCGATTGCAGCGCCTGGGCATCTACCGCGAGACCGGGCACGAGCACTTGCGAGGGAGAATCGTCTTTCCGGTCGTCGCCGAGTCCGGCGAAGTCGGCACGGTTTACGGCCGCGCCATCGACGACGGGGGCAAGCACGACCGGCATTTGTTTTTGCCGGGACCGCAGCGCGGCCTCTGGAATCCGGCCGCGCTGCGCTCGCCCGAGGTGATCCTGTGCGAAGGAATCATCGACGCGCTGACCTTCTGGGGCGCGGGATTCAAGCATGTCACGACGAGCTACAGCGCGAAGGCTCTCCCCGAGGAAATGCTCGATGCCCTCATTGCGGCGAAGGTGGCGAGGGTGTTCATCGCCTTTGACCGGGACGAGGCCGGGGACAAAGGCGCGGAGGCGGTGGCGGCGCAATTGATGGCCCGAGGCATCGAGTGCCGCCGCGTCTTGTTTCCCCACGGCCTCGATGCGAACAGCTACGCCGTGACCGTGACCCCTCCCGATAAATCCTTGGGCCTCCTCTTGAACGCGGCCCAATGGCTCGGCAAAGGCCAGGCCGTGCCGTCTCCTGATGCGTCGCGCGCGCCTTCTTCTTTAGCTGCTGATTTAGCTGCTAACGTGAGCGCGCCGGAAATCACCGCGCCCGTCCCGTCGTCCACGCTCCCGGAGGCGGCGACAAGTGCGCAAGCCTTGGCGGCTGGAGAAAAACCAGCGGTGGCGCAGGGGAAAATCATGGTGACGAACGTGAGCGCGTCCGGCGTGACGCACGTCAGCCTCACGCTGCGCGGAGAACACTGGTGCCTCGATCTCGCCGACCCGGCGCGGGAGTACCGCGTGGGCGGGCTGGAAAAAACTCTCGGGACGGATGCGCTCAAGATCACGTTGCGGTTGCGCCTGGGCGACCGCTTCCACCTCGACAGCCTCGATCTCGCGAAGGACAGCGAGCGCCGCCGCTTCATCGAACGGGCGGCCGAGGAAACGGGGCTGCACGCGGATTTGCTCAAGCGCGACGTGGGGCGGCTCCTGCTCGCGGTCGAACAGGCGCAGCTGGAACTGGCCCGGCCCGGCGAGGAAGTCGTGCCCGCCGTCGTGCTGACCGAGGCCGAACGCGCGGCGGCACTCGCGTGGGCGCAGGCCCCTGATCTCGTCGGGCGCTTGCGGACCGCCTTGCGCCGGGTGCTCGTGGGCGAGGACGGCAACGCCCTGATCCTGTATCTGGTCTGCACCTCGCGGCTGCTGGACCGGCCGCTCGCGGCCATCGTGCAAAGCCCGAGTGCGGCGGGCAAGACGACCCTGATGGATGCGGCGCTCTCCTTCTTCCCCGAGGAATCGCGCGTCAAATACTCCGCCATGACGGGCCAGTCGCTCTTCTACATGGGCGACGCGGATCTCAAGCACAAGATCCTCGCCATCGTCGAGGAAGCGGGGGCCGAGAAAGCCTCCTACGCGCTCAAATTACTCCAGTCCGAAGGGGAATTAACCATCGCCTCCACCGGCAAAAACCCGACGACCGGCCGGATGGAGACGCAGGAATACCACGTCGAGGGACCGGTGGCGATTTTGCTCACCACGACCTCGGCCGACCTCGACGAAGAACTGCAAAACCGCTGCCTGACACTCGCGGTGGACGACAGCCCCGAGCAGACGGCCCGCATCCATGCCTTGCAGCGCGAACGCCGCACCTTGGCGGGTCTGGTCGCCAAGGGCGAGCGTGCGGCCGTCCTCGGACTCCTGCGCAACGTGCAACGGCTCTTGCAGCCGCTCGACGTGCTGAATCCTTTCGCGCCTGTGCTCACCTTCGTCAATGGCCGGGCGAGGAACCGGCGCGACCATGAAAAATATCTGACGCTCATCGACGCGATTGCGCTCCTGCACCAGCACCAGCGGCCGCGCGGCCGCCACGAGGTGGCCGGGGGCCGCGTGGTCGAATACGTCTCCGTCACGCTCGATGACATTGCGCTCGCGAACGAACTGGCCCCGGAAGTCCTCGGCCGGTCGCTTGACGAACTGCCCCCGCAGACGCGGCGCTTGCTCGATCACATCAAGACGCTCGTGCAGGCCAGGCAGGCACAGCCCGGCCAAAGTGCGAAATTGGGCGCAACTTTCGCGCGCCGCGAGCTGCGCGAGGCGTGCGGGTGGAGCCTGACGCAAGTCCGCGTGCATCTGGAACGGCTTCTCGAACTCGAATACCTCGAACTGCGGCACGGCAAACTCGGCGGCAGTTTTGTCTATGAACTGATGATTGATCCGAACGCCCCCGCGCACGTCGCGCACATCGGCCTGCTTGACGTGGCCGAACTGCGGAAAAAATGCGGCTATGACGGCAAGGTGGCGGGTTTGGGGCCTGGGGTGGCGGGCCAGAAGGGGGAGGTGGCGGGGGGTGGCCAAACGCCCCCGCCACCCCCAAAACCGGACACTGACAGAGGGGAAACCACGAACTGAGGGCCGAGGGTGGCGGGGTGGCGGGTTTGCACATCTGGAGCCCGCGCCAAAAACCGGCACCATAACCACAGGAGCATCGTAACCATGAGCAAAAAAAGAGGCTTTGCGGCGGTCGCGCACCTGCGGCGGCGCGCGGTGGAAAAACGCGGCGGCAACGAGTCGCTGCCCCTGCCCGCCACGGGAGGTGCCCTCGATGCGCTGACGGGGTGCGCGGAAAACTGGCTGGAGGCGCTGCAAGTGCGGCGTTTCGCCGAGCGCACCCTGGAGGAACGGCGGCTGTGCCTGCGGCTCTTCATCACTTGGGCCGTCGAGCGCGACGTGACCCGCGCCAGCCAGGTCACGCGCCTGATCCTGGAGGCGTATCAGCGCGGGCTGTCGCGTCACGAATCGGTGAGCGGCCAGTGCCGGGGGAAACGGCTCGGCTGGAGCACGCAGCGCGAGCGGGTGCGCTGCCTGAAAGATTGGTTCCGGTGGCTCACCCGGCAAAACGTGCTGCTGCACAACCCGGCGTCCGAACTCGAATTGCCCCGCCCGGAAAAACGCCTGCCGATGGAGACGCTGACACGCACCGAGCTGGAACGCTTGTTTGCCGTGCCCAACATCGCCGACCCGCTGGGCTTGCGCGACCGCGCCATGCTCGAATTGTTTTACGCGACCGGCCTCCGCCGCGCGGAGCTGGCGCGGCTCGGGGTGACCGAAGTGAACCCGGAGCGCGGCACGCTCACCGTGCGCCAGGGCAAATGCTACAAGGACCGCGTCGTCCCGGTCGGGCCGCGTGCGGCCGCCTGGGTGCAACGCTATCTCGCCGAGGTGCGGCCGCGCCTGTGTCTCGATATGCGCGAACAAACCCTCTTCCTCACCGGCTACGGCGAGGCGTTCAACCCGGACGTGCTCTCGCGCATGGTGTCCGCGTGGCTGAGGACGGCGGGTTGCCGGAAAGGCTCCTGCCACCTGCTGCGCCACACCTGCGCCACGCACATGCACGACGGCGGGGCCGACATCCGTTACATCCAGCAGCTCCTCGGCCACGAGAACCTTGAGACCACGGCCATCTACACCGAGGTCACGATCAAGCAATTGATCGAAGTGCATGCCCGCTGCCATCCGTCCGCCCGGCCCGAAAATGCGGCTTCCGTTGCCGGGGAAAAACCCGCAACGTGACGGCGTGCTTCTCGCGCCCCGCCACGCTCCTCCTTTAGCCGCTGCTTCGCAGCCAGGAATCGCGTCGGGCCGCACGACCTCCTCCCGAAAAAACCGTGTCGGGGTTTTTGGCCGCTGCCCATCGGGTCGCACCGGGTCCGCACGCCGCGCACGGCGCGGCACCGCACCAAGTTGCAACGCTTGCACCTACAAAGTCGCGTCGGGTCGGACGTTCTTCCTCAATGCCGATCCGATTGGCTTCAAGGGCGGACAGAATTGGTATAGATACTGCTCCAATGATCCAATTAACAAAATCGACCCGGATGGACGAGAATGGTACAATCCCTATTCGTGGAATTGGAAAACTATCGGGCAAGCGGTCGAATATAAGGGTGGGATTGGTCCAGGAGGAGAGGCTAAAATTCAAATTAGCAAACTTGATGTCGAAGCAGGCGCACGGGTGATTATGGTCGGTGGCTGGGGAAATTTAGCTGGGGAATCTGGCCAGTACACAAGTATGGATGCTGGCGTGAAAGCTGAGGTAGGTAAGGGAGAGCTTGGCCTTGCTTATTCTTACGAGGCGAAATTTGGATATAATGAAGATCACAAATATTATTTTGATGAGTCATCTGACCCGGTCGTTGGTTGGGGTTTGAAGAAGCTCGAAGGTGATAGCAGTGAATGGTTCAAAGTCGGCGTTTCTGCTCAAGTGCTTTTAGCTGAGGTCGGGCTGTCTATTGATTTCGAGAAAGTGTGGGACGGAATTACCAGCGAGAAGCCGAGTTCCGGGTGCAAAAACAAATAGTCCGATGAAAAATCTAATTCAACTTTGGTGGAAGTTCATCCGTTGGTTTGCGACTCTTGGCATAATGCTCTGGGTCATCGTGCTTCCGCTCATGCCTGTATATGGTTTGCTTCAGCCTTGGCCGCAGGCTCAAGAAAAACTAAAGGAAGAAGGTTTTGCGGGTCTAGCCCTGCTGATAGGCACTAGCTCACATAGTGAGCACAGCGTAGGCAGTGCTGGCGGGAGTTGGCGGAAAGAAACGCAACGGTCTTATATCATACTGCCCGACTCACTCCGTCGATGGGAGATAGTCACATTTTCGCAAACGGAAGGCTCGGGTATAAATGGTGTGGAGCAGGTGGTTGTCCGGAGTCACTGGTTGGTCCCGCTTTTTGTGCTTTGGATTTTAGCCGGTGTTTTTTCTGTGCAAACGATTCGAGTCTGGCTCAGAAAAAAGATGCCGGATCAAGTGGCCGGTGGCAGTTAGTCGTCCCTTGAAATCCCTCCATTCGCTCACTCCTTGGTGACGGGGATGATTTCGATTTTGGTGACGGCGGCGTGGTAGGTCTCAAGTTTTTGATAACGCACGCCGCCGGGGAGGAGTTTGACGATGCCGCCTTTGTGGGCGCGAATTGCTTCGGTGAGCCGGTGCAGATTCCAGCCGGTGAGGATGACGTCAGCGGTGGAAAAGGCCAGGGCCAGGCGTTGCTTGGGTGCCGTGCCCAATTCCCCCTGGGCTGGTTCGATGGTGTAGTGAATCAATTGGGCGAGGGAAAACCCGTGGCCGTGGAGTGGGTCGGAACAGAACTCCAAAAAAGATTCGTTCTGGTTGGATGAAAAGCATTCGTAGGGATCGGACATGGTGAAAAATTAAATACGGTAGCCGCGGGATTGCTGCGGGCCATCGGGACGCTGGCGCGGCGGCGGGACCATCAAGCGTTGGCGCGCCGTCAGCTCGCGAGAAATACGCGGAGCAACCGGGTGGGTCTGGCCGATGCGCTCACCGACCCAGCGGTGCAACTCCCCGCCCCATTGCGTGAGCCGTTGCGCGACATCCTGCCGGAGAGTGCGCATGACCCGGAAAGCTTGGCTCTCGCGCCGTGCCACTGCGGGCACCTCCTTGGTTTTGGCCGCGACCGAGGCCCGCGCGGAGGGCGTCACCGCTTCCACTGCCACAGGAGGTTTGATTTTGAGGAGCCCATGCTTGGCCAGTTCCTCGCGTAGCCCTTGCAGCTCCAGAGCGGCCTTGCGGGTGTGCCGGTCCAGGACGCGCTCCCCGAGGAGAGCCGCGTCATCGGTGAAGACCTGCGCCCGTTCTCTCGCCCGTGAAATCCCCACATAAAAACTTTCCTGACTGACGGCCGCAAACGAACGCGACGAGGCGACGACGACGACCTCGTCCACCGTCTTCCCTTGAGCCGCATGGGAAGTGACGGCGTAACCGTGCGTGAAAGTCCGGTACGATGCCGGCAGCGTGCGCCCGTCCTTGAGCGCAAAGCCACCGGGTCCGGTTTCTTTGACCTGGACACGCTCGCCATTGATGAAGCCGCCACCATTGGCCTGGAGGAGAAGCCAGTCACCGGCCGCGACGGCCAGCTCGCGTTTTTGTCCCGCATCGAACGACGAAGGAGAGCGGCTAGGATGGAAGGCGATCTCCTTTCCTGCCGTGTCCCGCAGAAATATCGTCTTCCGCTCAACCCGGACGACCTCGGCAATCTCACCGGCCTTAAAATGCTCCGTCTGCTTGACGAAGCGGACGAGCGAGCCCGGTTCGTAATGGGAGACGAGACCTTTTTGCGCATCGGTCCAACCGAGGGAATCAAACGTGCGGATTTTTTCTTCCTTAGCCGCCAAGGAGCCGCGTTGCCGCAATTGTTCGCGCACTTCCTTGGTGACGGCCTCGATCTCGGCCCACGTTGGAGAAACTAGCAAAGCCGCCTTGCCGTGATCGACGGCCGACAGATAAGCCGCCGCCGCCTTCTGGTAGAGTTGCCCGGCGTCCACGGCACCGGAGGGTATCTCGACCACCTCGCCCTGAGCTTGGAGCTTCTGGAAGGCTTCAGCGGGCTTCTGGGCGGCAGCGAGGGCGACGACCTCGCGCAGGGTCTCGGTCTTTTGCCGTCTGATCTCGGTCAGCCGTCCAAACCGGTAGCTCGAATGTTCCTCAATCAAGCGCAAGGCGTCACCCTGAGCGACGGCGGTATGCTGGCCCGTGTCACCGACCAAGACGACCCGGCCCGCATGGGCCGTGTGCAAAAGCCGCAGCATGTCAGCCGTGCCCACGGCTCCGGCCTCATCGAGGACCACGACTGACTTGTGGGTGATCGTGCCCTTGGCGTTCTGCTCGGAAAGAAACTTGGCCAGGGTGACGGCGTGAGTGAACCCGTCCTTGCGCAGCACATCCGTGGCGGCAGCGGTCGGAGCACAGAAGACGGGCGCGAAGCCGTTGACGGTGAGGGCCTGCTCCAATTCCTTTAACGCGGTGGTTTTGCCGGTGCCCGCCTGTCCCTGAAATCCCGTCACCCGGTCCGGCGATTTGATGACGAGCGCCAGCGCGGCCTTTTGATCGTCGCTGATTTTAGGTGAGAAGGAGAAACGTTCCGCAATCGGTGGCAGGGCGTTGAGCCCGTCGTTGACCGTGTGAATGAGCCGCAGCTCAGCCGTCAGAATCTCCCGCGTGGAATACTCGCTCCCCACCTTGACCAACTTCCGGTCAGCCCGGACCGCCGCTTTCAAATCGGCCAGTCGCACCTGACCGTAACCCTTGACCAAGGACGCCTCCAAAAGCGTGTGCTCCGGGACGACGGACTGACGGCTGAAAACGTGGGCAATGGCGTAGTCCGTCGCCTGTCCCAGCTGCACCCGTTCTGTCGGTTCCAGCCGCTGCCCATTGGCCTCGGCAATGACCTTCTTCAAAATCCGTTTCTCAAAGAAGCCCAGCTCGCTTAACTGTTGGCCCCGGACCTCGGCTTCGGAGGCATCCTTCAGTTTACGCGGCCGGGACTTGTGGACGACGTTGCTGATCTCGTCCTTGTTGAGTCTGCGGCCGAGGCTTTTTTCCCGTTTGGCGACCGCCTCATCCCGTTGTTTTGACCGCTTGGAAAAGCGGTCAATGATGGAGGGATCGACGCCCTGAACCTCGAAACCATGCGCCGTCTGCCTCGTGCCGTACCCGAGCCCATGCAGCCGGTTCGCCAGTTCGTTTTGGTAAACGGCCGTGCCATATTTGATGGCCTGGTACATGCCGGAAGACTGAAGGGCCTTCCACCGCTGTTCGACCGGATCAAGGGTCGCATTGAACAAGGTAAAATGCGTGTGGAGCTGCGGGTCCAAAGCTCGGGACGACGTGTGCCGGAAAGCCGCTCCGACCAGGGTTCCCGTGAGCCGGTCCTCCATTGCTCCCCCCTTCCTGACCCTGGTCCCGGCGAAGGCTTCCAGTTCCTTTAAGGCCACGTCCGAAGCTTCCCGGTGAGCCTGTAAAATGCGCTTGTCGTCCATCGTCACCGCCAGAATTGAAACCGATTTTGGAGCCGAACAAGTGAAGTCAAAGAAGACTCTCCGACCCGCAAACTGACGCTGAGTAAGCTGGTCTCCCGAGTCCGGCCGTTGATTATCGCAGAGCCTTAAAAACGCTTCCCGGTTGACCGCTTCTCCCTCCTTCAAACCCAGTCTTTGCGCTCCCTGACCAACCCAATATCCGGCCTGAGTCTCGCCTTGGGTGTAGTAGTCATTATGGGAAAGATGTTCGTCAAAATAAGTCGTCGCAGCAGCCCGGTTCTTTTGTGGTTTGGCGGTGAACATGCGCGTTTTCCTCGCAAAAAACCCAAGCACAAAATCAGCAAAAAGACGAGATTTTGTGAAACGCAATCAAGGCAAAATAAGGTAGGACACCAACCCCTTTCAAAAAGGTTGGCGAACCTGTCAGATCATCGGCCAAACAAAACGCAGACAGACTGCCAAAGAGACTGACAAACAGCCTGCCAGATAAAAAACGGCTTCTCAGTTGATGAATTATCCGCCAATCTGACAGGCAGAAAACCAACCGAAAACTCATGACCGAACGAATCAACTACACAAAGGTTGCCGAGAGTGTGAACTATCCGGCGCTCGACAAAAAGCTGGAGGAGTTGCGGGAGAAAGGTCCGCCGAAACGCAGAACGAAAGTTGCCGACGCGCTCGCTCCGGTGACAGACCGGTTGCTGGTCATGCACGGCGAAGGTTGGAGCTATCAGCAGTTGGCGCATGAGCTGAAGGCGAGCGGTCTGGCGGTCAGTCTCAGCGCACTCCGGGCGCACCTGACCCAGGCCGGAAAAAACCGGAAGGCAAAGGCCAGGGCGGCGACGGCCAAGGGGTGAGCATGACGGCCGGAGGGCATCAGGTGACGGCGGCCGGGAGGCCCATTTTACGGGTCATCTTGGCGTCGCAATAGGAGGCGACCTTGGCCCGGAAATCTTTGGGCAGCGGCTCGAATTTGCGGCGGCGCGGCCCCAGGTTGATGGCCCGGATATAGGCATGGCCGGACTCCAGTTCGGCGCGCTGTTCCGGGGTCAGGAGATCGAGGCGGTTACAGTCAGTGACCGTCAGGGCGGCCGTGGCGGCAAAGGAGGCGGGATAAATGAGGGGGAGTGCGGGCATGGCCGATATTATCCGGGGTGTGTCAAGCGAGGCCCAACGGTGCCGGAGCAGCTAAAGAAAAAGCGGGTCAACTGGCCTGCTTGAGAAATCCTTCCAGCATCTGCGCGACGGTCTTTTGTTGCGCGCGCGGCAGTTGATCGAGGCGGCTGGCCAGTTGTGCGAACTGCGAAGCCGGGCCGGGCTTGCTGCGGGCTTTGGCCGTGTCGTTAAGCAACTCGCCAACGGTGACGGCAAAGAAATCGGCGATTTGCTGCACAACTTCCAAACTCGGGTTGCGCGCAGCCCGTTCGTAATAAGCGATGCGATCACGCGTCGTGTTGAGCGCCTTCGCGAGTTGTGTTTGCGAAAGACCTTTGGCGACGCGGAACGCGGCCATGCGTTGGCCGAACTTCGGCGCGGGTTTAGTGGCGGGACGACCTCCAGGCATGGGCCAATAATAGGCCAGTTGGGGGATTGGAGCTTGCATGTTGGGTTACTAATAACACAACCTAATCGCAGATGAAAACCACAAAATATTTAAAAACTGCGGAAAGGAGTCCAAAAAATGGCTAAGATCGACTTTGAGGCGATCAAACGGGCGACGGACCTGGTGGCGGTGATCCAGAGCCACGGCGTCGCCCTGAAACAAGCGGGGAAGGATTGGGTCGGGCTCTGCCCGTTCCACGCGGACAAAAAACCATCGCTCCGCGTGACGCCCGGCAAGGGCCTGTGGCGGTGCATGAGCTGCGAAGCTTCGGGCAACGTGATCCAGTTCGTGGCCCGCCAAGAAAAAATCAGCGACAAGGCAGCGGCCCTGAAATTGCTCGCCACGCTGCCCGGCGTGAAGACGGCGGCACAGCTGGAGAAACAAAAATCTTCTTCTCCCGCTGTCATCGCCAAGGCTGTCGCACTTGTCGCCGTGCCGCCGAATGTCGCCGCCGATCTTATGCACCGGGTGGCGGCGTTTTATCAGCGCACACTTTTTAAGGACAAGGCCGGGCTCGATTATCTGGTTGCCCGCAATCTGGCCGATCCGGCGATGTTGGAAAGCTTCCGGGTGGGCTATTGCAACGGCACTTTGAAAAGTGCGCTGCCCAAGTCGGGCGAAGTGATCGACCAGTTGAAGGCGCTGGGCCTGCTCAACGCCAAAGGCAACGAGGTGTTTTATGGCCGGGTGACGGTGCCCATCCTCGACGGGGCGCTGGTTGTCGGGCTCTACGGCCGCAAAGTGGAAGGCTCAGGCGGAAAACTCTCCGCCGACTCGACTCCGCACCTGTATCTGACCGGGAGCCACCGGGCGGCGTTCAACGCCGGTTCCACGAAGACGGCGGAACGGATCATCTTCACCGAGGCGATCTTTGACGCGCTCTCCTTGTGGCAGGCCGGGCACCGGGCGGTCGTGCCGCTCTACGGCAAAGGCGGCTGGACGGAACACCACGAGCGGGCGGTGCGCGAGAGCAGCGCCCCGGAAATCGTCCTCGCCCTGGACAACGATCAGGCCGGACGCGACGGCACCGCCGCCCTCCAAGCCAGGCTGGCGGCCCTCACGCTCACGCCGCCGCGCCGGGTGCGCGTCGTGGTCTGGCCCGAGGGAGTGAAGGACGCCAACGCTTTTTTTGCCAGCCGTCCGGGTTCGGCCTTCGCCGCGCTGCTCACCGAGCCAAACGCCACGGCGGGAGAAGAAAAATCTTCCGCTCCGTCCGAGGAAAAAATCGGGACCACCGAGCACGGCTTTGTCCTGTCGTATCCGAACCGCCGTTACGAAGTGGTCGCGGTGGAAAAACCGAGCCCGGCGCGGTTGCGGGCCACGGTGAAGGCGCTGGGGTTGGAGCCGGGCCGGTTCCACGTCGAGACGATTGATCTCTACTCGGCCCGGTCGCGGCGTCTGTTCGCGGCGGAAGCCGGACGGCTCTTTCGCCTGCCGGTGGAAACGACCGAGGCCGACCTGGACAAGCTCTTGCTCGCCGCCGAACAGCACGCGGCGAAACTGCTGACGGCGCAGCCGCTCGTCACGATCTTAAGCGAGCCGGACAAAGTGGAGGCGATGAAATTAGGCAAGAGCGCGGATCTCGTCGGCGAGATCCAGCGCGACCTGGGCAAACTCGGGCTAATCGGCGAAGAGAACAACCGGCTCCTCCTCTATCTGGCGATGACGAGCCGCAAAATGGGCGATCCCTTGGCCGTGCACATCCTCTCTTCCAGCGGTTCGGGGAAAAGCTACCTGCAGGACGGCGTCCTCGCGCTCTGCCCCGAGGAGGATTTGATCAAGCTCACGGCGTTGACCGACCAGGCCCTGTTCTACAAAGGCGAGGACTCGCTGCGCCACAAGTGCCTCGCCGTCGAGGAAGTGGCCGGGGCCGAAGGAGCACGCTACGCGGTGCGCAATTTGATCAGCGCCAAAAAACTTACGATCGAGGCGACGATCAAAAACCCGCTCACCGGAAAAATGGAAACGCAGACCAACACGGTGCACGGCCCAACGGCGGTTTTTGAAACGACGACGCAGCCCGAGACGGACGCGGAGACCAAAAGCCGTTTCTTGCTGCTCTCGATTGACGAATCACCGGAGCAAACCACGGCGATCCTTGAGGCGCAGCGGCAGCGCCACACGCTCGCGGCCCTCGTGGCGAAGAAGGAACGGGCGGCCCTGTTGCGGCGGCATCACGCCTTCCAGCGGGCTTTGTCGCCGGTTGCGGTTGTCAATCCCTACGAGCCCTTGCTGGGCTACGGCGACGAACGGCTGACGACCCGGCGCGACCAGCCCAAATATCTGAACCTCATTTTAGCCGTGGCCTTTTTGCACCAGATGCAGCGGCCCTTGCGGCATCATCCCGTGCTGGGCGATTACATCGAGGCCACGCTGGACGACATCGCGATTGCCAACGAACTGGCGACCGAACTTTTTGGCGCGGCCCTCGATGACCTGTCCGCTCCCAGCCGGAATCTGGCCGGGCTCATGGCCGGTTATGTGGCGGCCGAGGCCGCCCGGTGCCGCACCGGCTGGGAAAAAACGGACTTCACCCGGCGCGCTTTGCGCGAGGCGATCAAGTGGAGTGATGCGCGGTTGCGCATCCACCTGGGCGAACTGATCCGCCTGGAATACATCACGCCCTTGTGCGGCGGCTACGGCAGCGCCTTCCGTTACCGGCTGCTCGTTGCACCGGACGTGATCCGCAGCGGGACGCGGCTCATGCCGGGTCTCAAATCGGTCGAGCAGTTGCGCCAGGAGGCCAACCTCGCAGGGATCGGCGGAGAAAGCCCCAACCTCGCAGCCCCAAACGGCAACCTCGCAGGTCAAAACGGGCACCTCGCAGCCACCTCGCAAGCCGTGTTTGCGAGGTTGAAAACATCCGTTCTCTCCTCTGAAAACGGGACGCGCACGGGCCACCTCGCAGGTCTGCGGGGGGAACATATACCGGCCTTGAACGGGAGCGCCGCATGAGCTTTCCACGTAAGCCTAAAGAATCGTTCCCGGCGGCACTCCGGCAGGCCCGGGACAACTTTTTGGAATCGCTGCGCGTGCGCAGCGCCGCCCCGGCAACGGTGGAGTCCCGCGCCGCCACCGTGGACCAGCTCCTGCGTTTCCTGATGGAAACGGAGGTGCGCGACGTGCGGGCCGTCACCCGCGAGACCCTGCGCGGCTTCCAAATCTGGCTGCAAAAAAAGTCTTACAGCCCGTGGACTCTCGCCTGCCGCGTGGAAGGCGTGCGCCGTTTCTTTGAATTTTTGGAGAAGACCGACGCCGTGCTTGTGAACCCGGCGTCGGCTTTGGTCACGCCCCGGATCGGCGCACGGCTGCCGCGCCAGGTGCTCACGCCTTCGCAGGTGCAGCGGCTCCTCGATGCGCCGGACCCGCAAACCAAGCTGGGGCTGCGGGACCGCGCCCTCCTGGAAATGTTCTACTCCACCGGGCTGCGCTGCGGGGAAATGACCCGGCTCGCCCTGCACGACGTGGACGTGAAGAACGGCTTTGCCCGCGTCCTCAAGGGCAAGGGTGGCAAGGACCGCGTCGTGCCGATAGGGCGGAAAGCGGCGGACTGTGTCGCCGAATACCTTAAGCACGTTCGCGCCGAGTGGTCAAAAACGCAGCGCGACGAGCGCGCCTTGTGGCTCTCGGTATATGCGCCGCATGGCCCGCTCAAGAATCAGGCGGTGGCCGTGATCGTGAAAGGCTATCTGCGGGCCTGTGGCATCGCGCGGGGCCGCGCGCACCTCTGGCGGCACACCTGCGCCACGCACCTGGTCTCAAGCGGGGCCAACATCGCCTACGTGCAGCGGCTCCTCGGCCACAAGAGCCTCACCACCACGCAGCGTTACACCCGCGTGGCCGTGCCCGAGGTCCGGCGCACGCACCGGCGCTCACATCCGCGTGCCCGTTCCAAGACGACGGCCCAGGTGGCCCCGGTCGCGGGCCGGGGCACCATCAAAGGCCGCTATCCCGCCTATGACCTTTGACGAACTCGCCCAGCGTTACGCCAGCTATCTGGAGTTGCGCCACTTTGCGGACCGCACGAACGCCGCGCGGGCCTCGGCCTTGCGGATAGTGTTCCGCTTCTTCGCCGAGACCAAGGTGCCCGACGCCCAGGCCGTGACGTCCGCCATTTTGCGCGACTTCCAGCGCTGGCACCATTACGAGCCGACCGGCCAGGGGGCCGCGCGTTCCGTGGCCTATCAAAACCGGGTGCTGACGACCGTGCGCAGTTTCTTCCGCTTCCTGCATCTGGAGGGTTTGCTCCCGCACAATCCGGCGGCGGAACTGGAATACGCTCGGGAGCCGCAGACCTTGCCGCGCAACGTGCTGACGCAACAGGAAGCGCGGGCCGTCATCAAGGCGGCGGACACGGGCACGATACTCGGCTACCGCGACCGCACGATTTTGGAAGTCCTCTACGCGACCGGCATCCGCAAAAACGAGCTGATGAACCTGTGTCTGGAAAACGTGAACTTGGACGAGGAGTTGCTGCGCATCAATGCGGGCAAGGGCGGCAAGGACCGGGTGGTGCCGCTCACCCGGATTGCGTGTTCGTTTTTGGAAACCTACGTCAAGGCCGTGCGGCCCCAACTGCTGGGGAAAAGAAAAAGTCATCGGGTGTTCATCTCGCTGCGCGGTCAGCCGATGGCGCGCAACACGGTCGGCACGGTGGTGGAAAAATACGCGGCCAAGGCGAAGATCAAAAAGCATGTGACCTGTCACCTCTGGCGGCACACCTGCGCCACGCACCTCTTGCAGAACAAGGCCAACCTCCGCCATGTCCAGGAAATCCTCGGCCACAAGAACCTCGCCACCACCGAGCGTTACCTGCACCTCACCATCACCGAATTAAAAGAGGCTCACCGCCGTTTCCATCCGAGGGAGCAGGACAAAAAGCACGGCTAAAAATACAGCTGGAGTGCAGCGGTGGGCTTGTGCAGGGTGAAGCCGTGATAGCCGCCTTCGATTGCGCGTTGAGCCCCGACGAACTGGAGAACCTTCTCTTCCAGCCGTCAGGCTGCTCCGTCGAAACCTCCGTGTTCTACAGCGACCCGCATAATGAGGGCGGAGGGCGTATTGGGCTTTTTGCGAACGGCAATCCGATCATGCTGAATGATCCGTTAGGACTCTTTAGTTGGAAGAAAATCGGGATAGGTTCAGCCGAGATAATCGGTGGAGTTCTTGCAGCAGCAGGTATCGCAGTAACTGAAGTGCCCTCTGCGGGCGCTGTAACCGTGGCAGTTCCCACGGTTTTTCTGGGAATTACTCATGGACTAATGACCCTTGGCGAAGGACTCTCATCGGCACCGCTAAGTCCTCAGGCGGCAAGTTTCATGAAAGTCTATCCGTCTAATCCGGGACAGTTAGTTGGACTGTCTGGATATGCAATTAGTCCCTCCTTTGGCGAAAAGAGCGAAACTATCGGTGGCTTTGTGTGGGATGCTGGTAGCTTGGGCAAATCCTCATTTGAACTGCACGAGGCTTTTACTGAAGCAGAAAAACTAACGATACCTGTAACCCAATTGGGTTTGGATGCGACCGCAGCAACATTGTCTGGAAAGGAGACGTACGATCTTTTCACTGAGGAGTCTGGCGAAGCTCAGGAGGACAACAGCCATGGTTCAACTGGGGAGCCATCCCTTAGTCGAGGATCATTCAATCAACCGAGTAGTACGCACAAGTAATCCCTGCAAAATATGAATATCATTATAGGAGCTTTATTTTTGGCGGTTGGATTCCTAGGTGTCCTGAATCCCAATTTCTTTTTTAAGAGCGAGAAATTGAACTCCAGTCAGATTGAACGAAATAGACGTATTTGGCGCCGTTGCGGTATTGGCTTATTAGTAATCGGAGCCACGCTCATGGCCTTTGTGTTCCTCTGGAAAGGGGAATGACTTTCCCGGCCTGCCTTATTTCAGCAAGTTGTTAGCCCGCAGACCTAAAATCAGGAACAGTCCTGAAGCTATCAGGATGTAGAAAATATAGATAGCCCAGTATAGAAACGGTCTCGTGTCTCTAGAAATTTTTTCCACGCCCCACCGCC
>Ga0265313_10002224_pt1 | contig 17072 bp, 7 predicted proteins | sample 4123metaG_FD_203122 | JGI IMG/M metagenome (GOLD analysis project Ga0265313, IMG submission 203122) | Rhizosphere microbial communities from Carex aquatilis grown in University of Washington, Seatle, WA, United States - 4-1-23 metaG | ecosystem: Host-associated > Plants > Roots > Rhizosphere >...
TGGCTCCCCATTTTGGCGGCCATATCCATGAACATGGCGGGCAGGCTGGTGCAGGCGCGAATGTCGTCCATGCGTCGAAACTCCCTATGCTGCCCCGTCAGTGATACCTATATTCGCGTCAGGTACAAGGAGAGAGCGCATGAATCACCACGTTGCCGCCGAACTTGGGCAATTGCCGGAATGGGACCTGTCCGACCTTTATCCGGCGCCGGATTCACCGGTCCTCGAAGCCGATCTGGTTGCTGCTGGTCAGGCAGCACGGACCTTCGAGCAGGCCTATCGTGGCAAGCTGGCTGAAATCGGCGGCACTGCCTTCGGCGAGGCCATCGCCGAGTATGAGCGCATCTCTGAGATCATCTATCGTGCCATGTCCTACGCCTCGCTGCTCTATTCCGGCGACGTGTCGGATTCCGAGCGCGGGCGCTTCTACCAGGGTATGCAGGAGCGGGTGACCGAGATTTCCATCCATACCCTGTTCTTCACCCTGGAGATCAACCGGCTTGAGGAGTCATGCCTGACCGCCAAACTGGAAACGCCCAAGGCCGCTCATTATGCCTCGTGGCTGCGCGACGTGCGGGTATTCCGGCCGCACCAGCTGTCTGACGAGTTGGAAAAAATGCTGCATGAACTGCATGTGGTGGGCACTGCCGCCTGGAACCGCCTGTTCGACGAAACCATGGCGCGGCTGCGTTTCCCGCTGGATGACAAGAGCCTGACCTCGGCCGAAGTTCTGAATCTGATGTCGGACACCGATTCTGGCACCCGTAAGGCGGCCGCCAAGTCCCTGGGCAAGGTGCTGGGGGAGAATGCGCCACTGTTCGCGCTGATTACCAACACCCTGGCCAAGGAAAAGGAGATCGACGACAAGTGGCGGCATTACGCCCGGCCCCAGTCGTTCCGCAATCTCTCCAATCAGGTCGAGGACCATGTGGTCGACGCCCTGGTGGCGGCGGTCAAGGGCTGCTTCGGGCCGCTGTCCCACCGCTATTACGCGCTCAAGGCCAAGTGGTTCGGAGTGGATGCCCTGGATTATTGGGACCGCAACGCCCCGCTGCCCGACGATGATGACCGCAAATACAGCTGGGCCGAGGCCCGCGACACCGTCCTTGGCGCCTATGAGGCGTTCTCGCCCGAAATGGCGGCGGTGGGCCGACGGTTTTTCGACAATAACTGGATCGATGCCCCGGTACGGCCCGGCAAGTCGCCGGGTGCCTTCGCTCACCCCACCGTGCCGTCGGTCCATCCCTATCTGCTGGTCAACTTTCAGGGCAAGACCCGCGACGTCATGACCCTGGCCCATGAACTGGGGCATGGCGTCCATCAGGTCCTGGCGGGCGGGCAGGGGCCGCTGATGGCCGATACCCCGCTGACCTTGGCCGAGACTGCTTCGGTGTTCGGCGAGATGCTGACCTTCCGCGCCCTGCTGGAGCGGGAGGACTCGCCCAAGAGCCGCCGGATCATGCTGGCCTCCAAGGTCGAGGACATGCTGAACACCGTGGTGCGGCAGGTGGCATTTTATGAGTTCGAATCGCTGCTGCATGAGGAGCGCAGGAGCGGCGAACTCTCACCGGATCGCATCGGAGAACTGTGGATGCGGGTGCAGTCGGAGAGTCTGGGGCCGGCCTTACGCTTCCACGACGAGTACAAGCACTTCTGGACCTATATCCCGCACTTCGTCCATTCGCCGTTCTACGTCTATGCCTATGCCTTCGGCGATTGTCTGGTCAACTCGTTGTATTCGGTGCATGCCAAGGGCAACGTGCCCGACTTCCCCGCCAAGTATCTCTCAATGCTGCGGGCCGGTGGCACGTTGCGGCATAAAGAACTGCTGGCCCCCTTCGGCTTGGATGCCGGCAATCCCGATTTCTGGCGCCAGGGGCTGGAGGTGGTGATCGGCTTTATCGACGAGTTGGAGGGGATGTAGCCTTAACCCACCGCCGTCAGCCGGCCTTCCTCCATGGCATTGAGGTCGCCGCCCAGGGCCTCCAGCAGTTTCACCACCTCGGCGGAGGCCGTGTTCATCTCCTCAATGGCGGCGAACGCGGCAGGGAGGTTGCCGGGCTGGGCCGCGGCGGCCAGGGCTTGCTTGGCCGCGGCATGAACCCTTTGGTGCGGCGTGACCAGATCAGTATAGGCCTTGCGGGTCTTGACCTCCTGATCGGCGATGGCGTCGTACCATTTGCCCAGGCGGCAGCCGTGATGGTCGGGTACGCCATCGGCTTTGAGGTCTGTGCGGCCAAGAACCCCGTCGAGCACTCGCCGCTTGAAGGCGATGTGGTCGTTCTTGGCGATTTCCACCAGCAGTGCGCCCGAGCCGATATTGGCATAATTGCCGACCTGGGAATCCAGGTGCTGGCTCATGCGACCCATGGCGTCGAGAACGCCGTCGAGCAATTCGTGATTGCTCCGGGCGAGAGAGACCATCTGGGTGGTAGCATCAGCCAGTTGCACGGCGGTGCCGCTTTGCCCTTCCAATACGCCGGAGATGGTTGACATGCTGGTCTGGACCGATCCCACCCGCTCGGCAATGCCCGCCAACTTGTCGCCCAGGGCATCCACTAGCGAACGTCCCAAATCCACCGCTTGGTTGCTTTCGTTGATGGCGCCGACAATGGCTCCCATCTCCCCTTGCAGTCCCTCGATGCGCGAACGGATATCGACGGTGGCCTTGGCGGTCTGGTTGGCCAGGGTCTTCACCTCTCCCGCCACCACGGCGAAGCCCTTGCCCGCTTCACCGGCACGCGCGGCCTCGATTGTGGCGTTGAGTGCCAGCAGGTTGGTCTGGCCCGCCACCGCCTCGATGGCCGTGACGATTTGGCCGATTTGGGCCGAGGCTTCAGCCAGCCCCTCGATCTTGGCGCCGGCAGAGCCGACGGCGGCAACGATGCGCTCGAAGGCGGACAGGGCTTCGCGGCTAGCGCCCAGGCCGCTGCTCGCGGCCTCGCCGGCCTGACTGGCACCGCCGGCGGCCTCGGTGCTGTCGGTGGAGATGGCCGAGATGGAATCGCGTAATTCGTCGATATCGATAGACATGCGATTGACCGACGAGGTGGACAGGTCGATCTCGTGCTTCATTCGCGACAGGGTGATCATCGCCTCGTTGCCGAGGATGGCCGCCTGAACCAGCGAGCGCAGCATGTTGCGTTGCATGACATAGCGTTCGTGCTCGCCCTCGCGGTGCAGGCGTTCGCGCTGGGCGTCGGCCTCGTCGAGGCGGCGGCGGGTTACCGCCATTTCCGTCAGCACCTCGGCAACCGAGCCGAATTCGTCCCGGCGATCCGGCCGCAACTGGTGGCTGGCGTTGAGGTTTCCGCTACGGACCGCTTCGATATCGTGGTGCAATGCTGCGAAGCCTTTTGAGACCGAGCGGGTGATCAGGAGGCCTAGGCCGCCCACCACCGTCAGGATCGCGGCCAGCAGGCTGCCTCGTCGCCACAACTCTGCGCGAAAGGCGGTATCGATGTCATCGATATAGACCCCCGAGCCGACCAGCCATCCCCAGGGGGTGAAGCCTTTGACGTAGGATAGCTTAGGATAGGTCTCTGCGGTGACGCCGCCGCCGTCCTTGGGCTTGGGCCAGTCATAGGTGACGTAACCGTGTCCGGCCCGTTCGACCACCGTGACGAAGGCGCCAAACAGATTGCCACCGGCCATCGGCTCGACCTTGTCCGACGTTCCCTCGCGCAGACTGGTCGCCTTATTGAACTTGGCGTCGTCGAGAATCTTGCCGTCCAGCTGGGGCGATATGGGGTGCATGATCACCCGGGGCACCGGCTTGCCCAGGTCGTTCAGCCACAGATATTCCACCTTGTCATAGCGCATGGCTTTGATGGTGGCCATGGCGGCTGCCTTGGCGTCCGGCTCGGTCATGTGGCCCTGTCGGGCTTCGTCGGCGAAGTGTTCCAATACCCCGGAGGCGGTCTCGACTACATGGCGCAGCTTGATCTCCCGGGCGACCACCATCTCCGACCTGATCTGGAGCGAATCGGTAATGAAGATTACCGCCAGCCCCGCCAGGGGGAGGCCACCCAGCAGCCACAGGCGGTGGGTGATGCGCAACGCCGAAAGCGTCTTGAAGAACGCCATTCCGTTTCCTCCCGTTGGTTGGCCCTTCTCGACGCGGTTGATCCGTTGGGGCTCTGACCTTTCGTGTAGCCTAATATAGTGGGGGACCGGGCATCAAGGTCGGCTTCGGCAAGCCTTCCCCCGAAGCAGCCAAGAGCGTACGCTACCTTTTTTCTATGGTCCTACCACTTTCCGGGAGAGCACCGTCATGGATGAGTCGCGTCGTCAATTCATCGCCACTGGGGCCACTCTTGCCGTTGGCGCGCTGTTGCCCCGCGCGGCCGAGGCGGCGGGGCCGATTCCCAATTCTGCCGCCGGGGCTTTGCGCTTGGTGACTTATTCCCCTGGCGCGGCGGCCCCCAGGGTTGGTGCGGTCAATGCCTCGGGGCGGGTCGTCGATCTAGGGGCGGCGGCCAAGGCCAAGGGTATGGCGCTGACCTTTGACGCCGGCAGCATGGTCTCGCTGATCGCTGCCGGGGATTTTGCCGTAGCTCAGGCGCGGCAACTGATGTTGGAAGGTGGCGGAGACGGCCCTCTCGTCACCGAGGTTCGGTTACTGGCGCCTATCCCGGCTCCCACCCGCAATGTCTATGCCGTGGGGTGGAACTATCTTGAGCACTTCAAGGAAGGCGAGGCCATGCGACTGAAGACCGCTGAATTGCCCGAGCATCCGGTGTTCTTTACCAAGGCGGTGGGGACTATCAATGGCCCCTATGATCCCATTCCCTACGATGCCAAGGTTTCCACCGCCATCGATTGGGAATGCGAACTGGCGGTGATCATCGGCAAGCGGGGCAAGAATATCGCCGAGGAAGACGCCCTGGCCCATGTCTTCGGCTTTTGCGTCATCAACGACACCACCGCCCGGGATCTGCAGCAAAAGAAGCATGGTGGCCAGTGGTTCAAGGGTAAGAGTCTGGACGGTCACGGTCCGCTGGGGCCTTGGATTATCCCGGCCAGCGACATCGATTACCGTAAGCTTCACCTGATCACCCGGGTCAACGGCGTGGTCAAGCAGGACGCCAGCACCGAGCAGATGTACTTCAAGGTGCCACGCATCATCGCCGAACTGTCGGACGGCTTGACCCTGGTACCGGGCGACATCATTGCCACCGGTACACCGCCCGGTGTCGGCTATGCCCGCAAGCCACCCGAGGTTCTCAAGCCGGGCGATGTCATGGAGACCGAGATCGTCGAGATCGGGTTGCTCCGCAATGTCATCGGCGCCTGAGACCTTAGGACAGCTTCCCGCCCGAAGGGGTCGGGTCGGCTCCCCCGGCCCAACCACTCGGAGGGCATAGGAGTGATTTGCACTCTCGTCACCAACCGGGCGTTGGTGTAAGCCGATCCCCTCCTTTGCTGCGTTGCGGCATTCCGGGGCGAGAGACCCCCGTTATACGGAGCAAGCGCATTGGTGGAGGAGCCATGCGAACCTGCTTGGCAAACAGGTGCCGGACAGGCATTGTTTTTAGCAGCGATGAGGCCAAGCTGTCGTTCCAGGGGGATACGCAGGGATGAAGGTCGCCATGCCGGGGAAGCTAACGTGCCGATGGGCGCGCGGCAGCGCCGTGGAGGCCTCCTGCTTCGTTCCGGATTACCCTCGACATCGCCACCTTCGCCGCAGGGGCGGAGTTCTTGCTGTACACGAATTTTCGGTCTGGCCCATTCCGCGCCAAGCCCTAACGGAAGTGGCTGCGTCGGCGCGACCAAGCGGGTCGGGATGCAACGCCAATGAAGCACAGGAGAAAGCATGTCTTCGATCATTGGAATTCCAAAGGAAACCTACGCTAACGAGAAGCGAGTCGCGACGGTTCCCGATGTCGTCGAGAAGCTGATCAAGCTGGGATTTGCGGTCGTCGTCGAAAGCGGCGCCGGTGACCTGGCGAACTTTTCCGATGAAGCCTATGTCGCCGCCGGAGCGACCATCGTCGCAAATGCCGCAGAACTGTGGAACGCCTCGGATATCGTCTTCAAGGTCCGGGCCCCCGCAACGGACGAGGTCGGGCTGATCAAGGAAGGCACGACCCTGGTGAGTTTCATCTGGCCGGCCCAGAATCCCGAGCTGATGCAGGCGCTGGCTGCGCGCAAGGCCACCGTGCTCGCCATGGACGCGGTGCCGCGGCAGCTCAGTCGCGCCCAGAAGATGGACGCGCTGTCCTCCATGGCCAACATCGCCGGTTACCGTGCGGTGATCGAGGCCGCCCACGAGTTCGGCCGATTCTTCACCGGCCAGATCACCGCCGCGGGCAAGGTCCCGCCGGCCAAGGTCTTCGTCATTGGCGCCGGTGTAGCGGGTCTTGCGGCGCTGGGCGCCGCCGTCGGCCTGGGCGCCATCGTGCGCGCCAACGACACCCGTCCCGAGGTCGGTGATCAGGTCAGGTCCATGGGTGCCGAGTTCGTGCCGGTGGACTACCAGGAGGAAGGCTCCGGCGTCGGCGGTTATGCCAAGGTGATGAGCGAGGGCTTCCAGAAAGCCCAGCTGGAAACCTTCGCGAAGCAGGCCAAGGAGGTGGACATCATCATCACCACTGCCCTGATCCCTGGCAAGCCAGCCCCCAAGCTGATCACCACCGAGATGGTGCAGAGCATGCGCCCCGGTTCGGTCATCGTCGACATGGCGGCTGAGCAGGGCGGCAATTGCGAGCTGACTGTGCCGGGCGAAGTGGTGGTGCGCCACGGTGTGACCATTGTCGGCTATACCGACCTGCCATCGCGCCTGTCCAAGCAATCCTCGACGCTGTACGCCACCAACCTGATGCGCCTCGCCGAGGAACTGTGCAAGACCAAGGACGGCATTATCGACGTCAATTTCGACGACGACGCCATTCGCGGCCTGACCGTCATCAAGGGCGGTGAGATCACTTGGCCGCCGCCGCCCCTCACGCTGCCGACGCCGCCTGCGGCCAAGCCGGCTGCGGCCATGCCGGAAAAGAAGCCGTCAGGTCACGGTCACGGCGCCGGGGCCCCCATGTCGGCCAAGACCTTGTCCATCGTGTTCGGGATCGGTGCTCTGGCCTTCTGGTTTATCGGCGCTAACGCGCCCGTGGCCTTCCTGGGGCACTTCACCGTGTTCGTCCTGGCCTGCTTCGTCGGCTATATGGTGGTGTGGAACGTCACGCCGGCCCTGCATACCCCGCTGATGAGCGTCACCAACGCCATCTCAAGCATCATCGTCATCGGGGCGCTGGTGCAGATTTCGCCGCCGCTGGACGCGGGTATGTCGCGTCCGGGCTTCTTCATCGGCATTCTGGCGGTGATCGGCATCATTCTCACCTCCATCAACATGTTCGGTGGCTTTGCCGTCACCCGTCGCATGTTGGCGATGTTCCGCAAGTAAGGGGGGCACCATGTCCGCAAGTCTCGCTACCGTATCCTATGTCGGTGCCACCATCCTTTTCATCCTCAGCCTGGGCGGCCTGTCCAATCCGGAAACCTCGCGCCGGGGCAACCTCCTCGGCATGATCGGCATGGCCATCGCGGTGATCGCCACCGTGTTCGGGCCACAAATCACCTGGGCCGGCGTACCGTGGATCATCGTCGCCATGGCGCTCGGCGGCAGCATCGGCCTCTACGCTGCCCGTAAGGTGCAGATGACCCAGATGCCCGAGCTGGTCGCTCTGATGCATAGCTTGGTGGGCCTTGCCGCCTGTCTGGTGGGTTTCGCCAGCTATGCCGATACCTCGGTGGCGCTGGTCGGAGCCGAGAAGTCGGTCCACGAGGTCGAGATTTATATCGGCATTCTCATCGGCGCCGTGACCTTCTCGGGTTCGCTCATCGCCTTCGGCAAGCTTTCGGGCAAGATCGGCGGCAAGCCGCTGCTGCTGCCGGCGCGCCATTGGCTGAACCTGGGCGGCCTGATTCTGGTCTTCCTGCTGGGCAGCTCTTTCCTGCATGCCGAGACCGGCGGTATCTGGCCGCTGCTGGGCATGACCATCATCGCCCTGCTGTTCGGTATCCACATGGTGATGGCCATCGGCGGTGCCGACATGCCGGTGGTGGTGTCCATGCTCAACAGCTATTCCGGCTGGGCGGCGGCGGCGACCGGCTTCATGCTGTCCAACGATCTGCTGATCGTCACCGGCGCCCTGGTGGGCTCCAGCGGTGCCATTCTGTCCTACATCATGTGCCGGGCCATGAACCGCAACTTCATCAGCGTCATCGCCGGCGGCTTTGGAACCGGTGGCGGCACGGTGGTGACTGCGGCCGATGGCCAGCCCGCGGGCGAGGTCACTCCCATCAGCTCCCAGGAAACCGCGGAGTTGCTCAAGGATGCCAAGAGCGTGATCATCGTGCCGGGTTATGGCATGGCGGTGGCGCAGGCTCAGCATACGGTCTACGAGATCACCAAGCATCTGCGCGAAAAGGGCGTGACCGTGCGGTTCGGCATCCATCCGGTGGCCGGGCGTATGCCGGGCCACATGAACGTGCTGCTTGCCGAGGCCAAGGTTCCCTACGATATCGTCATGGAAATGGACGAGATCAACGAGGACTTCCCCTCGACCGACGTGGCCATGGTGATCGGGGCCAATGATATCGTCAATCCCGCCGCCCAGGAGGACCCCAACAGCCCCATCGCCGGCATGCCGGTGTTGGAAGTCTGGAAGGCCAAGACCTCCATCGTGATGAAACGTTCCATGGCCTCTGGCTATGCCGGTGTGGACAATCCGCTGTTCTACAAGGAGAACAACCGGATGCTGTTCGGCGATGCCAAGAAGATGTTGGAGGAGGTGCTGACGGCGTTGAAGGCGTAACCGGCCTTCCAGTCAGTGGCTGAAATCGCGGCGGCTCCGGCATCGGAGCCGCCGTGTTCACGTTCGATCCGATTCCTGCCGCCGAAGGGCGTCAAGTTCCGCCAGGGCCGACCGGCCGGCATCGCGGATGGTGGTCCGCCAGTCTTGGCCGACGGGTTTGCGGACCAGGCGGACGCTGTCGTACCAGGGGGTGCGCTCGGCGTTCTCGCCCCACAGCCAATAGGGTCGCTCGCCCAGAGCCATCCAGACTGGACGGCCGAGGGCGCCGGCCAGATGAACCACCGAACTGTCGGTCATGATCACCGCATCCAGCCGCTGCAACACGGCGGCGGTGACGTCGAAATCGGTCAGCAGCGGCCCCAGCTGCGTCACCAGCCCTCCGGCATGCGCATCGTCCAGGTCATCGGCAGCCGGTCCTTTCTGGAGACTGAACAGCCGGATGCGCGGGTCGGCGGCCAGCGGCAGGAAATCGGCCAGGGCGGCTCGACGGTAGGCATTACCCTTGTAGGTCAGGCTGCCGGTCCATACGACCCCCAGATTGAACCCCTGGGGACGAGGGGGGATAGCGGCGGCGACGAAAGCCTCCAGGGCCGGGTCTGCGGTCAGATAGGCCTTGCCGGCGGCAGGGTCAGCCTCGCCCAGGCGTAGCGCCATGCCCGGCAGACTCATGGCCGAGATTTGGTAGTCCAGCGGCGGCAGGGCATCGAAGCCCTTGGGAATCAGGCGGTCGATCCAGGAACAGCGGTTCAGTAGGCGATAAAGTTCCGGCTGGCACTGCACCACCACCGTGGCACCCAACCGTTTCAGCAGCGGCAGGAAGCGCATGGCGAACAAGGTGTCGCCGAAGCCCTGTTCCGGCAGGACGAGGATGGTCTTGCCGGTGAGGTCCTCACCGCGCCAGAGGGAGGCGATGTCGGACAGGGCGCCGGCCTCGGCCAGCGACCAACGCACCTCGTAGCCGTCCCAGCCTTCGCGCCACCGTCCCAATTGCAGCAGGGCATGGGAGCGATCCCAGCAGGCGTCACGATGGTCTGGCTCCAAGGCGATGGCAGTCTCGAAGGCCTCCAGGGCCGCTTCGGTCTCGCCCTGCTGCTTGAGGGTGATGCCCCAATTATAGAGTAGTGACGCTTCGGGTGGCCGGCCGTTCTGTAATCGCTCATGCAAGGGCAGCGCCTCGGCGCAACGGCCGAGATCTGTGAGGGTATTGGCTAAATTTCCCAAGGCGCCACGCCCGGGGCTGATTGCCAAGGAGCGGCGGAAGGCCGCCTCGGCAGCGGGGAGATGCTTTGCCCGCCGCAGGATCACCCCGAGATTGTTCCAGGTCTTGGCCTGATCGCCGACGATCCTAAGGGCTTGGCGGAGCAGGTCCGCCGCCTCCTCGGTCTGGTCCTTATCCATCAATCGCATGCCGCGCTCATGCAGGCTGGCAGCTTCGGCGGCCGCTTCAGGCGGGATGGGAGGGGCAGGGCGGCGGGCCAGCACTTCGGCTAGCCCCTGTTGGACGGCGGAGAAGACAGCCGGCCAGTCATTGGGTTCCGGCTGGCGGAACAGCCGCATGCTCGGATACCAGGGGGTTGCGGTACCCTCCAGGCCCCACCGCCAGTCGGGCAGATAGGGCAGCAGAAGCCAGACCGGCTTGCCCAGGGCACCAGCAAGATGAGCCACGGAGGTATCGACGCTGATCACCAGATCCAGTCCGGCGATGGCGGCGGCGGTATCACCGTAATCACCCAGTCGCGGCGCCAGATCGAGGACCAGTCCGCCGACACCGGCTTCGGCAATATCGGCGGCTCGCTGGCCGACCTGAAGCGACACCATTTCCACCCCGGCCGCCGCCAGCAGCGGCAGAAAGGACGAGAAGGAGCAAGAGCGGACCTGATCATTGCCGTGGACCGGATTGCCTGCCCAGCAGACGCCGATACGCAGCCGGGTCCCTGCCGGGGCCGGTGGCAGGATCGCCCGCGCCGGGGAGGCCACCATGGACTGAGGCGGCGGAATGGTGGTGGGGGTGGTCCCGACAATGTCAGCCACGTCCACCAGCGAACTCACGAAATCAAAGCGCAGCCGGGTTGGTCCGGTAAAGGCGGTAATGCCAGCGGGCGGCCGGAGGATTGGCATGATCAATCGGCTGCAATTGACCCACACTGACGCGCCGCGTGCCGCCAGGAGCGGAGCGAAGCGCAGAAACTGAATGGTGTCGCCGGCCCCCTGCTCGGCAAACAGCAGGATCGATTTGCCGGTCAGGTCCTCGCCGGCCCATAGGCGGTCATGGGCGGGAATGGTGGGGATCGCGCCCGGCAATTGCCGGCGCCAGCGGTATTGGGGGAAGGCGGCGGTCCAGTCGCCTTCGAGAAAGTGGGCCAGGGCCAGGGCCAGATGGGGCCAGGGGTCCTCTGGGGCCAGAGTGGCGGCGTGGTGCAGCAGCGGTTTGGCCTCGGTCAGGCGGCGGCGGCCGATCAAGCCCTGGGCCAGGGAGACCAGCAGACCAGGATGGTCGGATGTCCGCTTACACTGGTCCTCCAGCAGCACGATGGCTTGGTCGAAACGGGCTTGGCGCAAGAGTATCCGGCCCAGGATCAAGGCTGCGTCCGGCGCCGACTTGGCGTCCAGCGTTAGGGCGCGTGTCAGGGCCGCTTCCGCCGCGTCCAGGGCGCCGAGATCGGAGAGGGCCGTTCCCCAAAGTCCAAGGGCCGCGGCATTGTCTACCGCCCGGGTCGAGGCCAGATCGAGGGCACGAACCGCCTGTTCCGCTCGGCCATGGCGCAACGCGGCGCCAGCGGCGGCGATCAACTCGCGCGGTCCGCGTTGCACCGGTTGGGTGCGGGGAGGCGGCTTGGCGGTGTGACGGCCGCTCATCAGGCCGCCAGGACTTTTTCGCGGGGGCCGTCAGCGCCGACCCGTCCCTGATTCAAGACGATGATGCGGGTGCAGACGGTCAGGAGGGTGCGGCTATGGCTGCTGACCAGAACTGTGCGCTTTCCCGCAAGCCCGCCGATATAATCGGCCAGAGAGCGTTCTAATTGGGCGTCAAAGCCGGTGGAGGGCTCGTCCAGCAGCAGGATCGGCGGATCGCCCAGCAAGGCGCGGGCCAGGGCCACCATCTGGCGCTGACCGCCGGAAAGCCGGTTGCCGCGCGGCCCCACCTGGGTGGCCAGGGTCAGCTCTCCGCGCTCGATGGCTTGGCGCAGGCCGGAACGGGCCAGGGCCTCCGTCATCTGTTCCGCGCTGGCCTGGGTATTGCCTGACTTGATGTTGCTGGCCAGAGTCCCGTCGAACAACAGAGCATCCTGAGTCTTGTAACCGATGGCGCGGGCCCGTTGGCGAGGGTCCCAATGCTGAACCGGAATCATGTCCAGCAGAACCTGTCCCTCGCTGGGCCTCTCTACTCCGGCGATCAGGCGCATCAGAGTGGTCTTGCCGGCACCGGGTAGGCCGGCGAGACCGACGATCTCGCCCGGGGTGATGCGCAAATTCAGGCCGTCCAGGACGGGACGGGCATCGGCGGCGGGACGCCAGCGCAGTCCCACCAGCTGAATCTGGCCGCTGGGGTCGCTGGGATTGATCTCTGTGTCGGGTTGGGCTCCCGCCGGCAGCACCTGATCCAACTCCCGCAGCGCCCGACGGAACTCGCCGAGGCGGGTGGTCAGCAGAGTGACAGAGGTCATGGTCGCCATGCTCCTCGACGTCAGCATGGACGCCGCCATGATGCCGCCGGAGGTCAGCAGATGGGCATCCACCATATAGGACCCGCCCACCAGAATGGCGCCATAGGCCAAGCTGGAGGCCGAAATGATGATGGAATTGGCCATGGTGTTCCAAAAGCGTGCCCGCCCGGATGCCGCCGCCGCCGCATCGCCGATTCGCCGCCAGCGATGGGCCAATTCTCCGCGCAGGCCGGTGGTCACCACCACCTCCCGGCCCATCAGGGTATCGGCCAGCAGCGATACCCGCTGTTCGCCGGCATGGCGGGCCAGGGATTCGTATTCGCGGGCCGGCACGCTCATGGCCAGATTGAGGGCGATGGTCAGGCCGCCGACCAGGAGGGGAATCAGCACCAGCGGTCCCGATACCAGGGCGATGGCCCCCAGGAACAGCAGGACGAAGGGCAGGTCAGTGGCAGCCATCAGATAGGTGGAGGATACGAAATCCCGGCTGGCCAGTAACTGCTTGTACTTGTCCAGCACCAGCCCGACCGGCGGCGGAGTACCGGATTTGCGGAGCAGGTTGGCGAACAGGGCGCGGTCGATATCGCGTTCGGTTGTTACCGCAATCCGCTCGATCAACTGGATGCGCAGCGCCCGGGCAAGATAATCCATGGCGATGGCCAGCAGCACGCCCACCGAAACCGCCCACAAGGTATCGCTGACGCCATTGCCCAGCACCTTGTCATAGACGAAGGCGCCGAACAGCGGTAGGGCGAGTGCCAGCAGGTTGGTGATCACGCCGCCCAGCATCACCGGCAGCAGAAGGTGGATGTGGCGGCGCAGAAACGGCACCACCTCGTCGGTCAGCGGCGGTTCGGCCACTGGGCGGAGGAGAAAGGCGCGGCCGGCATGGGCGGGAGGCTCGGCGAGGGGAAACAGCCCGCCTTCCGGATCGATGGCTTCCCAGGTCCCATCAGGGCAGGGTAGCAACGCCATCCAGGTGGCATCCTCGGCCAGTTCCAGCAGGACCGCCGCTCCGGTGAAGGGGGTAAGGCCGGACTCCCCCACATGGATCTGCTGGCCGTCGAGGCCACTGCCCTCCAGCCCCGCCTCCACCCGCTCTTGCGTCGTGGCGGCAACTGCCGCCGCCCGAGGCAGCGGCGGTGGTTTGCCCAACGCCGCCAGCGCCGCCGCCAGGGCGGCGTCCAGAGAAAAAGCGGCCTCCCCCGCACTCATACCTTGTAGACCTCGATCTGGGCTAGGGCGGCGTGAGTGGAACTGTCGGTGTATTGGTAGGTCATGTAGGTGGTGTGATCGACCTGGGCGACGCTGACCCCGGCGGTAGCTGTTGCGGTGAAGGTGTCGCCGGTGTCCATCTTGAAGGTCAGGTCCGAAGATGTGCCGGCCCCGACGATGTGCTGGATATCGGCGGAGGTCAAGGCATAGACGCCACCGGTGCTGCCGTCATGCACGTCGGCGGTCTGAATATTGCTGATGTGGCTGGATGCGCCGGAAAGGTCGCCGCCTGCGGCATTCAAGGTGTTGGTACCGCTGCCGCCGTCGATGGTGCCGGTGAAGCTGGCCAATTGGGTGGCGGTGATATTGATGACGTCGTTGCCGCCGCCGCCATAGAGCCCGGTGGTGGAGGCGCCCGCGGTCAGGGTATCGGCGGAATTGGTGCCGATGATCGATTCGATGTTGACCAGATGATCGCTGGCGCCGCCACCTGTGGTACCGGCTCCGAGGTCCACCGTGACGCCGCTGCCCAGCAGACTATAGTCTACCGTATCGGTACCGCCGCCGCCGTCCAGGGTTTCGGCGCCGTGGCCGCCGTAGAAGGTGTCGTTGCCGCCCAGGCCGTACAGAGCGGTGGTGCTGGCGTTTCCGGTCAGGACGTCGTCCGCATTGGTCCCCCTGATCGCTTCGATGCCGATCAGGTGGTCGTTGGCTGCACCACCGCCGGTCGTGCCGGCGTTAAGGTCAACGGTGACGCCTGTGCCCAGCAGATGATAGTCCACCATGTCGGTGCCGCTGCCGCCGTCCAGGGTTTCGGTGCCTTGGCCGCCGTAGAAGGTGTCGTTTCCGCCCATGCCCATCAGGGTATCGTTGCCGCCTCCACCTTGCAGGATATTGGCATTGCCGTCGCCGGTGATCTTGTCGTTGCCCAGGCCGCCGATGACGTTCTGGAAATTGAGGAAGGTGTCGCCGGCGGCGTCGCCACCGGCGGTGCCGGCGCTGGCACCGTTCAAGGTGACGGTGACGCCATGGGTGGCCCAGGCATAGTCCAGGGTATTGTTACCGATTCCGCCATCCATGTAGTCGCTGCCGCCCAGGCCGGCGATGGTATCGTCGCCGGCCATGCCCAGGATGGTGTTGGACACCAAGGCGGCACCGACCAGCAGATCGCTGCCACTGCCTCCGGTGACGTTCTCCACGTTGACATAGAAGGCGCCGGCCGCAGAGTTGTTGAGGCCGTAGCCCGCATAGCCGGTGGCGATGGTGACGCCGGTGCTGTTGCCCGTTTCGTCGATCCCGCCGAGATAGACGGTTACGGTGGAGGTGTCGGCGGAATAGTTGACGGTGTCGATTCCGGCGCCGCCGTCAATGTAATTGGCCCCGGTGGCGTAGATGATGTCGGTGCCGTTGCCACCATTGGCGGAATCGCCGGCCCCGATGGTCATGACGTCGTTGCCGTCCATGCCCCAGAAGGTGTTGACGTTGCTGTCGCCGACAAAGGTGTCGTTGTTGCTCGAGCCGATGATATTCTCGATGTTGATCATCTTGTCGTTAGCGGCCGAGCCGGAGCCGGTACTGACGCTGCCGGCATTGAGGGTGAGCGTCGCCGCAGCTAACCCGGCATAGCTGACCCAGTCGCTGCCCGCGCTGCCGTCCATGGTGGGCGAGCCGCTGGCGGTGCCGCCGATGAAGGTGTCGTTATGGGTCGAGCCGATGATGGTCTCGACAGTGGTGTAGGTATCGCCCAGGGCATATCCGGTACTGACATTGCTGGCGCCGCTGTGGACCAGATCGATGGTCATGCCGTCGCTGCCGTAATTGGCGAAACTGACCACGTCATTGCCGCCACCGCCATCGAAGCTTTCGGTGCCGGCCCCGGCGAACAGGGTATCGGCGCCACCGCCTCCCGACAGGGTGAAACTGCTACCGGAGGCCGCGCCGGTGAAGGTGTCGGCCCCCGATCCGCCGATAAAACTCTGGATATTGTCGAAAGTATCGGTGCCGGAGGTGGACCCGGTGACCGTGCTGGTCGCCGATAGGTCGAAGATATGAGTGCCGGAATCGCTGAAATCGGCGGTATTGACGCCGCCACCACCATGGAGGGCGTCGTTGCCGGTTCCGCCGATCAGATAGTCGTTTCCGGCGCCGCCATTGAGGATGTCGTTGCCGGCGCCGCCGTCCAGGGTGCTGCCGGCCGCCAGAGCGGTGAGGGTGTCCGCATTGGCCGATCCCCGGATGTTTTCGATATTGACCACGACGTCGTAGAGCGCCGCGCCTGTATGGGTGCCGGCGCCCAGGTCGAGGGTAGCCCCGGTTGCTCCGCCGACATAGCTGTAGTCGATCCAGTCGCTGGCGGCTCCACCGTCCATGATGGCCGATCCGACGGAAGTTCCGCCGATGAAGGTGTCGATTCCCGCGGTGGCAATGATGGTCGCGATGCCGGAGAAGGTATCGCCAGCAGCATCGCCGGCGCCATTGGTGCCGGTCGTTGTCTGATCGACGGTGATGGTGGTGCTGGAGGTGTAGTTCACCACGTCGATGCCGCCGCCGCCGGTGAAGGTGTTGGCCACCGAGCTGGCGGTGAAGGTGTCGTTGTAGGCCGAACCGATGACGTTCTCGATGCTGACGATGGTATCCCCGGCAGCGTAGCCGCCGGAAACCGTGCTGGTGGCGAGGTTGACGGAGACCAGCGCCGTGGAGGCGCTGTAATCGACGGTGTCGGTGCCGGTGCCGCCGTCGAGATAGTCGGCGCCGAGGGCGGATTTCAGGACGTCGTTGCCGGCCCCGCCGGTCAGGGTGTGGCTGGTGGTGTTGTCGGAGGCGGTCAGTGTGTCGGCATTGGCCGATCCGATGACGTTCTCGATGTTGATGATGGTATCACCGGCGGCATTTCCGCCGGCCCCGGTGGTGGCGGTGGCGCCGTTGAGGGTGACGGTGACGCCGGCGGCCGAGGCGCTGTAATCGACGGTGTCGGTATTGGCGCCGCCGTCAAGATAATCGGCGCCGAGGGCGGATATCAGGACGTCGTTGCCGGCCCCGCCGGTCAGGGTGTGGCTGGTGGTATTGTCGGAGGCGGTCAGTGTGTCGGCATTGGCCGAACCGATGACGTTCTCGATGTTGATGATGGTATCGCCGGCGGCGTTTCCGCCGGCTCCGGTGGTGGCGGTGGCGCCGTTGAGGGTGACGGTGACGCCGGCGGCCGAGGCGCTGTAATCAACGGTGTCGGTATTGGCGCCGCCGTCGAGATAGTCGGCGCCGAGGGCGGATATCAGGACGTCGTTGCCGGCCCCGCCGGTCAGGGTGTGGCTGGTGGTGTTGTCGGAGGCTGTCAGTGTGTCGGCATTGGCCGAACCGATGACGTTCTCGATGTTGATGA
>Ga0265313_10002225_pt1 | contig 17061 bp, 16 predicted proteins | sample 4123metaG_FD_203122 | JGI IMG/M metagenome (GOLD analysis project Ga0265313, IMG submission 203122) | Rhizosphere microbial communities from Carex aquatilis grown in University of Washington, Seatle, WA, United States - 4-1-23 metaG | ecosystem: Host-associated > Plants > Roots > Rhizosphere >...
TTTTCGGATGCGCCGGCGGAGTTTCGCGGACGACGCGGAGGCCGTGCGGCACGCGTTCGCAGCGCTGGACCATGTGCTGGCGCTCGTGCCGCGCGATGTCGCGTGCGAACTTTTCTTCGCCGAGGATCGCGCTTTTTGGGAGTTTCGCAATCGCGCGGCGCGCGTGCAGAAGCGCCGGCAGGACACGCTCGGGCTCGGCTGGGGCAATCACGATCACCACACGTTTCGCTGCTCGCGGCGGTTGTTCGCGGACACAGTGCAGTTTTTCGCGCGGCTCGGGCTGGAGAAGCGGGAGCGTTTTTACGCGGGCGACGAAGCGGGCTGGGGCGCGCAGGTGATGGAATCGCCGGCGGTCGGAATCGTGGTGTTTGCGGACGTCGATCTGCTGCCGGGCGAAATCTACATCGATTTCGCTACGCACCGGCTGCCGGAGATGTCGGAAGTGCGCACGGTCGGGCTTTGGTGCGGGTTGCACGGCGACAGTTTTCTGCAGGCGGGCATGCACCATCTCGAGGCGCGGTTCGATTTCGTGCGGCTGCGCGACCAGCTCGCCGAGGAAGGCGTGAATACGATGAAACCGTTTTCGGATTTCGAGTTTTTGAAGCAGGCGTTCACCGAGGGCGAGCGGTGGCGCGTGCGGCCGGAGCGCGTGGCGGCGTTGCGCACCCGCGGGCTTATCACGACGGCGCAGGCGGAAGGGTTTCTGCGCGACGGCGCGATCGGCAGCCATCTCGAAAATTTGCAGCGCAAGGGCGGGTTCAAGGGATTCAACCAAAAGGCGGTCAGCGCGATCATCGCCGCGACGGACCCGCGCACGGTGCAGGCGCACTCGGCCTGATTTACCGCCGACGAAAATCGGCATCGCCGGCGCGAGCGAAATCGGGGCGAACATTTTGGACCGTGGCGGCGCAACTTAGCGGGAGGCGAAGCGTCGATCTTGCAGCGGGCGCGAAGCCGGTTTCGTTTCGCGACCGCGCCACACCCCAATCCATGAAGAACCCAATCTTTGTATTCGCGTGGCTGCTGCTTCCGGCCGCGCTTTTTGCCGCGACGCCCGAGGTCATCCCGCTCTGGGCGAACGGCGCGCCCGGTTCCGAAAGCCGGCGCAACGAGCCCGAACTCGCGAAAGATTATTGGGTGAAAAACATCCAGAATCCCTCGGTCACGGTTTTCCTGCCGCCGAAGGAAAAGGCGACGGGCGCGGCGGTCGTGATTTTTCCGGGCGGCGGGCATCGCGAGCTCGTTTTCAACGCCGAGGGCGTCCAGGCGGCGGAGTATTTCAACCGCCTCGGCGTGGCGGCGTTCGCGGTGAAATACCGGCTGGCGCGCGAGCCGGGCTCGACGCTGACGCTGGAGCGCGACAGCCGCGCCGACGCCCGGCGCGCGATGCGGGTCGTGCGCAGCCGCGCGGCGGAATGGGGCCTCGATCCGCGGCGCATCGGCGTGATGGGATTCTCGGCGGGCGGCGAGATGGTTTCGTTCATCGTCTATGGCAGCCCGATGGACGGCGATCCGAACGCGGCCGATCCGATCGACCGGCTGACGTGCCGGCCGGATTTCCAGATCGTCGTTTATCCCGGGCCGGTGGGCGTGCCGGAGAAAGTGCCGGCGAACACGCCGCCGGCGTTTTTCATCGCGTCGATGGAAGACGAGAGCCACGCGGTGGTGGTGCTGGATCTGCTCAACAAGTTTCACGCGGCGGGCGTGCCGGTGGAGGCGCATTTTTACGAACGCGGCAAACACGGATTCAACATGGGCCTGCGCTCGAAGCTGAGATCGATCCATCAATGGCCCGACCGCATGGCGGACTGGATGGCGGACAACTCGCTTCTCGATCCCGATCCGGCGCACCGGGCGGAGAATTGATTCGCGCTGCGGTGAGGCGGCAGGCGGCGCGAAGGCTCAAGCGCTCGCGAGCGGGCTTTCGTGGGCGCCGGACTCGCTGGCGTGGGGCATTTCCCGCGCGGGCGCGCGGCGGTGGCTCCAGCGCCACGTGTCGGGCTCGGTCCATTGATCGACGGCCAGCGTAAACTCGATCGTGTCGCCCACGGCGAAATTTTCCGCGTCGATGCGCAGGATGCGGTAGCCCCAATTCGGCGCGCGGCCGGGGTCGCTCGGGCTGGAAGTCAGGGACAGGTCGGCATCGACGCGCGCGCGGAAAAAGACGGCGAGCCCGTCGAGCCGGCCCGCGTTCACGACCGTGCGCGAGAAGTGGATTTCGCGGGGCAGGTCGGCCTCGCGCAGCGTCTGCAAATCCAGCGCGAGCACCGGCTCGGGTTCGTCGAGGAAATGCTCGACCACGCCGAGATCGTTGCCGGCGTGCCGGTAATACTGCGGGTCCTGCGGCCGGCTCCGCTCCAGGCTCGAGTAGTCGTAGCCGTGGACGTCGAGTTCCCAGATGAAGGGAATGCGCCGCGAGTCGCGCACCTTGACCGGCTCGCAGAAAAATTCGAACCGGCTCGGCACGATCAGCCCGCCGGGCTTCAGCAGCCGGTCGCGCAAGTCGAGGACGTTCGGCACCATCGCCTCGTCGAACAGGAAGTCGCCCATCTGCTCGTGGAGGATGACATCGACGCGCCCGTCCGTCGTGAAATTGCGGCTGTGCGTCGCGACGAACTCGACGTGCTCGAGGCCATTGTGCTCGGCGAGGCGGCGGGCGTGTTTTAATATGTTCGAGTGATCGAGGGCGTAAACCTTCGCCGCGCCGCGCCGGGCGGCGAAGGCGGCGAGGATGCCGGTGCCGGTGCCGAGGTCGATCACGCGGTCGCCCGGCTGGACGTGCCGCGCGATGGCGGCGTGGTAAAACTCCATGCGCGGCCGGTCGGCGAGCATCTTTTCCTGCGCGTCGAACTGGGAAAAATACCAGCCGTTGAACGCGCGATACTGCGCGTCAGCCGTGCCGGATTCGCCGCCCCGATACAACCATGCTGCGAGACGCGGCCGCGCCCGGATCCATTCGCCGCACCGACCCAGCCCGCGCCGCAAGGCCGAGAAACCACCCGCACTGAGACGCTGAAGACTTCGAGAGAGCATGTTGGCCGGGCCGCCGCGCGGCCCGAACCGGGAAACTTGCCGGTGAGCTTCAGCAAAGGCAACTGCCGAGAATGGCTGGCGCCGACAAAATCAAAAACGCCGGCCCGAAGTTAAAATTTCTCGCGTGCGACGAGCGTTTCGCGGCGGGTGTCGGGGAGGTTGCGGCTGGCGGTCACGGAGAAATCGGTGACGTCGCGCAAGTCGAACAGCGGCGCGTTGTCGGTGCCGCGGGCGAAGTTCACGTGGTCGAAGTGGATATCCCGGACATCGGCGAGCACGATGGCGGGGCGCGCCTCGGGTTGCGCGAAGTCGAGTTTCACGTGGTCGACCTCGATACCGGTCGCGTGGCGAATGAAGAAACCGTAGGCGGGCATCGGGCCGAACATGCCGGGTTCGGGATAGGATTTTTCCTCCTCGGGCGGGTCGCGGTCGGCGAGTTCCCTGGCGCCGCCGCCCTGGTGGACGAAGCGGAGGTTGCTGAGATGGATGTCCTCGACCGGGTGGCCGGGGATGCCGCTGATGATGCTGCTCAATTCGCGGTCGGAATCGGAGACGACGAGGTTGTCGATGCTGATGCGGCGAATCGTGCCGACGGGCGGATGGTTCGGGCCGCGGGCGCGGTGGCCGAGGCGGATGAAGATCGGCGCGTTCGAGACGTGGCGCATCGTGATGTTCGAGATCGCGACGTCCTCGATGTGCGATCCGTCCACGCTTTCGATTGCGAGGCCGCCGCAGTCGTCGAAGACGCAATTCGCGATCGTGATGTTCTTAAAGTCACCGTTGGACTCGGTGCCGAACTTGATGCGGCCGGTGCGATATGACCGATACGCGGGCGCGCTGCGCTTGAAGGTGCCGTCGAGGAGCGTGCCTTCGTCGAAATTCCCGGCGAGGTAGCAGTTCACGATGGTGATGTTTTCGCAGGAGCGAATCCGGCCGAGGGCGTAGGACGCTTTCAGGCAGAGGCCGTCGTCCCACGGCGAATTCACGCTGGTGTTGGCGACGCGGACATTCTGGCAGGCGTCGATGTCGATGCCGTCGCGGTTGGTGTCGATCTTGAGGTTGTCGATCGTGAGGTTGTCGGTGCCGGTGGCAAGGATGCCGAAATGGCCGCCGTGCAGGATCGAGAAATCGCGGAGGGTGACGTTGCGGCAATCGCGGAGCGCGATGGCCTTGTTGGCGCTGCCGGGGCCGCCGTCGCGGTAGCGCGGCGCGCTTTTCGATTCGTCGGCGAAGCGGTCGAAACCGGGGTTGAGGCCTTGGCCGTAAATCAGGCCGGGGCCGAGGATCGAGATGTCGTGCAGGCCGACACCCCAGATGAGGCTGTTGTGCCAGTGGCTGTGGCCGTAGTCCTGGAAGTGAAATTTGTCGCCCCACTCGTTGGGCTCGGGCGGATCGTAGGCGGCGATTTTATCGGCCACGGCCTCGATGATGGAACCGGCTTCGAGCTGGAGCGTGATATTGCTCCGCAGGCGAATCGAGGCGGACAGATAGGTGCCGGCCGGGAAAAACACGGTGCCGCCGCCAGCGGCGTCGGCGGCGAGGATGGCGCGGTTGATCGCGTCGGAGTCGAGCGTTTTGCCGTCACCGGTCGCGCCGTAGTTTTTTACGTCAAAATTTCGCGCGGCTGGCGTCGGTTGGGCGACGGCGGTCAGCGCGGTGGAAAAAAACGTGAGCGCGAGCAGCGCGCGGAGGCGGACTGGGCGGGGCATAATCGACGCAGGACGAGATTGACCGCGAAAAGACGCGCCGGACACGGCGCGCCGCGGTTGCAACCGATCACGAGACGAAACTGTAGTCGTAGGGCTTCCGCATTTCGCGGGCGAGATAGCGGTTCGCTTCGGCGGCGTGGTCGCCGGTGAATTTTTCGTGCTTCGAATCCCACGTGAGTTTTTGGCCGGTGCGCAACGAAATCGCGCCAAGGTGGCACATGGTCGCGGAGCGGTGGCCGGTCTCGACGTCGCAGACCGGCAGCTTGCGCGAGCGCACGCAGTCGAAGAAATTTCCCATGTGGTTGTTGCTCGTGTAGAGCCGGACGGCGTTGTCGGGGAGCGGCGTGCGCAACAACTCGGGATCGCTGGCCTTGATCTGCTGGCGGTTGACCCAGATCCAGCCGGTGGAGCCTTCGAAGCGGATGCCGTTGCGCTGGCCGTCCTTGTTGACGGCTTCGCCGTAGATATTGTCGTCCTTGGTCGTGTCGATGAGGAGTTCGACGCCGTTGGCGTAGGTGTATTTCACGCGGTATTCGGAATAGGCGGTGTAGCCGCCGGGGATCGGCTCGGCGAGGCGCGTGGACTCGACCTCGCGCGGGGCGACGACTCCGATCGCCCAATACGCGATGTCGTTGTGATGTGCGCCCCAGTCGGTCATCGTGCCGCCGGAGTAGTCATACCAGTAGCGAAAATACGTGTGGCAGCGCTCCTTCACGTAGTCCGTTGCCGGCGCCTGGCCCTGCCAGAAATCCCAGTTCAGGCCGGCGGGCACGGGACTCGTGGCGAAGGGTCCGCCGCGCAGGCCGGCGGGCAGCCAGACATGCGCGCGCTGGAGTTTGCCGATGCGGCCGTTGCGGACGAGTTCGCACGCGAGCCGGAAACGCTGCGAGCTGCGCTGCTGCGTGCCGGTCTGCAAAACGATGCCGTTTTTGCGCACGGCGGCGATGACGTGGCGGCCCTCGGCGATCGTGAGGGTCAGCGGCTTTTCGCCGTAAACGTCTTTGCGCGCTTTCGCGGCGGCGATGTTGACCAGGCTGTGCCAGTGGTCGGGCGTGGCGTTGACGATCGCGTGAATGTCGTCGCGCTCGAGGAGCTTGCGGAAATCGGAATAGATCGCGGGCGGGGCTTTGCCCTCGACGGTGAACTGTTTCGCGGCGGCGGCGGCGTGGGTGTCGTCCACGTCGCAGACTGCGACGATGTCGCCGTAGCCGCTGGCGTTGGTGGCGTCGCCTCTGCCCATGCCGCCGCAGCCGATGAGCGCGAGGCCGGGCCGGTCGTTGGGCGAGGGGATTTTTTTCGGCGTTTCGTCGTCGGCGAGGAGGTGGCGCTCGATAAACCAGAGCGGCAGGCCGGTCATCGCGGCGACGGTCGCGCAACGCTGGAGAAACGAGCGGCGCGAAAGGTGAAACGGCTTGGGGTCGGAGTCGGCGGGATATTTCATGCGCAGGGGCGGGCGTGGATCAACGCAGCATGCGCGCGCCCGCGCGCGCTGCGAGCGGATTTCGCAGTCGGATGCGCAATCAAATTTTCGCGGACAGCGACATTATCGCCGACGGCTGCGCCCCTGTCGCGGTGCGAACGCGCGGAACGTTCAGGCGAGCGCGGTCTCGCGCTGCTTGCGCGGCTTGCGGACCGCGGCGACAACCGGAATCGGACGCGCAACGACCGCCGGCATTTCCTCAGGTGCCAGCAAGAGATAGCGCCCGCAATTTTCGCAAAGGTGAAGATCCGTCGGGCGAATCAGCGCCGCGGCGACGCCCGACGCGACGCGCAGGTGGCACTCGCCACAAACGCCGTGTCGCACGAGGGCCACGCCCTTGCTGCCCTGACCGACGATGCGGAGAAAGTGCGCCAGCACCGGCGCGGGTATCCGCTGCCGCAAGTCCTCGAGCAGCGCGCGGTGCTCCGGCGAAGCCGCGGGATGTTGCAGCAGCGTTTTTTGAGCGGCGAAGAGGTTTTCAACGAGAGTTCTCATACACGCGCTTCGTTGCAGGCGACGTGCCGGTCCGAGGGCGCGCGCGGTAACGCGTTTGCCCGGGCGGTGTTGCCGAGATGTTTTTGTGACGGTGCGATTGCGCCCTGCCACCGCGCGCGTGGGCCGTGCAGTCTTTGCACCGAGTCCGCGCGGATTGTGCATGTTGCGGACGCGGGCAAAAAAATGGCCGGTCCAGCGGACCGGCCACGATGTAGAGAAACCTGGCGTGAATCAGTCGTGCGGCGTCACACCTTCGCGGCGGGCGTGCCCGGCTTGTTTTTCTTTCCGCCAAAGATTTTGCGGACTTTCGTGCCGAAGGGATTGGCGGGAGCGGCGGCCGGCGCGGGCGCGGCGGTCGCGACGGCGGGCGCGGGTGCGACGGGAATCGCGGCGGGGGTCGGTATCGCGACGGGCGCGGCGACGGGAGTATTGATGTCGGAATTCATGATTTTTTTGTTATTGGCTGTCTGGCGATTTGTCCTGCGAAGAGGACTACGCCGATGTCCTTGCATCGCTCGTGCCGGCCCGGCGCGGCGCGGGATAACTCACACCCGCGCAGCGGAATCCGCCAAGCTGCAATGAAGCAGCGCCGGCCGGCGGCCGGACGAGGCGGCCGGTTTGCGCAAATTCTGCACCGCTGCGGCTGGTTTTGTGCAAGGCCGTGCGACCGCCGCGCGCGATCTCACAAATCGAGGAGCGCGTATCGCTTCAGCTTGTATTGCAGCGTGCGGCGGCTGATGCCGAGGGCCTTGGCGGCGGCCTCGCGGTTCGAGGTGAGCTGCGTGAGGGTGTGGCGAATCAGCAGCTTCTCCGCCTCGGCGAGCGTCATGCCCACGCGGACCGTGAACGAGTGCGCGTCGCGATCGTGCGCGACGAGAAAATCCGGCAAGTCGCCGACGGCGATGGTCGCATTGGAACAGGTGACGACGAGGCGCTCGATCACGTTGCGCAACTGCCGCACGTTGCCGGGCCACGGAAACCGCTGGCACAACTGGAGCACTTCGGGGGAGAGTTTTTTGCGGCGGCGCTGGTGCTTGCCGGCGAAATGTTCGAGGAACAACTCGATCAGCAGCGGAATGTCCTCGGCGCGATCGCGCAGCGGCGGAACGACGATCGGCACAATCTGGAGCCGGTAGAACAAATCCTCGCGGAACTTGCCGGCGGCGACGGCTTCCTGAAGTTTTTTGTTCGTCGCGGCGATGACGCGGACGTTGACGTGTTGCAGCGCGGTGCCGCCGACCATGCGGAACGCGCCGTCCTCGAGCACGCGGAGCAGGTCACCCTGACCTTTCGCGCCGAGGTCGCCGATCTCGTCGAGGAACAGCGTGCCGCCGTCGGCGAGGTGAAAGCGCCCGGGCTTGTCGGCGATGGCGCCGGTGAACGAGCCCTTGGCGTGGCCGAAGAGTTCGGCCTCGACGAGCGATTCCGTGAGCGCGGCGCAGTTGACGAAGATGAACGGCTTGTCGGCGCGCGCGCTTTTCATGTGCACGAGCCGCGCGACGAGTTCCTTGCCCGTGCCGCTTTCGCCCTCGATGAGCACGGTCACGTCGCTGCGCGCGACTTCCTCGGCCATGCTGGCGACCTTGCGGATGGCTTCGCTCTCGCCGACGAGCAGGCTCGGCTCGGACTGCTTGCGCAGCCGCTGGCGCAGTTCGCTGTTTTCGGCGACGACGGCCTGCAATTCCAGCGCCTTGAGGACGAGCGCGCGCAGCCGTTTCATATCGACGGGCTTCGTGAGGTAATCGTAGGCGCCCTCCTTCATCGCGGCGACGGCGTTTTCGACGGTGCCGTAGGCCGTCATCAGGATGAACTGCGTGTCGCGGCTTTTTTGGCGCGCGCGTTTGAGCAATTGCAGTCCGTCCATCTGCGGCATGCGCACGTCGCTCAACACGAGATTGTAGAGCCGGTCATCGACGAGCCGCATCGCGGCGGCGCCGTCGTTGGCGGTGTCAACCGTGTAGCCTTCGCGCTGCAAGGCCTCCTGGAGTCCGGCGCACAACGCGCGCTCGTCGTCCACGACGAGGATTCTGATTTTCGCCGAGTTCATGAAGTGGTTTCGACGGGACGCAGCGGCAGCCGCAGCGTGATAATGGCGCCGCCCCCGGGCGCGTTCGCCGCCGCGACGGTGCCGCCGTGCGCCATCGCGATCTGTTGCACGATCCACAGGCCGAGCCCGCTGCCGTCGGCCTTCGTGGTGAAGAACGGTTCGAAAATCGCCAGCCGCTTCGCCGGATCGATGCCGGGGCCGGTGTCGCGCACTTCGATGCCGACGCCGTGCGGCTCGTTCGGCGCGGCGCTGATCGAGACGCGGCCCTTGCGCTCGACCGCTTGCGTGGCGTTGATGACGAGGTTGACCAGCGCCTGCGTCAACTGGCCGGCGTCCGCCCACATTTTCGGCAGGCCGTCCGCGACGGTCATCGTCAGTTCGATTTCGTGTGCGGCGGCCTCGGGCCCCAGCAACCGGCACACATGCTGGATCACGTCGGACAAATTGACCGGCTGCAGGTCGATGGACGACGGGCCGGCGAGGCTGAGAAACTGCCGCACGATGTTCTCCAGCCGGCGCAGCTCCGTGCGGATGATTTCGAGCCGGCCGGCGATTTTGGGCGGGCGCGGCTCCGGGAGCTGGCCGATGTCCTCCTCGAGCAACTGCACGTGGATATCGAGCGAGCTGAGCGGATTACGCACCTCGTGCGCGACGCGCGAGAGCAGCCGCGAAAGGAGCCGCTGCCGCTCCTCCGCCGCGAGCTGTGAGGCGTCGTCGCCGAGGGCGTGGTCGAAGAGATTGTCCACGCGGACAGGATAAAGCGTTTCCGCGGCCCGACGCCAGCACGCCGACGCGAAACCAGCCGCGGCCGGCCGCGCCTCAACTGGCGGCGTAGCGCGCGGCGAGCGCCGCCACGGTTTTTCGGATACCGTCGCGCAACTCCACCGGTGCGACGACCTCGGCGGCGGCGCCCCAGCTCAACACCCATTGCTCGACCTCCATGAGCGCGCCGAGGCGCAGCGAAAGTTCGAGGCTGCCGCCGGGCAGCTCGCGCATTTCCTGCGACTCGTGCCACTCGCGCTCGCGCACGCGCTCGGCGGCGGCGGCGGTGAAGCGGATCACGACGCGGAAATTGCCCGCGCCGCCGAGCACGCCGAGCGCGCTCGCGAAAAATTTCTCCGGCGAAAAATCCGGCGGGCGCGTGAATGACTCCTTCGTGACGGCGACGTCGGCGATCCGCGGCAGCGCGAACGTGCGCAGCGCCTCGCGCTCGAGGTCGAAGCCGACGAGATACCAGAGATTTTCGCGGTGCGCCAAATGATAGGGGCGGACGCGGCGCTGCGATTTTTTCGGATCGCCGGGTTTGCGGTAGGCGAACGTGACTTCGTGCTGGCGAAGGACGGCGCTGCTGAGGGCGTTGAAGACGGCGAGGTCGGTTTTGCCGAGGCCGATGTTTTTGAACGAGACGGCGCGGAGTTCGTCGGCGGGCGAAAAGGAGATGCGGTCGCGCAGGCCGCCGGCGAGTTTTTCGAAGGCGATGACGAGCTGCCGGTGGAACGGTGTGCCGCGATATTGTTCGAGCGCGCGCTGGGCGACGAGCAGCGCGAGCAGTTCGCCTTCGGTCACGTGCACGGTCGGAAACGCGTTCACCGGATGCGTGTAGCGGTAGGCCTGGATTTGCGCGTCGAACTCGATCGGCAGGTCGAGGCGGTCGCGCATGAAGGCGATGTCGCGCACGATGGTTTTGCGCGAGACCTCGAGCGCCTTCACGAGCTTCGTGCAGTTGATGAGGGAGCCGCGGCGGAGTTCGTCGTGAATCTTGAGCATGCGTTCGAGCGGCGGGCGGGAAAGCTGGGCGCGGGGGGCGGGCATGGGATTTGGTGGGAAAAGAAACATACGAATCTTTTAGGCTGGGACAAGCAATGACCCACCCTTCGGCTAAGATGGGCGGCATGAACTCCTCCCGTCGCCTCAAAAAGAAATGCTTCGTTCCGCTCGCTCTCACGTGGTCGCACGGCGGTGCGCTCCATCGCGTCACCCCCTGGCCGGAAGTCCGCTTCGAACGCCTTTACGGCGAGGATTGGATCGAGACCTCGCCGACCGAGGACGCATTTGGCTCGGCGGCGCAGGTGTTGGGCGCGGCGGACTGGCGGCCATATCTGGAGTTCGTTTCGGCGGAGGTGCGCGAGTGGCTTGGGCGGTTTTCGCTGATGCGGATGGAGGCGCTTCAGGTGATGGCGCGCTGCCCGGGATTGCTGGACGATTTGCGCGAGACGCCGGCGCTGGCGGCGTTTGTGGCGTCGCATGCGAATTTGCGCGGAACGTCCGGCGCGTGCTGGGCGGAGATCAACGCGGTGCACGAACGCGGCGGGATTTTCGGCCTGCTGGAATGGCTGGGGCTGCCGGCGTCGCGGCAAACGCTCGCGATCCTGCGCAACATCGTCGAACCCGACCTGCCGAAGCGGCTGCTCGAACCGTTGCGCACGATGCTGTGGGAGCCGACGTCGATCTTCACGCTGCAACGGCTGCCGACGATCACGGACCGGCAACTCGCGCACTTCTGCAACGCGCTCGCGGCGTAAAATCGTCCCCAAAAAAACGCGAGCGAACCGCGGCCTACGCGATTTGAGGGACGGCGAAGGGTTGCCGATATTCGCGCATGAGCAGCGCGTTGGCGGCGTTGTCGCCGAGGAAACGTTCGGTGGCGGAATCGATCGCGAGTGGCACGCCGAGCGTCAGGGGCGTTTTCGCGAGGTCCACGTTGTTGGCGGCGAGGTGTTCGGCCATGCGGCCGAAGGCTTCGGCGAGCGGGGCGTCGGCGGAAATTTTTTCGCGCAGCACGTCCGGCGGCGTGCCGCGGCCGAGCCGGTGCGAAATGTTGCCGAGGTGGCAGAGCGCGCTCGACCGATGGCCTTCGTCGATCGGGCCGTAGAGGTCGGCGGTTTGGCGGCTGCGGACGACGTCGATGAAGTTGGCCATGTGGCGGTCGTCGCCCTTGAATTCGCGCACGACCTTGCCGTCGCGGTCGAGGGCGGTGGCGGAAAAATAATTGGTCGTGACGAGCGAGCCGCCTTCGCAATCAACGATGTTGCCGACGCGCACGCCGCGATACTGGTCCATCGTGCCGGCGAGGGCGCCGGCGGCGTCGGCGCCGGTGAGGCCGGGCGTTTCGGCGGCGCCGGGGGCGTCGGGTTTGGCGGGCAGGCCGCGGACCTCGAAGATCAGCGGCGCGGTCGCGTAGTCGTGGATGACGACCTGCGTGTTGGGCGTGTCGCCGTCGTCCACGTAGCCGAGCCGGCCGCCGACGCTGAGCGTGTGCCGGGGCAGGCCGGTTTCGCCGAGGAACCAGCGCGCGACGTCCATCTGGTGAATGCCCTGGTTGCCGACGTCGCCATTGCCGGTCGGATACTGCCAGTGCCAGTCGTAGTGCAGTTTCGCGCGGCGGAGGGGCGTCAGCGGCGCGGGGCCGCACCACAAATCGTAATCGACGGTGGCGGGCACGGGCTGTGGGCCGTGGGTGAGACCGATGCTTTTGCGGCGCTTGTAGCAGAAGCCGCGCGACGCGGTGATCCGGCCGAGATGACCCGCGCCCACCCACGCGACGGCCTCGCGCAAGCCTTCGCCCGAGCGGATTTGCATGCCGGCCTGCACGACGCGGTGGAATTTTTTCGCGGCGGCGACGAGCTGGCGGCCCTCCCAGATTTCGTGGGAAACGGGTTTCTCCATGTAAACATCCTTGCCCGCCTGGCAGGCCCAGATGCCGGCGAGGGCGTGCCAGTGGTTCGGCGTGGCGACGGTGACGGCGTCGATGTCGGGCGAGGCGAGCAGCTCGCGGAGGTCGGCAAAGGTTTTCACGCCGCCGCCGATCGATTGCGCGGCGCGCGCAAGCACGGCGGCATCGACGTCGCACAACGCGACGACGCGCACGCCGGGAATTTTCGCGAGGCTGGCGAGATGGTCCTTGCCGCGGGCGTTGAGACCGATGACGGCGATGCGAATGTCGCTGTTGGCGCCGGCGACCTGCGCCCACGAGCGCGCGGAGAGCGCGGTGACGCCGCCGAGGAGCGCGGCGTTTTTGAGAAAGGTGCGGCGGGTCAGATGGCGGTGCATGTTGGGGCGAGGTCCGGCGCTGCGCGACGGCAAGCAGACACGACGTGCGGCGGGAAGACAAGTTGCGCTGCGAAATCGCGCGGGCGCGCCGGCGAACGCTTCGCGTTGCAATGAGTTTGGCCGGTGATATTCGAGGAGAGAACCATGCGAATCGCGGTGATGGCAGACACGCACAACCGTTATCCGCCGGCGCTGCCGGAGCGGCTGCGCGGGGCGGACGAAATCTGGCATCTCGGCGATGTGTGCGATCCAACGACGCTGGTGGAGTTCGGGCACCTGGGCGTGCCGCTGCGAGTCGTGATGGGCAACTGCGACTCGCATCCCGGGTGGCCGATCGAGCTCGAACTCGCGCGCGAGGGCGTGAAGTTTTACCTGACGCATGTGCCGCCGAGCCGCGCGCCGAAGGGCTTTTCCGTCGTGCTGCACGGGCACACGCACGTGCCGCGCGACGAGACGATCCGGGGCGTGCGCTGGCTCAACCCGGGCTGCATCACGCGGCCGAACCGCGGCGCGCCGCCGGGTTTCGCGTGGCTGACGGTCGCGGATGGGAAGGTGGTCAGTTGGGAGCTGGCGCGCGTGTGAACGAGGCGGCGCAGGCGGAGGCACAAACTCGATGCGTTGAAAACTTGAGCGCGGGACGCGCGCGGCCATGATGGGCGGCGTGAGCAGATCGCACTGGCCCAACCTCCTCAGCGCGGCGCGCATCGCGCTGATGCCGGCGGTGCTCATGACGGCGATCGCGGGCTCGCGGGTTTGGTTTGTCGCATTGATCCTGGCGTCGCTCGCGACGGATGTGCTGGATGGATTCCTGGCGCGGCGGCTCAACGCGTATTCGGAACTTGGGCGCAAGCTCGACAGCGTGGCCGACTACATGACGATGTTCACGGGCATCGCGGGCATCGCGCTGCTGTGGCCGGAGATCATGCGGCGGGAGCTGCCGTGGGTCGCGGCGCTGCTGGCGGCGTTTTTCGCGGTGGTGGTTTACGGTTTCGTGCGGCTGGGGCGCGCGCCATGCTACCACACTTGGGCGTCGAAGGTGCTCGCCGCGGCGTGCGCGCTGTCGCTCGTGCCGCTGCTCGCGGGGTGGTCGGCGGCGCCGTTTCACATCGTGGTGGGGTTGCAGGCGCTCGCGGCGGTCGAGGGGCTGGCGATCGCGATGCTGGTGCCGTCGCACGTCGGCGAGATGGCGACGGTGTGGCACGCGTGGCGGCTGCGGCGGGAGAGCATGGCGCTGTTGACGCCGCTGCGGCGATCGCGCAGTTCCGAGGCGCCATGAGCGAGGACGGGCAGCAGAACTTTCTCGGGTTTTTCACGCCGACGGCGGGGGTGCACCGCGAGCCGCCGGCGGCGGTGGCGCGTCACGCGACCGAGACGCGGCCGGACGAAATCGTTTTCGAACGCAGCCCGCGCGCGCGGCAATACCGGCTGACGCTGCGGCGCGACGGGACGGCGGTGGCGACGATTCCGGCGCGCGGGTCGGAGCGCGAGGCGCGGCGATTCGTCGAGCAGCATCGCGAATGGCTCGAGCGCGCCCGGGCGCGGCAACAACGGCGGCCGCGCGGCGCGGAGGTTTGGACGGTGGGGACGCGGGTGTTGTGGCGCGGGCAGCTGACGGAGATTCGCGCGGCGGTCGGCGGCGAGCGGCCGCAGGTGTGCGTGGCGGCGGATGTGTTTCGCGTGGCGCGGCTCGAGGGCGATTTGCGGGCGACGCTCGAGGCGCACTTTGCGCGGCGGGCGCGGATCGAGCTGCCGGCGCGCGCGTGGGAGCTGGCGGCGGTGACGGGCGTAGAGGTGAAGCACGTGACGGTGCGCAACCAACGTTCGCGCTGGGGCTCGTGCTCGGCGAACGGGACGATTTCGCTGAACTGGCGGCTGGTGCAAACGCCGGAGTTCGTGCGCGACTACATCGTCTATCACGAGCTGATGCACCTGCGGGAGATGAACCACTCGGCGCGTTTCTGGGCGCGCGTCGAGGAAGTCTGCCCGGGCTGGCGCGAGGCGGAGCGCTGGATCAAGCGCAACGGCTCGCTCGTGGGATTGTGATTTTTTCGCGGGGCGCGAATTTTTTCAACGGCCCATGAAGCGGCGCATGTTCGGATAATAGCGTTCGCCGGCGGCGGCGCCGAGCGGGAAGGCGGCTTCGATCTCGGCGAGTTCGGCGGCGGTGAGCACGATGGCGGTGGCGGCGAGAAGTTCGTCGAGGTGCGCGATGCGCGTGGTGCCGGGGATCGGCACGAGGTCGTCGCCTTGCGCGAGGACCCATGCGAGCGCGAGTTGCGAGGTGGTGACGCCGCGCGGGGCGGCGAGTTTTTCGAGCGTGTGGACGAGGTCGAGGTTGCGCTGGAAATTTTCGCCCTGGAGGCGCGGGAGCTGACGGCGGAAATCGTCGGCGGGGAGATCCTCGAAGCGCTTGATCGCTCCGCTGAGGAAGCCGCGGCCGAGCGGGCTGTAAGGGACGAAGCCGATGCCGAGTTCGCGGCAGGCGGCGAGCACGCCGTCGGTTTCGGGCTCGCGGGTCCAGAGCGAGTATTCGCTTTGGACGGCGGTGATGGGGTGAACGGCGTGTGCGCGGCGGAGCGTGGCGGCGTTGATTTCGGAGAGGCCGATGTGGCGGATTTTGCCGGCGCGCACGAGGTCGGCGAGAGCGCCGACGGCGTCCTCGATCGGCGCGGAGTCAGGATTGTGGCGGTGAAGGTAGTAGAGGTCGATGACGTCGGTGCCGAGCCGGCGGAGGCTGGCTTCGCATGCGCCGCGGATGTAGGCGGGGGTGTTATCGACGCCGCGTTTCATCGGATCGGCGGGGTCGCGGACGATGCCGCACTTGGTGGCGAGCACGATGGAGTCGCGGCAGCCGGCGAGCGCGCGGCCGACGAGTTGTTCGTTGGTGTGCGGGCCGTAAACGTCGGCGGTGTCGAAGAACGTGATGCCGCGGTCGAGGGCATGCTGGAGCGTAGCGAGGCTGCGGCTGTCGTCGCGCACGCCGTAGAATTCGGACATGCCCATGCAGCCGAGGCCGAGGAGCGAGACGGTCGGGCCGCGCTGGCCGAGGCGACGGGTGGCGAGCGGGGCGGTGGTGGACGGGTTGGCAGACATGGCGCGAAACTACGCCCGGGACGGCCCGCTGTCCAACGCGGTTTGGCAGGCCGGCGGGTTTGGGTTTACCGGAAATCGATCAGCTCGACTTCGAAGACGAGCGTGGCCTTCGGCGGAATTTTCGGCGGCTGGTCGGTCGTGCCGTAGGCGAGCCAGTAGGGCAGGATGAGCGTGCGTTTCTCGCCTTTGTGCATCGTGAGGAACGCTTCGTCCCAGCCTTTGATCACGGCGCCGGTGCCGAGGCGGAAGGTGAGCGGGTAGCCGCGCTGGTAGGAGCTGTCGAAGGGCGTGCCGTCGAGGAGGCGGCCATCGTAGTGGGCGATGACTTCGTCGCCGATGCGCGGGGTGACGGTGCCGGCGCCGGGGTCGCGGACGACGAAAAGGAGGCCGGACTTGGTGTGGCGGGCGTTGGGGTATTTGTGGCGAATCGTGTCGGCGTCGGCGGCGGGGAGTTCGGGCGTGCCCTCTTCCTCGAGGGCGGCGCGCATCGCGCTATTGATGGGGCGGCCGGGATCCTTGCGGGCGAGGAGGCCGGAGCGGACGACGATGGCGATCGTCGCAAGGACGACGCCGAGGAGAAGGAGGTAGAAGAAACTGCGCATGGCGGGACGAAAGCTAACGCGAGCCGGCGGAGGTTTTGCAAACCCTGACGCGCGGTGCCGTGCGCGCGTCCGGGCGCGGGATTTTTTGCCGCCGGCGGAGGATCGGAACCGCTGGTCCGGCGGGAAAACCGCGGGTGTGGAGAAAATTTGCATCGTGGGCGGAGTTCGCTCTCGTGTGCGCCCGTGACTTCCGCCGCCACAGAATCCGCCGCGCCTGCGATCGAGGTGAGGGCGTTGGTGAAGCGCTATGGTAAAGTCGAGGCGTTGCGCGGCATCGACCTGACGGTGGGCGCGGGCGAGTTGTTCGCGCTGCTCGGGCCGAATGGCGCGGGGAAGACGACGCTGTTCTCGATCCTCGCGACGCTGCGCGCGCCGACCGAGGGCGGAGCGCGCGTGCTCGGGCTCGACGTGGTGACGGAGCGTGACGCGGTGCGGCGGGCGATGGGGATCGTGTTTCAGGAGCCGGCGATCGAGCAGCGACTGTCGGGGCGCGACAATCTGCTGCTGATGGGATTGTTTTACGGGCTGGCGTCGGCGACGGCGCGGACGCGG
>Ga0265313_10002226_pt1 | contig 17060 bp, 13 predicted proteins | sample 4123metaG_FD_203122 | JGI IMG/M metagenome (GOLD analysis project Ga0265313, IMG submission 203122) | Rhizosphere microbial communities from Carex aquatilis grown in University of Washington, Seatle, WA, United States - 4-1-23 metaG | ecosystem: Host-associated > Plants > Roots > Rhizosphere >...
CCATATCGAATCACCCCTTCGGCCGTCTTTGCATGTTTTTTGCCAAATTCGCCTTCTGCATAAATAGCCAGACGCGCTTGGGGTTCGAGATAGGTTGCCACAGCCCGCTCCATATAACCGGTAAGATTTCAAGTGAGTCGTCAGCAATGACGACATATATTGTTAAATGACAAATCTAGCAAGAATAGGTCTTCAATACCCTAGAATTATATGAGGAGTCTTCTTGGGGGGATTCTTCCATCTGGCGCCGCACGGGCGTAGGCCCGAAGCGCGGTCAGATGCGGAAATTCGAAAGTCTTGGAGTCCCGGGTTCTTTCGAATGTTGAGAAATTACTTTAGCTTCGGATTTTTTGTCCGGGCGCATGTCAAGATCAGTCTGGGAGACCGGTTGAATGTCCACGGAAGACGAAGACAAGATTTCCAAGCCCGAAGCTGAGGCTCAAGAGGCACAAGCGGCGCCGTCCAACGGTGCTAGCGAGTCGATTATTGATGCGCCGCCAGCCAAAAAGGAAAAGGAAAAAGAGAAAGAAGAGGAAAAAGGCGGCGGGCGCATGAGCGCTGCCAAGGCTTTTTACCGTGCCATGTATGCCGGCGAAGACGCTGCTCCGGAAGACTTCGGCATGGATATGGGCAAACCGGCCGGGCAAGGACCTTCATCTGCCGCTGACACCCAGCGCATTCGCGACCTCGAGCAGCAAGTCACCGAGCTGGAAGCAAAGAATACTGAAACCGATACCCACCTCAAACGCCTGGCGGCTGACTTCGAAAATTACCGCCGCCGGACTGAAAAAGAGCGTGAAGAATTTTCGGCAAATGGTGCCTTAAGGGCCATCGAGGCGATCTTGCCTGCACTCGACGACCTTGATCGAGCCCAGCAAACTCTCAATGTCAACATGGAATCTAAAGCCATCCTCGATGCCTTTAAGCTCTGTGCCAACTCTTTTACACGTTGTTTCGAACAGATTGGCGCCAAGCAATTTACTGTCATCGGCGAGCCCTTCGATCCTCGCTTGCACGAACCTGTGCAAGAAATCAAAACCAATGAATATCCAGATTCGACCGTTATTCATGAGCTTCGTCGCGGATTTATGTTCAAAGACCGCGTCTTGCGTCCGGCTCTGGTCAATGTGACAGCGGCGCTGACGGAAGAAGAAGCAGCCGAACAAGCAGCGGCAGCAGCGGCTAAAGCGGCAGCTGCGCCACAGCCAGCGGCGGAAGCGCCACAGGCAGCCGGCGGTGCCACTCCGGCGCCTGAATGGGTTGAAGATGTCGCCCGGGCAGAAGCAGCCGCAGCTCCGGCAGTGGAGGCAGCTCCAGCAGCCCAGCCCGCAGTCGAAGAAGCTGCAGCCGCCCCAGAGGCGCCCACAGCCGGGGAAGCTTTGCAGAAATTGGTAAAAACAGACGACAGCGCCCAGAAGCGCTCAGGCACCGAGACCGTAGACATAAACCTGCCGCCGATCGGAGAATTGCCGGCCATGGAGCTGACAGCTACCGAAGCAGCTTCCGACAGCGGTGATGCGGAAGACACGGTGCAAGTCTACGAAATCTCCGAGGAAGACGCCAACGCGCCTGCCGAAGAGCTTGCTGAAGCCCAGCCCGCAAAGGTATCTGATGACTAGCGACCGGATCATCGGCATAGATCTTGGCACCACCTTTTCGTGTGTAGCCATTATGGAAGGTGGCAGTCCAGTTATCGTGCAGAACTCCGAAGGTGCGCGTACCACACCGTCGGTAGTGGCGTTTACCAAATCCGGCGAGCGCCTTGTCGGTGAGCTCGGCAAGCGCCAGGCCGTTACCAATCACCAGCGCACCATTCAATCGATAAAACGCGAGATGGGCACCAACTACCGCGTCAACATCGACGGCGTAGACAATAGCCCTGAGCAGATTTCGGCCATGATTTTGCAAAAGCTCAAAGCCGATGCCGAAGCTTATCTGGGGGAAGCAATCAGCCGCGCCGTTATCACAGTGCCGGCTTATTTCAACGATCTGCAAAGACAGGCCACCCGCGATGCCGGACAAATAGCAGGGCTCGATGTTATGCGCATCATCAACGAGCCGACAGCGTCGGCACTTGCTTATGGCTTCAATCGTTTGTCCGAGCATGCCACCATTTTGGTTTTCGACCTGGGCGGCGGCACCTTCGACGTGTCAATTCTGGAAATCACAGATGGTGTATTTGAGGTGAAGGCGACCAGCGGCAACAATCGCCTCGGTGGAGATGACTTCGACCAGACCATCATCGACTGGCTGGTGGAGGAATTTCACACCGCAACCGGTCTCGATATTTCAGGCGACTTGATGGCCAGACAGCGTTTGAAAGAGACTGCCGAGAAAGCAAAAATCGAGCTCTCTTCAGCTATTTCCACAGAAGTAAACCTGCCATTTTTGACCGCCGATGCTTCCGGTCCGCGTCATTTGCAAACCGCTCTTACACGCACCAAATTCAACGAATTAAGCCGTCATCTGGTCGAGCAGACTCTTGGTCCTCTCAGCCAGGCACTGGAAGACGCCGGCTTGGCTCCAGACGATATCGAGCACATTATCCTGGTCGGCGGTTCGACGCGCATCCCGGCTGTGCAAGACAGTATCCGCCGTTTCTTCGGCAAGGATCCGTCCAAATCAGTAAATCCGGACGAAGCTGTCGCCCTGGGTGCCGCCATTCAAGCATCAATTCTGGCCGGCGATGTGCAGGACGTTCTACTTTTGGACGTCACGCCTCTGTCGCTTGGTATTGAGACAGCAGGCGGATTGTTTACTCGCATAATCGAGCGCAACACGACCATTCCCACCAGCCGCACCATGACCTTTACCACCACCGAAGACGGGCAAACATCTGTGGAAGTGCACGTTTTGCAGGGTGAAAGAGAAGTTGCCAACGCTAATATGTCGCTGGCCAAATTCCACCTGGCGGGAATTCCGCCTGCACCACGTTCGGTGCCCAAAATCGAAGTGACATTCGACATCGACGCCGACGGCATTTTGCATTGCTCAGCCAGAGACCACGGCTCGGGCATCAAACACTCGATCACCGTTCAGCGCAGCACCGGCTTGACCCCTGAAGAAGTCGAAACCTTGCAAAAGGAAGCGGAACAATTTGCCGATCAGGATCGCCACACCAAAGAGAAAGTTTCTACCACCGTCCAGGCCGAATCGTTGTACGCCGAAGCCGAGCGCACCATTGAAAAGTACGGCGATCGCGTTGAAAAATCAGTCGTTGAAAAAGTGAAGCGCTCCATGCTGGCAGTGAAAGAGGCTCTCCAGCGAGAAAACTTGGAAGAATTGAAATCACTCAAGGCCGGACTGGATGTGGCACTTTTGGAACTGGGACGTGCCATTCACACCTCAGGCAGACAAACCGTGCAGCCGACAGCTAAAAAGAAGACCAATCTGCAAGAGTCCGGTCCCATTGAACTGGGTGAGCCTGGACAATTGAAGCCGGAACTTCTCATTCAAGCCGAAGCAATGATCAATGAAGCCGAAACTTTCATCGGGCAAAATTCCGCCCTGGATGCCATACTCATCGATCGCCTGGCCAAGGCCGGCGCGGTTATGAAAAAGGCTCTGGAAGGCGGCAATTCCGAAACCGTAAGAGCTGAGCTCAGCACGCTCAACTCGATTCTACAAGAGTGCAAACGCACAGCCGGCAACGATAAAAAGAAGCCGGTCAAGGGCGGCGACTCGCTTGACGCGGGACGCCAAAAATCTTTTAGTGGGGGCGATTCCTGATATTTAGTCAGGAAAAAACGGGTATCACGATGGCTACTATGACAAAAAAAGATTACTACGAAACCTTAGGTGTCACTAAAGACGCATCAGCAGAAGAGATCAAGAAGTCCTTCCGCAATAAAGCTCGCCACTTGCATCCGGATAATAAGGACAGCGGTGACGAACAAGCGTTCAAAGAGCTGGCCGAAGCATACGAAGTGCTGTCGGACGCGCAAAAGCGCTCCACCTACGACCGCTATGGACATGAAGGCGTCAAGGGTGCCGGACAGGGTTTTGAAAATTTCGACTTCAGCAATTTTTCAGCCTTCGGCATGGAAGACATCTTCGACATGCTGGATTCTTTCCTGGGCGGAAGCGGCGGTTCGTTCCGTGGCGGCGGCGGCAGACGTGGCGGACCGGAGCAGGGTGCTCACCTGAAATATGACCTCGAACTGGAGTTTTTGGATGCTGTTTTCGGTACCGACAAAACCGTAACAATCCGCCGCCTGGAAGACTGCGAATCTTGTAAAGGCTCAGGCGCTGCGCCGGGCAGCAATCCGGTGCCCTGCGTCACATGTGCAGGCGTGGGACAAGTTCAGCAAGTAGTAAACACATTTTTCGGACAGGCCCTTAGAGTAATCGCTTGCCCAGCCTGCCAGGGCTCCGGAAGCAAAATCGACAAGCCATGCAAAGACTGCAAGGGCGATGCGCTTGTGCGCAAGCAGAGAGATTTTCAAATCAAAGTCCCTGCCGGTATCGACTCCGGCACGCGTCTGCGCGTCCAAGCCGGCGGTGATAAAGGACGCAAAGGTGGTCCTTACGGCGACCTCTTTGTTGTTTTGCATATTAAAGAACACGAGACCTTTGTCCGCGACGGCGAAACCATTCACATCCGTCAGGCCATCAGCTATTCTCTTGCCGCCCTCGGTGGAGAGATTTTGGTGCCCACCGTCGAGGGCGCCAAACCGCTCAAGATCAACGCCGGCACTCAAACAGGCACCACTACTCAAATGAGAGGATTGGGCGTGCCGCGCTTTACCGGGCAGCCGAGAAAAGAGACTCGTCGCGGCGATCAAATCGTCCATCTGGTTGTGGAAACACCAACCAGACTGTCCGGCGAAGAAAAGAAATTGCTGGAAAAACTGGCTGAATTGCGCGGCGAAAAACTGAGTCTGTCGAAAAGTGATATAGCCAAATCTGAAGAGTCTGGCAAAGAAAAACAGGCAAAAGAAAACGCCGATAAAAACTCTGATAAAAACTCTGAAAAGATATCTGAGAAGAATGCCAGCGAGCAAGCTGACGATTCGAAGAAAGAAGCAAATAAAAACGCAAAGGGCAAGGACAAAAAGGAAGAGTCGTCCAAGGATGAATCGTTTTTGGACAAGATTGTTGATGCCTTCCGGCCGAAAAATGGCGAGACGCAAAAGTAAATCAAGAAGGCTCGTGACTGCGGCAATTGCATTGTTGTCGGTGTTGTCTTTCGGCGCGCCATACGCTCTTGCGACCAGACTTCCAGGCGAGCTGAAAGCTCAAATCGCCTCACATATGCCGAATGTAAAACTGTTCAGACTGGATGGTTCGCTGCAGACAGGAGCCGGTGAATTGTTTCTGCCGCTGATGCCTCCCACAGGTTTTCAACCTGGAAAAGGTTCAGCAGTCGAGGCCGCTTTCCCATCTGCCGAAAACCCCGATCTGATCATGTTTTGGAATGGTTGGTCATTCCTTCGCGTCATCAAGGAAGGTCAAAGCCGTACTGTAAGATTGCCTGAAGCACTGTCGGACGATCTGCGCAAACAAATTCTTGCATCGAAATTTCCAACCGACCTGCTTGTGCCCGACGGCTTTGTTTTGCCTCTGTCATTAAAGTCAATTCGCGGCGAAGTAGCAGTCTCCATCGTCGATGACATCGCTATTGCCAAACAAGCGAAAGTTATCGAAGCACTTGAATCGAGTGGTAACGGCGTGGTCATTGCCACCTCGCCCAATTGCGGAAAGCTTGCCCTCCTGGATGATAAGTCGTTCAAGAAAATCGACGAGTATCCGACCGAAGGCACTCCTTGCGGTATCACTTATTTTGGTGGCATAGTCTATGTTGCCGATCAAACCAAGAATCGGATTTTGCAATTCAATCCCACCAAACGGACCTTTGTCGGTCAAATTGATTTGCCTACCAAGTGTGCACCCAAGGGCGTAGCGGCTTTCAAGCAAAGCAAACTGCTCTACGTCTCCGAGAGTTCGACTAATCAAATTGCTGTACTTGAACTTCCTTCCGGACGCTTGCTTTTGCGGACAAAAGTACCGGCCGGACCGGGCCGATTGGCAGTCACACCAAATGGCAGTTACTTGCTTGTACTGAACGCCACGGCAGGGTTACTTACTTTGATCAGTACAGTCAACCAGAGAATGATGGCCACGATTCCGATCGGACCGGCGCCGGGATTTATGGCGATAAGCAAAGACAGCCAATTTGCCTATGTCGCCAGTAAAGGCGCCAACACTGTCAGTATTGTCGATCTCAATAAGAAAATAGTAGTGCACAAGCTGCAAGCCGGAACTTCACCCACTGGCGTCGCTCTCAACGGCGATCAGACAAAACTCTTCGTCGCTAATGCCAAAGACAATACTATTTGGGTTTTCGATTTGAAGACCAATGCAAAGATAGAAGAGGTTAAGCTTCCCCTCGATCTGGATTTCCCTGGCGAGATTTCTCTGATGCCCGATGGCGAGCATCTGCTCATTTCCAGCGAAGCCACCGACACAGTCGGCGTCCTCAATACCGCCAGCCTTAAGTTCGAAGAACAGCAAATCATCGGATTCACCAGCGACGAGATCAAGTGGTTTCCAACTTTGAGCGCTAAGGCGAATCAGCAGTAAACAAATTTTCTTTGGCTAGACTGATTGGAACTGGTTGTGCACCTTGTTCACGAATTTCGTCACGCTTGATTGATACAACAGATCAACAGTCCCTACCGGGCCGTTTCTTTGTTTGGCAATGATGATTTCGGCTTCGCCGCGCTTGTCGCTTTCCGGGTTGTAGTATTCATCGCGATAGATGAACATCACCAGGTCGGCGTCTTGCTCGATGCTGTTATGCACGATAATGTTATTGGCGACAAAATTATGGTGATCTTCGACAGTCAGATCATAGACCTCAGCTTCACCCAGAGGTTCAATGCTGACGATCGGATCCCAGTAAACGTCTCCTAAGGTGCGGGTCGCGGTTCCGGCTTCGCGGACCAATTGAGCTACGCCCCCGCGATTATACGGATGAGGAGCTTCCTCCTGGGCGCTTAAGCTAAGCACTTCGGCTGTGCTCGAATCTGCTGGTATGGCTACCTTCTCGCCCACTTTTAGAAGATCGAGGCGCTTCCATCCATCTATAGTCAGGAATTTATGATTTCCTGTGGCGTGGATCTGGCGGTTGAGACCAGTGATCATCTTATATGTTTGCTTTGTGCCGGTTGAGAACGCGTTAGTAACTGTCTTGGGCTCGAGCTTCCAGGTATAGGTGTTCAATGCCATAACTTTGAACCCTGTCTGGCCTATGAGACTGTCCATGCGCACATATTCGCCTGTCTCCGGCAAAAGGATCTGCGTGCCGCCTGTCAGGCAACCGGATTCCCTCAAGTCTGAAAGCATCGGTCGTTTGTTCTGTCTGGCTTCAACCGCCCGGGAAAGCTGAGATAGTGCCAAGACTGGGCAGCTCAATTCGCGCGCCAGTTGTTTGAGTGAGCGCGAGATTTCGGATACTTCTTGCTGCCGGTTGTCCGTTTGTTTGCGACCTTGCATCAGCTGAATGTAGTCGATCACTATCAAGCCCAGTCCTTTGTTTTCAGCTTTGAGACGGCGGCACTTGGCGCGTATTTCGTTGGCGGTGACCATGGCAGAGTCATCGATGAATATGGGTGCTTCGCCGAGGCGACCCATTGCCATTGCCAGTTGCGTCCAGTCGTTGGTGTGCAGATGCCCTGAGCGCAGGCGGTTGGCATCGATGCCGGCTTCGGCACAGAGCATTCTCATGACCAGCTGTTCGCGCGACATTTCAAGGCTGAATACGGCAACAGGAATATTCGCATCTGTGGCCATGTGCTGCGCGATGTTTAAAACAAACGCTGTTTTACCCATGGATGGTCGGGCGGCAATGATGACCAGGTCGGAAGGCTGGAAGCCAGACGTCATGGCATCGAGATCGTAGAATCCTGACGGTGCACCGGACAATGCATCGCGCTGTTCGTAGCGTTGTTCGATCTTTTGAAATGATGTTTCGACAATGTGCTTGATGTGAATGAGCTGCTGTAAATTGCGACGCTCTGCCAGTCCGAAGATGAGGTGCTCAGCTTTGTCGATTGCCACTGTGGCGTCTGTTTCTTCGTAAGAGCCTTGCACGATCTCCGTGCCGGCTTTAATAAGCTGGCGAAGCAAAGCCTTTTCTTCCACGGTTTTGGCGTAGTATTCCAGGTTTGCCGTCGTCGCCACCGCCAGAGCCAGGTCAGTGATGTACTGCCTTCCGCCGACGTGGTCGAGTTTGTCCTCGTCTTTTAAATACTGGGAAACCGTGACGATGTCGATGGGCTCGCTCTTCTCATACAAGTCCAGCATGGCCGCGAAGATCACCTGGTGGGCTTTGCGATAAAAGTATTCGGGATGCAGAACGTCCACGACGCGCGTAATGCCGTCGGCCGAAATCATCAGCGAACCAAGTACCGCCTGCTCAGCCTCAATGGCCTGCGGCGGCATGCGCTCGATATTGCCTTCATGCATGGGGTCGCTGCTCATTGTTTCCTGCTTCTCTTTACGTCAGTATTTTTTGTACTTGATTGCCAATCTTCTAACTATCAATACGTCGCCAGAGGCAAAAAAGTTCAATTCACAAGCGAATGGATATATCCATTGGATTGTGATTGGATAGACCTCTGCCCGGCGCTGAAAACAGCCAGGTTGCTTGTTTATCCGTAAATTCCCTGGTTATTAGAATAGAGGATCGAGCCGCCAATTTGCCGGGTCGGGCAATGATATAGAACTTAGTTCGTCTGATGGACAGCCGTTTTTGGCGTCTTGTATATCGGTTGCCTATATTAAAGATGGGAAATCCACGGAAATTTGGGTTTGCCTGGAACTTTTCACCAATATCTGCGCCTTCTTAAGGAATTTGCAAATTGAAGATTTCCTTTTTGAGTCGAAAATATGATTGACAACACCGACAGGCGACAATTTTTGGTTAAGGCCGGATTCATAGCCGCGGGCGGAATTATTACCGCTGCCCAAGCGTCTCTGGCAGCTTCCGAACCGGAGGAAGATGTCAGTCCGATTGAAGACCTGATGCGTGAGCACGGTCTTTTGAATCGCGTGCTCCTTGTATACGACCACTGTTCGGAAAAATTGCAGAATAAAGAAAAGGTCGATTTAAAAGAACTGGCAGCTGCACGCGAAATCATCAAAAACTTTGTCGAGGCTTATCATGAAAAACTGGAGGAAGAGCACCTCTTCCCGCGTTTGGAAAAAGCCAAAAAGTTGAGCGATCTGACAGCCGTACTGCGCGCGCAACATGCCGCAGGACGCACGGTCACGGCAGAACTGGCGACCGCCTTGCAGCGCCAAGATCACTCTGCTCTAGTCAGTCACCTGCGCGCCTTTACGCGCATGTATAGACCGCATGAAGCGAGGGAAGACACAATTGTGTTTCCTGCCTTCCGAAGGGTTGTGCCGGACAAGCAATACAAAGAAATGGGCGAGATGTTCGAAGCGCGTGAACATCAGCTTTTCGGTAAAGAGGGTTTTGAAGGACAAGTGAAGCGTGTTGAACAGATAGAGCGCGAGTTAGGAATTTACGACCTTTCTCAATTCACTCCAAAACGTTCCTAAATGTTAAAAGGGCGACGCTTTTGCGCCGCCCTTCTTTGGCAGTTTCTATTCGAAACCAGCCTTTAGTCTTCTTCAAGCGATGACGTGTCGCCTGTGGGCAGTCCCAATTCCCAGGCTTTGAGCAGCCTGCGCATGATCTTGCCGGAGCGGGTCTTGGGCAGCGAATCCTTCACTTCGATTTCTCTTGGATAGGCATGTGCTGCCAGTTGGCGCTTGGTGTGCTCTTTGATCTGATCGAGCAATTCTTTCGATTCGGTAAATCCGTTTTTGAGCACGATGAAAGCTTTGATAATCTCACCGCGTTCTTCATCCGGCTTGCCGATTACGCCGGCTTCGGCCACGGCCGGGTGTTCTACAAGAGCTGATTCCACTTCAAATGGACCGACTCTGTGACCGGCAGTATTGATTACGTCATCGAGACGGCCGACAAACCAGAAGTATCCTTCGGTATCTTTCCAGGCATTGTCGCCTGAGTAGTACCATCCGGGAATTTTGAAATACTCTTTGAACTTTTCCTGGTTGCGCCATACCTGGCGAAGCATGTTCGGCCAGCCCGGCTTGACGACAAGTTTGCCCAGCTTGCCTGGTTCAACTTCTTCTCCATCATCGTCCACACAAGCTGCGTAAACCCCCGGAATCGGCTTGCCCATCGAGCCCGGTTTGATTGGGTTGCAGGGCAGATTGACGATGAGCTGCATGCCGGTTTCGGTTTGCCACCAGTTGTCGTGGATCGGCAATCCGTAGACTTTCATTCCCCAGCGCACGACTTCCGCATTCAACGGTTCGCCCACGCTCAAAATGTGACGCAGGCTTTCCATATCATGGTCGTACACAGCGTCATCGCCTGCTTTCATGAGCATGCGCAGAGCGGTCGGGGCGGTGTACCAGACTGTCACTTTCATGCGCTCGATGAGCGAGTACCAGCTGTTAGCATCGAATCGTCCTTCGTAGCTGACCACCGATGCGCCCAGTGACCATGGTCCGAAGATACCATATACGGTGCCGGTTACCCAGCCTGGATCGGCGGTGCACCAGTAAATGTCGTCATCGCGCAAATCAAGAACCCACTTGGAGGTCATGTGGTGTCCGATGATGTCGTTGTGTACGTGGACGATGCCTTTTGCCTTGCCGGTTGTGCCGGATGTGTAGAGAAGATAGAGCGGATCTTCGGGATCCATTGGTTCGCACTCCAGTTTTTCGGAGGCATCTTTTGTGATCGCTTCGTAGCTCAGTTCACCTGCTTTTAGGCTCGACTCGTCGGCGCCGACCATGATTATGTATTCCAGGTTGGGCAACGATGATTTGATTTCGTCGATTTTCGGCTTCAACGCCGGATTGGTGATCAGTACTTTCGCTTCGCTATCGGCCAGGCGATCTCTTAAAGCATCAGGTCCGAATGCCGAAAATAAAGGTCCGGCGATGGCGCCGATTTTTGCTATACCAATAGTCGCTGTGTAGAGTTCCGGAACCCGCGGCAGGAAAATGAAAACACGATCGCCTTTCTGTACACCTAATTCTTTGAGCGCATTGCCGATGCGATTGGAAGCCTCATAGACTTCCTGGAAGGTGAATTTCTGAAGATTTTCCTTGGCGTCGATTGCATAAAGTGCAACTTTGTTGCGGCGACCATCGTGCAAGTGGCGGTCTACTGCGTTGTAGGCAGCATTGACCTTGCCGCCGGCAAAGAAATCAACTTCATTTTTGGCGTGTTCCCACTCGAATGTTCTGTAGGCTTCCTCATAATTTTCCAGGTTTACTTTGACCGGGAATTTCTTCAAAAGCTCTTTGCGCGCTCCACGTGGCACTTTGTGTTCCTGCCCTTTCGTTTGCGTTTTAGTCTCCTGTCCTGGCTTGGTTCCAGCTTTGGACTTTTCAACGACTTTCATTCCTACCTCCGGCTTCATGCGCCGCTGTGTTCACCTAAACTCTGCAGCTTCTTGACGAGCTGCGAGCTTCACGCCCGAGCGGGCAGTGAAACTAAATAACAGGCTCATTAGTCTAGCGCGGACTGCTCTTCTGGTGTACTGCCGGTGCCTAAATTAAAGGATTTCACCTCTTCAGTTTTGCCTGATTCTGTCCGGGCGACGCACGGCTTGCCATTCAAGATTGTTGTCAAGAGTTTGTGCTGGGCTGTCCATGATGGTAGAAATCTTGCTTGCCCAGCCGTTTTTTTGCTTCTGCTCTGGTTCGATTTGATCATGCCGCTCACGGAAACCTTCTGCCCCTATCCCGAATGCAACGAGAAGTTCAGCGCCGAAATACCTGTGGGACGAACCAAAACCACATGTCCTGCCTGCCTGAGACCGATCACCGCCCGACTGGCGGCAGTCTTTGCCACCCTGGAAAGAGAGCAGGAAAAACGCAAGCGCATGGGCGTGCTCAACTTCAATAATGACGCCAAGGCAGGCGAGGATTATAGAGAACGCTTCGTCGCCGTCGTGGAAGATGTGAGAAGTTTGTTCAATGTGGGCGCTATCTTTCGCACCGCAGATGGTGCAGGCATGGACAAGATCTACCTTTGCGGCATTACCGGCGCGCCACCCAGAAAAGAGATTGAGAAAGTCAGCCTGGGCGCAGAAAACACCGTCAATTGGGAATGGCGCTTCGGTTGTGTGAGCATACTGCGCGATCTAAAAGAGCGCGGATTTAATATCGTCGCCCTTGAAAAAACAGAAAATTCTCAGCCACTTTCTCAGTTGCTTTTGCAAGAAAAAATTTCCAGACCGCTTTGTCTGGTGGTCGGCAATGAAGTTTCCGGCGTCTCTGCTGAGGCGCTTGCCTTGAGCGACGTCGTTGCCGATCTACCCATGAAAGGCATGAAGGAATCGCTCAACGTTTCCGTTGCCTTCGGCATTGCGGCCTACGCATTGTCGGAAAAGACCTGAGTGGTGCCTTTATTTAAAGCCTTCAATGGTCGATGTGATGTCGCCCGAAGCAGGACCCTGGCTGCTCAATACCTTATTGTCTTTGTCCAGGTAAACCACATGCGGGTATTGTGAGACTCCGTATTTTTTGACCAGTTCTGCTGAAGCGGGAGTGTCCGCATCTACCAGTTGGAATTCGATTTTCCCGGTAAATTTATCTCTAGCGGCGTCCCAATATGGTCCAAACATTTGAATGCTTCTCTGGTCGTTGCTTGAGGGGGAGGTAAATTGAATAACCTTCCTGCATTTCATCGCGCCTTTGGGCTCGGGTTTTGCGTCAGCCGCTTTCTTGGGATCGGCGGCTTTACCATCGGCTGCTTTTCCATCGGCGGGGGGAGCCGGAGGCGGCGGGGCGCTGCCTGGCCGGGTGCGGGCGGCGCTGTACTGGTTCATGGAGTCCAGTCCGGCTCTGGCTTGAGACTTGAGTTTTTCACTGCGCGCGTTTTTTTCAACCCAGGTGTACATTTGCGACGCCTGGGCGACCTGATTGAGCTGCTGATAGCAAAGACCCATGTAGTAGCGTGTGAGCGGGTCTGAAGGATACTTTTGCGCGACCACTTGAAACTGGGCCAGGGCTGCCGCGTACTTTCCGGCCGAAAATGTCTGCACCGCCTGGTTGAAAGCAGCGTCGGCAGACTGCACAGGAAGGCTGGCGCCGGTAATCGACAGGGTCAAACAAAGTGAAAAAGCCGCCGCCAGGAAGCGCCCGTATGTGTACTTCCCGCTCTGTCTCATCTCATTTTGCGTGATTTTGAACTGCATTAAGCTGCTCCTTAAAACTGCCGCCCTCAGGATTTGGGCCCACAGAGCATATTCCCATATTCTGAAAAATAACAGAGTTTTGCTAGTCGCGCCCGCGGGTGGTTGCTTCAGGACCTTAGATTGAACGTTAAATGCCTTTTCATTTTCCTCTTGAGAGCCTTTTGGGATAATATCCGTCTGACCTGGGAGGGCGTTTTCGTGTCTATTGAATGGATGTATTACCGCAACGGCTGACAAACCTGCGTGAAGGCTCATGAGTTTCTTGGGCGCAAAGATGTGTCGACCGATGTAGTCGTCGATGCAAAAAAGAACAAGATCGACAGATCAGAAGCATTGAAGATGGCTGCAAAAGCCGATGAAATTTATTCACTCAAAGGCAAGAAGATAGTTCGTCTTGATTTGAAAAAAGCGAAAGCAGACGACGATGAGATCGCTGCTTTGATGATCGGACCGACCGGAAATCTTCGAGCTCCGACCTTCCGCAAAGGCAAGACAATTGTTGTCGGCTTCAACGAAGAAACATACATCGAATTGCTATTGAAATAGTTGGAGGGGCGATGCCACGCATCGTCCGGTTTCAATGAAAGATCCGTAGAGGCGATGCCATGCGTCGCCTCTTTTTCATTTGAAAAACAGCATCAGCAATTTGCTTACGGCGACGAGCAGAACTAATGCCAGGGCTCGTCTGAGAATATTGTTTTTCAGCTTTTTTGCGCCCAGGAAAGACCCGGCAATCGCGCCGATCGATGCTGCTACTAAATACGGTATTATCGATCCGAATTCCAATCTGTTTGTAACCGCTCTGCCGATCAAACCTGCAATTGAATTGCAGACTATGAAAATTGCTGCTGTTGCAGAAGTTTGCTTGACGGTCGCCCAGTTTAGGAACAACAGTACGGGGCTGAGAAAGACACCACCGCCGATGCCAGCCATTCCTGAGAGCATTCCCAATGCGGCGCCGATTCCCAGCGCTTGCGGTATGTTGACCGGCTTGGTTTCGCTGTCTTCGGGCGATTTATGAAACGAGTCATAGAACAGTTTGCCCGCGGTCAATAACAGAACTGCTGCCAGAAGCAAGAAGTATCCTTTGTGCAAAGAGATCATGCCGCCTACAAATGCGGCCGGTATTGAGGCGGCAAGCAGAGGCATGCAGATCTTCCATCTCAACTGTTGTGCTTCAATTAAAAATACCAGTGAGACCGACGCCGTCAGTACATTTAAAACAAGCGCAGTTGTCGATATCTCATTGGGCGGCAGCTTCGTCAGCGAAAGAATTGCCAGATACCCGGTGGCGCCGCCGTGCCCGACCGAGGAGTAAAGAAAGGCGATGACGAGAAAACTGAAAAACTGAACTATCGAATCAACGGACATCCGGAAATTTCCATACAAAAATACCACCCAGATTGCTCTGCGGTGGTATTTATGCTACTACCTGACTGCCCTTTGCAGGGGCTCAGTATTTCACCACACTTCAGTCAGTCCTTCATGTGATGCGGGCTCCTTGCTACCGTTTCTGGTTAGCGCCAACCTGGCGTTTCCGCATGGCCCCTCGGCTCAAAGCAATCAACTCGTTTGAGTGACCGCTCACCGTTGATGCATTTAGTTTACCGCGTTACGGCATACAGACAACTACCCCAATGGACATTTTAGAATAGGTATCTTGGCAAAGTTAAGAACCGCATGTGGTGCACTCCTGGACATATCGATTACATTAACAAGCGCCGGATCATTTGAATCGGGCTTGAATAGCGGGATCAGGCATTGACCCATGCCTCGATCGGATATCAAATGTATATACAAAATCTATTGTTTGCTTATCGAAAGAGAAATTCCGGTTTGTCCGCCCCGAGTTTCCGTAATCGTTATTTTGGATTGGCTGCCTTTTTTGGCGGAGCTCATGATCAGGCAGCCGGTAGTTTTATAAACATCACCGAGCATCCAGCCAGACTTCTTGAGTTGCTGGCAATAGTAGTCGAACACCTTGTCAGGGCTGTCGGATGTAGTCAGAAGAATCGTTTGCGTGGGACGACCTAAATCTAAGTTGGAAAGCTCGAGCGCCGATCCTGGATATTTAGGAAGCGGAAAATCCGCTGGAAATTCCTGGCTGCGATTTTTGTAATTTTCCTCTGCTTTGCCGGCAGACGTCTGTGCTGTCTTATTTTTAGACAGACCTGTGGTTTGCTTTGCAGGAGTGTCGCTTGCTGGAGTAGTCGTCTCCATAGCCGCTTGCACCATCTTCTCAGGCGGCTTCTGGCTGCAACTCTGGAAAAAAAGTCCACTTAGTGCGATCAGCAAAACCGGCATCAGGCAAGATGGATATCGCTTCATTGGTTGATTTCCGTCTGGGTGCGCCATCAAAAATTGGGAATTTGAACGCCGGGCTTAGGAGTATATTCGACACGCAGCATTCCTGACGGACTCTGATAGTAATACTGATCGGGCTTTGCCGATTGACTGGTAAGCAAGATAGTCACTGTTTCGCTTTCCATGGTGTGACCGGCTTCTACTTTGGTTCCAGTATCAATCATATAGGTCATTATGTTGTCAAAAACCGTAAGAGTCATCGGCACGTATTGCTGAACGATGTGCGGAGAAAATAGTGTGCCCAGGTCAGGAATATCGAAGAGATGATTTCCATAAGAGCGCATCCAGAGCATTTCGTTGTCGTCAAATTCGTGTATTACCGGGCCGCTATAAAGAAACAAGGGCGGCATGTTTTCAATGGCGTCCATCCAGTCTTCATCAGCCAGTATCTGCTGCAAACCGGCAGAACTGAAACTGGTAAATCCATTTACATTGGCAATCACCAGGCCCTTTTGCGTGGAAAGCATCAAGCCAAGAAAGGTGAGTATTTGATACGCCTCTAAGGGTTTTGCTTGATTGGGCTCAACCGAGAGTTCGATATAGGCGCTGTGCAGCTCGATGTTTTCTGCCGCATCCGGAACCAGGCGGACATGAGCGCTGATTTGAGCCATCTCTTTTTCGCTCAACCGGCGCTTGCAAAAGTCCAGCTTGATTTTGTATGCGTCCGTGGCGGCAAGACCTTGACCATCCACAGAAGTGTCCTGCGGAAGTTGATATGTGAATGGTGGTGCACGATGAGAAACGTGTGCCGCCACTTCATTCAATTCTTTAGCGCCGAATTTGGGCAATTCTTTGAAGAGGACTTGCAGGCTAATTCTGTCTCTGGGCATTGGCACTCCGCTTTGGTTTTATTGAGTATAGCGGACGCATATGTACGATTCGAATCCCCCAAGTTGCAGGCGGGATTATTTTGCCGAAACGTAGCATCCAGTTTTGATTGAGGCGCGTGCAACGCGCCGGCTACAAACAAAGAGCGTGCAACGCGCCGGCTACAAACAAAGAGCGTGCAACGCGCCGGCTACAAACAAAGAGCGTGCAACGCGCCGGCTCTACAAAGCAAAAACGCGCACAAACAAAAACGCCATCCAGATTGCTCTGCGATGGCGTTAGTGCTACTGCCTGACTGCCCCTTGCGTTGGGCTCAGTATTTCATCACACTTCAGTCAGTCCTTCATGTGATGCGGGCTCCCTTGCTACCGTTTCTGGTTAGCGCCAACCTGGCGTTTCCACAGGGCCCCTCGGCTCAAAGACGTCAACTCGTTTGAGTGACGGCTCACCGTTGATGCATTTAGTTTATCGCGCCAGAAGGAAAAAGCGATATGTGGAGAACTACCCCAGTAGTCATTTAAGAATGTCTTCCTTGGCAATTCGTTGTATTGCTTTTGATGCCACTTTTGGTGGCATCGCTTCATTAACAAAAGCCGGATCAATCCGCTGCGC
>Ga0265313_10002227_pt1 | contig 17059 bp, 25 predicted proteins | sample 4123metaG_FD_203122 | JGI IMG/M metagenome (GOLD analysis project Ga0265313, IMG submission 203122) | Rhizosphere microbial communities from Carex aquatilis grown in University of Washington, Seatle, WA, United States - 4-1-23 metaG | ecosystem: Host-associated > Plants > Roots > Rhizosphere >...
CCGAATCTACCACAAGGCCGATGAGCATTCACGGGCACGGGTGTTGATAGCGGACTACAAATCTAAGCCTACCGTGAGCGTCGCGATTGTCTAGACGTCACCATATGCCAGCCAGGGACTTATTGGCGGTTCGACTGACTACTCATCTTCGGGACGCCGTCGCTAGCTGGGCGACTGGCCTCCTCCAGGCTCGCTGCGCAGAGTTGCGAAATAACATCGTTGGTATGCCATCTACAAAAGACCGATGCTGGTTCGAACCATGCATAGATAGAAAATGCGGTCCCAGCGATGGCTATCACTCCGGCTACCACGCCGAACCAAGCGAGGAAATCTGCGCGTGCCCGCGCTCTTGCAAGCTCAATTTCAAGCTTCTGTTTTTCGTATCGGGCAAGCGCATGAGCATCGATGAGCTTCGGATACAGAGCCTTAAGTTCCTCGACATGCACTTCTCGTAGTTTGCGGTAGTTGGCCGCGCGAGCGTCGTAGTCATATCGAGAATTCAGTATCAACTCGTCGCACATCGCGACAAGGGCGCAAAAATGGTCGAATTCCGGGAAGTACTGACGCATCAGCGGAGCGGTAAACTCCGACTGGACCAATTCAATTTCGCCTCGATAGAACGCCGTTATGGCGTCGCCGATGTCATGATCTGCGTTAAGCAGATATTGCTCCGCCAGGATCAGGCGGCGTGACAACGCACTTCGATCGCCAGGCGAAAGTCGGTATTTGCCGTATATTCGTACGGCATTGTAGAGCTGCCGAGACGCATATCGGAGTTCGTTGATGGCTGGAATGACGGCAGCAGAGCTGATCTGCTCCGATTTTTTCAACCATACTTCTATCGTATGCCAGTAGGTAAGCAGTCGCCCAAGCGTCTGCTTCGCCTCTTTGCGAAATTCCCCGGTCATTGCCCCGGCCCAAAAAAGAGGACCCCATCGAGGGGTCCATTTACTGCTTCAAATACGCCTTGATCCGGGGATGGAGTGCGCCGCCTCCGGATACCGCTGCGCGCACTGCCCGCCCAAGTTGAATGGCAATATTACCTCTAGTATAGCGGGCAGCAATTGCCATGCCTGCCGCATCTCTCTCGGTCGCCAAATCACGACGCACTTCGTCAAGCGACTTCAGAGGGTACTTTTTTTCGATAATCTTCGTCAAAAAGCTAAACATCTGTCCCTCCATCTTTAGAACTCCTACTAGAATAATACTCTAATCTGCCGTTTTTACAACCACTACTTCCTCGTCTCGAATTAACGTCTTCCCGTCGGGCTTGGCCGCATTCACGGCGTTGAACAATTTGTGAGCAGTGGCGAGCCGGACGGGAACGCCCTTTTCCAATCGGCGCACGGACTTTTCAGATGGGGCCTGGCTTGTCTTTTGCAGAAGGTCTTGGATCGACCACCCCAACTTCATTCTCAAGCCTTGCAGGTTGGGGAATAGTCCCATGGGTTCACGCGACGAGGTCGGCATTCTCTCTTCCAGTTTCGCACGGCATCTATTCACGGGGCGGAAAAATCGCTAGCCCCATTGTTGGACATTTCAGGACATTTATAGACAGTGCCTAGCACTGCCTGGAAATAGCAGGATTGGCCATGCTTCGCTAGGCATTGGAGAGCAACTACCCTGCCCTGAGGATGACTGGGCATCCAAACTCGGAGTCCTCGTGCCAAATCCGTGCCAAAAACTCCGTCCATTTCGGCTAAGCGCTGGAGCGGGTGAAGGGAATCGAACCCTCGTATTCAGCTTAGAAGTCTAAACTCATCCAGCAAGTCGGCCCACTTCTGCATCAAGATAACCCGCTGGTCCCAGTAAGTGGCGCGGTTGTAGGCGCGGCGGACCATGTTCGGGTCTTGGTGAGCCAGGACCGCCTCGATCACGTCGGGCTCGAAGCCCCGCTGGTTGAGGATCGAACTGGCCGTCGCGCGGAAGCCGTGGCTCGTCACCTCGTCCTTCGCGTAGCCCATCCGCCTGAGCGCCGCGTTGAAGCCGTTCTCCGACAGCTGCTGCTCCTTCGACCGCACCGACGGGAACACAAGCCCGTCGTCGGCAGAATACGGCGCGATGTCCTCAAGGACCTGCAGCGCCTGGCGCGACAGCGGCACGTCGTGCGGCCGCCGCATCTTCATCCGCGAAGCCGGCACGTGCCAGATCGCCTTCTCCCGGTCGAACTCGCGCTGCACGGCGCCCCTCACCTCGCCGGGCCGGGCGCAGGTGAGAATCTGGAACTTCATCGCCGCGACGATCGTCGGCCAGCCGGTATACGCGTCGAGAGCCTTGAGGAAGGCGCCAAACTCCTCTTCGCTCAGAATCGCGCTCCGGTTTTGCCGCTTGACCGGCAGCAGGGCGCCCTTGAGCGCCACCGTAGGATCGGCTTGGGCACGCAGCGTCACCATCGCCAACCGGAAGACGCTCGAGATCACCCCGCGCAGCTTGTGCGCCGTCTCACGCCGGCCGCTCTTCTCCACTTTCTTCACTAGATCGAGAATTTCGGCCGAATTGATTTCTGCGATCGGGCGCTTGGACAACGACGACGCCAGATCGATGAGGAGCCACCGGTTCTTCTTGATCGTGGCCTCGGCGAGCTCGCGGTCTTCGAGCGTGAGGAGATATTCCTCTGCGATGAGGCCAAAGGTATTGCGCTGTGCCGTCTCGGCGGCGATGCGCGCCAGCATCTTGGTGACGCCCGGATCGCGACCCTCGGCGAGCTGCAGCTTCGCATCGTCGCGCTTGCGCCGTGCCTGGACGATCGTGGTCAGGGGATACGGCCCGAAGGAGAGCACCTTCTCCTTGCCGGCGTAGCGATACTTCATGCGCCAGAGCTTGGAGCCGCCCGGCTGCACGTGCAGGTACAGCCCGCCGCTGTCGGCCATCTTGTATGGCTTGTCTTTGAGCTTGGCGTTGCGGACGGCGAGGTCTGAGATCATGCCGAAACCCATCGGTGGGGGTATCGGCAGTTAGGGTATCTCCGCGATCCCCCGACGTCTACCCCCTCAAGCCGGGTGATATGGGGTGTCGGTATGGGTCAGTATGTGCGACCCATCGATGCTAACCCGTTGAAATCTAAGGTAGTATGTGTCGGTATGTGTAACTATGTTCTAGACATTTGGTGCGGTCGAGAAGACTCGAACTTCCACGCCTTGCGGCACAGCGACCTCAACGCTGCGCGTCTACCAATTCCGCCACGACCGCACGCCGGAGCGGCTCGCGTGTAGCAAACGACGCACAGCCCCACAAGCGATTAAAATTGCGCGTCAAAACCGGCTTTGTCAGCCGAGTTTGAGCACCTTCTGGGTGACTTCGACGCTGAGCTGGCCATCCTCGACCTTGATCTCGCCGCGCCCGACCAGCGTGTTGTTGGCATAGATCGAGAGCGGGTCGTGCTCGGTCTTGTCGAGCTCGATGATGGCGCCCCGGCCCATGCGCAGGAGATGGTGGACCGGCATGGTCGCCGCCCCCAGCTCGACGGTGATCTCGACTTCAATCTGATCGAACGTGCTCATATATACTGCCTGCCGAGCCAGCCTGAATCAGGCCGGCGCCCCACGAGAAACCATCGGCCAGCGATGATTACCGAAGCGTTAACCTGCGCGGCCCCCGCGAAGCTGAAGCGCGCCGACGGCGTGCCGGTCGAGTGGATCGTCGCTGACGCTCCGGTGGACTATGAGGCTGCCCTCGCGGCGATGAAATCGCGGGCGACGGCGATCGCTGCCGGCGCGGCGCCCGAGGCGGTGTGGCTGCTCGAGCATCCGGCGCTCTATACGGCCGGCACCTCGGCCGAGGCCAAGGACCTGCTCGCGCCGGGACGCCTGCCGGTCTACGCAGCCGGCCGCGGCGGCGAATACACGTATCACGGGCCTGGGCAGCGCGTGGCGTATGTCATGCTCGATCTGCGGGAGCGCGGCCGCGACGTGCGCTGCCTCGTCCAGGGCCTTGAGGAGTGGCTGATCGAGACGCTGAAGGCCTTCAGCCTTGCCGGCGAGCGCCGCGACGGGCGCATCGGCGTCTGGGTGAAGACCCCTGGCCGCCCGGGCGGGGAGAGCAAGATCGGCGCCATCGGGGTGCGGGTCAGCAAATGGGTGACCACCCACGGCATCGCGCTCAACGTCGCGCCCGACCTCAGCGCCTATCAGGGCATTGTGCCATGCGGGATTGCCGACCGGGGCGTCACGAGCCTCGAAGACCTCGGCCAGATCGTCTCGATGCCGGAGGCGGATATCGCTCTGAGGGCGGCGTTCGAACGCTGTTTCGGGCCAACCGCCCTTGCGGCGGAGGCTCTTGTCACGGCGGCCTGAGGCCATCATCTTAGTGCGCGACTTTGGGGGGCCACGGCCATGACCACCGACGACCTCAAGCGCATCTTCTTCGGCCCGACGCTGTTCCGGCTCGATACGATCCTGTCGCCCCGGCTGATCCCGGTGGTTTATGTCAGCGGGCTGGCGACCATCCTGCTCTGGGCGGTCAGCCATCTGTTCGACAGCTTTGGCCGCAATTTCGGGGACGGGCTGTGGGGGCTGCTGGAGATCGCGGTCTACGGCTCGTTCGCAGTGGTGGTGCTCAGGGCCGCCTGCGAGGCGCTGATGGTCTATTTCAAGGCCAACGAGGCCGCGGCGGATTCGGTCAGCCGCACCCGCATCTCATCGAGCCTGCTCGAGGAAGTCCGCGACGCCATCCACGATATCGCCGACGACGAGGATGACGACGACATGATCACGCCGGCGACGGTGCCCGCCCCCGGCGCGCAGATCCCGCCGTCACGCCGCTCCGGCCGCACCCCGCGGCGGACTCTCCCGAAGGACTAGGGCGTCGTCGTCGTCGACCGCTTGCCGAGCACGCCATCGAGCGAGAACGCGCCGGGGCCGGCAAAGACCAAATAGAGGAAAGTGAAGCAGAACATCACGGCCAGCTCGCCGCCATTGCTGGCCGGGAAGATCGTGTGGCTGCGGCCGAAATCCATCCACCAGAAGATCACCGCGCACTCCCCGGCGACGATGAAGGCGATCGGCCGGGTGAAGATGCCGAGGACCAGGGCGAGACCACCGAAGGTTTCGAGCAGGCCGGCGACGAGGAACACGCCGGCCATCGCCCCCTGCGGCCCACCAGCGCCGGGCGGCGGAGCGCCGACGGCGGAGTCGATGCTCGACGCAACGCTCGATACCGCCGACATCGCCGTGTCCGCGACGCTGCTCAGCGCCGAAACTGCACTATCGGCGGCGGCGTTGGCTGCGCCCGCGGCGGCGCGCGTCGCTGGCCCGCCAAAGCGCGGCTCCTGCGGCGGGAAGTGAAACAGCTTCTGCGTGCCGTGCTCCATGTAGACGAGCGCGGCAACGATCCTGAGGATTCCCAGCATCCAGGGGGCGTATTTTTCGAGGGTGGCAATCACGGCGGTTACCTTTTTGGATTTATTCCCCTTGCTAGCCGTGGCGTCCGCGATCAACCAGCCCGTGAACGCAGAATTGAGCGTTCGCGATCTTTTGCCGGCGGAGCCGACCGGCCCGGCCCTGCAACCCAGCCTTGAGCCGGGCTTTGGTTGCTTTTGCGGGGGTTTGCGCTATATCGCGCCGCAATGACGCAAGCTCCAAAGATCGGCCTGGTCAGCCTCGGCTGCCCCAAGGCCCTGGTTGATTCCGAACGTATCCTGACGACGCTGCGCGCGCAGGGCTACGAGTTCTCACGCGACTATGCCGGCTCAGACGTGGTCATCGTCAACACCTGCGGCTTTCTCGACAGCGCCAAGGCGGAGAGTCTCGAGGCGATCGGCGAGGCGCTCGCCGAGAACGGCAAGGTCATCGTCACCGGCTGCCTCGGCGTCGAGGAACAGCTGATCCGCGACACGCACCCCAACGTGTTGGCGGTGACCGGTCCGCACCAGTACGAGGCCGTCGTCTCGGCGGTGCACGACCACCTGCCACCGGTGCCCAACAAATTCGTCGACCTCGTGCCGGAAGCGGGCATGCGGCTGACGCCCCGGCACTACGCGTACCTCAAGATTTCCGAGGGCTGCAACAATCGCTGCTCGTTCTGCATCATCCCGCAGATCCGCGGCGATTTGAGCTCGCGGCCGATGGCGTCGGTGCTCTACGAGGCCGAGCGGCTGATTGCTTCGGGTGCCAAGGAGATCATGGTCATCTCGCAGGACACCTCGGCCTACGGTGTCGACCTCAAATACGCGCCGAGCAAGTTCCGCGGGCGCGACGTGAGCGCGAAATTCCAGACGCTCGCCGAAGAGATGGGCAAGCTCGATGTCTGGACCCGCCTGCACTACGTCTACCCCTACCCGCACGTCGACGCGGTCATCCCGCTGATGGCCGAGGGCAAGATCCTCCCCTATCTCGACATCCCGTTCCAGCACGCCTCGCCGCAGGTGCTGAAGGCGATGCGGCGGCCCGCCAACCAGGTCAAGACCCTCGATCGCATCAAGGCGTGGCGCGAGATCTGCCCCGACCTCGCCATCCGCTCCAACTTCATCGTCGGCTTCCCGGGCGAGACCGAAGAGGATTTCGAGTTCCTGCTCGACTGGCTCGAAGAGGCCGAAATCGATCGCGCCGGCTGCTTCAAGTACGAGCCGGTGACCGGCGCGCCGGCCAACGAGCTCGAAGGCGCTGTGCCCGACGAGGTCAAGGAGGACCGTTTCGCGCGGTTGATGGAAGTGGCGCAGGACGTTTCCGCCGCCCGTCTCGCGCAGAAGGTCGGCCGCACCATCGAGGTGCTGGTCGACGATGTCCGCGCTGCCGAGGGCAAGGCGATCGCGCGCAGCAAATGGGACGCGCCCGACATCGACGGGCAGGTCATCATCGAGCGCGCCGTGGGCATCAAGCCGGGCGACAAGCTGATGGTCACGGTTAGCGGGTCGGACGAATACGACCTCTTCGCCGAGCCGGTGAACGCGCGCGAGCCCGCGCTGGCGGGCTGACCGGCCCGCGCTCCAACGCATGGACTTGAGGCCGGCTCCCCCCGGCTGGTAGCGTCGCGCGACCTGGGAGGGGAACATGTCACTCGAAGTCATCGGTGCTGGCTTCGGCCGCACGGGCACGCATTCGCTCAAGGTCGCGCTCGAAATGCTCGGCTTCGGGCCGACGCATCACATGAAGGAACTGATTGCCCATCCTGATCAGATGGAGATGTGGCGCGCCCTCGCCGGCGGACATTCGCCAGGCTGGACCGCGCTCTATGCCGGCTATCGTTCGGCCGTGGACTGGCCGACCGCGCATTACTGGCGCGAGCTCGCGGCGGCCTATCCGGCTGCCAGGATAATCCTTACCATGCGCGATCCCGACGCCTGGCACCGCAGCGTCGTTTCGACGATCGCGCCGTCGATGGGGCCGGACAATGACCCGGCTTCGTTCGGCCGCAAGGTGCTCGGGGAGCAGGTCTTTGGCGGTCGCGTGCTCGACCGTGATCACGCCGTCGCGGTCTATGAAGCCCACGTCGCTGCGGTCAAATCCGAGATCCCGCCGGAGCGGCTGCTGGTCTACGAGGTCAGCCAGGGCTGGGGGCCGCTTTGCCGGCATCTGCGCGTGCCCGTGCCGGCGGAGCCCTTTCCCCTCACCAACACGACCGGCGAGTTTCAAGCGCGGATGGCCGCGCGGCTCGCAACGCACTGAGGCCGTCGCGCCTCAGCTCATCGAGAACTTGAGCCCGAGGCGGTCGACGCTTTCGGCGGTGTCGAGGATCGACTGCCGGGCGGAGATATAGGGATGGCCGATCAGGGCCTCGCCCTTGCCGCCGTCGAAGACCTTCTCGTTGCCGATGTCGTTGATGATCTGGCGCGCCGGGCCGCCGAACATGGCGACGATGCGAATGATCCAGTCGGGCACGGTGCGGTTGGTGATCTTGCGGTCGGGATAAGCCTCGCGGAGCACATCGGCGACCTTCGGGAACGGCATGTATTCGGCGGTCGCGAGATAGCGCTGTCCGATGGCCTCGGGCTTTTCGAGCGCGGCGACGTGCATGTCCGCGACGTCGCGAACATCGATGATCGAATAACCGTTCGAGGGCAGCGCTGGAGCGGCGTTCTGGAGCAGGCCCGAGACCAGCCCAACCGAGACGCTCGCGTCGCTGTCGAGCGCCGGACCGATGATCGCGCCGGGATGGATTGTGGTGAGCTCGAGGCCATTGGCCTTGGCGTAGGCCCAGGCAGCCTGTTCGGCGCGTGTCTTGCCGATGCAGTAGGCCCAGGTCCAGCGCATACCCTCGATGTTGGTGAAGAAGGTCTCGTCGTAGACGCGGCGGCCGCTCCTCTGGCCGTGCCCGTAGCCGACGGCTGCGATCGATGAGGTGAGGACGACGCGCTTCACGCCCGCCTCCTTCGCCATGCGCAGCACGCGCTCGGTGCCTTCGATCGCCGGACGGATCACCACCTCGGGGTCGCGCGGCTCATCGGCGCGCACCACCGTCGCGGTGTGGAAGACGGCGCTGACGCCGCGCAGCGCGTCGGGCCAGCCGGCGTCGGACAGCAGGTCAGCCTCGACCAGATCGAGGCGCGAGGCCGGTTCGGAACCCAGCAGCCCGGTGATTGTCTGCCGCACCTGGTCGGCCTTGGCCTTGCTGCGCACCGTGCCGCGAACGCGGTAGCCCTTCTCGAGGAGCTTCACAGCGCACCATTTGCCGACATAGCCGGACACGCCGGTGACGAGGATCAGATCGTTGGCCATGGCTGCCCTCCGTGCGCGGCCGCCTCCCTAGCACGGAGCATTGGGTGGGCGAAAAAGAAAAGGCGGCCCCATGGACCGCCTTGAACCCTCGTAGCCGTCGCAGCGATCAGGCGGCGACTTCTTCCTCTTCACGGCGCTCCTGCACCGGGCCGGAATCGAGGCCCTTGGCCGAGGTGTCGCGATCGACGAACTCGATGATGGCGCGGGCGGCATTGTCGCCGTAGCGGAAGCCGGCCTTGAGGATGCGGATGTAGCCGCCCTGGCGGTCCTTGTAGCGCGGCCCGAGGGTCGCAAAGAGCTTTTGCACCTGCGTCTCGTCGCGAACCTGGGCGATCGCCTGGCGGCGGGCATGCAGGTCGCCGCGCTTGCCGAGCGTGATCAGCTTCTCGACGATCGGCCGCAGCTCCTTGGCCTTGGGGAGCGTGGTTTCGATCTGCTCGTGCTTGATCAGCGCGGCAGACATGTTGGCAAACATCGCCTTGCGGTGGCTCGCGGTCCGGCTGAGCTTCCGGTTGGTGTTACCGTGGCGCATTTCACACTCCCTGGACGGCCGCGTCTCACGACGGGCCGGCGACCAATTTGGCCGGCTTAGTAATGGTCTTCGTAGCGTTTGGCCAGATCGTCGATGTTCTCTGGTGGCCAGTTCGGCACGTCCATGCCGAGATGGAGACCCATCTGGGCGAGAACTTCCTTGATCTCGTTGAGCGATTTCCGCCCGAAATTCGGCGTGCGGAGCATCTCGGCCTCGGTCTTCTGGATGAGGTCGCCGATGTAAACGATGTTGTCGTTCTTGAGGCAGTTGGCCGAACGGACCGACAGCTCGAGTTCGTCCACCTTCTTGAGCAGCGCCGGATTGAAGGCGAGCTCGGGAACGGCGTCCTGGGCTTTCTCCTTGGTCGGCTCCTCGAAGTTCACGAACACCGAGAGCTGGTCCTGGAGGATGCGCGCGGCGAACGCCACGGCGTCCTCCGGCAGGATCGCACCATTGGTCTCGACGGTGAGCGTCAGCTTGTCCTTGTCGAGGCTCTCGCCGGCGCGGGTCGCGTCCACCTTGTAGGAGACGCGGCGGACCGGAGAGAACAGCGAGTCGACCGGGATGTAGCCAATCGGGGCGTCTTCCGGGCGGTTCTTGTCGGCCGCGACGTAGCCCTTGCCGGTGTTGACGGTGAACTCGATGTTGATCTCGGCGCCATCGTCGAGGTGGCAGATCACCAGCTCGGGGTTCAGCACTTCGATGTCGCCGGTGACCTTGATGTCGCCGGCAACCACGGCGCCCGGGCCCTGCTTGCGCAGCGTCAGGCGCTTGGGACCCTCGCCGCCCATCTTGAGGGCGATTTCCTTGACGTTGAGCACGAGGTCGGTGATGTCCTCGCGCACGCCCGGCAGCGAGGAGAACTCGTGCAGGATGCCGTCGATCTGGATGGCGGTGATGGCCGCGCCCTGGAGCGACGACAGCAGCACGCGACGCAGCGCATTGCCCAGCGTCAGGCCATAGCCGCGCTCGAGCGGCTCGGCGACGACAGAAGCCACGCGGTTGTTGTCGCTGCCCGAAACGAAGTCCAGCTTGGTCGGCTTAATCAGCTCTTGCCAGTTCCTCTGGATGGTCACGGTGACGTCCTTTCAAAATCTGCGGCGCTCGCCCGCCGCTTGGCCGCATGTACCAAAAAGCAGTTCCCGCGCGCGCGAAGCGGCCGGGAAACTGCGGAAACGCGGATCAGACGCGGCGACGCTTGCGCGGCCGGCAGCCATTATGGGGGATCGACGTCACGTCGCGGATCGAGGTGACGTTGAAACCGGCGGCCTGGAGCGCGCGGAGCGCCGATTCACGGCCCGAGCCCGGACCGCGCACTTCGACCTCGAGGGTCTTCATGCCGTGCTCCTGGGCCTTCTTGGCCGCGTCTTCCGCCGCGACCTGCGCGGCGTAGGGGGTCGACTTGCGCGATCCCTTGAAGCCCATGACGCCCGACGACGACCAGGAGATGGTATTCCCCTGAACGTCGGTGATGGTGACCATGGTGTTGTTGAAGCTGGCGTTCACGTGAGCGACGCCGGAGGTGATGTTCTTGCGCTCTTTGCGTTTGACGCGAGCGCCTTCAGGTTTTGCCAATTGAGGTCCTTTGCTTCGATATCGACGCTGCCGTAATTCCAGCAGCTACATCGGGCGGTGCGAGGGAATGCCTCGCGAGCCCAGATTACTTCTTCTTGCCGGCGATCGGCTTGGCCGGGCCCTTGCGGGTGCGCGCGTTGGTGTGCGTGCGCTGGCCCCGAACCGGTAGGCCGCGGCGATGACGCAGGCCGCGGTAATTGCCCAGATCCATCAGCCGCTTGATGTTCATCGCGACGTTGCGGCGGAGGTCACCCTCGACCACATAGTCCTTGTCGATGGCCTCGCGGATCTGGATCACCTCGGCGTCGGTCAGGTCATTGACGCGCCGCTCGGGCGGAATGCCGACCTTCTCGGTGATGTCCTTGGCGAACTTCGGCCCGATACCATGAATATACTGCAGCGCGATCACGACGCGCTTGTTGGTCGGGATATTGACGCCGGCGATACGAGCCACGTCCGCTCTCCTTCATTCCGGCCCGCTACAAATAGGAGCCGTTTCCATAACAACAAGGGACCGGAGTCCGACCCCTCACCCATCTGAGGAACCGAATCCAGCCCAAACAATCATTGAGACGGACGCGGTTCTATTGGCCGATTCTGCCGGAGTCAACAGGCAGAAGGCCGGATTTCCTATGCTCCCAGCGCACGGCGGATCGCCGCCGTAACCTCCTCGACCGGAGCCATGCCGTTCACGGTCCTGAGCAACCCCTTGCCGCGATAATAGGCGACGAGCGGCTCGGTCAGCTCGCGGTAGACGTCGAGGCGCTTGCGGGCGACCTCGGCACTGTCGTCCGCCCGCGCGCCGCCGGTTTCCCTGGCGCGCTGCGCGACCCGGGAGACCAGCGTATCGCTGTCTGCGGTGATCTCGACCACCGCGTTGAGGCGCAGGCCCTTCTGCTCGAGCATCGCGCCCAGCGCATCGGCCTGCGGCACGGTGCGCGGGAAGCCGTCGAGGATGAAGCCGTTCTTGCAGTCCGGCTGGTCGATCCGCTCCGAAACGATGCCGTTGACGATGTCGTCCGAGACGAGATCGCCGCGATCCATGATTTCCTTGGCCGCTAGCCCCATCGGGGTCTTGTTGGCGATGGCCTGGCGCAGGATGTCGCCGGTCGACAGCTGCGGAATCGCCAGCTGCTCGACCAGGATCTTGGCCTGCGTGCCCTTGCCGACGCCCGGCGGTCCGAGGAGGATCAGCCTCACCGCTTGCGGCCCCCGAGGCGCGAGCGTTTCACCAGGCCCTCATATTGCTGGGCGATCAAATGGCTCTGGATCTGGCTGATGGTGTCGAGCGTCACCGTCACCATGATGATCAGCGAGGTGCCGCCGATCAGCTGGCTGACGTTGAGCTGGCTGTGGATCATTTCCGGAATGAGCGCCACGACCGTCAGGTAGAGCGCGCCGACGACGGTGATGCGGGTCAGCACGTAGTCGATGTGCTGCGCGGTGCGCTCGCCGGGGCGGATGCCCGGAATGAACCCGCCCGAACGCTTGAGATTGTCGGCCGTATCGGTCGGGTTGAAGACGATCGAGGTGTAGAAGAACGAGAAGAAGATGATCAGGACCGCGTAGCAGATGAGGTACAGCGGCTGACCGCGGCCGAGCAGCGCGGCAGTCACCGAGAGCCATTGCGGGGCGTCGCCGCGCGAGGCGAACGACGCGATCGTCGCGGGCAGCAGCAGCAGCGACGAGCCGAAGATCACCGGGATCACGCCCGAGGTGTTGATCTTGAGCGGCAGGTGCGACGTGTCGCCCTGGAACATCTTGTTGCCGACTTGTCGCTTTGGGTACTGGATCAGCAATCGTCGCTGGGCGCGCTCGAAGAACACGATCACCGTGATCACGACGATGGCGAGCAGCGGCAGGCCGAACGCCCAGAAACTCGACAGCGCGCCCTGGCGCAGCAGTTCGAGGGTCTGGACCACGGTGGTCGGCAGGTTGGCGACGATGCCGGCGAAAATGATCAGCGACGTGCCGTTACCGACGCCGCGCGAGGTGATCTGGTCGCCCAGCCAGACGAGGAACATGGTGCCGCCGACCAGCGTCACGATGGTCGAGATGCGGAAGAACCAGCCGGGATTGAGCACCACGCCCTGGCTGCCTTCGAGCCCGATGGCGATGCCGTAGGCCTGGATCGCACAGAACACCACCGCGAGATAGCGCGTGTACTGGTTGATCTTGCGACGGCCCGCCTCGCCTTCCTTCTTCAGCGCCTCAAGGCGCGGCGATGCCGTGGTGATGACCTGCACGACGATCGAGGCGGTGATGTAGGGAATGAGGTTCAGCGCGAACACCGCCATGCGGTGCACGGCGCCGCCGGCGAACAGGTCGAACATCCCGAAGATGCCCGAAGACGACTGCTGGAACGTCTGCGCGTAGGCCTGCGGATCGATGCCGGGCACCGGAATATAGGTGCCGAACCGGTAGACCAGCAGCGCGCCAAGCGTGAAGAGCAGGCGCTGCTGCAGCACCTTGGCCTTCGAGAAGGTCGCGAAGTTCAGATTTCTGGCAAGCTGCTCGGCTGCTGACGCCATGATGGCTCCCTAATGGCCGGGGCTGGCGCGATCAGGCGTCAGCCTTGGTTTCTTCGGCCTTGGGCATATCGACCTTGCCGCCCAGCGCTTCAATAGCCGCGATCACGCCGGCACTGGCGTGGGCGACGTTGAAGCTGACCTTCTTGGCCTTGAACTCGGCGGCGCCGAGCACGAGACGCACGCCATCGAGGGCGCGACGGATGACCCCGGCCTTGACCAGCGCTTCGGCGTCGATCACGCCCTTGTGGTCGAGCTTGCCGCTGTCGATGTAGGCCTGGATGCGATCGAGCCGCACGGCATTGTAGCGCGCCGGACGGTGCACGTTGAAGCCGCGCTTGGGCATGCGCATGTGGAGCGGCATCTGGCCGCCTTCGAAGCCGCCGATGGAGACACCCGAGCGCGCCGTCTGGCCCTTGCCGCCGCGGCCGCCGGTCTTGCCGATACCGGAGCCGATGCCACGGCCGACGCGCACCCGCTTCTTGTTGGCGCCGGGATTGTCGCGGAGTTCGTTCAAACGCGTCATTTTCTCGTGTCCTGCCTTACTCGCCGACAACGCGGACGAGGTGCTTGATCTTATTGATCATGCCGCGCACTTCGGGCGTGTCCTTGAGCTGCCGTGTCCGGCGGATCTTGTTGAGGCCGAGCCCGACCAGCGTCGCCCGCTGATCGGCCTGCCGGCGCGCCGGGCTCGCATACTGCTCGACGGTGACCATCTTGTCGGCCATTTACGCCTCCACCGATTCCTGGCCGCGACGGGCCTGGAGATCCGAAACCTTGAGGCCGCGGCGGGCCGCGACCGAACGCGGGCTGTCGACCTGCTTGAGCGCGTCGAACGTGGCGCGCACCATGTTGTAGGGGTTCGACGTGCCGATCGACTTGGCGACGATGTCGTTGACGCCCAGCGTCTCGAACACGGCGCGCATCGGACCGCCGGCGATGATCCCGGTGCCGGCGACGGCGGCACGCAGCACGACACGCCCGGCGCCGTGGCGGCCGATCACGTCATGATGGAGCGTGCGGGCCTCGCGCAGCGGCACGCGGATGAGCTGGCGCTTGGCCTGCTCGGTCGCCTTGCGGATCGCCTCGGGAACTTCGCGCGCCTTGCCGTGACCGAAGCCAACGCGGCCCTTCTGGTCACCGACGACCACCAGCGCGGCAAAGCCGAAGCGCTTGCCGCCCTTCACCACCTTGGCCACGCGGTTGATATGAACCAGGCGGTCCACAAACTCGCTGTCGCGCTCTTGAACGTCTCTCATCGTGTTTCCCTTCGCGCGATCAGAACTTGAGGCCGGCTTCGCGGGCGGCCTCGGCCAGCGCCTTGACGCGGCCGTGGTAGAGATAGCTGCCGCGGTCGAAGACGACTTCTTCGATCTTGGCTGCTTTGCCCCGCTCGGCGATCAGCTTGCCGACGGCAGCGGCGCCCTCGGAGGAGCCGCCCTTGCCGCCCGCCTTCAGGTCCTTGTCGAGGGTCGAGGCCGCCGCGAGCGTCTTGCCCGAGGCGTCGTCGATGATCTGGGCATAGATGTTCTTGCCCGAGCGATGCACGCTCAGACGCGGCCGGCCATTGGCGCGGGCTTTGATGGTCTTGCGAACGCGCGCTTTGCGCCGTTCAGATCCCTTGAGGCTGCTGATGGGCATTGCTTGGCGTCCTTACTTCTTCTTGCCTTCCTTGCGGGCGATGTACTCGCCCAGGTAACGCACGCCCTTGCCCTTGTAGGGCTCCGGCTTGCGGTAGGCGCGGATATCGGCAGCGACCTGGCCCACCTGCTGCTTGTCGGGGCCCGACACGCTGATCTCGGTCGCGGTCGGCGCGGCGATGGTAATGCCCTTGGGAGTCTGGAACACCACTTCATGGCTGAAGCCGAGGCTTAGCTTCAAATCCTTGCCCTGCATGGCGGCGCGGAAACCGACGCCCTGGATCTGCAGCCGCTTCTCGTACCCGTCCTTGACGCCCTTGACCATGTTGGCGATCAGCGCGCGGGTCGTGCCCCAGGCGGCGCGAGCCTCCTGGCTGTCGTTGGCCGGGGTGATCTCGACGCCATGCTCGGTCTGCTTGGCCTCGACGATATCCATCAAGGTCAGCGACTGCTCGCCCTTGGGGCCCTTGGCGTGCACTTCACGATCCTTGATCGTGACGGTGACGCCGCTCACGGGCGGAATGGGCTTTTTGCCGGTACGGGACATTCTACTTTTCCTTCGGAGTCATCGTCGATGACGCGCTTCTGAGCCAGGGCTTAGAAGACGCGGCAGACTACCTCGCCACCCAAATTCTGGGACTTTGCTTCATGATCGGCCATCACGCCCTTGGGAGTCGACAGGATCGACACGCCAAGGCCGTTCATGACCGAGGGGATATTCTTGACCGACACGTAAACGCGCCGGCCGGGCCGCGAGACGCGCTCGATGGTCCGGATGACCGGAGCGCTGGACGCGTATTTGAGCTCGATCTCGTATTCGTCGAGACCGGCATCCGACTTCTGCTCGGTGTAGCCGCGGATGAAGCCTTCCGACTTCAGCACGTCGAGCACGCGGCCGCGCATTGTCGACGCGGGCGTCGAGACGGTGTCGCGGCGACGCATCTGCGCATTGCGGATGCGGGTCAGCATGTCGCCGATGGGATCGTTCAGGGCCATTCCCGTCTTCTCCTTACCAGCTCGACTTGACCATGCCGGGCACCTGCCCGAAATTGCCCAGCGAGCGCAGGGCGATGCGGCTCAGCTTGAGCTTGCGGTAGTAGCCGCGCGGGCGGCCGCTGAGTTCGCAGCGATTGCGAATGCGGCCGGGCGACGAATTGCGCGGCAGCGCAGCGAGCTTGAGCTGCGCGGCGAAACGCTCTTCCATCGACACCGACTCGTCCTTGCTCAATGCCTTGAGCTTGGCGCGCTTGCCGGCGAACTGCTTGGCAAGCTTCCTGCGGCGGTTGTTCTTTTCGATCGAACTGGTCTTGGCCATATTGCGTCCTGATGCCCCCTCTTACTGCCGGAAGGGGAAATTGAAGGCTCGAAGCAGCGCGCGCGCCTCGTCGTCGGTCCGGGCGGTGGTGCACACGATGATGTCCATGCCCCAGACCTGCTCGATCTGGTCGTAGGAGATTTCCGGGAAAATCAGATGCTCCTTGATGCCCATGGCGTAGTTGCCGCGGCCATCGAACGAATTCGGGTTGAGCCCGCGGAAGTCGCGGACACGCGGGAGCGCGATATTCACGAGCCGGTCGAGGAACTCGTACATCCGGGTCTTGCGCAGGGTCACCTTGACGCCGAGCGGCATGTTCTCGCGGACCTTGAAGCCGGCGATCGAGCTGCGCGCGTGGGTAATGACAACCTTCTGGCCGGCGATCTTTTCGAGATCGGCCGCTGCGGCCTTCACCTTCTTGGTGTCGTTGACAGCCTCGCCGACGCCCATGTTGAGGACGATCTTGTCCAGCTTGGGCAGCTGCATGACGTTCTTGTAGCCGAACTGCTTGAGCAGATCGGCCTTGATCTTGTCCTCGTACTGCGTGCGCAGGCGCGGAACGTACGCGGTCTCAGCCATCGATCACATCTCCGGTCGACTTGGCGACGCGCACTTTCTTGCCGTCGTCCTGGATTTTGAACCCGACGCGGGTCGGCTTTCCTGCCGCGTCGAGGAGCGCGAGGTTGCTCAGGTGGATCGGCGTCTCACGCGTGAAGATGCCGGCATCCGAGGAGGCCGTCTGCTTGGTGTGGCGGCGATGGAGGTTGAGCCCCTGCACGGTCGCACGGGTGTCCTTGGGGAACACCTCGAGCACGTTG
>Ga0265313_10002232_pt1 | contig 17042 bp, 14 predicted proteins | sample 4123metaG_FD_203122 | JGI IMG/M metagenome (GOLD analysis project Ga0265313, IMG submission 203122) | Rhizosphere microbial communities from Carex aquatilis grown in University of Washington, Seatle, WA, United States - 4-1-23 metaG | ecosystem: Host-associated > Plants > Roots > Rhizosphere >...
CGCGGTACCAAGTGAGTGAAAAGGGGACAGGTCTTAGTTCTTAATGCCGGTTCAAGCGTCCGGACAGGGGGGGCCTGTCCCCTTTTCCTTGACTTCAGCTAGACGTCCATGATCGCCATCACCCGCTTCAGGCTTTCCACCGGATCATGGCCCGGCGCGGGACGATACTCATGTGACACATAGCCGGTGAACCCCGCATCCACAATCGCCTGCGCGATGAAGCGGTAATTCAGCTCCTGCGTCTCATCGAGCTCATGACGATCCGGAACGCCGCCGGTGTGAAAGTGCGAGATGTACTGGATATTGTCGCGAATGTTGTGCACGATGTCCCCATCCATGATCTGGACGTGATAGATGTCGAACAGAATCTTCACGCGCGGCGAGTTCACGCGTTTGATCACGCCCACTGCCCAAGGCAGGTGATCGCAGATCTGGTCATAGCGCCCGATGGCTGCGTCCATGAACTTGCTGTTCATGATCTCGATGCAGATGGTCACCTGCTTGTCCTCGGCGTGAGCCTTCACGCGGTTGAAGAATGCCACGGCGTTGTCGGCTCCTTCTTCATAGGACATGCCCCGGCGCTGGCCGCCGACGGTGATCATGTTCGGGCAGCCCCCCGCGGCGCACACATCGATATTCGCACTGACCGATTTCTCCAGCGCGTCGTGAAGTTCCTTGCGGATGATTCCGTTCTCGAAGGTCACGCCGCCAGTTGCGCCCATCAGCGGCTTCAGGCCGTATTTCTTGAGGGTGGGCCAGTCATTGGGGCCGATCAAGTCGAATCCGTGAATGCCCTGTTCCGCCGCGATGCGGCACATGTCTTCGAAGGGCATATTGGGGGCGAAGTTGGTGCGCATGCAGCCTTGCTTGATGCGGTTCTTGCGCTTGACGGCCGTAGGAGCTCCAGCCGGCGCTTGCGCTGTGGCGATACCAGTGGCGGCTATGCCGGCACCCAAGGCGGTTACGAAGTCTCTGCGTTTCATCGTTATTACTATCCCTCCGCTGCATTATACTCACTGCATGATCCGGATTGCTGTACTGCTGGCCCTGTCGTTCGTTTCGCTCGCCCAGGACTACACAGCGGAGCGCACCACCGACCACGGCATCCCCGTCGTCCGGCTCGCCGACCCGATGAACGGTGTCGAGGTCGCCATCGTCCCCTCGGTAGGCAACACGGCTTACGAGATGAATGTTCACGGCAAGAACATCCTCTACTTCCCCTACAATGACGTATCTGAATTTCAAAAGAATCCGCAACTGAGCGGCATCCCGTTCCTCGCTCCGTGGGCGAACCGGCTGGATGAGCAGGCGTTCTGGGCCAACGGCAAGCGATACGCCTTCGATATGGACCTCGGCAACGTGAAGGGAGCCAATCCGATCCACGGGCTACTGTCGAGCTCGCCGTACTGGCAGGTGGTCAGCGTAGCGGGCGACAAGCGGTCAGCCCGCGCCACCAGCCGCCTGGAGTTCTGGCGATACCCGGAATTGATGGCCCAGTGGCCCTTCGCGCACGAATACGAGATGACCTACACGCTCAAGGATGGCGTGCTCGAAGTCCACGTGAGCGTAACCAACCTGAGCAACGATCCAATGCCGGTGGCGATTGGCTTCCATCCCTACTACCGCATCCCCGATATTCCGCGCGATCAATGGACGGGGCACATCCCCGCCCGCCGCCGCGTGGTAGCCGACAATCGCCTGATTCCCACCGGCGAGTATCGCGCCATGGATATTCCCGAGAAATTCCCACTGCAAGGGAGAACGCTGGATGACGGCTTCATCGATCTCCAGCGCGACGCCGATGGCCGCGCCGTGTTTTCCATCGAGTCCGGCAAGATGAAAGTGGAAGCGCTCTTCGGACCGAAGTACCCCGCGGCTGTGGTGTGGGAACCGAACGCTCCCAACGGCCAAGCGCAGCCATTCATCTGCTTTGAGCCGATGACCGGCATCACCAGCGCGGTGAATCTGGCCCATGAAGGCAAGTACCCCGATTTGCAGATGATCCCGCCGGGCGGCAAGTGGAGCGAAAGCTTCTGGATTCGCGCCACCGGAATCTAGTCTCCAAGTAACTGGTGTTATACTGTCCGCTGACCTGGAGGCGGACTATGTTCAAGAAGGTTCTCATTGCTGCCGGACTCGCGACCCTGCTGGTCTGGGTGCTTTCCGCACAGAGCGATCTGAAAGCGGTAGTAGACAAGTCCATGAAGGCCATGGGCGTCGAAAACGTGAAGACGCTAACGCTCACCGGCGAGGGTGGAGACGGCTCGGTGGGGCAGCCCTTCAGCCCGTTTTCGGACCGCTGGCGTTGGACGGCCAGCAAGAACTGGACTCGATCGGTCGACTTCGACGCCCAAGGCTGGCGCGATGTTCGTGATCGCGTGGAAGGGGAACCTGCCAATCAGTGCGGCGGTGCGGGAACCACCTGCCCGGCGCCTTCGCAGACCGGTGCGGTCGCCGTCACCACTGCCAACAATTTCAATAACCAGATTAATTTTGCCATGATGCCTCTGGGCTTCCTGAAGATGGCCCTGGAGAAGAACGCGACGGTTTCGAAAGAGAAGAAATTCACGGTCCTGAGCTTCCCGATGGACAACGGCACGGCATATAAGACCACGGTCAAGGGCTACATCGACGACAAGGGTTTCGTCGACAGAGTCGAAACCATGATCGACCAGGGCATGCTTGGCGACGTCAAGTGGGAAGCGACGTTCAGCAACTATAAGGACTTCGGTGGCGTGAAAGTGCCGACCAGCATCGTGCAGCGCCAAGGTGGTCCAAAGATCTGGGAAATGACGGTGGCCAATGTGACGGTCAACCAGCCTGTGGATATGACGCCTCCGGCCGGCCGCGGCGGCAGAGGCGGTCCCGGTGGTCCGGGCGGCGCCAAGGGAGGTGCGGCGAAAGGCGGCGATGGCAAAGCTCCTCCGGTGTTCGCGGGCGGTGACGGAAAAGGCAAAGGTGGTCCTGGTGGCGGCGGACGCGGCGCTCCCGCGGCCATCGAGAGCGAAGACCTCGGCGGCGGCTTCTGGCTGGTTACGGGCGGTTACGGCGCGGTGGTCGCGAACTTCAAGGACTACATCGTTGTGATCGAAGGCCCGTCGGGCGACGCGCGCGCCGATCAGATTATCAGCGAAGCCAAGCGGCTGGTCCCCAACAAGCCGATCAAGTACGTGATCAACACGCACGCGCACTTCGATCATTCCCAGGGACTCCGGGACTTCGTAGCCCAGGGCGCGACCATCATCACGAATAGGGGCAACAAGGGTTACTACGAGAAGGTCCTCGCGAATCCTCACACGCTGGTTCCGGACAATATGCAGAAAATGAATCCGAAGGCGAAGATCAAGGTCGAATACGTCGACGACGTGAAGAAAATCACCGACGGCGAACATGAGATTGACCTCTATAAGGTGATGAACAGCACCCATAACTCGGCCATGTTGATGGCGTATCTGCCGAAGCAGAAGATCCTGATCGAGGCGGACGAATTCAACGTGCTCAACCCGATTCCGACTGGGCCCGTGGCCAACCCCAATCAGTATCAGGTCAACCTGCTGGCGAACATCGAACGGCTGCACCTGGATGTCGACCGGATCATCCCGATCCACCTTCCGAATCCAGCAACGCGCAAGGTGTCGCTGCAGGAATTGAAGTTCTCCGCGGGCAAGTCATAATAAGTCTCTTGTAACGGCCCACCTGGGAGATCCGCACGGCTGCGGATCTCCTGGCATCTGCTGTACTGCGGGCAGATGGCGCCAGCCTTTGACCAAGAAGTGCGCTTCGCGCTCGTGCTCTACGGCGGAGCATCACTCGCGATTTACATCCATGGAGTCACGCAGGAGTTTTTTCACCTGGTGCGGTCCACGGCAGTAAACGCGAATGGACAACTGATTGTCGGCGATGCGGAGCTGAGTGGAACCGAACGGGTCTATCGAAAACTTGCGAGCGCGGCCGACGGGACCCTGCGTACTCGATTCCTGGTGGATATCGCATCGGGAACCTCGGCCGGCGGCATCAACGCGATATTTCTGGGAAAGGCCTTCGCCAACGGGCAGACGCTTGACCAGGTTAGCCGGCTGTGGCTCGATCAAGCCGATGTTCAGGATCTGCTAAATCGCGAAAAACGTCCACGCAGCCTGCTCAGCAGCCAGACGATGTACGCGCGGCTCCTGGAAGCGCTTTTTGGGATGGAGCAGAATTCGGCGACCGCGCTGCAGCCCGAGATGGACGTGTTCATTACCGCAACGGATATTCAGGGACTGGAATTGCCGATCGAGCTCGCCGACAAGACGGTGTTCGAAAAACGCCATAAGAACGTGTTTCATCTGCGCTTTGGCGACGCCGAGAATCATTTTGCGCGAGAGAGGAATCCGTTCCTGGCATTCGCGGCGCGCGCCACATCGGCGTTTCCCTTCGCGTTCGAGCCGGCTTCCCTCGGAGACATCGAGGCGCAGCCATTCTTCCCTGATTACGGAAGCGACTACGGCGCTCGATGTTTCGGCGACGGCGGATACCTGAACAACAAGCCGTTCACCCACGCCATTCAGGCGCTTTCTCAGCGCAGCACGGATCTACCGGTCTCGCGGAAGCTCATGTATGTTGAGCCTTCACCCGACAACGCCCAGAGCAACCATCCCGCCGCGCCGCCGGACTTCGTCCGCAACACCGTCGATGCGCTGGTAACGCTGCCGCGCGACGAAACTATTCGGGAGGATCTCCAACGCGTTGTCGAGCGAAACCGGCTGATCGAGCGCGTTCAGGAAATCACTTCGCATGTGGACCAAGACGTCAAAGACTTCGTCGGGCGCGTGGGAGGAGCCGAATACCAGCGGCGGACTTTGGCGGACGAGATTCGTGATCGCGGGCCAGGGTACGCCGGCTACCACCGGTTAAAGGTCCGGGCCGTCACCGACGATCTGGCGGCAATGCTGGGCCAGCCTTCCAGCATCGTGGATGCCTGGCGGCGGGAACACTATTCCGAGCAGGATCCGGAACGGAGCGAGAGCGCTTTCCTGTTGGAGTATGACCTGGGGTATCGCGAGCGGCGCATGCAGTACTTGCTGCGTAAGCTGACCGATCAGCGCATCAAGAAAGAATTGAATCGGATCGCCGCGACGCTGAAGGGTCTGCGTCGCCCGGACGTAAAAGCGGCGGCAATCGCAGACCGCTTCCGCGCCGTTTTCATCCGCGCAGCGAGGGATGCCGAAGCTTGCCTCGATCCCGACTCCCGCCGCATCTTCGATCAGTTCGAATATTACGACCAGATCGCCTTCCCAATCTTCTACGAGGCGTCGGTGGGTGAAGCCGAGCTGTGCGAGGTATTCCGGATCAGCCCGCGGGATGCCACCAGCATCCTCGACGAGAATGCCCCCGAAGAGAAAAGGCGGAAGCTAGCGGGCACGGCGCTATTTCACTTCGGAGCGTTCTTGAACCGCGAATGGCGGCAGAACGATCTGATGTGGGGGCGCCTGGATGCCGCCGAGCGGATTATCCGCGCCATTTTGCCACGTTCGCTGGAAGCGAACGCCCTCATCGAAGAGGCGAATCTAGCCATCGTGGGAAGCGAGGAGGCTCTAACGCAGCTCCGGGAAACCCACGAAGTCAATCGCAAGCTCCCCATGTTCACGCGCATCAGGCTCGGCTTCCGGGCGAGCCGGATCGTCCTAAGAATGTTGGCAGCTTACTTTATCAGGTAGCGCCAGTAACCGGTGTACGCCGCCCCGATGCCGGCCACAACCAACACCGCCGCGAGCCATATCAGGAATGCTTTCCACGGGAACTTCCGGCCTTCCCGCCGGAGCACTAGCAAATAGCTGGCGAACACGCCCAGGAAGTACAGCAGGATCATAGGCACGGCGAATAGCGTCAGATTGAACGCGTCGGGCGACGGCGTGATGGCGGCGGCCAGGATCACGATGGCCATGACGGCGTAGTCGGAATGCCGGATGAGAAAGCTCGGCGAGGCCACGCGGATCAGGGTCAGGAAGAAGATCAAGACCGGCAGCTCGAAGATCACCGAGATTCCCAACATGACGTTCACGAAATTCGTGAAATAGTCGTCGATCGAGATCAGCGAAGTTACGTTGACATCCTCGCCGACGCCGAGAAGGAAGACCAGAGCGTAACGAAACGCCGCGAAGTAAGCAAATAGGCCGCCGCACAGGAACAGGCCGCCCGTACATACGATAAACGGCACGGCCCACTTGCGCTCCCGCGGATACAGACCGGGCGAAATGAACGCCCAGACCTGGTAGATCACCCATGGAAAGGCGACGAAGATGGCGGCGACCAGCGGCGTCCAGACGTAGATGATGGAAAATCTTTCCATCACGCCGGTCGCGACAAATTCGCCCTTCCCGATTTCCTTAAAGGCGGCTTCCCCGGGCGCCTGGACGAATTTCCATAGCTGGCTCGCGAAAAACAGACACGCCAGATATGCAACGCCGAATCCGATCAGCGCGCGGATAATACGCGTGCGCAGCTCTTCCAGGTGTTCGAGGATCGACATGCGCAGCATGCCGTCGTCATCCGGATCCAATAAGGGATCAGGCAGCTCCAGTTGGTTCATACGAACCTCGCAGGTTGTGTGATTCGGCGCCTGGAGCTGCGGAAGCGCCTACCGGTTTACTTCACGCGTCACTTCACAAGAAACGGCCAGTGAAGCGCGAAGTGGTAGTTATATCTCTCGATCGCCACCACGACACAGAGGATCAGCACGGCGAGAACCGACAGCAGCCAGTACAAGAAGATCCGCCACGGGAACCTGCGATTCTCGCGCCGCATCACCAGCAGGTAGCTGGCGAACACGCCCATGAAGTACAGCAGGATCATGGGCACGGCAAACAGAGTCAGGTTAAAAACGTCGGGTGTTGGCGTGATGATTGCGGCGAGAATCACGATGGCCAGGATCGCGTAGCGCGAGTGGCGCAACAGGAATGCTGGCGAGGCCACGCGAATCAGCGTCAGGAAAAAGATCAGCACGGGCAACTCGAACACCAGTGAGATCCCCAGCATGACGTCAACGAACAGGTCGAAGTACCGGTCGATCGAGATTAGCGGGGTTACGCCCACGTCCCCGCCGATGTTTAGCAAGAACGTCAACGCGAAACGGAACGCGATGAAGTACGCGAACAGTCCACCGGTGATGAATAGTCCTGCCGTGCACAGGACAAACGGTACTGCCCACCTGCGTTCCTTGGGATACAGGCCGGGCGCGATAAAGGCCCAGACCTGATAAATCACCCAGGGAGACGCGATGAACAAAGACGCGACCAGCGGCGCCCACATCCAGATGATGGAGAACTGCTCCATTACATCAATGGCGATAAACCCGCCCTTTCCAATCGCTTTGAACGCAGCCAGGCCGGGCGCCTGGACGTAATTCCAGATCGGCGACGCAAACCACAGGCACACCAGGAACGCGACCCCGAATCCCGCTAACGCTTTAATGATGCGCGAGCGGAGCTCCTCCAGGTGCTCCATGAAGGACATGCGCAGCATGCCCGAGTCTTCGTCGTCTTCCTCGTCATCAGGTGGAGGAGGTGGCGGGGTTCTGGTCCCGCCGCCCGAAACCAGCGCGCGCGGAAGCGGCGGCTCGATATCCGGATGTAAGGCGCTTTCCGGATCGTCCGGATACACTACGTGCGGAGTCTCATCAGGAGGCACTCCTCCGCCGTTGTGCTGGTCATCCATGCTGCTTGCGTTTACCGGACCTAACTACTTTAGCTGTGCTGGGGCTGCTCGGTCCGAGGTACAGTGCCTTCAATGGCCGGAACGGGTTCCGGTGATGGCACGGCCTCGGCGATAGTCCCATTTGATTCGGCGCCTGGAATTGCGGAAGCGCCTACGGTGGATGGATCGGTAGCGGTGGATTCGGAAGCCGAGGTCTGTGGATCTGCTGATTCATGCGATTCAGCATCCACTTTTTGAAGCTCCTGCGGATTCCCTGCGGTCTCCGCCGGCGGCAGACTGCGAGTCTCATGATCGGGATCGTAGTTGATTGCCCGATTGAAGATATCGCCTGCCGTTACATTTGCGACCTGGCTTATGGACTGACTTTCCCGCTCCAGAGTTTGCATTTCGCGCTCGAACGTGGCTTTCAAATCGTTCGAGGCGCGACGGAATTCGGTGATCGCTTTACCGATCGTCCGCCCCAGTTCTGGAAGCTTTTTGGGCCCAAACAGAACGAGGGCTAAGATGAAGATGACGGCGATCTCTTGTCCGCCAAGCGTACCCATCGTGGAGCCCTCCCACGGTCATCATAGCATGGGGTGCCTTGGGAGGATTGATTTTGGCGGTTCGCCGCCGCAGTTCCCCCGGTGCTTGAAAATGACGCGTAAAATATTGATCAGGGCGAGCCGTGAGCACTCTGACGCGTACCCTGTTGTTCTCCGCATTGTTCTGCGCAACTGCGGCTTTTTTAGCGGCACAGAGCAATTCATCCAGTCCTCAACCGATCACTACAGGCGGCAGGTTCGAATGGGCGATCATGAACACCATCAACCTGCCGAGCTTCGGCGCGGGCCTGGTCAGCTCCGGGCTGGGAACGTACACCGGCCAACCCCGCGAATACGGTACCAGCCTGAAGGGCTTTGAAAAGCGTTTTGGGATACGTCTGACAGGCGTGGCAGTCAGCAACACCATGGAGTCCAGTCTTGGCGCGGTGTGGGGGGAAGATCCACGCTACATCCGCGCGGAGGGCCAGCCCTTCAGTCAGCGGTTAGGCCACGTGGTCAAGATGACGTTCATGGCGTCCGATCGGGACGGACGGATCGTGCCGGCGTATGCGCGGTACGCGGCCATCAGCGGCAGCAATGCTCTCTCCAACGCCTGGCGCGCCGACAGCGACGTATCGTTTGACCACACCGCGATCCGCATCGGGCTCGGATTCCTAGGCCGCATGACTTCCAATGCATTCTTCGAGTTCTGGCCGGACGTGAAGGATCGATTCTGGAAGCACGAGTAGCCGCTGACCCTTATTTAGCTGCCAGGAGTCCCATGCTTTTGACCGCGTACGCGCTACGTTCCTTCTCCGCCTCCGGCGCCTGTCCAGCGCGATCGTAGTGCTGGGCGAGAATGAGATGGGCGTCAGGATCCTCCTGGGCCGCTGCCTGGAGTTGCTGGATCGCCTCCGCGTCGTGAGAGCCTTGCTGCAGCAGAAGCATCCCTAGAACCAGGCGGGTCTTCGGCCTGCCCCCGTCCAGCTGCAGCGCCTTGCGAACTTCTTCTAAGCCTTGCGCAGATTGTCCCTCAAGGAATAATGCGTAGGCCAGGTTAGCGTGGATTTCCGGCTTTCCAGGCAGCAACTGAATCGCCTGCTCCAATTCGCCGAGAGCTGTGTCCAGTTGCCCGGCCTTCAGATGCTCGACGCCCAGCATGCTGATCGCGTACGGCATCGTCATCGGATCGCTCAAGGCGGCGCGCAGTTCCGCCATCCCGCGTTCGCGCTGCCCCGACTTCAGGTGTTCCTGCGCCGTCATCAGCACGCGCAAGGATTGTTTTGTGAGCGGATTCCGTAATTCTTCGACCGATACCGTGGATTGCGCGGCCAGAGTGACCGCGAAACTTGAAAATAGTACTAGACGCAAAAATAGTGACACGTTTCCTCCGAATGTGCAGACTGCCTTTTGAAATCATCCACTCAGGGTGGAGACACTAACGGGGGGTGCCGAACGACGGGGCTGAGTTACACGTTGACTACAACAGCAGATTAACCTGGAATCCGCCGCGAGTCCAATCAAAACTCTTTATCGACTCATTCCAGTCGACTTCTAAGTACTAAAGTCCTGCTAATGGATATGTACGGTGGGTGTTACGGACATCCCTGGGCGCAGCGTCAGAGCATCGTCCTGGCCGGCATCGAAATCAATAATCACCGGGATTCGCTGCACCACCTTGACGTAATTGCCAGTGGCGTTTTCGGGCGGTAACAAGCTGAAACGCGAGCCGCTGGCTCCAGCCAGGCTCGTAATGTGGCCGGTGTAGCTTCGGCCGTTGGCATCCACCTCAATGTCCGCGCGTTGGCCGACCTTCATGTCCCTGAGCTGGGTCTCTTTGAAATTTGCCATCACCCAGACGTGGCTCAGATCGACGATAGCCAGCAGTAGTTGCCCCGGCTCGACGTATTGGCCGACGTCCACCGACTTGCGTGCCACGATGCCCGATGCGGGCGCGGTAATGGTCGTGTATTTGAGGTTGAGCTCGGCCTGTTCCACTTCAGCCCGCTTCTGGGCGACCTTGGCTTCGGCCGCTTGGGCGCGCGCTTCCGACGATTTGACTTGCTGCGGGCCGGTCATCGCGCCTTCGACGGTTGCATCGGCTTGTCCGACGCGCGCGCGTGCCTGCTCGACGCTTTTCTCGGCGGCCAGAACGTTTTGTTGCGCTTCGGTTACAGCGGCCTTCTGCGCATCCACCGAAGCCCGCGCCGCTTCGGCGTCCGACACGGCCTGTTCGTACCGCTGGCGTGGAATATCGTCGCGCGCCACCAGCGTTTTATAACGCTCCACGTCCTGAGCGGCTTTGTTGGCGTTGGCTTCGGCCACGCGGACATTGGCTTCGGCGGTCTTCAGGCGCGCCCTGGCAGCTCCCAGCGCCTGCTCAGACCAGCTCACTTGCACAGTCGCATCCTGAACGGACGAACGAGCGCCGCTGAGCGCGCTGGCCGTCGATACGGACAGAACTGGAACATCGCTGCGGGCGCTGGCGAGGGTGGCTTCGGCATCCGCCAGTTCGGCGTGGGCCTTGGCCACGGCGACTTCAAAATCCCGCGGATCTAGTTGGACCAGAACATCATCCGCCTTGACCGCTGCCTGATCCTGGGGAGTCACCTTGATCACGTGACCGGCCACGCGCGGACTCAGCGGGAAAATGGACCCGTCGACCTGCGCGTCATCGGTGGTCTCGACGCGCGAAAGGCGTTCCCAGATGGTATAGCCTGCGAAAGCGAGCCCGGCCAAGACTAGTACTCCAACAACCCACTTCAAAACCTTCATGTATGTATTTCCAGATTAGCTTAGGTTGTTTGGATGCTCTGGCGGCGTCCTTGGGTTCGTTTTCTCGTACGCTGTACAGCCCAGTCCGTGTACGCTATTTAGACAGTGACTGCATATGCCGCGTTTTCTTCGCGGGCGTTCCGATTCCAACTGATCGCGACAACCCTTTCCATGTTCGCCCAGCAGATGCTGGCCACCGTGGTGGGCTGGGACCTGTACCTGTCCACGCGATCTCCGGTTGTCCTGGGGAACGTGGGATTAGTCCAGATCATTCCGGTGCTGCTGTTTACCTTCGCGGCCGGGCATGTGGCCGACCGTTACAATCGCAGCCGCACCGCCATGGTGACGCAAGTGGCCCAGGCGCTGGTGGCGATCGCGCTGGCGGGCGCGGGAAGCGGACGAGGCGTGGTCTTGATCTACGCCTGCCTGTTTCTCACCGCCACGGCGCGCGCGTTTCAGTGGCCCGCGACGTCGGCTATGCTTCCGCAGACGGTCCCGCCCGAAAACCTGACGCAGGCGATCTCCTGGAGCGGATCGGCGCGAGAGATGGCGACCATGGGCGGACCGGCACTGGCGGGTGCCCTCATTGCGGGTTTTGGTAGTGAAGCGGTTTACATCGGCCAGGCGATCTGCTGCGCGCTATCCGCCATCTGCTTCGGCATGATGCGCGTCCCGGACCGCGCCGAGCATGAGCGGCCTGAGATCGGACTCAAAGCGGTCGCGGAAGGCATACGCTTCGTGTGGAACGAAAAGGTGATTCTCTCCGCGATGAGCCTGGATATGCTCGCCGTCTTCTTCGGCGGCGCCACCGCTCTGCTGCCGATCTTTGCCGCCGACATCCTGCGCATCGGCGCGACGGGTCTGGGCTGGCTGCGGGCTGCGCCTGCGGTCGGTGCGGGCTTGACAGCAGTCTGGATCGCGCACCGGCCCCAGTTCCGTAATGCTGGAGTGGTTCTGCTGGCCACCGTAGCGGCGTTCGGAGCAGCGACGATCGGCTTCGCGGTTTCCACCTCGGCTTGGCTTTCCTTTTGCATGCTGTTCCTGACGGGAGCATTCGACAGCGTCAGCGTGGTCCTGCGGATTTCCCTGGTACAATCGCGAACGCCCGATGCGCTCCGGGGACGCGTTTCGGCAGTTAACGGATTGTTCATCTCGGCCTCGAATCAATGGGGCGCGGTGGAATCGGGCGTGGCCGCGGCGTTGATGGGCACAGTCCCATCAGTGGTGTTCGGAGGGGCCGCAACGATCGTCGTCGTGGCCGCTGTCGGAGCGCTATCGACTAGCATGCGGCGCTGGAAGAATGCTTAGAGGTGTGCAAGCCAGACGTCGAGGACCGCGCAGCGTTTTTCCTCGCGCACGACTTTCAACGCTTCGGCCACGGCCGGCTCCACTTCATCAACGGCTTTGACTATTCTTGCGAAAGCCCCGCCAGCAGCGGCCGCGATGCCGGAATAATCAGGCGGGGGATCGAAGGCGACGTCGATATCCTGCGCTTTACTGGCGTAACCATCCGGATGCACTGCCAGCATCGAAAACTTCGGCGCGCGCCATCCGCGGTTATTGTAGATCACCGTCAGAAACGGAGTCTGATACTTGCGCGCCATCCAGTGGACCGTCGAGGGCACGGAGAACATGTACGATCCGTCGCCGGTGAGGCACACGACCGTTTTATCCGGACACGCCAGCTTCATGCCGATGGAGGCCCCACCGTTCCAGCCGAGGGAACTCGCCCCGCTGGTGAAGCGCGTCCCGGGTTTGGTACAGCCAATGTGGTTGTTGATCGCGGAAAAGTTGGTGATGCCTTCGTTCACAATCACGGTGTCGCGATCGATCTGGCGACGCACGCAGGCAGTCAGATATTCGGCGGTGATGACGCCGGCCGGCTTTTGCTCGCGACGAGCCAGCTCGGACACCCATGCGTCATGCCTTGCGCGGCTGGGAACTCTGGGCTCGCCAGGCTTTGTCTCATGAAGACGCTCGTTGATCTGGCGCAAGGCGATGGCGCAATCGGCGCGAAACACCTGGGCGGCGGAAATGTACCACAGCGGGGTGCGCTCCTTGAGCGGATCGATATCGATGTGGCAGATTTTCGCGCTCTCAGAAGGCTTGTTGAACGCGGGAATCCAGGGGACGTCGCTATCCAGCACCAGGACCAGGTCGGCCTCGGCCAGCGACGGATTTTGCATATGTTCATTGCCCTGCTGCCCGACGTAGCAGGGGTGATCAGTGGGGAAGTTAAGGTAACTCGGACACGACTCCAGGACGCCGAGTCCCAGGCGATCCGCCAAGCGAACCAGCTCTTCCACTGCCTCCGGCTTGCGACCCAGGTAACTAGTAACGACCAGCGGACGTTTGGCGGCGCGTAGATTGTCGACCAGCTCTGTGAGCCCGCTTTCGGGCAATGGCTGCGGAGCGATCGGCGTCCAGCGCGCAGGGTCGATCGACACCGGCGGGACTTCTTCCTCAAGCACTTCACGCGCGGCCATCAAGTACGCCGGACCCTGGGGATCGCTGGAGGCAATTTGCAGCGCGCGATAAATCATCTGCTTGATGTTGCGGCCGGTGCGCAGCTCGTTTTCGTACTTCATGTAGCCGCGCAGGATGCCCCGCTGGTCGGGCACGTCCTGGAGCCAGTGGATGAACTCGTTACGGCTGCCCTTGAGCTCGCCTTCCTGGGTATAAGGCGACGCTCCGGCAAAAATCAGAACGGGGACGCGGCATTTCGCGACGTTGTGAATGGCGCCGGCCATGGCCTGGGTGCCGCAATCGACGTGGACCAAGACGGCCTGGGCGCGTCCGCTGATCTGCACGAATCCCTGGGCGCAGGTCAGGGCGACCATTTCATTGGGGCAGGTGATGACCTTAGGGACGGGCTTGCCAGTGGCACGGGCCTGCGCCAAGGCTTCGAGGATTCCGGGATGATCGCTGCCGAGATTGACGAACAGATACGAGACACCGGCATCCACTAAGGCTTCGATCATGGCGCTGGCGCCGGTGTACAGGGAAGGTTGGGACGATGGTTGCGACTGGGGGCCGATTTGCGGGTTTGCCACGATCACAAGGCTCGCATATTTTTCACGAAAATACTTGCGCCAAATACTTGCACCAGTGACCCGCATGGGGCATAGTGAATTTAGCGCGTCGCGACCTTGTGAATATGGGCCGCACGCCAGCAAAGTATGGGCTTAGGCCGGCAATGCCAGAACAAAGGGCAGATCAAAGGCTGTTCTTCACCGAGCTGCTGGGCCTCAAGGTCTTTGACCTTAAGGGGCGCACCCTCGGTGTGGTCAAAGATGCCGCTATCGTGCCCCTGCTGGACCCGGTCCGCGTCGATCGCTATCTGATCGGCAGCGGCGCAGCTTGGCTTACGGTCCGCCACGACCAGGTTCGCTCCATCTCGCTCGAAGGGATCCACCTGCGCGACGAGATCCTGACTCCATATCACTCCGATGAATATATGCTGCGTGTGGTCCGTGACCTTCTGGACCAGCAGATCATCGATGCGCAAGGGCGCAAGGTGGTGCGCGTAACCGACGTCACCTTCGAAGTCCACCAGGAGGACGGCGGCGAAGTCCTATGGGTGCTGGATGTGGATATCGGCCTGCGCGCCATTTTCCGCCGTTTAGTTCAGGGACTGCTGCCGGCAAGCTGGATCCGGCGGTTGCAGGTGGGAATTCCGCCGCATTCCATCCGCTGGGAGTTCTGTAACATTCTGGAGCCCGATCCACAGCGGCGCCTGCGCCTCAATATTTCCAACCGGTTGCTAGAGGACATGCATCCGGCCGATCTGGCCGACATCGTCGAAGACCTGACGCCGGAACATCGCGAGGCGATCTTTGAAAATATCGATAGCGAAGTGGCGGCCGATGCGCTATCGGAGGTCGATCCGGATATCCAGGCCAGCATTCTGGAATCGCTCGAAACGGAAAAGGCCGCGGAGATCGTGGAAGAGATGGCTCCTGACGAAGCCGCGGACGTGCTGGCCGAACTCGAACAGGAGACCAGCGACGAAATTCTCGAAGAGATGGAGCACGAGCCCAAGCAAGAAGTCCGCGAGCTGCTGGAATTCGAAGAAGACTCGGCCGGGGGCATGATGAATACCGAGTATGTCGCGCTTCAGGAAACCGCTACGGTGGAGGATGCGATTCAGGCGCTCAAGAGCAACGAAGAATTAATGGAAACGCTCAACACTCTGTTCCTGGTGGATTCCGGCGAACGTCTCACTGGCGTGGTTCCCCTGGCGCGGCTGTTCCTGCACGACGGCGCGACGCCGCTCCGCTCCCTGGCCGTGGAAACGCTGATCGACGCGCCGGTTACAGAGCATCGGGATCGCATCACTGAGCTATTCGACAAATACAACCTGCTGGCGCTCCCAGTGGTGGATGAAGAACGCAAGTTGAGCGGAGTGATCACGGCCGACGACATCATCTCGGTGTTACGGGAAAAGTAGACATGCCAGATGTAAACATGGAGCCTCCCGAACGTGTGGAAACGATTCCGCTATCACATCGCCATCTTCTTCGCGGTCATCGGGCCGGGATTCATCACGGCCATGGTGGACAACGACGCGGGCGGCATCCTCACGTATTCGCAAGCCGGCGCGCGCTGGGGCTATCTTCCCCTGTGGACCTTGCTGCCGATCACCGTACTGCTGATCGTGACGCAGGAAATGTCCTCGCGCATGGGCGCGGTCACCGGTAAGGGACTCTCGGATCTCATCCGCGAAGAGTTCGGCCTGCGCATCACCTTCATCACCATGGCCGTTCTGGTGCTGGCCAACTTGACCAACATGATTGCGGATTTCTCGGGCATCGCTGGCTCGCTCGAGATCTTCGGCATCCCTCGATGGGTGAGCGTTCCGATAGGCGCTGCCGTCGTCTGGCTATTGGTGGTTAAGGGCACGTATGCTTCGGTGGAAAAGATCTTCTTGTTCGCTTGTGTGGTGTACGTTGCCTACATTGTTTCCGCGATTCTAGTGAAGCCGGATTGGAAGCAAGCCGCCATTTACAGCGTGAAGCCCGTGCTCATGCTGCAAGGCGCATACCTCTACATGCTGATCGGCATGGTGGGCACCTCCATCGCGCCATGGATGCAGTTCTACCTGCAAGCCGCGGTGGTGGAAAAGGGCGTGACGGCCAAGGAATACAAAGAGTCGCGGATCGAGGTGATCGTCGGATGCATCGCGATGTCGGTGATTGCGTTCTTCATTATCGTGGCGTGCGCGGGCACCATTTATGCGGTTGCGCCGCGGGACCTCCAAGTCCCGGCCGATGCCGCCGCGGGGCTACGTCCGTTTGGTTCCTATGCCTACCTGTTATTCGCGGCCGGGCTGTTCAATGCGTCCTTGTTCGCAGCCTGCATCCTGCCGCTCTCGACTGCCTATTCGGTCTGCGAGGGCTTGGGTTTCGAGTCCGGCGTGAACCGCCGCTTCCGCGAGGCGCCGATTTTTTACTGGCTGTTCACGCTATTGATCGTCGTGGGCGGGGCGGTGGTCATGTTTCCGAAATTTCCGCTGGTGAAGATGATTCTGTTCTCGCAAGTGCTTAACGGCGTGCTGCTACCCTTCGTCCTGATTTTCATGATCCTGCTGATCAACAAACAGAAACTACTGCATGAGTGGACCAATTCGCGTTTCTATAACTTCGTGGCTTGGGCTTCGGTGGCGCTGATGATCGGGTTGACCATGGCGCTGGTGGCCTTGTCGATCCAAGACATGATGCGGACTTAGTCGCTGACAGGCGACAAGATCGCCTGTCCTACTTCTTTAGGAATCGTTCGACGCCGCGCTTGAAATCGTCCGTCGTGCGCACCTGAACATTAGCCTGGACGCCGGCTTCGATGGATGCTTCAAAGCTCATTCCATCCGTCTCGTAAAGCAAACGTTTGCTCAGGCTCATGGCCGTGGCGGATTGTTCGGCGAGCTTGGTGACGTAACGCTCGACTTCGGCGTCGAACTCCGCATCGGGATAGACGCGGTTAATCAGACCGATGGCGTAAGCGCGGGATGCGCTCAAGGGTTCGCCGGTGAGGGCGAGCTCCATCGCCTGCCGT
>Ga0265313_10002234_pt1 | contig 17040 bp, 15 predicted proteins | sample 4123metaG_FD_203122 | JGI IMG/M metagenome (GOLD analysis project Ga0265313, IMG submission 203122) | Rhizosphere microbial communities from Carex aquatilis grown in University of Washington, Seatle, WA, United States - 4-1-23 metaG | ecosystem: Host-associated > Plants > Roots > Rhizosphere >...
CGTGACCGGGGCGTCGCGCTTCCCCCAAGTCGGATCTTTGCTGGACACGGGAATAGGCGATTCGCTGTCGTCCCAGGCGCCGCCCGTTGCGGCTGCCGGAGAATCGGCGGAAATCTCGCCGCTATGCAGGCGCTTTTGATCCAACCCCCACATTACGGCGACACCCGCGAGAAAGCAGAGGAGAAAGCCGATTACAGCGACTCCGGCATTGACGCCGCCGCCTCCGTCCGACGAGCTGACAGCGACGTTTTTCGTTTCTTTGGTCATTTGAGCTCACCTGTCTCCAGGAAAAAGTGGGGCCGTAGCTAGCGCGCGAGAGGCACGCCGTCACGGCGAAAGAACTCGCGCCCCGCTTGACCCGCGGTCGTGCTTGGGCGAAAGCCGCCTAAGCTACGACGCGGGCGCGGCCTGCGCGCACCGAGCGAGGCAACGATTTGGTTGCGATTGGGTTCCGGCGCGCGCGGCTCAGCCGCGAGGCGGCCGCTCGACGCGCCAACGCACGCCGGGGAGCGGCCGGTTCAGAAACGACGCGAAGGGCAGCTTCTCTCCCGCCGCCACGGCAAACGGAAGAGGCACGGCGGATAGGGCATGATGGGCGGCGCCCCAGGCTGGAGCAAAAACTCGATGCGCGGGGACGATTCGTTCGCGTCCCGCAACATCGCGGTCGGCGCAAGATGCCCCGTCACGCACGCGGCGTATGGCCACATCCGGAGCTTCCAGGGAAGGAGCCGGCGCAATGGCCGTGGCTCCCCGGTCGTCGCAGACCCCCGCCGGCATGGCAAGAGCGGACCGCCCCATGGTCCACAGCGCAAGCACGAGGCTCGCGAAGAGGGCGGCGCGAACAACCATTGCGGCGGTACTGTGGATCGGCTTGGGGGGCGTTCGCAAGCGCGCCGGCCGGGGCCCCCTGCCTTCGCCGAAGCGGCGGCTTGGACGCGGCTAGCAGCCGCCCAGCTCCCTATGGTAACCACCGCCACCAACTTCGGATCGCGGGCCCACCAACGGACGACGGCCTCTGCGACCCGACCCATTTCGAATCGGCGGTGAGAATCATGCGTACTGAGTCGAGCCTTTCCGCGAGGCAGCACGCGGCGGTCGGACCTTGAGCGCCTCGACGTCGTTTCGTGCGATCGAGGCCTGCCGCGTCTGCGGATCAGCCGAGCTTCGTTCCGTCCTCGATCTGGGTCAGCAATGCCTCACCGGGATCTTCCCGCGCACGAAGAACGCGAACTTGACGAGCGGACCCCTCGAGATCGTCAAGTGCGGGGGGGACGCAGACGCATGCGGCCTCGTTCAACTCCGGCACAACTACGATCCGGGCGAGATGTACGGGGCAAACTACGGGTATCGCTCCTCGCTCAACCGTTCCATGGTCGATCACCTCCGCGCGAAGGTGCAGTCGCTGGTGTCCCGTCGACCCGTGGGCGCGGGGGACGTGGTTCTGGACATTGGGAGCAATGACGGCACCACGCTCTCGTTTTATCCCGAAAACGCAAGGCTCATCGGGATGGATCCGTCTGCGGCGAACTTCGCCAAGTATTACAAGAGTCACATCCAGGTCGTCGCGGACTTCTTCTCGGCGGAGGCTTTCTTTGGGGCGAGCGGGGGGAGGCAGGCTCGCATCGTGACTTCGATTGCGATGTTCTACGACCTCGCGCACCCCCTCGAGTTCATGCGTCAGGTGCACGCCGTCTTGGCAGACGACGGCATCTGGCACTTCGAACAGAGCTATCTCCCGTCGATGCTCGCGGCGAACTCGTACGATACGATCTGCCACGAGCACGCCGAGTACTATGCGCTCGGTCCGATCGTCTGGATGGCCGACCAAGTGGGATTCTCGATCGTCGACGTGTCGAACAACGACATCAACGGCGGCAGTTTCGCCGTGACCGTGACCAAGGCCAAGCCAGGCGCAACGAAGCACGCCGATGTCGTCACTCGCATACTCGAGAAAGAGCGGCAAGAAGGGCTCGTCAGTCTCGAGCGATTCGCGCAATTTGCCGGAATCGTTCGGCGGCACAAGACCGAGCTGCGCACGCTGCTCGAGACCTTGAAGGCGTCTGGAAAGCGCGTCTTCGGGATGGGCGCGTCCACCAAGGGAAACGTCATCCTTCAGTATTGCGCGGTTGGCCCGGAACTACTGCCCTGCATCGCCGAGGTCAACGAAGACAAGTTTGGCTGCTTTACCCCCGGAACCGAGATTCCGATCGTTTCCGAGGCCGAGGCCTTCGCGCTCGAGCCCGACGTGCTCCTCGTGCTGCCGTGGCATTTCCGCGAAAACCTCGTTCGCCGATCGGCCTCCCTCATCGAGCGCGGCGTCAAGCTTCTCTTCCCGCTTCCGAAGATCGAGTTCGTCCCGGCGCCATGACCCGTGCCGTGGTCGTGGGGGCCAAGGGGCAGGACGGACGCATTCTGGTTGAGCGCCGCTCGCAGAATTGCTCCGTCCTCGGCCTCGACGTCGGATTCGTCGTGCAGCACGCCCTCGGTGAGGTCGCGCCCGCACGCGGCGTCGACCTGCAGGATCCCGAGGCCGTAAGCGACCTACTCCGTCGTTTGATTCCGGACGAGCTCTACTACCTCGCAGCGCACCATCACTCGTCGGAGGAGCAACCGGACGAGGCCACGGAGTTTCGCAAAGGCAGCGAGGTGCACTTGGTCGGGCTCGTCCACGTTCTCGAAGCGGTCCGACGGCACGCGCCCCACTGCCGGATTTTTTTCGCGGGCTCGTCCCAAATGTTCGGAGAACCGGCAGCGTCGCGGCAGGACGAGACGACGCCATTCCAGCCGAGAAACGCGTACGCAATCACCAAAGTCGCCGGCGCGCACGCTTGCGCCCTCTACCGCGAGAGGTACGGCGTACACGCGTCGGTGGGCATTCTCTACAACCACGAATCGCCATGGCGAGGAGCTCGGTTCGTCACCCAGCGCATCGCGCGCGGCGCGTGGCAAGCAAAGCGGGATCCTGCCTTCAAGCTGAGACTCGGCTCGCTCTCCGGTGTCGTCGACTGGGGCTACGCTCCCGACTACGTCGACGCGATGATTCGCATCGTGGCTCAACCCGCCGCCGACGACTACGTGATTGCCACCGGTGAACCCCACACGGTGCGCGACTTCGTCGAGGCAGCCTTTCGGATCGTCGGGGTCGATTGGAAAGCCCACGTCGAAGAAACTCCGTCGCTCGTGAGGGCCACCCGGGCAACCCTGATCGGGGATTCGTCGAAGCTTCGCGCGAGAACGGGCTGGAAGCCGACCCTGGGGTTCGAGCAGCTCGTGGAGATCCTCGTTCGCGCCGCAGAGTGACGGGCAGCGCTCACTTCGAGGGCGCCTCGACCGCGCAAACAGTGCGACTCATCGCGTGCCCATCTGTCCACGTCGTTTTTTCCGTCGTCCAGAGCCGGGCGTGGGCGGAGGCCAGAAGGTCGCGGGCGACTGTCCGGCGCTCCGCAATGGCTTGCGGCTCGGTCGCCGTATCGGCCGGAAGCGTACGCAAGGCAAGGCGGGCGAGCGTCGCGGCGTCGCGGCCAAGTGCGGTCCACCAGGATACGTTTCCGAGTGCCGCCGAAAAGCGGGCCAGCTCGTCCTCCTCGGGGAGATTGGTCGTCACCTCACTGGGCACGACTCCGGAGGACGCGCTGACGACGCGCAGGCCCGGCGTGCGCGGGGGAAGCGTCGCGCTCTCGAGCGTCAGTGCGACGACTCCGCGCTCGTGCGCCGCCGAGAGTTCGCCGACGAGGTTGCGGGCACAGCGCGGTGAGCCGCTGACCAGCCACGCGCTCGTTTTTTCGTGGTCCCACTTCGTGATAGGGAAGCGCGGATCCCCCGCGCGCGTCGGTGGGGTATCGCAAGAGATTGGTGGAAGAAGCGTCAGCGGGCCTACGGGCCCGCCTGCGGCGGGGTAAAGAGAGACTTCGCTCAGGTCGACTAGCGGAGCGACCCGACCGGTCGCGAGTCCGGGCGCCTCGCGTGCCAGCGCGACGAGGACGCTCTCTCTCGGCTCGCCCAGAACGAAGCCGAAAGGACCCGTGCTGACGCCCGCGGTGGGGGGCGCCAGCACGATCACGGCGACTCCTTGGCGCAGGCTCCAGGTCAGGGCGCGCGCCGAGGTTTGAGGATCCAGCCCCGCGATCACGACGCCCGCGCCCTCGCCGGCCAATTCATCGAGCGAAGCGTCGGTCCGGTCGGCGCTTCCGGCGTCGTTGCGCGTAACCAAACGCAGCCCCTCTTCCGGCTCAGGATCCCCGAGCGCGGGGGCCGCCTCCAGCGCCGCGCAGCCCGAGCGTGTCGCGGGCGTTCCCCCGTCTCGAAAGCCCGGCACGGCGTGGTGACGCCGAAGCCCTCTCGGTAGCCCGAGCGCCCACAGAACGCCGCGCAGAACATCCGCCGTCTCGTCGCGTAGACCGGGCGACTCGCCTGGCAAGAGCAGCCCGACGGTGCGGCCTTGGAGGATGTGAAGCCCGCGACGGCTCGTCGCCAGCTCGCTGAGCTCGACCCCCGCATCGCCGCCGATGACGAGCGTACCCGCGTCCGGATCGAGGAGCATCCGCGCGAGCTCGGCGTCCCCGCTCTCCGTCGCAATCTTCGCGAGCCGTTCGGCGAGAATGCGCTCGATGTCGACGCCGTATCCAAAGGTGGCTCGCTGCGCGCGCATCGCCTGGAGCGAACCGACGAGCACGTCCTTGGGAAGCTCCTCGACGAAGGATGTCACCGTGGCGAGCGTGCGGCTCTTTTCCTCCTCCGAGCTCGCCCGCACCCACGCGTCCATGTACGAAATGGCTTCGTAGTCCCGATGTGTGGCGAGGGCGCTCAGCATGAGCTCCTTTTCGAACTCGGCGCGCGTCACGGGGTCGACGTTCTTTCCTACGAGGGCGCGGAGAAGCTCGAGGGCGGCCTCGGGATCGCCGCGCAGGCGAATCCGGCGTGCGCGCGCCACGGTCCACAGATCGTGCGCCGTGCCCGGCGGCAAGTTCGCCGTCCCCTCGAGTTGCCGATCGGCCGCATCGAGCTCCCCCTGCTGCATGGCGACGAGGGCGAGGTACACGCGTGCGAGCGGCACCAATCCGTCGTTCGGGAAGCGCGCGAGAAAGTGCTCGAGCGCCACGGCGAGCGCAGCCGGATCGCCGCCCTCGGCTCTGTTCCACAGGTTGCGAATCTCGTCGAATGCGACCGCCGATTCAGGCGAAGACGAGAGCGTCGGCTCGGGCGTGGGTTCCGACAATCCGCCTGCGCACGCTCCCATCGCGATGAGGCTCACCGACGCGACGAGCGCGATGCGCGACATCGCACCCAGCCGCAGTCGAACCTGGGCGAGATGCGAAATACCCTGGAGTCTTGCCAGCCGGCGAGGCTGCATCGGGTATCATCCGTAGCACGCCGGTGCCCGCCCCCGATCCCGCAGACCCTCCGTCGGCGAGTCCGTTCGCGCGCCGCATCCTTACGCTCACGGGCGTGGCTCCGCTCGGCGCTTTTCTACTCCTCCACCTGGCCATCAACGCGCGTGCGCTTCGCGCGCAAGCCGCGTTCGCGGTCACCGTGGACGCCATCCACAGCGTGCCGGCAATCGCGGCGCTCGAGTGGCTCCTGGTCCTTGCTCCGCTGCTGGTGCACGCCGCCGTCGGGCTGTGGCTCGTGGCGACGCGACGCGCAATGGCCGACCAAAGCCCCTATGCGGCCCCGCTCGGAACCGCCGTGCGCGCGACTGGCGTCGCAGCGTTTGCATTCCTCGCGATGCACTTGCACGAGCTTCGCTTCCGGGCGCCCGGCGCGCGCCTCGGAGGCGCGGAGCTGGCGACCGTGCTGGCGGCGGATCTGTCCTCCGTGTCGCACGGCGTGCCGTGGCGGGGCGCCGCCTACTTGGTGGGTACCGCCTGTGTGACGTTTCACTTTGCCGCCGGCCTTTGGGGGTTCGCGGTGACGCGCCTTCGCGACCACGCGCGAACGCGCGCGGGGGCCGGCTGGGGAGCCGCTGCTCTCGGCGTGGCGATCTGGGTAATCCTCGCGGACGTCGTCGTCCTTCACGCGACCGGCGCGCGGATGCTCGGCGGGCCAGCCGAAGAGCCGGACGCAAAAGGTGCTCCGTGTCCGGCGCGGGAATGATCTCTGGTGGGCCATGACAGACTCGAACTGTCAGCCAACGGATTAAGAGTCCGCTGCTCTACCAATTGAGCTAATGGCCCTGTGAAAGAAGGTCGAGCTACGTAACCGCCGAGGGAGACGGTGTCAAGGTCGCCGGAAGACGGGGGAGGGAGCCAACCGCCCGGAGCTTCTCCTCCATCGCGACGTCTGCCACGCTGCCGCGCACCCCCGCTCGCGCCAAAAGGTCGCCGATCGTCGCTTCGCTCTTGCCAGACGCCGTCCACCGGCCGCCCACCACCGCAAGCCGCCGCACTGAACCAGCGAACGCCGGAAGGGCTCTCGTCGGTGTCTCGCCCTGCTCGAAAGTCGCAGCAAATCGCCGGTCCGCCAAACCGTTCGGTGCGCTAGACCGGATCTGTGGCGCTCTCCGGCGTCTTACGCGCTACGACGAACATCTCGCCCGGAAGATAAAGATACCATATTGGCTTGATCACGAACAAAGGCTTGAGCAACGACCTCAATAGCCGCTGCGGTCGATACCGTTTGAGCGAATTCGATATGGTCTCGTGAGACGCTGCAAACGGATAAACTTTCGACTCGACGATGTCGAGCCCCTCCGTCGAAAGAAGGCGATCAAGACTCCGGTGGGTAAAGTACTGGATGTGCTGGCCCTGCCAATACCACCAGCGCCGTCCCAGGACTCGACTCGTGATGGAATCGACGTCCCCCGTCCAGATCGCCAGGATTCCGCCCGGTTTGAGGATCGCAGCGATTCTTCGAACTTCCGCCGCCGGATCTGCAAAGTGCTCGATCACGCCCCAAAGCGTCGCGATGTCATATTCCTGGCGATGCCCCGGAGCGAATTCCTCGAGCAGCGCACCGTGTACCACGAGTCCCCGGCCTCGCGCGACGCTCCCGGACCAGGCACACGGCTCGATGCCTTCGCACTCGAACCCGCACTTCCGCGCCTCGTCGAGGAAATCACCCGTCGCGCATCCGATGTCGATGAGCTTGCCCTTGGCCTTGTGCGCAATGAGCGTTCGCAACAGTCTTCGGGAAGCGAGCCTGCGAGAGGTCTCATGCTTGAGGTATTCCTCGTCGACAACGTCCTTGTAATTGACGCCGATGTCCGCAGCAACGGGATAGCAGAATTGGTGACTGCAGTTCGTGCAGCGGTAGATTCCAAAGGTCTTGCTGTGCGCGGGACTGAATGTGTACGAAAACGAGACAGCCCTTCCAGACGTTATCTGTGGCGGATGGACTTCCTTGGACTCGACGCTTTTGCAGATGGGACACTTTGGCATGGCATTCCGGACGGGGCGAGCGCCAGTCTTCGACTGCTCGCGATAGCACGATGTTCAGACAAGCCTTGGAACCTCAGTACGGACGAAGATAAATGTTTGGCGTAAGCTGTTTGTAGTGCTCGGCGGTGAGGAATGGAATGAACAAGCCTTGATTGTGCCGCGTCTTTCGAGCTCCGTATTCTGGGTCGAGGATGAAGACCTTCGGCATGTGCTGCTTCAGCTGTTCGTAGATCGGACGGAACCGCTCTTCATCCGTATCGCCCGTGTAAAAGCCCATCATCTCGTCGACGAATACGCTCTCTCTCACCGCGCTAATCCGATTCGTTTGAACGTATAGGTTCGGCATACCGGTCGTGAAAATGCGGTCCGTCGGCGTGGTGTTCTCGGCGACGATTTTGAATACGCCCGGAACGGCCTCGACGTAGGGATTCCCGAACGTGCGGCTGCCGAATGCAGTGCGCTCCGCATCCAGCCGCGGCCATACATGCAGAATGACGAGGCCTCCGATGGTGAGCCGAAGGAACATGCGCAAGAGGACGGTGCCGCTTCTCATGAAAGGGCTGAGCGCATCGAGACCGATGGCGAGAAAAAAGAACAAACCCGTCATCGTCATGTTGTAGTAGTGCACCCATTGGCAGTTGCTGGCCGTCACAGCAAAAAGACCAAAGAAGGCAGCAACCGACGCACAGACGAAGAGGGCCGGATTGCGCCGCAGCGTAATTACCATGGTGCTTGCGGCGAACGGAAATAAGTACGATAGATTTGGCGCGTTGAGGAATTCTCGCCGAGCCTGATCCCATTGAACCATCAGGTCGTTCCACCGCGTCGTCGGCTTGAAACGGCCGAGTAGGACGCAGTACGATTTGCTCGTATCCCGGAATATCGTGAAATATCCCTTCACGGTCAGCAGGTATTGCTTCATCGACCCGGTCGGCACCATGTAGACGCAAAGCAAGGCGACGACGATGAGGCCCCCAACTGCCGTGTTCTTGAAGTATTTCAGCAGGTGAGCGCGCGGGAAGGATCGCCCCGACCAGTCGGCACCCTGCGCGAAAGAGCACGCGATCCACGTGGCAAAAACGCAAGGAATGAACGGCTCCTTGGACTCCGCGCAGGCAAGAAGGAATGCGCCCCCCAAAATGTCGAAAGCAGTTCGAAAGCGAGTTTTTGCCAGAAGGAAGGCGACGCCGAACAAGTAGTAGGAAAGCCCGATCGACTCCGAATCCGAAAGGGCTGTGTCATGGTACATGGGGTTGACGAATAGGCAGGTGAAGCCGATCATCAATGCCATGGATAGGATCTTGTCGACGCCCCGCGATATCAGCGAGGCGTGCGCCGCAACGAGGGCCCCGAGCGGGAAATAGCAAAAAAAATACCGGTACCGAAAGCCGTCGAACCCGTGAAGCTTCAGAGCGAGTGCATGAGTCAGAAAGACGAAAGGCGGTCGAAATTCGAGAAAATCGACGTAGGGTGCGAGTCCCTTCAGGAAGCACCAGCCGCTCCACAGGAACCAGCACTCATCGTAGCCAACGCCCCCATGCAGCATCGCGTCGTTGAGAAGCAAGAAGACGTACGCGGGTATGGCCAAGCAGACCGCAATGAGCGCGGCGCGCGGTCCAACGCGCGCGATCGACGCGACTGTGCCTTCTAAGTGCCAACCAATCTTCACTTGCGTACGCCCGGTCGGCTTTCTGGCAGATCGGGGCACTCGTAACTCCAGCATCTACAGTGTAGTTGTATGTGCATTCTTTCACGCTCGATGTTGCCGGTCAAGGGTGGCGCGCACTCTCGCCGCCCGTTATCGGGGGCGCCATTGGGGTGCGGGCGGGGCGCGAACCGGCCTCGGATCGGCGTGGCTCATGAGCAAGGCACGCGCCTTGCCGGCGCTCGGCTCCTCGAGTAGTGACTCCGAACATGGCAACGGATCTGGGCAAGACCCTCATCTTCATCCCGACGTACGAGGAGCGCGACAACGTTCGGCGGATGGTCGAAGAGCTGGTCCGGCATGTGCCGCACGCCGACATTCTCTTCATGGACGACAACTCTCCAGACGGAACCGGAGAGCTTCTAGATGAGCTGGCGAAGGCAGAGCCACGCCTGAAGGTCATCCACCGCGCGGGCAAGGCGGGTGTCGGCGGTGCACACCTCGAGGGTATCGCTTACGCGTACGATCGGGGTTACGCCACGCTCGTCACACTCGATTGCGACTTCACCCACTCGCCCTCGGACATCCCGATACTACTCGAGAAATCCGTGGGCACCGACATCACCATTGGGTCCCGCTATCTCGCGCCGGACAGCCTTCCTGGTTGGAACATCGTGCGCAAACTGTTGACGACGCTCGGGCACGCCCTCACGGTGAACATGCTCGGAATCGGGGGCGACGCCACAGGCGCCTTTCGGGTATACCGTCTTGAGACCATTCCCCGTGAGATGTTCGGTCTCGTGAAGGCACGCGGTTACGCGTTTTTCTTCGAAAGCCTCTTCATCGCGAGTCAAAACGATTTGAGGATCCTCGAGGTCCCAATCAGGCTTCCTGCTCGCACGTACGGGCACTCGAAAATGAGCTTGCGCGAGATCCGAGGCAGCGTGGAGCAGCTACTCGAGCTCTACTTGGCGAAAACGGCGAATCCTGCACAATTTCGGGTTGGAGCTCCTATTACGGACGCCGACCCGGCGCTCGTCGATCGGCAGGGATGGGACGATTATTGGCAGAAGAAGAAGCGGAAAAGCGGGATGACGTACGAGATGATCGCCGCCGTCTACCGGACTCTCGTCATCAGGAAGCGGCTGAACGCGGTCATTCGTGGAGAGTTCGCCGAGGGCGCGAAGCTGCTCCACGCCGGGTGCGGCAGCGGTCAGGTCGATGTCGACTTGCACGAGCATGCAAGGATTACCGCCGTCGACATATCCGTCCCCGCGCTCGAGATTTACGCCAAAGAAAACCCGAATGCGGTGGCGGTGAAGCACGCGAATATCTTGAAGTTGCCGTTCCCCGACGAGTCGTTCGACGGTGCGTACAATCTGGGAGTCGTCGAGCATTTCGACAAGGGTGAGCTGCGGACGATGTTTGCTGAGCTTCATCGCGTGATCCGGCCGGGCGGCAAGTTCGTCGCCTTCTGGCCGCACGCATATGCCACAAGCGTTGCCGTCTTGAACTCGTTTCATTGGGTGATGAACGACGTCCTCAAGAAAGACGTTCGCCTTCACCCGCCCGAGGTCTCACTGGTCCACTCCGAGGACGAAGCCCGGCGACTGTTCGAGGAAAACGGTTTCGATCTCGTCTCGTACAAGTTCGGCTTCCAAGACATGTTCGTCCAGGCAGTCGTAGTCGGTGAGCGTCGCTAACTTGGCTCGGGGACGTGGACCTTCGATGCCGTGGACTTCCAGAGTTACGCGCTTGGCGACGATCGTTACTACTAAAGGTGCCACGCATGCGACAAGCGCAGAACCCGGCTAGTGGCGACGTGCGCATCCGTGCAGCCGGCGAGCAAAATCGACCAAGAGGCCCGGGGGCACTTCCTGTAGACTGGCGCCCGTGCCGCTCGTGACTTGGATGCGCACGGCCCCGAGCAGGGCTCTCCGCGGTTATCTCCTTCGCGACGCGGAGCACGCCGCCGCAGCGCGAGGCGCTGGCCAACAAGCAGACATCGCTCGCTACTTCGGCGCGGCAGAAAACCGCATGCTCGCGGCCGATGCCCTCGCGAGCGCCTCGCAGTCCGTCTCCGCGGTGGTCCTTTATCGCGAGGCAATCGGTTTCTTCTTGTCCGCGATTGCCAAGGCGGCCGGCGAAGAAGGCACTGGACCGAACCGCCGCACGCCCTCCTTCGAGGCATTGGACAGCGCCATCGCGCTCGCCCCGCCGGCGACCATCGAGGCATCCGCTCGCGTGCGCGCCGCGTTCGCGGCCGAGGACCCGCTTTCGCTCGACTCGCTCGGCCGCGAAGACTTGTCGGAGCTCGGCGCTGCGGCACGAGAGACGGCGGCGTGGCTCCGGGCGCAGGTCGACCCACGTTCCGTGAACGCCCTTCGCCGAGCTCGACTCGTGCGAATCGTCGTCGCCTTGGGCATTGCGGTCGCGGGCATCTATTTGGCTGGGAGGTGGGCGCTTGCGCCCCGGAACATCGCGCGTGGAAAGCCGACGACGACCAGCTCGCGTCTCGCCGGCACGCCCCCCGCCAGTGGCGCAACGAATGGAGAAATCGAGCCAGGGTACGGCATCCACACGGACGTGGACGCGGAACCATGGGTGATGGTCGATCTCGGCAAGGTGCGGAGGGTCCGAGAGGTGCGGGTCTTCAATCGCGGCGACGGCTGGCAGAATGAAGGCGTCCCCATCATTTTGGAGGTATCGAGCGACAGCCGCGTATGGACTCCAGTCGAAGAGCGCACGACGCCCTATCTGCAAGCCCAGCCCTGGATTATCAAGGTTCAAGTCCCGGCGGTTCGGTACCTTCGCCTGAGGCGTCCGATGCGCGGGGTCATCGCCATCAGTGAGATCGAGGCATACCCCTGAGCGCGCGGCCGCGAGGGCGGCTCATCACGTCTCTCTATCCCCGGCGGTCTCGACCGACAAAGTCAAAGCGAAAGGTCGAGCACGACGATGCGCTCGAACGTGGCTCGGACCATGGCCGCGGCTCGCTTGTGTTCGGGATGCGGACCGTACGCGTCCAGGCTTTCGCGATCGGTAAAATCCATCGTGAACCCGTGCGTGAACCCCTCGCGCCGCTCGGGTGCGACGACGTTTTCACCCCAGTGGAAATCGAGAAGGCCCGGGATGCGTCCCACGAGCGAAGCGAGCGCGTCGCGGCACGCCTCGATCATTTGAGGCGTGCTCTCCACACGGGGCTGAAGCAGGAGAACGTGTCGAACCACTGTTTAGCCCATGCTAGCTCTGGCGCGGGCCGCGTCTAGAGCACCGAACGGTTTGGCGGACCGAGGACTTGCTGCGAGTTTCGAGCAGCGCGAGGCGCGACGACGAGAACTACTGGAGTAATTTGAGGAGGAGCAACGAAGCGATGCGAAGAAAATCGCGGCAAACCCGACGGGAGTCAAACCGTTCGGTGCTCTAGTGCAGCACCGTGGAGGTGGCATCGATCCGTGGGGGGCGCTGCACCAGCAGCCGCGATGGTTGGGCGACCGCGGTCATCGGAGCTCGAGCGACAGAACATACCGACAAGACGGGAGACCGACCATGATCCGCAAGAGCACGGCACGCTGGACTGGCGATGGACTTCACGGCAAGGGGGCGCTCACGACGCAGAGCGGCGTCTTTCACGACCAGCCCTATTCGTTTCAGACTCGTTTTCAGAGCGAAGACGGCCGCGCGGGAACCAACCCCGAGGAGCTCCTCGGCGCCGCGCACGCCGGCTGCTACGCGATGGCGCTCTCCTTCGCGCTGACCGGCGCCGGCCATCCCCCGGAGGAGCTCCTGGTGACGGCCGCTGTCGACCTCCAGAAGGAAGGCGACGGATTCGCGATTCGGACGATCGGGCTCAGCCTCGAAGCGCGTGTCCCGGGCATCGACCAGGGGACTTTTCAGTCGTTGGCCGAGGGGGCGAAGAAAGCCTGCCCTCTCTCCAAGGCGCTCGCAGCGACGCCGATTACGCTTACGGCGAAGCTGGCCTGACCGGAGCGCGACGCATGGGTTGCGACGGCGGTTGCTCGAACCGTCGCGCGAACAGTTTTCGCGGCGCCGAGAGTCCTACGGGGAGAGCGAGCCATCGAGGCCCGCTCTCACCCCCGAGGACGCCCATGAAACTCTACGACTTTGCCTTCTCGCCGAATTGCCGAAAGGTTCGCGCCGTCGCCTACGAGCTCCGCGCTCCGCTCGAATACGTGCACGTCGATATCGTCCGCGGTGCGTCGCGCACCCCCGCGTTTCTCGCGTTGAACCCCAACGGCCGCGTACCGGTCCTGGTCGACGGCGACTTCGTGCTCTGGGAGTCGACCGCCATCGTGCGGTATTTGGTCGCGAAGCAAGGGGGAGCTCTGCTCGCCGTCGGCGCCCGTGAACAAGCCGAAGTCGATCGCTGGCTCTCGTGGCAGCTCGCCCATTTGGGCCCCGCGTTGAGCAAGGTTGCCTTCGAGCGAATCGTCAAGAGGCTGACCGGCCAGGGCGTGCCCGACGAACGCGCGATCGAAGCCGGCGCGGTTGATTTCACGAAACTGACTGCGCTCCTGAACGAGGCGCTCGACGGTCGGCAGTATGTCGCCGGACCGCTCTCCCTCGCAGACTTTGCGCTCGCTTCGCACTACAGCGTGGCGTCGACGTGCGGCCTCGATCTGACGCCGCACCCGCGGGTCAGTGCGTGGCTCGGTCGCGTGCTCGGGCGCGAGAGCATGCGGCGCGCGCTGGCCGACGCGCAAGCGACGGTGAGGCCCCATGCCGCATGAGATCGAGGCTTCGTTCGTGCGTGCGGTCGAGCCTCTGCGCGGTGCCATTCGACTCCATTGCTACCGGATGCTCGGCTCGGCCCACGACGGCGACGACGTGCTCCAGGAAACGATGTTGCGCGCGTGGCGAGCGCGTGACTCGCTCGAAGACCCCGCCCTCCTCAAGCCGTGGCTGTACCGCATCGCCACGAACGTATGCCTCGACGAGCTCAAACGGCGGCCACGAAGACTGCTCGCCTCGGACGCATTTCCCGCAGCGGTGGGCGCGGGACTGCCATTGAGCCGAATCGAAGAACCGATATGGCTCGAGCCGATGCCCGGCGCTTGGCTCGAGGGCGAAGCCGAGGCTGACCCTCAAGCGCGCTACGCGCTGAAAGAGAGCGTCGCACTCGCGTTCGTTGCGGCGCTTCAATGGCTTTCCGCGGTGCAGCGCGCGACGCTCCTACTCCGGGACGTGGTCGGACTCTCGGCGGACGAGACCGCGAAGGCGCTCGGCATCGGGGTGGGCGCCGCGAACAGCGCTCTCTTTCGGGCGCGCTCCGCGGTCGCGGAAAGGCTTGGTGGGTGCGATCCGGCGACGGTCACGGCGCACGCCCACGTGGATCGCGAGCTACTCGAGCGCTTCGTGCGAGCGTTCGAAGAAGCGAACCTGGACGCGATTGTCGCGCTCTTCCACGAAGAGGTCCGGACGACGATGCCCCCCGCACCAACCTGGGTCTCGGGGCGGTCCGAGAACGAGCGCTTTTACCGGCGCCTATTCGGGAACCTATTGCCCGGGCAATTCCGTCACCTGCACATCGACGCCAACGGCCAGCCTGCGCTGGCGTTTTATCGTCCCGCTTCGCCAGGTGCGCCCCACACCCTTCACGCGATCCAGCTCATCACGATGCGAGACGCCGCGATCGCGACGGTCGATCACTTCATGCTCGAGGAGGTTTTCCCCCTTTTCGGGCTGCCTCACGAATTGCCCTCGGCCCTTCCGACGTGAGCCGGCACGGCAGCAGATCCTACCTGGTCGCTGCGGCCGACCGTGCGGTCATCGCTCGACCCGGACTTCGGCCCCCGTCGGTGTATCGCCCCGAGCGGTCTCGGTGGCCGTGACGAGGGTGCGGGTCCCGCTGGGGGTCAGGGTCGCGAAGAACATCGCCCCGTTCTTCAAGTACGCAACCGTATGCGGGGTCCGGTTTGCGACCGGTTTCCAGCCGCGGGCACCGAGCTCCGCGTCGTAGAAACGGCGAAGCGATTCTTCGCGCTCCGACGACCGGTAGATGTGGATGCCGAAGGGCACCTGGGCTGAAGTGCCCGACAGGATCCGGGTCGAGGCCGGGGGTCGGGGCACCAGGGTCGAGTCGAAACCCGCGGCGTCGCCCTGGGCCGGAAACATCTTGCCGAGGTTGACTTCGCCGTCGGTCCAGATCGTCCGCACGTGAGTGCCGTGATCGGTACGCCGCACGTAGACGTACCGGACGTGGCCGAACTCGGACAGGTCTTTCGACTGCTCGAACGCTTTCAGGCGACGGGCCACGTCACGCATTCCCGCGGGCCGCTCATCGGTGAAACACGTGAGAACGCCGTCGTCGCCTTTCTCGTGGCGGACCACACCAAGGCGCCACACTCGGTCGGCCTGTACGTTCGCCTTCTCGAGGAGGGTGTCCGGGATGTCCGCGAGTGCCCGTGCCATGAACTGAGGATGCGCGCGGCATACAGCCTCGAACCGATCGAGAACTTCGGCGGGGGCTTGCGCAGTGAACGCCGTCGCGATGTGCACCGCGGCGCCATTGACGAACACCGTGTTCACGCCGCCGAGGACGTCGCTCAAGGCCTCGAGCTCGCGCCCCGCCCGCAGCGAACCCTCCTTGAAGTCCGCATAGACGGATCGGGCAGCGACGAGCGCGCCCACGAAGGACACAGCCATCGCGTAACAAAAGACCCTGAGGGTTCCCGCCATTCGCCCCACCGAACTTCGCTCCTGCATGCTCATGTCGACCCCGGCTGGCTGAAGGGACTCAGGGAGAAAGAGGGAAAGAGCTGGTCACCAAGTCCCACAACCCGCCTGGATCGCCGTCCCGCTGAGGATCGCCGCAGCTCATGTACGAGTTGGAGACGACGTTCTGTCGGAAGCCCCAGCGCTGGCTGAGGGCGCCGGCGCCTTGGGTCGTCCCGGCCGCCTTCCCGTTGACCGTGATGTTGGTGACCTTGTCTCCGGCGAAACCGCTCTTCTTCATTGCGCCACCCAGCGGATCGCCGCCCTGGCCGACAGGCCTATTCGCGTTCACCGGCACGGTCGCCGACGTGGCCGGCTGAGGCGATCCCGAACCGCTCGCGCCGTGCAGATCCTTCTGCACGGTCCGCAGCGGATCCGTGTTGTCGGGGCACGCGTCCATGGCATATGCCACCGCGGCTGCCCGAGCCAATTGCTGCGCCCGGAGTTGCTCGTGGTAGAGCGACTCGAAATAGACCATTCCGACGAAAAACAAGATGAAGACCGAAATGACGACGATCGCTTCCACCATGGCGGCACCGCGCGATCGAGTTCGAGGACGTCGTTCGAACATGGTTCTCTCAATGGAGCGTCATCGACATGGGCGGCAGTAGACTCGCCATGTCGAGCACGAGTTGATCCTTGGCGGGCGACGTGAAACTGCCCAAGCTGCTGCGGGAAAGATCGGACGCGATCTGCGCCCCGATGGGCACTTCGAGCGCGTAAACGGGGTAGAAGACGCTCGGGTTGACCAGGCGGAAGCGAGCACGCCAGCGGAAATTCCACATCGCGTCTTGGTCGCCGTCGATGCTGTCCCACGTCCCAGCGGCGTCGTAGAAGAACTCGGCCTGCGACACGGCGGTGCGCTGGATCGCGGACGGATCGTTCATGCGAATCCCGCCCTGGGACGCGAATTTCACGAATCGCGGGGAGTACGTCACGAAGCGGCCGTCGCCGTATTCGACCGCAAGGATTTGGGCCTTGTCGGTGCCATTCCAGAACTTCGAGTGGTCCACCGCGGCCGGTTCTTTGCCCGAGCCGCTGCTGCCTTGGGAAGAAGGCATGGAGGACGACGCGGGGGCCGCGTTCGACTTGCTGTCGACGTTGTCCTGGCACCTCTTTTTCTTGTCCGAACACGTTTCCTGTTCGGAGTCCGCGTTGGACTGGATACTGTCGAGGTTGGGGCACTGCGGGTCGGGAGGCTGGGCCGGGGGAGCCCACCCGGCGCAGGTGTTCTGGAGGTTGCTCGCAGCCTGTTCGTCGGTCGAGGCCTGCTGGCACGTTCTC
>Ga0265313_10002237_pt1 | contig 17028 bp, 17 predicted proteins | sample 4123metaG_FD_203122 | JGI IMG/M metagenome (GOLD analysis project Ga0265313, IMG submission 203122) | Rhizosphere microbial communities from Carex aquatilis grown in University of Washington, Seatle, WA, United States - 4-1-23 metaG | ecosystem: Host-associated > Plants > Roots > Rhizosphere >...
ATCGAACCCTTCCGGTCGACGCGTTTTTTGAGGTCGTAATACCCCAACTTCAGCGTTGTAGCGGTCCGGCTGATGCCATGCTCAACTGCCAACGCCGCCGCAGCGTCCCAGAGCGGCTCCGGAATCCTCGCCCCGAACGCATGACCCTGCCGCCATGCGGCGAAACGTCTCGCCAACTGAGCCAAGCCACCTCGCACCCCGTCGTCTCGTGTGCCACCCACCGACCGTCCTCCCAGAGCTTCGCCCCTGACGGCATGCTAGCACCCAACCACGCAGGTACTCACGCAAGGTTCCCGGAAGGACACGTACGAGCGGAAGAAGCAGAATTGATTCATTAGTTCAGAACTGACTCAACCCCCTTCAGCAACCCACGACTGACGGAAGCGGCTGCACACTCCCAAGCCGGTGAAGGTTTCCAATCCCTTCAAGCCCGTCACGCGGATCAAACCCACCGTGCGGCACGTCACCGAGATCGTGCCGCAGAAGGTCGTGGCTAGGCTGACCCGCAGACGATGACTTATGCTTCCTCGCAATCCCATTGGCAATCGCTAATTGCCTTGCCGGTCAACTGAATCCGGTTGCGTGGTTCCGTTTGATTTCGGTAAATCTCGCCGCCACACACCAAAGGTCACACCGGCCACGAAAGCAATCAGAAGCCCGATCACTTTCAGCAAACTGATTCCCGGCGCACCGGCAACAAGTTTCTCCTCAAGGAGCAAAGCTGCTACGAGGACACCTAGCCCAAGTCCGATGGTCAAGCCGAACCAGTATTGAACAGTGAGTTTTTTCATCTTCATTTGTCGCAATTCTCTTATCCTTTATTACCGCTGACCCAGCCGGCTCATCGGGTAGTGGACTCGATTGTTCGCACCGCCTCGTTCAGGAAAGAGGCGGCGTCCTCGTCCCGTCCCCACGCCTCCAGCGTGGTCATCGCCGCGCGCAGGCGCGCTAGAGTGGCGCGCGCCTTGCCCGCGTCGCCGCCGTGGTATTGGGCCAACGCCAGGAACGCCAGATCGTGGGGCACCGGATGGCCCTCCAATTCGGCCGCATTGCGGCGCCACGCCCTTTCCAGAATCGTCACTGCATCTTGCCAGGCGCCAAGCCGATACCGGGCAATACCCAGCGTCGTAACGTACCAACTGTTCTCTGGCTGGAGCGCACATGCATTCTCCGCCAGATTCGCGGCAAACCGGTACTCGGCGTCTGATCGGCCAGGTCGCCGGACCAATTCCCAGGCGGCGTCATCGAGCCGGCCGGCGTCGCGCTCCCAGAGTGACCTGACTATGCCCTCCGCTTGTGACCGGACGGCATCACTCACATCTCGCGCGGACGCCACGCATTCCTGCATCACAGGCTGGCGAAGGCCCTGCCGAAGCAACGCATCGACCCAGGCACGAGCCTCACGCTCGGCCGCCCACTCCAGGCTCGATGCGCCGGCATCCCAGACGACGATCGCCCCTTCCTGGCCGATGGCCACGAGCCGCTGGCCGTCTTGGCTGAACGCCACGCCGTCTACTGGGTCTGGACTCTCCGTCAACGTGCGCAGCTCCTGCCCGGTCTCGGGGTCCCACACACGGACCGTGTGGTCGTGGCTGCCGGACGCCAGGCGGCGGCCATCCGGAGTGAAAGCCAGGCAATTAACCCCGCCGGTGTGGCCAGTCATGGTTTGTAACAGCTCGCCAGTCTCTACATCCCACAAGAAGACCGTTCCGGGCAGCGACCAGTGCATAATCTCACCCGTTGCCAGCCGATTGCTGTCGGGTGAGAACGCCACCGCGAACATCCTCGTGTTCTGGGTCTGTAGCACATGCACCGGCTCGGCCGTAGCCGTCTTCCAGAGTTGTACCGTCCCATCGTCATTCACCGTGAGTGCCCATCGGCCATCGCGACTGCACGCGGCGCGAATGGCTGTCCCTGACGCCTGCCCGGATGCGACTGCGATTCCACGGTCCAGATCCCAGACCAGGAGCTCGCTTGTACCCCTTTTGTCTCCCCCAGGCGTCAGGGCTAGTATAACTTGGCCGGTGCGTGGCCCGAAGGCGAGCCCGGTAATCGGCTCCTGGAACTCGAACTTCCGTGCAATTGTGCTGTTCTCCCAGAGCTCCAACACCCGGCTGCGCGCGACGGCGATGGTCTCGCCGTCGTCGCGATAGACCGCAGTTGCGATGCAGTCCGAATCCGCCGCGGCATCGGCCAGCTTTAGGTCGTTGATCAGGCATCCACTGTCTACGTCCCAGGTCTTTGCCAGGGGCGATCTGCCGGATGAAAGCAAGCGGCGGGTGTCCTCGGAAAAACAGAAACGGAGGTCATCCACGTAGGGCCCCTGCACTTCAAACGAAACATCGCAAATGCAACGTGCATGTCGCCGCCGCGCGATCGGGTCGGGCGGGGTCTCGGGGTCCCACACACGAACCGTCCCGTCCTCGCCAGCCGACAGGACTCGCCAACCACCGCGGTCGAAAGCCACGCCGTAGACCGGCTGCTGGTGCCCGCGGTGCACACAGCGCATCTGTCCCGAGGCCGGGTCCCATATCCGGACCGTGCGATCGTGGCTGCCCGAGGCAAGCGCGCGGCCGTCTGGGGTGAACGCGAGGCTGTTGACCCGACCAGCATGGCCAGTGAGCGTGTTGCGTAGCGCACCCGTCTGCAGGTCCCAGAGCTTGATCGTCCCCTCGCCGCCCGAAGCGAGGGTGGCGCCGTCCGAGGTGAATGCCACACTGCTCGCCATGTGGGACAAGGACTGGTACTCCCGACCAGTCGCCGTTTCCCATAGGCGAACGGTTGAATCCCAACTCGCCGACGCGAGCGCGGCGCCATCCGGACGAAACGCGACGCCCACAATCGCACGAGAATGGCCCTTGAGCCGGCGGAGTAATTTCCCGACGGAAACATCCCAGAGATGGATCTCCCCATCTCGCGCTGCGGCCAGCCGTGTGCCGTCCGGAGAGATGGCCACGGCGAAAATAGGACGCGACGTCGGTGCTTGCACCTTGGACGGCTGGCTGGCGGGTTCAATCAGACCGATCAATGCGGTGAGAACGTCCTGGTTTGTCGGCTCATGGAGGATTCGCGGCGGGCCACCGGAGACGTTCCACAGGTAGACCTGCCCGTCGTCACAGCCGGCCGCGACGGTGTGGCCATCGGGGGCGAAGGCCACGCAACGAGAAGGGGCCGGCAGCCCGTCGAACTGCCGCGCTACGGCCATGGTATCCAATCGAACAACTGACACACGACCGTCGAACCCACTCACCGCGAGCAATTCGCCGTCCGGGCTGGCTGCGAGTCCGCTCAGTCCGTCCGGACCCGCAAGGATGCTGCGCAGGTGGCGTTGACAGAGTTGCGATTGGTAATACCATTCCCAGCCACGCAGATCGGGTGTCCCCTTCGGTTGCGCAGCGGTAGCGCCCAGCAGTTGCTGCGTCAGCGGGACGTTGCCGTTGTGCCACGCCTGCTGAGCGAGGTTGATGCGGGCCGTGTAGAGGTGTCGCAACGCTGACCGTCGCTCGGCGTTGGCCTGCTTCGCCTGGGTCCGCGCTTCCGTCGCCTGTTCGTCCGCTCGGTCACGCTCGCGGAGCGCCTGGGCTGCGAATCGCCAGGCGACGCCCGTACCTGCGAGCAGAGACAGGGCGACCACCGCCACTAGGGCGGCCACCGTGGGGTTGCGTCGGCACCACCGCCATCCGCGCTCGACACCGCCGACAGGGCGCGCATGGATTGGCTCGCCGAGACGATGCCGCCTGAGGTCATCGGCCAACGCCGCCGCGCCGGGGTAACGTTTGGAAGGCTCCTTGTTCAAGCACTTCAGGCAGATCGTTTCCAGATCGCGCGATAGTCGCGGCTGCAGCAACGAAGGGCGCACCGGTTCCTCGCCAATTACTTGCAACACTGTGTCCAACGCCGTGGCGGCGCGAAACGGGGGTCGGCCCGTGAGCAGTTCGTAGAGGATCGCCCCCAAGGCGTAGACGTCGGCGGCCGGTCCGACGCCCTGACCCTTGCCGCCCGCCTGCTCCGGGGCCATGTAACTTGGCGTGCCAATGATCGCCCCGCTCTTGGTCTGGCCTTTTTCATCGTCCATGCATTTGGCCAAGCCAAAGTCGGCGACCTTGAGCTGATGATTCGCAAGTGAGGCGTCGATCGTCGTCGGCTTTTCACGAATCGCTTCGTGGTCGCCCGACACTCCACCGGTCGCGATCAGAATATTGGCGGGCTTCAGGTCGCGATGCACGACACCGCGTTCGTGCGCGTAGTGCACGGCGCGAGCCAAGACTTCAACGAGCTGGGCGGCCTCTTTCGGCGGCCTGGGTGTCCCGTCGAGTTGCTGCGAAAGGCTGCCACCCGAACAGTATTCGAGCGAGAAATAGGGCAGGCCTCGCACCTCGCCGACGTCGTAGACCTGGGCGATGTTCGGGTGCTGCAGCCGGGCAACGGCTTCTGCCTCCAACCGAAAGCGAGCCAGCTCTTCCGGTCCCGCATGTCCGCCCGCCAGCACCATTTTCAGCGCGACCAAGCGTTTCAAGCCGACCTGGCGCGCCTTGTACACCACGCCCATCCCGCCACGGCCGAGCACACCCAGAATCTCATAGCCGGGCACTTCGAGCGAGTCCGGGCCGGGGTCGCTCGGGTGCGACCCGATCGGGCCCGTCAGGTGTAAATCGCCGGCAAACGGCGCCGACGTTGGTGGTAACGTGGGTGCATCGGCGGTGTTGATTTCTGGCGCGGGGACAAGCGTCGGCGCATCGGGAACGCCCGTCGCCGCGGCATTTGGAGAACCCAAGGCTGGGGGTCGGAGTTCGTTGTTCAGATGATTCAAGGTATCGCTTTGCAAAGTCGGTAGATTTGTTCTACACCAGTTTCGGTTTGGTCCGCAACACCCAATCGCCACGCAATAGTCCCGTTCGATTGGCGTGCAAATTCGCACAAAGATCGGCTCATTCAACAAGAAACTCGCGTGCCTAGACACCGGCCTGCTTTGGCCACGGCCGCTGATCCAGCTCAACGCGTCATTCGAGGTTGGTAGCCGGATCGAATCGTTGGTGGCCGAGGGATCACGGCAATATCGCCCCGCACAGTGTAGGAATGAACATAAGCGAACGAAGGATACGAAGAGCGGGTCAAGCCCGCGTGCCGCTCCTTGGTTCGCTTCGTTTCCTTATGTCGAACGAGCGTCGGTAGAGGTCAGCACTTTCCGCTGGAGTAGTACTCGTCAGCGGAACAAACTGAGTGGGCGACCGACGTGGTGTTTCGCCAAGTGACAGATCTCGCCGCGCACTATCAGCAACTGATCGACCGCGGCATCCGCCTGTTTGTCAGCCAGGACATGATGCGTTTCCAAAGTCGCAAGGTTCCTGCCACGGGTGGCTGTCACGGCAACTTTCTCGGCGAGGTGGTAAGCGACCTGTGCGGAGGACCAAGCTGTGCCGCGCGCAACGAAGCGGCCGGGCTGTGCTCGTTAGCACACTCGCTGCGCGATCTGGCACATCGTGTCGATCGGCCATGAGAAACCGGGAGGCGGCGTCCGCAGGCGGTTACGATCGCGAACTCGCCCGTTGCGTTGTGTCCGGCTGAAGAGTCGAACGGCACACCTTTTGCTTTGGCTACACCGCTTGAAGGCAGATCGTATCCATAACGAGAGTCACGAGCGGGGCCACGACAATGAAAACTCACAGTGCCAGTCGGTCGCGGGACCTCTTGTTGGTTGCCCTGGTAGGAGCGCTTTCCGCTCTGGCGGGCGCCGCCGCGGGGTGGAAATGGGGTGTGTTCTGGAGCCAGGAAACCGAAATGGAAATCACCGAGATCGAAATGGGGATGGTCGGACTGGTCATCATCGGCGTGCTGGTGATCTCATTGGCTCCCAAGCACGGATTGGCTCGACGCATCGCCTTCTATCTGACCAGCGGCATGTTGCTAACGGCGATCATCGCTATCATCGCCGGAGCCACCGGAGGCGCGGTCAGCGGCGGTCTCGTAGCCGCCATCCTCGGGGCCCATTTCTGTCTCACATGGGAGCGCCATCGGCACGCGGAGGATGTTGCGTGAGCAAACGCGAGTATCCTTCCGCGTCATGGGGTCAAGCTCACGGATGACGGACGTCCATCACATTGCGGACCTCGCAAGTCTGGCAAACTCTCAGCGCCGACGCCTGCGCCAACTGCTTTAGGAAATACGAAGTGACGACCCCCTGCAGAGTGATCAGCCCGTCGGTTACATGGCACCGCACCGAGCGCAAGGCCGGGTAGCCGCTGCCGCGCAATGCTTGTAGCACCCGCTCACGGAGCTGGGCATCGTTTTTACGGCACGTTCGTACCGATCGGGCCTGATTGATAAACTAAGCTTTCGGTGTGGACCGTATCGCGTTGCGAGGTGCCTGTCAGCGGGGCAGGTTTGGTTTGCATCGTGGCCGTAGGCCCTGGCGAGTTAAACGCGCATGAACCATACGATCGTCGAGATTCGTTCCGGTATTCAGGAGAACCTGTTCCGCATGCTCGGACGGTTTCCCGAAATCGCTACCAGGAACGACTATTACCTGGCCACCGCCTACACGGTGCGCGATTTCATGCTCCGGCGATGGGTCCGCACCGCGTCGACGTATTTCGAGAAAGCCAGCCGCACGGCGGTCTACATGTCGGCCGAGTTCCTGATTGGGCCACAGTTGGGAAAGAACATGCTCAACCTCGGCATCTATGATCAGACAAAGCAGGCCCTGGCCGAACTGGGACAAGATCTTGACGTGCTCTTAGACCAGGAAGCGGAGCCCGGCCTGGGCAACGGGGGCCTGGGCCGCCTGGCCGCCTGCTACATGGACTCGCTGGCCACACTTGAAATCCCCGCGATCGGCTACGGCATCCGTTATGAATTCGGCATCTTCGACCAAGAGATCCGCGACGGTTGGCAGGTGGAAAAGAGCGATCGTTGGTTGCGGCTGGGTTATCCCTGGGAAATCTCGCGGCCCGAGATCACTTTCGAGGTCAAGCTCGGCGGCTCGACGGAGCCTTATCTCGACGAAAAGGGCCGCTACTCGGTGCGCTGGGTGCCTCATCGGGTCGTGATGGGCACGCCTTGCGACACGCTCGTGCAGGGCTACGGAGTGGGGACCGTGAACCTGCTCCGGCTCTGGAAGGCCGAGGCACACGAATCGTTCGACTTCCAGGCCTTCAACATCGGCGACTACTACCGCGCGGTGAACGAGAAGATCGTTTCGGAAAACGTCACCAAAGTCCTCTACCCCAACGACGAACCCGCCGCCGGAAAGCAGCTTCGTCTGGAACAGCAATACTTCTTCGTGTCGTGCTCGTTGCAAGACATGATTCGCATCTATCGGCAGCGCGAGCGGAAACTCGACGATTTCCACAAGAAATACGCGATCCAATTGAACGATACGCACCCGGCCCTGGGCGTGGCCGAGCTCATGAGGCTGCTGGTCGACGAAAACGACATGGATTGGGAGCCGGCCTGGCGGATCACCACGAACACCTTCGGCTACACCAACCACACCTTGCTCCCCGAAGCACTGGAACGCTGGCCGTTTTCCTTATTCTCTCGAGTGCTTCCCAGGCACCTCGAAATCGTCTACGAAATCAACCGGCGGTTTCTCGCCGACGTGCGAAAGAAATACCCGAACGATCGGGGCAAGCTTGCCCGACTGTCATTGATCGAGGAAGGGCGCGAAAAACAGGTCCGGATGGCGAACCTGGCCTGCGTCGGCAGCCGCGCCATCAACGGCGTCGCTGCGCTGCACAGCCGGCTCCTCGAACGGACCGTGCTGGCCGATTTCCACGACCTCTGGCCCGAGAAGTTCTCGAACAAGACCAATGGCGTGTCGCTGCGCCGGTTCCTGCTGCTGGCCAATCCCGAGCTGTCGAAGCTGATCACCGGCGCCGTCGGCCCAGGCTGGGTGGTTGACGGGGACGTGTTGCGCGGGCTCGAGCGTTTCGTCGGCGACGCGAGCTTCCAAGACCAATGGCGGAACATCAAGCGCGCGAACAAAACGCGGCTCGCCGCAGTCCTGGCCGACAAGACCGGCGTCAAGATCGACCCCGCCACGCTCTTCGACATCCAGACCAAGCGGATCCACGAATACAAGCGCCAACAGCTCAACATTCTGCACGCGCTGACACTCTACCAGCGATTGAAGAACCAGCCAGGGTTGAATGTAACACCACGCACGATCATTTTCGGCGGCAAGGCGGCGCCGGGCTATTTCATGGCGAAGTTGATCATCAAGCTGATCAACTCCGTGGCCGACGTCGTCAACGCCGATACCGACGTCAATGACAAGCTCAAGGTCGCCTTCTTCCCCAACTTCTGTGTCAAGCAGGCCCAGGTGATCTATCCGGCCGCGGACCTCTCTGAGCAGATTTCGACGGCCGGGACCGAGGCTTCCGGCACCGGCAACATGAAGTTCGCACTCAATGGGGCATTGACCATCGGCACGTTGGACGGTGCCAACATCGAGATCCGCGACGAAGTCGGCGAGGAGAACTTCTTCCTGTTCGGTCTGACCACCGATGAAGTGCGTCGCCGCAAGGCCGATGGCTACCGGCCGCGCGAAATCTACGAACGCAACCCCGAATTGCGGTCGGCAATCGACCTGATCGCTTCAGGCGCGTTTGCTCGTGGCGACAGCCGGCTGTTCGAACCGATCGTGCAATCGCTGCTTGACCGCGACGAGTACCTCGTGCTGGCCGATTACGCCGCATACGTCGCTTGCCAGCAGCGGGCCGCCGAGATCTTCCGCGACGAAAAGCGCTGGACGCGAATGTCGATGCTGACCGTGGCACGAATGGGGAAGTTCTCTTCCGACCGCGCGATTCAGGAGTACTGTCGCGACATCTGGCAAGTCGAGCCGGTCCATGTGGATGTGGGGACGGGCGACCGTTGACGGTTAGCTGCCTCGCGAATACTTCAATCCCGGAATCAATAGGCCTATCGCTAGCGCGGCGCCGAATGCCAAGGGAGCGATGCCGGGATACTGCGTCGAGACGAGTGCCAACACGGTGCAGATCGCGGACATCAGGTAGAACTCGCCTCCCAGGATGACCGCCGTGCAGCCGAACGCAAGCGCGCACAGCAGCATGGCGATCGGCAGCAGCCGCAAAGTGTCCAGGCCCATCAGGTGGTTGATCGCGCCGGTCAGCACGATTCCGGTGGCGAACAGGCAACCGACCTGCCCCAATTGCCGCTCGATGGGCGTCAACGGAACCTTAATCCGGAACCGGTAGTACCACGGTGCCAACAGCGCGAGGAACAGCCCCACGCCTCCCAGCAGCACGTAAGGCCACGGGCTTCGGACCCCGAGAAAGGTCAATACGTTTGTGATCAGGAGCAGGACAAAGACCTCGATCGCATGGCAGATCCAGACGCGGCCCCAGAGCGTCATGACCTCGGTGTGCCGCGTCTCGTGCAAAACGAGGCGCATCAGGCGGCTGACCGCGCCGCGTTCCGCCGACACCGGCTCGCCGCGGAGGAACGCCCCCAAGTCGTCGGCCAGTGCTTGGGCCGACTGGTAACGGGCGTGGGGCGTTTTTTCCAGACACTTGAGGCAAATGTCTTCCAAGTCGCGCGGCACCGTGGGGTTCAATAACCGCGGAGCGGCCGGCTCCACGTCGAGCACCTGCATCAGCGTGTCCAGCGGCGTTTCCGCCCGAAATGGAGGCCGACCGGTGAGCAACTCGTAGAGGATCGCGCCCAGCGCGTAAACGTCGCTGTGCGGGCCGATTAGGTCGTGCTTACCCTGGGCCTGTTCGGGCGGCATGTAGCTGGGGGTGCCCATGATCTGTCCCGTGCCCGTCATTTCGGAATCTCCCGCGATCCGTTTGGCCAGCCCGAAGTCGGTAATCTGCGGCTTGTCGAAACGGTCGATGAGCACGTTCGCGGGTTTCAGGTCGCGGTGTAGCGTGCCCTTTTCGTGGGCGTATTGCATGGCCTCGGCAAGGGTCCGCACGTAGTGGGCGGCCCGCACGGCTGAAAGCGGGCTTTCGCGGATCAGGCTCGCCAGGTTTTGCCCTTCGACGAAATCCATCGTGAAGAAACATTGCCCGTCGTACTCGCCAACTTCATGGACGGTCACGATGTTTGGGTGTTGCAATGCCGCGGCCGCTTCGGCTTCGGTGCGGAAGCGAACCATGTCGGCCTCGCTGGCCAATTGCCCGGTCAGAATCATCTTTAGCGCCACGACCCGGTTAAGCCGAACTTGTCTGGCCTTGTAGATCACCCCCATGCCGCCGCGGGCGATCTCGTGCAACAGCTCGTACTCGCCAAACATCCGGGGCAGACCGTGGCTGATCGGTACGGGACTGCTCCTTGCATCGCTGGTGGGAGCGCCCTTGGCGGTTTCCGCCGAGGGCAACGGCCTGGCCCCCAGGTCGATCGTCGGAGGCAGCTCATCGCCTTTCGATTGTCCAGCCGGAGCACCGGTTAATGGTACGTTTGCGCCACGCTTGGGAGGGATCATGTTCGGGTGGTCTCGGACACATTCGTCCGCCTGGTCGGCGAAGCAGTTTCCATCTTGAACGAAGGATCTGCCACTGGCAAGAATTACTCGCAAAAGACGAGCGCCGCCACGACGGTCGTCCAAAGACCATGCTTGTCTCCTTCGGCGCTCTGCGTGACGTTGCGGGTCTTGACGATCTTGCTTGACATCTTGAACTGCTGCTGCAGTTCGTCCCAATCCTTGTTCGGGTCGAAAGGAATTCCCAGTGTCGTCGCGAGCATTTCGGCGGCGATGTCCTCGGCCCGGTCGCCGGCGCGCTGGTCGGTTTCGCCGAAGGCGTGGTGTTCCGAGAGGTAGCCGTAGCTATCGTGGTCGGCGGGGACCGCAGCTCCGATCGAAGCGGCCACCAGCCGGTGCGGCTCGTTAGTTGCCATCCGCGCGATGACGGCGAACACGACCTGACCAGGCTGCAGCAGTTTGAGCCCCTCGTCCCGCGTGACGATTTTGCAACGCGGTGGAAGGATCGACGAAACCGAGACGAGGTTCACGTGCTCGACCCCGGCCTCGCGCAAGGCCGCTTCGAAACTCTGAAGTTCGTCCTTGTGGCGTCCCGCGCCCTTGGTAAAGAATGCCTTTTGCGGGACGAAGGCGTTGGTCATGCGATAGACTCGATGGAAGCTCGGGCTTCAGGATGGATACCGCTGAACTGCGTGTGGGCGCCAAGTCAACTTCAGGAGAAAGTTGTTTCGCGAAAGCCCTTGAGCTTTTCGAGCAGCGCGACCACATCGTGGTGTACCTGGTAAGGGTCGCCGTTTTCGTCGATCCGGGCAAAGCGGCGCGCGTTCCAGAGCATCCCGACGCCTGCCACAAGCAGGTTGGCTTCCGTCTGCGTCAGTCTCAAGTTGGCGGTGGGCACTTCGTTGGACATCGTGGTTCCCTGTCTGGTCTCCTGTTGTTGTCGGCTCCGTGGGTTGAGCCATATGGAAAACGGCCAGGCCGGCACTCATCAAGAAACCAGCAATGGCCACAGCTCGCGGGGTAGGACACTCTTAACATGCTCGAGCGCGCCACCGGTCACGTGTTTGGCCAGCACGTAAAACACCGCGCGGGCCACCTTCTCGGAATCAACGCCGTCCTCGTCTCGCAGCGCCGAGCCGATGTGGGACAAGAACTCCTGCTTCTTGCGCTCCTTTAGCGGCTTCCCCTCCGGTTGCCACCCTTCGTAATAGAATCCGCGGACCAGCATCGGCAGTTGCGCGCCAAGGGCCGCGACCTCGTTAATCGTAAGCCGATCCCGCAGGGCATGCAACACGACCCGCAGCGCCGAATAGGCGCGGTGGCGGTCGTCCCACCCCAACTCCTCCATCAACTCGTGGATCCAGGTGTTGGTTATTTGGACGGTACTGTCGAAGGCCGTGATACTCGAATGACTCATGATCGGTGCTCCGTGTGCTTGAGAGTTTGCGCGTGTCGCCGGTTGCGGTTGTGAACGGAACGGCAAGATGTTGGGTAGCAAACGCCGTGCCCCGTCAGCTTTTGCATTCCCTATGGTCCGCTCGTCCCACAAGTGTGCTGCTTCGCCACAGAGAGCGTGCCAAATCCGCACATGCAGCCACGACTCTCGCTGGCCGCAACGTACCTGACCGGGGGCGCGAGCATGGTCGCGATTCCGTCGAAATGGCACCGATCGTGCATTGCACTTAAACATGGTAGTGGGGGTTCTTGTCTACGGCAACGCATCAGGTGCTTCCACTAGCGCGGCTGCGACGATGTGGGGGTGAACAAAGGAGACCGAACATGACACGAAACATGATTCTCGTGATATTGCTTGCTGTTCTGATTGTTCTTGCCTGGGCGGTGCTTACCACGGGGAAGGCCGGTGCGCCTGTAAACAGCGATTCTGGTCAGGACGGTCGTCCAACCAACGGCTCGGTCCTATCGCAAGAGAAGTGCCCGTGCGGCATGTGCGCGTGCAGCGCGGAATGCCGTGGCGAGAGCTGCGACTGCAAGGCGTGCGCCTGCAAGAAATGTGGTTGCCCACGCTGATCCACGCGCGAGATCATCGCCAGCAGACGATCTCAGGGTCGTTGCGCTCGACGGCCGGAACCGGCTTGTGCGGATAACCGACGATGATCGGCAGCACGCTTGCGTAGTCCGCTGGAATCCGCAGTTCGTGTTTGACCCCGGCCTGTTCGAACAAGGGCCAGGCCAAACCAATTGGGCAGGTGCCTAAATACATGCCGTGGGCGGCAAGCATCAAATTCTGCGCCGCCAGACAACAGTCCCAATCGGGGTGCTTGCCGATCGGCTTTGCACAGATCACGATTAATGTGCCCGCGTTGTAGAAAACGTTGAACTCCGGATCGGCCAGCATCGTCTCCAGCTCGGCGGGCATGGCTCCGATATCCATCGTCGCGCTGTACAGCATCTTTGCCCGATCGGAGTAACTCTTCAGGAGCGCCTTGTCCTGAATGACCACGAACTCCCACGGCTGTTGGTTGATGGCGCTAGGAGCCTGGGTTGCCGCGCAGACCAGGTCCATGACCGTCTCCCGATCGACGGGTTGATTCGTGTAGTCGCGCACGGAGCGGCGGTGGTAGATGGCTTCTTTCAGTTCCATGTTGCAATCTCGCCGTTTATTCTCGAACGTCATCGTTGACCGAATCCGGCAGAATCTCCCCGAAGTCGGCATCGGCAATCAGCATTGGGTCTGAATCGGGCTCAACCAGGCAGATCCAGTGACCCGGCGTCCGACTCGACCTACGTACTACCCGTACGATCAACGACCGCCTCAAGACGGTCGCGCACCGGCGCTGCCCTGGTTTGATCTGTACAGGCAACATCTTGTTCATCGATGCCCCGCTTCAAACACCGGCTGGTCGTTTTCTTCAAGTGCCCATCTCCGCGCGCTTTCGAGCGGTTCCGCCCAACCGTCGGGGCTTTCGCAAGGCGACTGCGCCCGTGCCTCCGAAATAAGCAAATCGTATGCCAATGGGGAATTCTCCCATCCTGAATGGCCGAAAGTTCACCCGACGAGGGCCCCCTGGTCGGCCGCACAAATCGATGATCTCCCTGCGATGCGGATTGCCATCCGCGATAGCGGGCTGGAGCTTTCTGCGGAGCAGACGCTCAAGGTCTTCGAGCCGTTTTACACCACCAAGAGCAAGGGCACCGGCCTGGGAATGGCAATTGCCAAACGCATGATCGAGGCCCACGGCGGGATGATCGCGGTGGGAGATGGCAACGGCGACGGAGGGGCCGAATTCATCGTGACCGTGCCCACCGGCTCACACGATTCCAACACGACGCGAACAACAGCCGAATCGAGGTGTGGTAGTCTTGGCACTTATACATTCACCACGGGCCATCGGAGCTTTCTTCATGGAAATCGATCAAAAGCATCCTGACCGTGCTCACCTGTGTGAGCCGTGTTGCTGTGGCGGCAACGGCCCCGAGCTGATTCGGCCCCCGCTGGCGGCCCACGGTGCTGCCATCGTCGAACGGGCCCGGCTTCGCCTGGAGTTGAGTCCCTACCCCACCTTGCAACGGCTGGATTGTGATTACCACGAAGGCGTGCTCACGGTCCGTGGCCGCGTTTCGACGTTTTACGAGCGCCAACTGGCTTGGATCACGCTTTGCGATCTGGAGGGCTTGGAGGAATTTGTCGACCGCATCGACGTGGTCGAGCCGGTGTGCATGCCACGGGCCGACACCCAAAGGGCGGCGCCACGCCACGTCGGACCTGATGCTTGTCGCCCCGATTACCCGCCCAAAACCATTTCCTCGAAGCCGAGTGGCTTGGAAAACGTCGTGTCGACGATCTCAGGGGCTGATTGACGTTGGGTTTCGGCTTGGGCTTCAGGAAACAGAGAAATTCGCAGTTGCCTGACTTCATTGGTCAATCGGTCGATCGCGTCGATGATGATTTTCGTTTCGGCTTTCATCTTTAGGATTCCTTATCTACCGTGGTGCTCGAGAAAGTTGCCGTCGCTGCTGGGCTCATTTGGGGCGACTTGATCGTCAAAACCGGGCACTTTGCGCGGCGAACCACCGCCTCGGCCACGCTCCCCGTTAGAAATCGTTCCAGGCCCGTACGCCCGTGCGTTCCCATCACGATCATCTCCACCCCAGTCTCTTCGGCCACGCGTAAAATCTCGGCAGCCGGAAAACCTCGTACCATGCGTTGCTCGTAGCGCACGCGTGCGTCGGTTGGTTTCAATTCCGAAAGCATGGCCCGCAGGGCGACGTTGTCGGGTTCCGGAATACCGTAGTACCTCCTTCCCTCGCCATACACGGCGGGGGGCTCCTCGACGTGCAGGACCAGCAGCTTGGCCCCCATGTTGAGGGCCAGCGTGCTGGCATGCTCTAGTGCCGAATCGGAGAGCGTCGAAAAATCGCTTGGAAACAGGATCGTTTTCATTTTGGTCTTCTTCTCCTGGCGGGCCTGGCCGCACGCCACGTCTTGTGACGAGGCGGTTGGCACCACCCAACGATCGCGTGTTGCAAGTTCAGTGCCAAATCCAGCTCGCCGATCGACTGGCCCCTGCCTTTGGCAGCCACGGCGCGATGGGAAGCGCAATGGGGTGAGGAAGCAAACGCGTATCCCATCCAACGAAGCGTGCGGATTTGTGCCGCGCCTGTGTGTCTTACTCGCACACTTGCCTCGTGGTGGTGCGAACGAACCGGTATCCGATTCGGCCAATTCAACCGCCACGATTTGGGCGTCGTGAGGCGTGTACGAAGGCAAGAACGAGCTTCCACGCAGTTTGAAAACCAAGTGGGGTGGGGAATTCAAGGCTAGGGTCAGCATCGTGGCACGGCAATTGCTATCTCTTTGACCCGACGCGGTTGTCGGCGCTGGTCGGCCCGCCCAGATTTCGGTTGGAGACGAGGCAAAGCGTAGGCGACTAATTGGGGCGTTCACAACTCGATGAGAGGATGCTGAGATGAATCGAACGTTGGTCCTTGCCGTTTCCCTGTTTTTCGGGGTCGTTGGCGTTGCGCTCTTGGACGGCTCGGCTAGCCCGGCCCAGGCGGGCCACGGCTGCCGCGGCTGCTCATGCAGTGGTTGCGATGGCTGCCACAGTTGCCGTGGCCGGCGTGCCCGCCGCTGCCATGGCTGCTATGGGTGCAATGGCTGCAGTGGGTGCAATGGCTGCAGTGGGTGCAACGGCTCCCATGACGGCGAAGCACCGGCACCGCAGCCCGCCACGTCGAGCGCACCGCGGTCGACGAGCACCGTGGTTTCGCAGGTGAGCGATCACGCGCCGGTGCTGATGCGCAAGGTGCATTTCCGCCGCTAGTTCCCGTTACGGCTGCCGGGTGGTCAGGGCGTGAGCTGGCGCATGTCCTGACCACCCACACCGTACGATTTTTTTCTACAGCCTGTCGGCATCGAAGGGTATCTCGGTCCCGTACCTGTCTGGCGGAGGGTGATCGGCAGGGTCCGGGCGTTTGTCCGGCCCGAGCGAGTGAGGCGGCGCGAGACGTCTTTCGTCCCCTTGCCGTTCTTGACTGCGCGCGTCAAGCTTTGGGCTTCAGCGGAAAGCAGGTGACTGGCGCCGGTCGGTTCGCTCTCGAACGACCCCAATCCACGATCCTCGCGGAGCCCAGGTGATGAACACGGACCGCAACCTGTTGTTGGCTTCAGTTTCCGTCAGAGGGCGCGATCGGATTGCCACACGGGTCGAGCGGCACGCGAAATATGATCGTCCGCGGCACGCGGTACGTGTAGGTCACCGGCACCCGCTTTTCGACGACATGCGGCACCCGCACGGTTTCCTTCACCGCCACTTGCCGGCAAGCTCGCACCAGTATCTGCTCGACGCGCTCTTCCTGCACCATTCGCGTCGTCGTCACTGGCACCTTGCGGACGACCTGCTGATGCTCGATGCGGTAAACCTTGACCGGCACCTTGTTTTCGACGTGTTCTGTCACCGGTCGGCAAACCGTATAGGGCACGCGGCGAACCTGTTCCTCCTGCACCATTCGGCAAACGCGCTGCGGCACTTTCTGCACGACCTCCTCGTCCACGTAGCGTGTGACTTGGATCGGCACCTTGCGCGTCATCAATTGGGGTTGCAGAGTGGTTTCGGGAATCTCTTGCGTCACAAGGTTCGGCTGGTAAACCCGTTGCACTTCGACCGTCCCGGGTCGCTCAAGCGGTGTCCAGAAAAGCCCGCCGCGCTGATAAACCATGCGGCCTGTGATCGGATCGACCGCGCGCGCGCGGGGCCACCAAGCGAACCGATTGGTGACTCTGCCGGGGTGGAAAACCTGCTGATCGACAAAGTAACCCTGATCCACCTGGACCGGGCGAAATGTCGTCACCGGTTGCATGACGGTGTAACTCTCTTCGCGCTCGGTCGTTTCGACGACGGGTCGCTGGACCGTGTAGCGCTCTTCGCGCTCCTGAGCTTCCCAGACCGGACGGTTCACGATGTAGCGTTCTTCCCGTTCCTGCGTCTCACAGACGTTACGCACCCGGTCGTAGGAATGATCTTCGATCTTCTCGTCCCAGACGGGCCGCTCGACGGTGTACGTTTCCTCGCGCTCGCTCGTCTCGTTGACGGGCCGCGCAACGGTATAGCGCCGCTCGC
>Ga0265313_10002243_pt1 | contig 17006 bp, 17 predicted proteins | sample 4123metaG_FD_203122 | JGI IMG/M metagenome (GOLD analysis project Ga0265313, IMG submission 203122) | Rhizosphere microbial communities from Carex aquatilis grown in University of Washington, Seatle, WA, United States - 4-1-23 metaG | ecosystem: Host-associated > Plants > Roots > Rhizosphere >...
TATCGACGCGACTGAGGACGCAGCATCGGGGCGGCCAGCGCGGCCCTGCGACACAACACTGTATTTCGCCAAGCCCTCCTAGTGGTCTAGCCGGTCTGCGCCGCTTCCCACGCGGCTCGGTCGATAGCGACGAGGCGCACATCGGATTGCGCAATCACGCGCACCTCGTCGCTGCCGTCCAGCCGCTCCCACTGCCCGATCACGTTGCCGGGCCCGCGCTCGTCATCGCCGTCCGGCGACTCGACCGTGAGCACGCCCTGCAGGACGAGCAGCAGGCCGTCCAGCGGATTGTCCGCGTCGACGACGACGTGGCCCTCCGGGAAGGTGAGCTCCGACCCGACGTCGAGCAGCTTCGCGACGAAGTTCTCGTCGATTGCTAGAGCCCCGGCAGGAGCCCGCCGAGATCCGGCGGCAGCATGCTCTTCATCTTCGCCTCGACCTTGGCCTGCGCGGAGCGAAGGGCTTCGTTCGCGGCGGCCAGCACGAGATCGGCGAGCAGCTCCGGGTCGGCCGGGTCGATCACCTTCGGATCGATCCGCAGCTCCTTGATCTCGCCGGTCGCCGTCGCGACGACCGTCACCATGCCGCCGCCGGCGGAGGCCTCGGCCGTCTCCCTCGAGGCTTCCTCCTGCACCTGCGCCATCTGCGCCTGCATCTCCTGGGCCTGCTTCATCAAAGCGTTCAGGTCGAAGCTCATTCATCCAGCTCCCTCGCGTCGAAGGTGCTCTTCATCAGTTCGAGGACGTCCTCTTCGCTCGTCGGCGTCTCGTCCTCTTCGCCTGCAACCTCGGCTTCGCCGATCTCGAATGTGACCACCAGCTTGCGGCCTGTCACCTCGTAGAGCGCCTCGCGCAGCATCGCCGCGTTCTTCGGATCCTCGGCGACGCGCAGATGGAAGGCGGCAGTCGGCGGAAACTCGAGCGTCAGCGTGTCGCCCGCGAGCGCGGCCGGATGCGCTTCGCCGAGCGTCTGGCCGATCGGGATCGAGCGCTGCTCGACGGCCGGCAGGATCGTCCGGCGCCACGCTTCCTGCAGCTGCTCCAGCTCGACCGTGACCGGTGACTCGGGCGCGGGTGCAACGCCGGCAGCCGGCTCGGGAGTCGAACGAGGCTCCTGAGTCTCGGCGGGACGCGCCGGCACCCCTTGCTCCAGCAGTTCGAGCCGGTGCACGAGTGCTTCGCGCGACATGTCGGACGCGGGCCGGGTCACCTTGACGAGCGCGAGCTCGAGCGGCAGCCGCGGATCGCCGCCCTGGCGCATGTCGTCGACCGCGACCGCGAGCAGGTCGATCAGGCGGATCACCGTCGCGGCCGGCAGCTGGTTCGCCTGCTCGCGCAGGCGCTCGCGCGCTTCGTCGGTCACCGGCAGCGAGTCCGGCACCTCGTTCATGTGCTGGACGAGCAGCAGATGACGGAGATGCTCGAGCAGATCGGTGACGAGCCGCCCGAGATCCTGCCCTTGCTCCGACAGCTCTTCGAGGAAGAGCAGCGCGTCCGCGGTCTCGTTGCCGACGACCATGTCGCAGAGCCGGAAGAGCACCTCGTCCTCGACCGCGCCGAGCAGCTGCAAGACGTCCTGCACCGTGATCGCGCCGCCGGTCGCCGAGTGGAGCTGGTCGAGCGTCGAGACCGCGTCGCGGTAGGCGCCGCGCGCCGAACGCGCGATCAGCGCGAGCGCCGCGTCGGGCACGTCGATCTCCTCGCCGTCGGCGATCCAGCGCAGCACCTTGACGAGCTCGGCGAGACGGGGCCGCTGGAAGACGAACGTCTGGCAGCGCGAGCGAACCGTCGGCAGCACCTTCTGCAGCTCCGTCGTGCAGAACACGAACATGAGATGGGGCGGAGGCTCCTCGATCAGCTTCAGCAGCGCGTTCCACGCAGCGTCGGTGAGCTGGTGCGCCTCGTCGAGGATGTAGACCTTGTAGGTCCCCTCGACCGGCTGCAGGACGACGCGGTCGCGAATGTCGCGGATGTCGTCGATGCCGCGCTGCGACGCGGCGTCCATCTCGATCACGTCGAGGGACGTGCCGTTCGTGATCGAGACGCACGCGTGGCACGTGTTGTCGGGCGTCGCCGTCGGCCCGTGCGTGCAGTTGAGCGCCTTCGCGAGGATGCGCGCGAGCGAGGTCTTGCCCGTGCCGCGCGGCCCGGCGAACAGGTAGGCCTGCCGGATCTTGCCCTGCTCGATTGCGTTGGTGAGCGTCCGCACGACCGCCTCCTGTCCCACGACCTCCTGGAAGGTCTGGGGGCGGTACTTGCGGTAGAGCGCGGCCACTCGTCGATTCAAGCAGATTCGAGCCGGGGCTCCGGCTGGCCGATCAGGACCGGCCCGGCGGCCCGTTCCTCGTCGGCCTGGGCCGCGCGCCGCAGCGGCAGGCGCAGCTCGAAGCACGCCCCGGCCCCTTCGACGTTCCGGGCGGAGCAGGAACCGCCGTGTGCTCGGGCGATCGCCGCGACGATCGCCAGGCCGAGCCCGGCGCCTCCCTCGCGGCGTGACCGGGAGACGTCCGTCCGGGCGAACCGCTCGAAGATCTGCTCCAGCGAGCCTGGCGGGATCCCATTTCCGCCGTCCGTGACGCTGATCACGACATCGTCCAGGTCGCCGTGGGCCGACAGCTCGATGGCGGCGTACGGCTCGGTGTGGTGCACCGCGTTCTCGAGGATCGCGTCGAGCGCCGCGCGCAGCCACGTCTCGTCGGCGGCCAGCGTGACGTCGACGATCGACCCGAGCCGCCAGGCACGCGGCGCGACCTCGGCCCAGCGCATGAACACCTCTTCGAGGAACGCCACGAGTGGAATCGGCTGCCGCTCGGTCGACGCCGGCTGCTCTGCGCGGGCGAGCAGCAGGATCCGCTCGACGATCCGCTCCATGCGGGCCAGCTCGTCGAACGCGACGTGCAGCTCCGGGGTCTCCTCGCCCAGGCGCCGCTCGAGCAGCTCGAGATGGCCACGCGTGATCGTCACCGGCGTGCGCAGCTCGTGCGAGACGTTGTGCAGCAGCCGCTCGTCGCGCTCGAGCAAGAAGGCGCGCTCGTCGGCGAGCGCTTCGACTGTGGTGAGAGCCTGCGCGCGGCGCCGCGCGTGCCAGACCATCGCGAGGAACATCGCCGACATCAGCGGCACCTCGAACAGCTCGCCCCAGAGCTGCACTCCCTCGAACGCGTCGCTGAGGATCGAGGCGCCGGTCGTGATCACGACGCCGCCGAGCACGAGCCCGGTCACCGTCGGGCTCCACACCCGGAACCCGTAGAGCACCGTCAAGCTGATCCAGATGACGTGGAACGGGATCGTCTCCCAGGCCGGCCACGCGATCATCACGCCGAGGCATCCCACCGAGAGGACGCCCCAGCCGAGGTCGACGGGCCTAGGCGACTGCGAGCCGATAACCGGCATGCCGGACCGTTTCGATCGGCCAGGTCGGCCCGAGCTTCTTGCGCAGGCGGCGCACGCACACGTCGACCACGTTCGAGCCGGGATCGAAGCTGTAGCCCCAGACTTCGGAGAGGAGCCGCTCGCGGCTCACGACCTCGCCCGCGTGCGAAGCGAGGTGGTAGAGCAGGCGGAACTCGCGGTCCGAGAGATCGATCGTCGAGCTCGCGGTCTGGGCGCGGCGTCGCGCGAGGTCGAGCTCGAGCGGGCCGACCCGCAGGCTCGAGGACTCGCCGTTCTCGTGCCCCTTGCGCAGGTGCACCCGCACGCGCGCGACGAGCTCGTCGAACGAGAACGGCTTGGAGAGGTAGTCGTTCGCGCCGAGGCCGAAGCTGCGCAGCTTCGTCGGCAGGTCGGAGCGCGCGGAGAGGATCAGCACCGGCAGGTCGGGCCGCGCCCGGCGGAGCTCGGCGAGCACCTGGAACCCGTCCAGGCCGGGGAGGAGCAGGTCGAGGATGACGAGCTCGTACGGCGCGGCGAGGGCGAGCGGAAGCCCGGACGCCCCGTCATCGGCTCCGTCGACCGTGAACCCCTCCGCCTCGAGCCCCAGTCGCAGGAACTCGAGGATCCGGGGCTCGTCCTCGATTACCAGGATTCGCATCTACCCCGGGCCGAGCGTATCGCCCCGGCCCGGGGCATGTAAACGGACGCTGGTGTCAGCCGGTCAGGCGGCGATCCGGTCGCGCTCGCGCGCCGGCTCGACTGCCCGGAGCGACCGGACGTGGCCCAGGGCGTGCCGGGGGTCGTGCCGGACGCTGTGGGCGAGGAGGAAGGCAATGCCGTAGAGCACGATTGCGGCGAGCACCGCATTCACTGTGATGAGTGTTGTGAGTGTCATGGGTCCACTCTTCCCCGCTCACCTGTGAATCGGGCTAAGCGCACCTAAGAGGTCTGTATGGATCCCGGCTGGATGACGCGGAAATGACACTTCTGTCACAAACCTCGACGCGGCGGCCGGCAGCCGATATACCCAACCGCGGGTGGGAGCAACTGCAGGCAAAGTTCTTGGTGTCGCCGCCGGCGTCCTCGTCGTCGGCGTCCTGATCGGTCTGTACATCGGCTTTCTCACCAACGGGCCGACGCCGTATCGCGTCCCCACCGCGAACACCGGGAGCGTCGACCTGAAGCTCGAGACCGTGGCGGCCGTCGGGCCAAAGCTCTCGCCGAACAAGGTCTGGGTTTCGTATCTCGTGAACGAGAACGGAGTGTGGCATCGCAGCACCGTGTGGACGCTGCCGGCGAACACGCTCGTGCACGTGACGCTCTACAACTTTGATGGGCAGAGCGGTTTGCGCAATCCGTTCCTCGCTCAGGCGCGCGGCCTTGTCGGCGGGACTTTCGCGCTCAACGGCAAGCCGATCTCGGTGATCGATCCCGCCGCCGCGTCGCACACGTTCGCGATCCCGCAGCTCGGCGTAATCGTCCCGATCCAGGGCGTGGGCGACAATGCGAAGAACCAGTGCAATTACGCACCGTGCGCGCTGAGCAGCGCGCACGAGACGGTCACGTTCACGTTCCGCACCGGCAAGAAGGGCCACTACCGGTGGCAGTGCTTCGTGCCGTGCGCAGCCGGGTTCGTCTACGGCTTCGGCGGCCCGATGCAGACCGTCGGGTACATGGACGGGTACGTCGATGTGGTCTAAGAGCAACAGTCACGGCCGGCGCATCGCCGCAATCACCGTGATCGGCACGGCGATCGTCCTCCCGCTCGTCATCTTCGTGCTCGGGCCGAACATGCCGCCCGGCAAGGCGACCCAGGTCGCGAGGGGGCAGGTGACCGACAACACGGTGCTGCTCGTCGTGATGACGCCGTTCACTGTCTTCATCCTCGGTTACCTCGGCTACGCGATCTGGGCGTTCAGGGCGCCGAAGGGCGAGACCGAGCTGCGTGACGGCGCGCCGATCCGCGGCCACATGCCCTCACAGATCGCTTGGCTCGCGACGACGACCGTCGCAGTGCTCTTTCTCGCGATCTTCGGGACGACGGAGCTCCTGGCCAACAACGGCGCCGGCAGTGGCTCCGGCCCGAACCCGGTGTCGAAGCCGAGTGGTCAGGTTTTGCCGGTGCAGGTGATCGGCCAGCAATGGGAGTTCACCTACCGCTACCCGACCTACGGCGGTGTCGAGACGGCGCAGCTCGTGCTGCCGGTGGGCCAGGAAGTCGCGTTCCACGTCACCTCACTCGACGCGGTCCATTCGTTCTGGGCGTACGAGCTCGGCGTCAAGGCCGATGCGAACCCGGGCGTCGACAACATCGCCTACGTGAAGCCGGCGAAGGTCGGCACGTTCCAGATCCGCTGCGCCGAGCTCTGCGGGCTCTGGCACGGCTACATGTTCGACACCGGCCGCATCGTCAGCACCTCCGACTTCAAGACGTGGATCGCCGGGGAACGCACCGCGTTCGCCGGCATCATGAAGTACCTGCCGAAGTACAGCACGTCGTATTCCCCCGACCCGCCCTACCGCGCCGGATGAACGTGCGCCGCCTGATCGGGTTCAACCTGCTGACCGCGGTCGTGCTCGGCGTCGTCGGCTTCTACGCCGGCTGGTGGCTCGGCCACCAGATCACCGGCAAGAGCATCGCGTACTTCAGCGACACGAACCAGAACGACATCGCGCTCTTCGTCGCGTATCTCGTCGGTGTGATCGGGTTCCTTGTCGGGCTCGGCTTCGCGAACTACCCCGTGCAGCGGCTGCTCGGCAAGCCGCCGTCGCTGCGGGAGAAGGAGCAGCACGGCGTTCGGCGGTATTTCGGCCTGTGCACCGATCACAAGGTCGTGGGCATCCAGTACCTGCTGGGCATCGGGGCATTCATCTTCGTCGGCGGTCTGAACGCGATGCTGATCCGCTTCGAGCTGATGCGGCCCGCGCACCTCGTGTGGAACGGCAACAACTACCTCACGCTGGTCGGGGTGCACGGCACGATGATGATGGGGATGATGACGAGCGGGATTCTCGGCCCGTTCGCGAACTACCTCGTCCCGCTGATGATCGGCTCGCGCCGCATGGCGTTCCCGCGCATCGAGGCGCTGACGTTCTGGCTGCTGATGGCCGCGGGGACGATCCTGATGACGACGTTCGCCTTCGGCGGCTTCCCGACCGGCTGGACGGGCTACGCGCCGCTGAGCGAGCAGGCGAATCTGGGCATCGACGCGTACATCGCGTTCTTCGCGCTCGTCGGCGTCTCGATGATGCTGCTCGGGTTGAACATGCTCGCGACCGTGATCACGATGCGCGCGCCGGGCATGACGTGGGGGCGGCTGCCGATCTTCGTCTGGGCGACGGTCAGCACCTCGGTGCTCATGTTGCTGGCGGCACCCGTGCTGATCTCGACACTGCTCATGCTCGCGCTGGACCGCACTGCGCAGACAGGCTTCTTCAACGATCAGACCGGCGGTAGCTCGTACCTCTACGAGAACCTGTTCTGGTTCTTCGGCCACCCCGAGGTCTACATCCTCGCGATCCCCGGCATGGGGATCCTGCTCGAGATCCTGCCGGTGTTCTCGCGCAAGCCGCTCTGGGGGTATCGCCTCGCGGTCACCGGCATGCTCGGCATCGCGATCCTGAGCTTCCTCGTCTGGCAGCACCATCTCTTCATGAGCGGCATCAACGCGGACCTGCGGCCGTTCTACATGCTCTCGACGGAGATCATCTCGCTTCCCACCGGCTTCATCTTCATCTGCGCGCTGGGCACCCTGTGGAAGGGGCGCATCCGTGCCACGGTGCCGATGCTCTTCTGTCTCGCGTGGCTCTTCAACTTCTTGATCGGCGGACTGACCGGGGTCTTCCTGTCGGACGTGCCGAGCGACGTGACGACGCACGGCAGCTTCTTCTCGATGGCCCACTTCCACTACACGATCATGGGCGGCCTGCTGTTCGCGTTCTTCGCGGGCATCTACTACTGGGTGCCGAAGATGACCGGCTACAACTTCAACGAGCGCCTCGGCAAGGTGCACTTCTGGATCATGTTCCTCGCGTTCAACTCGACCTTCGGGCCGCTGCTCGTGATCGGGTTCCTCGGCATGCCGAGGCGCGTCGTCACCTACGCCGGCTACCTGCAGGGCGCGAACGACTGGGTGTCGGTGTCGGCGTTCGTGCTCGGCGGATCGATGCTGATCTTTCTCGCGAACATCATCTGGTCGCAGGTGTTCGCCAGGGTGCCGACCGGCATGAACCCGTGGGGCTCGAAGTCAATCGAGTGGCAGCTGCCCTCGCCGGTGCCGGTGCACAACTTCGACCGCATCCCGACCTTCGGCTCCGATCCGTATCCGTACGGTGACAACGCCGGCTCCAACCTGGCGCAGCGCCCTATCGTCGCGCCTGCGAGGCCGACTCCGTGAGCGAGCTCGCACAGCACTCGACCGACTACTCGATCGTCGAGAGCGAGCCGCCGGAGGTGATGGGACGCAACCTGCGCATCGCCTCGCAGCTCTGGGCGAGCTCGACGGTGTTCTTCTTCTTCGTGTTCCTGTTCGCGTACTTCTATCTCCGTTCGCTGAACTCGCACGGGCTGTGGCATCCGCACAACGTGAAGGCGCCCGTCGTGCTCGGCACGGTGATCACCGCGTGCGTCGTAGTCTCGGCGCTCGGGGCGTGGTACGCCGCGCGCCGCCTCGAGGCCGGCGACGCGAGCGCCTGGCAGCGGATCGGGCTCGTCGCGCTCCTGTTCGGCCTCGCCGCAGTCGCCCTGCAGATCGTCATGTACTCGACGATCGGGTTCGGGCCGACCGAGGGTGGCTTCGCGAGCGTCTTCCTCGGCTGGACGGGCCTGTACAGCCTCTTCGTGCTCGGCTCGATGTACTGGCTCGAGACGCTCGTCGCGATGTCGTTCCGCTACCGCGGCGCCGGCGCGTCCGGGCACACGCCGGGCGACGCGACGGGAGACGCGGGTCGAACCGAGGATGACATTGCGCGGCCGCTCTCGCTGGTCGTGCCCGGTGCATCGGCGTTCGCGTTCTACTGGGCGATCGTCGCCGGCATCGGCGTCGTGACCTGGTTCATCCTCTACCTCCTTTAGCTGTGAGCTTCCTCTGGCGGAGCGAGAACTGGCCGGTCGGCTGGCTGCTCTACGCGCTCGTCGCCGGCGCGCTCCTCTACGAGCTCGGCGGCAGGCGCAGCGTCAAGACGAATCGCTGGCGCAGCGCTGCGTTCTACGGCGGGATCGCGACGCTCGCACTCGCCATCGCCTCGCCGATCGACGCGTACTCCGACCGCCTGTTCTGGGTGCACATGACGCAGCACGTGCTGCTGACGATGGTCGCGCCACCGCTCGTCCTGCTCGGCCGGCCGTGGCCACGCATGCTCAAGCCGTTCGCGCCGTCGGTGCGCCGTCCGGTCGCGCGCGCGGTGCTCGTCGGCCCGACGCTCGGGCCGCTGCGGCGGATCGGCCGTTGGCTCGCCGCACCGCTGCCTGCGTTCGTTGCGTTCTCGGTCGTTCTGCTCGGCTGGCACATCCCCGCGCTTTACGACCTGACGCTGCGGAACGTCCTCGTCCACGATCTCGAGCACGCGCTTTTCGTCTCGACGGCGCTCCTGCTCTGGGTGCATCTCCTGCCGGGCGTGACGGGGCGTCCGCAGCTCTCCGACGGGCAGCGGGTGGCCTACGGGACCGCCGCCCTCCTCGTCAGCTGGGTGCTCGCGGTCGTGCTCGGATTCGCGCCCACGCCCATCTACAGCGCGTACGCATCGCTGGCGAGCCGCCCGGGTGGCCTGTCGGCGCTCGCCGATCAGCAGCTCGCCGCGGGGATCATGTGGGTGCCCGCCTCCATGCCGTTTCTGATCGCGATCTTCGTCGCCGCCTATCGTTGGCTCGATCCGTCGAGCGGCCGGCGGAGAGCCGTGACCGCCCGCGACCTACGACCGAGGGAGACCTGATGACCGTCGCATCGTTTTTGACCGGATCGCTCCTGACCCTCCTGGCCTGGTGATCCTGGTCGGGGCCTGGTGGACCGTGGTGCTGCGCCGACGCGGCGAGCTCTAGTAGGAGGGCTTAGCGAAATACAGCGTTGTGTCGCAGGGCCGCGCTGGGCGCCCCGATGCTGCGTCCTCAGTCGCGTCGATAGCTCTGGCTATCGACGCTCCCTGCGTCCTTGCCTCAAAACGACCATCGCACCCCTGCAACGAACGGCATCCCGCCAAACCCTCCTCGGCACAGCGATACTTCCAGGTGCCCGTGCGCGCACCGAAGCACCTCTCCTGGCTCTTCTTCCTGGCCGTCGCAATCGTCGGAGTGGCGATCGGCGTTCTGATCGTCGAGCTGCACTCGCCGGCGCAGGCGTCCGCAACGCAGCCCCCGGCGGCGCCCGTCGTCAGCTGGGCGGCCGGCGAGCGGCGCGCGCCAGCCTTCTCGCTCACCGACCAGGCGGGCAAGCCCGTGTCGATCGCGGCCTACCGCGGGCGAACGGTGATCGTCACGTTCCTCGACCCGCTCTGCCGCAACCTCTGCCCGGTCGAGGCGAAGATCCTCGGCATCGTCGAGTCGAGCCTGCCCGCGGATGAGCGCCCGGTGATCGTGTCGGTGAGCGTCAACCAGTGGGGGAACGCACGCCAGGTGCTCCTCGAGGACATGCGGAAGTGGCACGTGCGCGAGAACTGGCACTGGGCCGTCGGTCCGGCGGCCGCGTTGCGCAAGATCTGGGCCGCGTACAAGATCGGCGTCGCGGACGCGCCGAAGACGATCCAGGGCGTGACGATCCACAACATCAGCCACACGGAGGCGGCGTACGTCGTCGACGCGCAAGGCTACGAGCGCGCGCTCTACCTCTATCCGTTCCTGGCGAGCGACGTCGAGCAGTCGGTGCGTCAGCTCGCGTCGAGCGGATAGCGCTCGCCCGCGCGAATCGGTACCGCGAGCCTGTTCCCGGGCGGCGCCAGCGGGCAGACCCAGCGCGGGTCGTACGAGCACGACGGGTTGTAGGCGAAGTTGAAGTCGAGCACGAGCTTCCCGTTCTGCTCGCCGAGATCCGAGCCCTTGACGGTGTCGAGCAGGTAGCGGCACGCGCCGTAGGTCTCGCTGCCGCTCGTCGCATCGGCGAAGCAGAGGTAGAGACCGCCGCTGTAGCCGTCGAGCCAGTACAGGTCGAGCGCGTGCTCGTCGGCGAGCGTGAAGCGAACACGCGCGAAGCGCGTGAACGAGTACGGGTGCTCGCCGGACGTCGCGATCTCCCGCGTCACCCGCTCGGCCGGCTCGACTCTGCCGAGCACGCGGAGCGCCGGGTCGTAGTCGAAGTAGGGGAGACGTTCGAAGCCCGTCCCGGCCGGGATCGGCGTCTGCGGGTGCGAGCGGAAGAGCTCGTCGCGCACGTCGCACCAGCGCCGCCACCCGGCCTCGGGGTCGCGCTCCTCGCGGATCTGCGCGTAGAGGTCGAAGATTCGGCGTTTCCAGTCGAGCAGCGCCAGCTCGTCCATGACCCGAGCCTAGCCGCCGGTCGGCTACGGCCAGTGCAGCGTGCAGCTGCCCTGCTGCGCTCCCGTCCCCCAGATCTTGCAGGCCGTCGCTCGTCGAACGAGCCTCGCGCGGCTCAGGCGTGGCCCCGCAGCGACCTTATGGAATGTGGATCGTCAGAGCAAGCGCAGCTCAGGCGCGGCGTTCGCGCCGGGCGCGGCGCTTGCTGAGCAGCACGCCGAACCGTGTCATCGTCCGGTGAGCGGGCGTGCGCTCGACGGCACGACCGGTGATGCGCGTCGCGCGGATGCGGAACGCGATCGGCTTGCGGCCCGAGCCGCGCTCGCCCGCCGCGCGCTTGCGGCCGGCGAAGCGCTGCACGAGCAGCGCGAGCGCGGCCTCAGCGCGGTCGCCGTCGAGCTCCTCGTAGACGCCGTCGACGATCACGCTGCGCCAACTGCCACCGTCGAGGTACTCGTCGACCTCGAAGCACACTTCGGGGTTCGCGCGCATCATCTGGATCTTGCGGCCCTCGATCGACTGCACGTAGAAGAACTCGCCGTCACGCACGTAGATCACCGGGACGACGTAGGTCTGGCCGTCGGCGTGGCAGCCGACGCGGCCCACGTTCTGGCGGTCGAGAAACGAATCGATCTCGCCTGCGTCGAGCTCGCTGATCACCGTGCCAAGCTACCCGAGCTGGGCAGCGGCGAGCTCGGTTCCCTCGACTCGCGCCCTGATCTTCGCGAAGGCGGTCGCGCGTGCGGTCGACGTGTCATCGGCGAACGGAGCGAAGCCGCAGTCGTCGGTCGTTCCGAGCTGATCGAGCGGGATGTACTCGGCTGCTTCGAGCACGCGGTCGCGCACTTGCTCCGCGGTCTCGACCGCCGGGTCGATCGGGTCGGTGACGCCGACGAAGACCCGCTGGCCCGGGCGCAGGTTCGCGGCGATCGTCTGCAGCACCGCGCGCCGGTCCGGCTCACCCGCGAGCTCGAGGTAGAACCGTCCCGCGTCGAGGCTGAGCAGGCCCGGCAGGAGCCCGGCGTAGTCGATGTCTGCACTGTGCGTCGAGTCCTGGTCGCCACCAGGGCAGCTGTGGACGCCGATCCGCTGCCGTTCCTCGGGCGTGAAACGGTTGATCACCGCGTTGTTCAGATCGAGGAACTGGCGCAGCAGGCCGCCCGACGGATCGAGCTTCAGCGACAGCCGCGCTTCGGTGAAGTCGATCTGGACGCTGTCTGCGCCCCGGTCGAGCGAGCGCCTGATGTCGGCCTCCGCCTCGTCGAGCAGGTCGGCGATGAACTGCTCCTGCGAGTAGCCGTCGATGCCGGCGGCGGGGTAGAGGAGGCTGAGCGCCGACGCCGAGATCACCGCCTGCTTGACCGGCTTCGTCGCGAAGCGCTGCGCCTGCTCGAGGTACGCGTCGGCGTACGTCTGGTAGCGAAACGGGCCTTCGGTGAGCGTCGGGAGCTGCCGCGTGTGCCCGTCCGCGAACGGGATCACGACGCCGTCTGCGTTCAGGCTCGCGAGCCCGTGGATCGGATAGGTCGCGAAGCTCGGCTTGAGCTGCTCACCGTCGGTGATCACGGGCGAGCCGGTTGCCTCGAGCTCGCCGATCGTCTCCTCGAGCGCCTGCGCGAACAAGGCGTCGAGCTCGTCGGCGGAGACGCGACCCTCGGCCGCGCCGCGCATGCCGTCGAGCAGCTCCGGCGGCCTTGGAACGCTCCCGATCGGTTCTGTCGGGATCGACATGGCTGCATCGTTGCGGCCGATCACGGTCGCGTCAAGGCGAAAGCCGCGGCGCTCCGCCGGGCGGCATGCCTTGCGGCGGCGCTCCCGGCAGACCGCCGCCACCGAAGCGCGCGGCGGGGCCGCCGGGCCCGCCGGGACCGCCGCGCCCGGCCTTCGCCATGCTCGAGTACGAGCCGAGCCCCAGCGTGATCGCGGCTGCGAGGACGGCGACCGGCACCCAGCGGGGGAACTGCTGGACGAGCCACGCGGCCAGCAGCGCCACGGCAGCGAGCGCGGGGACGTAGAAGCGGACAACGTGAACGGTCGCGCCGGCGCCGGCGGCCATCCGCTCCGTCCAGGTGTAGGCGGCGTAGAGGCCGTAGATGCCGACCCAGCCGGCTGCGAGCGCGGCCGTCACCGCTGCGTCGAGGCGGCGCGCCGGGCTGCGACGGCCGCGTGCGAGCTGCACCGCCGTCCAGCCGAGTGTGCCGAGCGCGAGGACGAGCAGCGGCATCGCGATCACGAGATGGCGCGGCATGTGTTCGAGGTTCGGGACGACGGCGCCGAGGCTGAACGTGATCTCGCCTGCCGCGTAGCCGGTCTTCGTCACGCCGCCGTACTCGATCGCGTCGAACGCGGCGACGAGGCCGCCGAACGCGGCGACCGATCCGAGCCACCACGCGAGGCTCCGGCGCGCGAGATGTGCGGCGCGGTACCCGGCCACCACGGCCGCGAGTGCGGCGAGCAGCACGAGGACGTCGGTGTAGCGGATGAACGTCGCTCCTTCGAGCGCGAGGAAGCCGAGCAATCCGACCAGCGTGCGCCGGCGCGTGCTCGCGTCCGTCGCGAGCATCGTCCAGAGCAGTGCGCCCGTTCCCGCGGCGATCAGCGAAGCATCGGTGAACGTCGGCATCGTCGCGCGCCAGCCGAAGACGAGTGCGGCGCCCGACGAGCAGTAGAAGGCGACGGCCCAGGCGCCGCCCCAGCGGCCGAGCCACTTGCGTCCGCCGAACCACAGTCCGATACAGCCGAGCGCGCCGTAGAAGAGCGGTGCGAGCCGGAGTGCCCCGATCGCCTGGAACGGGACGGCGAAGAACGGGTAGCCGGGGTTCTTCTCGCTGATCCACCGCCCGCTCGGGAGGTGAACCCACTGCGCGATCCCACCGAGCTGCTGCGAGAGCGACTGGTACTGGGCGTTCGACAGCGTCAGGTGCCCGTGCGTGAGCGCGACGATCGACGCGCGGTAGGCGAGGTCGTCGGGCTCGAGCAGTTGCGTCGACCGCGTGAGCACGGCGACGCAGAGCCCGACGAAGGCGGCGGCGGCAACGCCGATCTCGACGGTCGCGGCCGAGGGCCACGCACGCCGCCGGCCCTCGCCGAACGGAACCGCTCCACTGGTTGCCGACTCGCTCATACCGCCAATCCAAGGCCGTCCACATGTGGCGAGGCTAAGAGCAGGTGACCAACAACCTATGACCTGAGGCCACCTGGCCGGCTGTGACTACTCTGGATGACTGACAGCGGGTCAAACGAAGTTCGGGAGGATCGTGAGCGAGGCCGACAATCAGAACGGCGACCGGCGGGCAGTGCTCGAATCGGAAGAGCGGGTTGCGCATACCGGAGCGCTTGCGCGCGTCACCGGCCATTGCGCCCGTCATCCGTGGCGCGTCATTCTCACCTGGCTCGCGATCTTCGCCCTGCTGATCGGCCTGAACGCCGCGTTCCACGGCAAGCTGATCAACGACTTCAAGATCCCCGGCTCGGACACGCAGCGCGCGACCGACCTGATCACGGCGAAGTTCGGTGCGCAGAAGGGCGCGGCACTGCGGGTCGTGGTCGCGGCTCCGGCCGGCCAGCGGCTCGACAGCGGGCAGCGCCCAGCGGTCATGCAGAAGCTGCTCGCAGCGGGCAGAGCCTCGCAGCGTTCGCTCGATCAGCACCCGAAGGACGTCTCGGCGATCACGAATCCGCTGGCGCCGGGGTCGGGTCGCCAGCTCTCCTCGAGCGGCCGGGTCGCGTTCTTCGACGTCCAGTACGACAAGACAGGCTTCCAGTTGCCGCGCAGCGGCATCGTCGCGCTCGAGGGTCAGCTGCGCACGCTCGCGGATCCAGCCGGCCTGGACGTGCAGTTCACCGGGGAGGCGGAGAACGCGCCGCCGACGCAGGGCAGCAGCGACCTGATCGGGCTGCTCGCCGCCTTCGTGATCCTGATGGTGCTCTTCCGCGCGCTCGTGCCGACCGTGATCCCCCTCCTCTTTGCGATCTCGGCGGTGGCCGGCGCCTTCCTGCTGCTCTTCCTCGCAGCGCGGCTGACGCACTTCAACACGATCACGGAGATCCTCGTGCCGATGATCGGGCTGGGCGTCGGGATCGACTACACGCTGTTCATCGTCACGCGCTTCCGGCAGTTCCTGCACGACGGGCTGTCGCCAGAGGCGGCGGCGGCCGCCGCCGGCGCAACGGCCGGGCGTGCCGTGATCTTCGCCGGCACGACCGTGGCGATCTCGATCACGGGCCTCGCGCTGATCGGGTTGGACTTCATCACCAAGCTCGGGATCGGGAGCGCGCTCGGTGTCGTCACCGCCGTGATCCTTGCGAACACGCTGCTGCCCGCGGTGCTGTCCCTGCTCGGACCGAAGATCGACCGGGGCCGGCTCGGGCTGCGCAGTGTCGACGAGTCGCGCGAAGGACAGGCGACCACACCCATCGCCGCCTGGGGCCGCTACGTCTCGCGTCACGCGAAGATCGTGCTGCCGGTCGTGCTCGTCATCCTGATCGTGTTCGCGTCGCCGGTGCTCGCGGTGCGTCTCGGGCTGGCGGACGCCGGGACGGCGCCCAAATCGCAGACCACACGCCAGGCGTACGACTTGCTCTCGAGCGGCTTCGGCCCGGGCTTCACCGAGCCGATCCCGATTGTCGTCGACATGCAGTCCGACCATGCGTCGGCCGACAAGCTGGAGACCGCGCTCAAGTCGGTGCCCGGGCTCTCGCAGGTCGACAAGCCGATCTACAACGCGAAGAACCACGACAAGGCGTCGGTCGCGATCATCAACACGTACGGGAAGTACAAGCCTCAGGACTCGAAGACCGACAGCCTCGTTTCGCAGCTGCGGCACAAGGTGATCCCGCAGACGCTCGACGGCTCCCCTGCGCATGCGTATGTGTCGGGATCGAACGCCGCGTTCACCGACATCGGGCACCAGATCTTCTCGCACGCGCTGTGGTTCCTGCTCTACATCGTCGGGATCACCTTCCTGCTGCTCGCCATGGCGTTCCGCTCCGCGGTGATCGCGTTGAAGGCCGCGCTGACGACGCTGCTGTCGGCGCTCGTCGGGTTCGGTGTGCTGACGCTCGTCGTGCAGAAGGGCGTCGGGATGCAGCTGATCGGGCTCGACCGCACAGGCCCGATCGAGAGCTTCGTGCCGCCGATCGCGTTCGCGATCCTCTTCGGCCTGTCGATGGACTACGAGGTCTTCCTGATGAGTCGCATCCGCGAGGAGCACGTGCACGGCGAGGACACGATCGAGGCGGTCAAGGACGGCGTCGCGGGCGTCGGGCGCGTGATCGTCGCCGCCGCGCTGATCATGTCGTCGGTGTTCTTCTCGTTCCTGCTCGCACCCGACCGGGTCTCGAAGGAGTTCGGTTTGCTGCTGGGCGTCGCGATCCTCACCGACGCGCTGCTGATGCGGCTGACGCTGGTGCCGGCGCTGCTCACGGTCCTGCGCGAGCGCTCGTGGGCGATTCCGGGCTGGCTGGAGAAGGCGCTTCCGAACGTCACGATCGAGGCGCCCGGCGAGCGCGAGTCGCGCGGCACGGTGGCGCACGCCGAGCCCGAGGTTGCTCCACCGCTGAAGACGTAGGCCCCGCGCTAGGCGGGACGCACGCCGACGACATGGACGGCGCTGCGGAGCGAGCGATTGCCCGCGACGTCGATGCCGACCACCCAGATCCGGTGGTGCCCGAGCGTGACGCGCGGGCCGTCGGGGAAGCGCTCGTCCCAGATCAGCCGACCGCTTCCGGGGCCGCGCCGGCTAAAGACGGCCCGCCGCCCGTCGACGAACAGCACGGCACGCGCGGGCTCGTCAAACGCATAGCGCACGAGGATCCGCGACCCGGTCGTTCGAACCGTCAACCGGCGCAGGCGCGGCGGTCGCGTGTCGAGCTTGATCGGGTCAGGGAGCCGGAGCGTGCGATGGAGCAGCGGGAACGTGACCTGCGGGAAGTACGAGCCGTTCGGCAAGACGTGCCGCGCCCGAGTGAGACCGTTCCACACGAAGTGCTGCCAGCCAGAGCGAAGAGCGTGATCGCGGAGGAACGTGGTGACCGGTCTGCCGCCCGAGTTGACCATCTGCACCGTCACCCGTCCGGCCTGGACGAGCCGGAACGTCACGTGCGCGACGGCAGTCGAGCAGCGGCAGATCGGTGAGAACGCCTCGTCGACGCGTGTGCCGTCAACGGGTGCG
>Ga0265313_10002244_pt1 | contig 16997 bp, 14 predicted proteins | sample 4123metaG_FD_203122 | JGI IMG/M metagenome (GOLD analysis project Ga0265313, IMG submission 203122) | Rhizosphere microbial communities from Carex aquatilis grown in University of Washington, Seatle, WA, United States - 4-1-23 metaG | ecosystem: Host-associated > Plants > Roots > Rhizosphere >...
CAGTTGGTATCTTCCATCAGTTCCTTGAAGGTCTTGGCGTAGCCTTCGCCGAGCAGGTAGCAGGGCTTCTGCCAGCCGAATACGGTGCGCGTCGGGTTGCCCCACGGCGTGCAGTGATAGGTCTGGTTGCCTGCGAGGAAGTCGAGGAACAGGCCGGACTGGCTGAACGACCAGTTCTTGCCGCCGTTGCCGCGCTTGAAGATATTGCGGAACAGGTTCTTCGTCGTCTCGCGATTGAGGAAATGTTGCTGGTCCGGCGCGCGCTCGTAGGCGTAGCCCGGCGACACCGTGATGCCGTCGACGCCCATCGCCATCACGTCGTCGAAAAACTTCGCCATCCTCTCCGGATCGGCGTTGTTGAACAGCGTGCAGTTGATGTTGCAGCGGAAGCCCTTGGCCTTGGCCGCCTTGATCGCGGCGACGGCACGGTCGTAGGTGCCGGCCTGGCACACCGACTTGTCGTGGTCCTGCTTGTTGCCGTCGAGATGCACTGACCAGACGAAATACGGCGAAGGCTCGTAGTCCTTCATGCGCTTTTCCATCAGCAGCGCATTGGTACAGAGATAGACGAATTTCCTGCGGGCGATGATGCCGCGCACGATCTGCGGCAATTCCTTGTGCAGCAGCGGTTCGCCGCCGGCGATCGACACGACCGGCGCGCCGCATTCGTCGACGGCGCCGAGCGCGTCCGCAACCGAGATGCGTTGGTTGAGTATCTCGTCCGGATAGTCGATCTTGCCGCATCCCGCACAGGCGAGATTGCACCGGAACAGCGGCTCCAGCATCAGCACGAGCGGATAACGCTTGCGGCCGGAGAGCCGCTGGCGGACGACGTACCTACCGACTGATAGCTTCTGCAGAAGGGGAATGCCCAAGAGTGCTGTCCTTGGTTATTTGCTGAGCGCTCGGAACGTCGAGCAGTTCGACAGGCACGCGGAATTCGATGTGCTCGTCTTGCCCGGGCAAGGTGAAAACTTCAACCGGTGTGATGCGGCGCAACGCATTGATGACATCGCGCACCATCACCTCAGGTGCTGAAGCGCCGGCGGTGATGCCCACCACTTCAACGTCCTTCAGCCATTCTGGCTTAATCTCGCTTCCATTCGCGATCAAGTGTGTCGGAATTCCGGCTTCGAGGCCGATTTCCCGCAAACGGTTCGAATTTGAGCTATTTTTGGCGCCGACCACGAAAATCACGTCCGCAAGCCTGGTCAATTGGAGCAACGCCGTCTGCCGATTCTGCGTCGCATAGCAGATATCCTCGGTCCCCGGCCCAACCACGTCGGTAAAGCGTCTGAACAGCGCCGCGATGATGCCGCGGGTGTCGTCGACGCTTAGGGTGGTCTGCGTCACGTAGGCGATGGGCGTATCGGCCGCCAGATCGAGGGCCGCGACGTCCTTTTCGGTCTGCACCAGCAGCACCGGCCCCGGAATCTGGCCCAGCGTCCCCTCGACCTCCGGATGGCCGGCATGGCCGATCAGGATGACGGTGCGGCCGTTGCGCATGTAGTGGCGGCCCTGCGCGTGCACCTTCGACACCAGCGGACAGGTGGCGTTGAGCACCCGCAGGCCGCGCTCGGCGGCCTCGTCCACAACTTTCTTTGCCACGCCGTGGGCGCTGAAGATCGTGATGGCGTCCGGCGGCACTTCGGAGAGGTCTTCGACAAAGAGCGCGCCGCGCGCCTTGAGCGCGTCGACCACCCATTTGTTGTGCACGATCTCGTGCCGCACATACACCGGCGGCCCGTATTTATCGAGCGCACGCTCGACGATCTCGATGGCGCGCACGACACCGGCGCAAAAGCCGCGGGGCTTTGCCAGGATCACCTTCATTCCGCCGCTCCGTTGACGATTCCGTTGACCGCTCCGTTGACGCGCGACCCATTGGCCGCGCGGCGGCGCTGCGCCCGTTCGGCCAGCATCGCGATCTCGGTCGGCTTGAGCTCCCGTATGTTCCGTGAGCCGAACACCTCGAACACCTTGGCGACAATGCCGTTGGCGTCGAGCCCCGCCTTGGCGTACATCGCCGGCGGGCTATCGTGGTCCATGAACTCGTCCGGCAGCACCATGCTGCGCAACTTGAAGCCCGGCCGCTCCAGCGCGCCCTGTTCCGCCAGCAGTTGCATGACGTGCGCGCCGAAACCGCCGATCGCGGCCTCCTCGACGGTGATCAGCAGTTCGTGCTGGCGCGCCAGTCGCAGGATGAGATTGTCGTCGAGCGGCTTGGCAAAGCGCGCGTCGGCGACCGTGGTCGAGATGCCGTGCGCTTCGAGCGTCTCGGCAGCCTTGAGGCATTCTGCGAGCCGCGTGCCGAGCGACAACAGCGCGACCGTCGTGCCCTGCTTGATGACGCGGCCGCGGCCGATCTCGAGCGGCACACCGGCCGCCGGCATTTCAACGCCGACGCCATCGCCGCGCGGATAACGGATGGCCGACGGCCGGTCGTCGATCTGCGCCGCGGTGGCAACCATGTGGATGAGTTCCGCCTCGTCGGCCGCCGCCATGATGACGAAGCCGGGCAGGCAGCCGAGATAGGCGAGATCGAATGAGCCGGCATGTGTTGGCCCGTCGGCGCCGACGAGACCGGCGCGGTCCATGCAGAAACGCACCGGCAGCCGCTGGACCGCGACGTCATGCACGACCTGATCGTAGGCGCGTTGCAGGAAGGTCGAGTAAATCGCGACAAATGGCTTGTAGCCCTGCGTCGCAAGGCCGGCGGCGAAGGTCACGCCGTGCTGCTCAGCGATGCCGACATCGAAGGTGCGGTCGGGAAAGGCCTTGCCGAAGATATCGATGCCCGTTCCGGACGGCATCGCGGCGGTAATGGCGACGATGCGGTCATCTTTCTGCGCTTCCTTCACCAGGCTCTCGCCGAACACCTTGGTGTAGGACGGTGCGTTCGATGCCGCCTTCTGCTGCTTGCCGGTCGTAACGTCGAACTTGACGACGCCATGATACTTGTCCTGCGAGGCTTCGGCTGGCGCGTAGCCCTTGCCCTTCCGCGTGCGCACGTGGACGAGGATGGGTCCGTTATCTGCGTCGCGCACGTTCTCGAGCACCGGCACGAGCTGGTTGAGATCATGACCGTCGACGATGCCGACGTAATAGAAGCCGAGCTCCTCGAACAGCGTGCCGCCGGTAACGAAGCCGCGCGCCAATTCCTCGGCCAGCGCCGCCTTGTCCTTGATGAATTTCGGCAGATGTCCGGCGACCTGCTTGCCGATGTCGCGCAGCGACATGAAGGTCGGGCTCGACAGCAGCCGGCTCAGGTAATTCGACATGGCGCCGACCGGCGGCGCAATCGACATCTCGTTGTCGTTGAGGATCACGATCAAGCGCCGGTTCATGGCGCCGGCGTTGTTCATCGCCTCGTAGGCCATGCCGGCCGAGATCGCGCCGTCGCCAATGACGCACACGACATTGTGCTTCTGACCGGCGAGATCGCGTGCTACCGCCATGCCGAGACCGGCCGAGATCGATGTCGAAGAGTGCGCCGCCCCGAAACAGTCGTACTCGCTCTCTGAACGCTTGGTGAAACCAGACAACCCGCCACCGGTGCGCAAGGTGCGGATACGATCGCGACGACCGGTGAGAATCTTGTGCGGATAGGCTTGATGGCCGACGTCCCAGATCAGCTTGTCGTTCGGCGTATCGAAAACGTAATGCAGCGCGACCGTCAGCTCGACGACGCCGAGGCTCGCGCCGAGATGTCCGCCGGTGACCGAAACAGCGCTAATGGTCTCGGCGCGCAATTCGTCAGCAACCTGCTGCAGGTGCCGCGCATTGATGTGTCGGAGATCGGCGGGACTCTTGACGGAGTCGAGAAGCGGAGATGTGGGTTTGGTCTGGAATTCCCCGTTGGGAGCCGTCATGCGTCAGTATTCCTTTAAACTTGGAGGCTGGTGCATTAGGCAGTACCTCCCGGCATTTGCTGCTCTTTTGCCGCCCCCCGGACCTCGCAAGCGCGCTGGCCGGAGGTTCTCAGTCGACGTTAATATGTAGGTTGCATAAAAGTTCCGGATTCAAAACCGCTTTTTTGTCAGGCACTTGTCTTGATAATGACAGCTAAAGCCAGTCTGTAGCAACGGCCACCATGCTCGCAACCATGACCACGGGAATCGTCCGGCTCTGCACCCGATTCCCTTGGGTAATCATCATCTTGGCCCTGTTGATCGGCGGCGGCTCGGCAGTCTACACCGCCCGGCACTTCGCCATTACCACCGATATCAACAAGCTGATCGCGTCCAATCTCGACTGGCGCCAGCGTGACGCCGCCTATGAAAAGGCCTTCGCAGGCCACTTCCAGTCGACCCTAGTGGTGGTGGATGCGCCGGCCGCCGAATACGCCTCCATCGCCAGCGCCGAGTTGTCGCAGAGGCTGGCGAAGCAGCCTGAGCTCTTCCGCTCGGTCGAAGACATGAGCCGTAATGAATTCTTCGCGCGCAACGGACTGCTGTTTCAACCAACCGACAGCGTCGCACAACTAACGCAAGGGCTGACGCGCGCCGCCCCGCTGGTGAGCACCCTCGCCGGCGATCCGAGCCTGCGCGGCTTGACGCGCGCATTGTCGCTGGGCCTCGTCGGCGTGCAGAACCGCATGGTCACGCTCGACGCGCTGTCACGGCCGCTGTCGCTCGCCGCGTCAACCGTCGAACAGGCGCTCGCCGCCAAGTCAGCGTCGTTCTCATGGCAGGAGATGCTGCGCGGAGAAAAGCCGTCGGCCAACGACTTGCGCCGCTTCATCGAGCTGCGGCCGAAGCTCGACTTCTCCGCGCTCAAGCCGGGGCAAGCCTCGAGCGACGCGATCCGCAAGGCCGCCGCCGATCTAGACCTCGCCGGCAAGTACCAGGCACGCGTGCGCCTAACCGGCTCGGTGCCGATGGCCGACGAGGAATTCGGTAGCGTCCAGCAGGGCGCGCTGGTCAACGGCATCGCCACCATCGTCGTCGTGCTGACGATCCTGTGGATGGCGCTCAAATCGGCGCGGCTCATTGTCGCGGTGTTCATCAATCTGTTCGTCGGACTGTCGATCACCGCCGCGCTGGGGCTGCTAATGGTCGGCGCGTTCAACATGATCTCGGTGGCCTTCGCCGTGCTGTTCGTTGGCCTTGGCGTCGATTTCGCCATCCAGTTTTCGGTGCGCTACCGCGCCGAGCGCCACGAGGTGCCGGGACTCAAGAGTGCGCTGGCGCAGGCCGCCCATAAGATCGGCGTGCCGCTGACGCTGGCCGCCGCCGGGGTTGCAGCCGGCTTCTTCTCGTTCCTGCCGACCGACTATCGCGGCGTCTCCGAGCTCGGCCAGATCGCCGGGGTCGGCATGATGATCGCCTACCTGACCAGCATCACGGTCCTGCCGGCGCTGATCACGGTGTTCAATCCGCCTGGCGAGCCGGAGCGCGTCGGGTATCGCGCCCTCGCCCCGGTCGACAATTTCCTGCAGACCTATCGCGTGCCGGTGATCGTCGGCACGGTCGCGGTCGCCCTGCTCGGCTCGCCGCTGCTCTATTTCCTCAGCTTCGATTTCGACCCGATCCATCTGCGCAGCCCGCAGACGGAGTCGATCTCGACGCTGCTCGATCTCGGCAACAACCCGCAGCTCGGTCTCAACTCGGTCAACGTGGTCGCGCCGTCACTCGACACCGCCGCTGCCGAGGCCACGCGTCTGCAAAAATTGCCGCAAGTATTGAGCACAATGACGCTTTTGAGCTTCGTGCCGCAGGACCAGGACAAGAAGCTCAGTCTCATCCGCGGCTTTGCCGAAGACATGCACGGCGTGATCGACAAGGCGCCGGCGAAGCCGCCCACCGATGCCGACAATGTCGCGGCGCTCAACGGCCTCGCCGGGCAACTCGACAAGTTCGCCGCCGACAATCCCAAGGGACCTGGCGGCGAGGCGGCGAAGCGCCTGGCAGATGATTGCCGCAAGCTCGCGCAGGCAAGCGAGGATGTGCGCAACAAGGTGCAGGCCGCCTTCGTCATTCCGCTGCAGGCCGATCTTGTGCAACTACGCACACAATTGAATGCCTCGTCCGTGACCAAGGACAACCTGCCGCAGACCGTCCGGACGCAGTGGGTTGCCGCCGACGGCCGCGCGCGCGTCGAGGCTTCGCCCAAAGGCGACACCAACAGCACCGAGGTGCTGCGCGAATTCGCGCGCGCTGTCCTCGCCGCCTACCCCGAGGCGACCGGCGGACCCATCTCGATTCTGCAATCGAGCAGAACCGTCGTGCGCGCCTTCATCGAAGCCGGCACATTCGCACTGGTCTCGATCGCCATCCTGTTGTGGATCGTGCTCAAGCGCTTCGGCGACGTGCTGCTGACGCTGGTGCCGCTGCTGCTTGCCGGCATGGTGACGCTGGAGATCTGCGTGCTGATCGGCATGCCGATGAACTTCGCCAACATCATCGCATTGCCAGTGCTGCTCGGCGTCGGCGTCGCCTTCAAGATCTACTACATCATGGCTTGGCGCGCCGGGCAGACCAACCTGCTGCAATCGAGCCTGACGCGCGCCGTGATCTGGAGCGCGCTGACCACGGCAACCGCGTTCGGCAGCCTTTGGCTGTCGAAGCACCCTGGCACGTCGAGCATGGGCAAGCTGCTGGCGCTGTCGCTCGTCTGCACGCTCGCGGCGGCGGTGCTATTTCAGCCCGCGCTGATGGGCAAGCCACGCGGGGCCGAAGACACTTAGGCAAACTTCGTCGGCCGGGCTCGGCTTATTGTCGGCCACCTTGCCTTTGCGCTTTGGCGCCGGATTGCCGGACGGCGGCGGGGTGACTGGGTGCATAGGCACAGCGGCGTAAGGCAGAGCCTGCGGCTCGATCCGCGTCCAATTTTCGCCGCCGCACAGGAAGCCGAGGAAGCAGCCCTGCACCCGCAGCACGTTTGCTTCAACCAGGCTGATATTAGCCGAATAAGTGTGGCCGTCTTCCGAACTGTAGATCTGCCCATCCCACTCGTTCTGGGTCTTGCGCTCCATGCCGAGCAGGATCGGCATGCCCAAAGTCGGCCGGCTGCGCAGGTTGGGGTCCGGATTTTTGCCGTCGACCCCGGGACGCGCTTCCGAGGCCACGACGCCCCAGAGCTTGCCGTCGCCGCAATCGGCGATCCGGATGCTGGCGACCCGTTTCGCCACCAGCCATTCGCCGACCGGATCGCCGGGCGCCGAGCCGGTGGAACGGTCATCGGCCAAGCAAGTACCTGTAGCGGCGGCACAAATCGCCACGGCGGCACCGAAAACGAAAGCCCGAGCTGCGAAACGGTCTACAAGAAACACGAGCGAATCCCGGTTAGTCGGCCTGAGTTGCTATAGCTGCTTCCTGAAATGGCCGAAACAGCGGCGCGTTCCCGGCTTTTTGACCAATTCGGATGACACTGGTTGCCGAATGCTGGAACCTGAAGTTGCTGGAACGGGTCTGCTGACCGAGCCGGGTTCAATCGGTGGCACACGCCCTGGCCGATCCTCAAGGTGACGGTGCGGCCACAAGGCGGGCTGCCGATGATCGCGCGGGGCCGGCGACAATCACGCGTAAAAGAAAGTTGGGCAAACTAGACGCATCCGCACACGGGAACGCGCGGGGTGCTACTGGCCGTGGTCTTCCAACACCTGCTTGCACGCCTTTTTCAGTTTTTCGCGGTGTTCTCTGAGGCAGGCCAGCACTGCGAAATTGTCCGGCATGGCGTCGCTGCAGAACCGCGCGGCATCCGGGCTGCAGGCGGTTTCCTCCTGCGGCGAGCCTTTCAGTGCCCCGGAATCGGCGGGCGCATTGTGTCTCGTCTCCACCGCCGACGCCATGGAACCCATGAGCAGCGTGACGGCGAGAGCGGCGGCGCAAGACCTGACTTTCATGGATGGCCTCTTGTTGTTGGCTTGCTTTGATAACGGCGGCAGCCGCGGCGACGTTCCTAAAGGGGCTCGGCTATTTCTGCAATGCGCGCAACGCCGATAGCGCATCGATCTCGCCTGCGCCCACCTCCTGCGCCGGACGCCCGAGCCCATGCGCGCTGGCGGTCAATATCTTCTTCAGCGCGTTCGGCGTGAGCTTGGGATCGCGCGCCAGCAGCAGGGCTGCGACACCGCTGACATGCGCTGCCGCAACCGACGTCCCAGAGGTGATCTGGTAGGTGTCGGCCGGCGCCGGCGCGACGATATCGACACCTGGCGCGGACACCGCCACCTGGCGGCCGCGGTTGGCCTGCGGCATCAGCTTGTCGTCGACATCGGTCGCGGTGACGCCGATCACGTCCGCATAGGCGGCGGGATAAAGCGGCGGCGCGCGTGGGCCGGCATTGCCAACGGCGGCGATTATCACCAGACCGCGCGCATGCGCCTTGCTGATCATGTTGCGGATCATCGGATCGTTCGGGCCGGCAAAGCTCATGTTGAGGATGCGCGCGTTCTGGCTTGCGGCCCAGTCAATGCCCTTGAGTATGTTGAAGGTCGAGGCCTGCGCACTCTCGCCATTGCCGGTGAAGACGCGCGCGGTGAGCAGCTTCACCTTCGGCGCGATGCCGATGAGCTTGGCATGCGCGGCGATCGCGCCCGCGATCGCAGTGCCGTGCGGATGCGGCGCCGGCGGCTGGCCGGTGGCGTCGAAGCTGCCGGCGATGCTGCCGGCGAGTTCGGGCTGCGTAACGTCGACCTGCGAGTCGATGACCGCCACGACGACATCGTCGCCATTCGTGATCTCGTGCGCCTCGCGCAGATGCAGCTTGTCGACGACGTACTGCACGACGGTTGAATCGCGCGGCACGTCGCGCGTGACCGCCGGCGCGCCCTGCTGCAGCAGATAGAGATAGTTCGGCTGCGCCGCTGAAATTCGCGCGTACTGCGCCAAGGAGCGCAACACGCTGATCACTGAGCGGCCGTTGTTGATCTGGAATTGCAGCAGCGTGCGGCCGCTCAGACCGAAGCTCTGGCTCTGGATCAACGTCAGACCAAGACGTTGCCCGAGCCGCGCCAGGTACCTCGCCGGCGTTCCGGAATCGACCTCGAGCAAAATCTCGTTCGGCACGAACGGCGCGCCCGGCGGCGGCAGGTTGATGTTGGTGGGCGGGCCCTGCCCCGGATTGCCCGGTCCGGGCGGACCGCCGTTCTGGCCCGGCGGAAACATGCGGTCGGCGAGCATCGGACCGAACGGACCAAAGAATAGGGTCAACTCCATGTGCCAGAATTCGCTGGGCGAGAGTTCGTGGCCCAGAATGATCGTGCCGATCATCGGCGCCACAGCCGCGACCCCGATCGCGGTGACGGTGGAGAATCCGAGCGGCGTAAAAACGCCGAAGAATTTCGGCGTTGCCGCCTGCGTCGCGATGACCGTTTCGACGATGCAGCCGCTTTCACTGTTGCAGGTTTGCGCAAGCGCAGGACTGGCCGCAATGACCGCCGCCATCAGCCCGCACGCAAGCGCCAACCCCTTGAAGTGCTTCACGAACCCACGCCCCTGACCAAAGGCCCAAGGCACAATCGCCGGTCCCCAAAATCCGCGCAAGAGCGCCAGCTCAAACGGCGGCCGCAGGCCGCAGCATGCCACGGCCGGAAAGTAACCCCGCCCGGTTTCGGACGGGCGGGGTTACTCAATTTGCGCCGGGTTGTGGCGTATCCCCGCGCAGCCATATGTCGCGCGGGCCGGCGCGCCGGTTCAAAATGGCACAGGGAACTTTTGCTACCACCAACGAGGTGCCGCGCCAGCTAGCGCACCGCCGCCATGTCGATGAGCTTGCGGCACTCGCCGAGCTCGTGCAGCGCCGCGTGCAGCCGGTTCAATGCCTCGCGCGGCAACGACGTGCCGAGGCGAGGTTCGGGCCGCTTCGGAATCTCCGGCAATTCCGGCAGGATCTCTTCCGATGTCGGCAGTGCCTCTCGCACCGCCTGATCGATGCGGTCGCCGGGATCGACGCGCGGCACCGGCGCGCTCTGCATCGGCGGATCGCGGCGCGGCTCCTCGTCATGCCGTTCGCCCAAATCGCGACCGATCAGGGACGTGAGGCGCCCGCGCAACCCGTGCTCTTCCTCGAGCGCCTCGGGCACTGCCTCTTCGGCGAAATCCTCGTCCTCGCTCGCGCCATGCGGCGGCTGCGGCGCGCCTTCCTGCCACACCACCTGCACGAATTTGGGCCCCTGCTCGCGCAAAATTCGCTGCACGCCGCGGATGGTATAGCCCTCGCCGTAGAGCAGATGGCGGATGCCGCGCAGCAAATCGATATCGTCGGGCCGGTAGTAGCGGCGGCCGCCGCCGCGCTTCATCGGCTTAATCTCGTGGAAGCGACTCTCCCAGAAGCGCAGCACGTGCTGCGGCAGGTCGAGTTCGTCGGCCACCTCGCTGATCGTACGGAATGCGTCCGGCGCCTTGCTGTCCAAAGCGGCCTCACCTTCAGGTATAAGTTGAACGCAGTACTGAAACGCGACTTAGGCGGCAGGCTCGGAGTGGCCGTTGATCCGCTGCTTCAGGATCGCCGACGGCTTGAACACCATCACCCGGCGCGGCGAAATCGGGACTTCCTTGCCCGTCTTGGGATTACGCCCGATTCGCTGGCCCTTCTTTCGCACCACAAAAGAGCCAAAAGACGACAGTTTTACGGTCTCGCCGCGCTCCAGGCAGTCGGTGATCTCCTTGAGCACCAACTCCACAAGCGATGCGGATTCCGTGCGTGAAAGGCCTACTTTTTGATAGACCGCCTCACACAGATCGGCTCGCGTTATTGTTTTACCGGTCATCGCCTGCCCTGCCCCCGGCGAAGATATCCCGCTGAATTATCGAGGATATTGCCTTGTCACCCGCGGGGTCAATGGGGCTGTGTGGAATATGACACACAGATAACGTGATTTGAGCGCGGTGTGCCCGCAAAGCCCCAGGGGCTGTTCTTACCAGCGAACCAGCGCCGAGCCCCAGGTGAAGCCGCCGCCCATGGCCTCGAGCAGGATTAAATTCCCACGCTTGATGCGCCGGTCGGCGACCGCATCAGCCAGCGCCAGCGGGATCGAGGCCGCCGAGGTGTTGCCATGGCGGTCCACTGTCACCACGACTTTTTCGGGGGCGATGCCCAGCTTGTGGGCGGAGCCGTCGATGATGCGCTTGTTGGCCTGGTGCGGCACGAACCAGTCGATGTCGGCGGCACTATAGCCGGTCGCCTTGAAGGCATCGTCGATCACGTCGGTGATCATGGCGATGGCATGCTTGAACACCTCCCGGCCTTCCATGCGCAGGTGGCCGACGGTCTGGGTCGAGGATGGTCCGCCGTCGACATAAAGTTTGCCCTTGTGCCGACCGTCCGAACGCAGATGCGTGGTCAGGACGCCGCGGTCGGAAGGCAAGCCCGGCTGCTCCTGCGCCTCCAGGACCAGCGCGCCGGCGCCGTCGCCGAACAGCACGCAGGTGGTGCGGTCATTCCAATCGAGGATGCGGGAGAAAGTCTCGGCGCCGATCACCAGCGCGCGCTTGAACGAGCCGCCGCGCAGCATCGCGTCCGCGGTCGCGAGCGCGAACACGAAACCAGAGCACACCGCCTGCAGGTCGAAGGCGGCGCCGTGATTGATGCCAAGGCCGTTCTGCACCGAGACCGCCGTCGCCGGGAAGGTCTGATCCGGCGTCGAGGTCGCGAGCACGATGAGGTCGATCGATTGCGCATCGACATGGGCGTTCGCGAGCGCCGCGCGCGCGGCATTGAGCGCAAGATCCGAGGTAAGCTCGCCCGACGCCGCAATATGACGCTCGCGGATGCCGGTACGTTGCACGATCCATTCATCGGTCGTTTCGACCGAGCGCGCCAGCTCGTCGTTGCTGAGAATGCGTTTGGGCAGGTAGCTGCCGCAGCCGAGAACCACCGAACGCAGCATGGTCACGTTCCCGCTCCGGCCGCTGCCCGCGCCTCCGCGCTGACGCTGCGGTCACGCGCCATCGACTCGCCGATCTTACTCAGCAATTCGTAGCGCACCATGTCATAGCCAATGTCGATCGCCGCCGCGAAGCCTTCGGCATCGGCGCCGCCGTGACTCTTGATCACGACGCCATTGAGACCGAGAAACACGCCGCCGTTCGATTTGCGAGGGTCCATCTTCTCGCGCAGCGTACGAAACGCCGAGCGTGCCAGCAGATAACCGAGCCGAGCCGCCCAGGTCCGGCTCATCGCGCTGCGCAAATACGAGCCAAGCTGCTTGGCGGTGCCTTCCGCGGTCTTGAGCGCGATATTGCCGGCAAAGCCTTCCGTCACCACCACATCCGCAGTGCCTTTGCCGATGTCGTCGCCTTCGACAAAGCCGATATATTCGAAATACGGGAAATGGCCTTCGCGCAGGATGCCGCCGGCTTCGCGCACTTCCTCAAGACCTTTGACTTCTTCGACGCCGATATTGAGCAGGCCGACCGACGGCTTCTCGACGTCGAACAGCACGCGCGCCATCGCGCTGCCCATGGCGGCGAGATTGACGAGGTGTGCGGCATCGGCGCCGATCGAGGCGCCGACATCGAGCACGACCGATTCACCCTTCACCGTCGGCCACAGCGCCGCGATCGCCGGGCGCTCGATGCCTTCGATCATCTTGAGGTTGAAGCGCGCCATCGCCATTAGCGCGCCGGTATTGCCGGCGGATACGGCGACGTCGGCTTCGTGCTTTTTCACCGCGTCGATTGCCAGCCACATCGACGACTTCCAGCGGCCGTAGCGCAAGGCCTGGCTCGGCTTGTCGTCCATGCGGATGGCAATCTCGGTGTGAATGAATTTCGACTTGGCCTTGAGCGCCGGCAGCTGATCGAGCAGCGGCTCGACCGCGGCGCGGTCGCCGTACAGCAGAAATTCGATGTCGGGATGCCGCGTCAGCGAGGTCAGCGCGGCCGGCAAGACCACCGACGCCCCGTGATCGCCACCCATGGCGTCAAGCGCGATACGAACTTTATCCGGCATGGTTCGACCTTGACGCGGGCGCCGGCCGCGCGGTCCTCGACATCGGGCGCAAGCGCGCGACCTTAGCCGGTCGGACGCCGCAGGCAAGCCGGAGGATGCAGTATGCCATCGCTTGCGCACCGTTCACGATCGTTCGCTGCCTTGGCGCTTTTTGAGCGCCTCCAGCGCGGCGAATGGATTCGGCCCGTCATCACCGGCCTTGGGGGCAGCGAATTGCGCGCCTTCCTTGCGTGGATAAGGATCGATGCCGAGCAGCAAGAACTCGGTCGCCACCGCGCCGAGATCAATCACCCCGCCGATCAGCGGCTCCGGCGGCTCGTCGGCGCCTTTGCCGCGGCTGTCCGCTTCGGCCGAGGCGCCCGCTGGCAGCGGCGCGAAGGTGAGATCGACTGACTCTTCGATGCTGTTTTCGATCGGCTCGAGCGTGACAACACAAGTCTGCCCGACCGTCGCGCTCACCTGCCCCGTCACCGCGACGCGAGAACCTAGTTTGGTCAGGTCGAACACCGCCGTAAGAAGCGACAGATCGCGCAGGCCCGCCACCGCAGCAATGCCGGCGCGCGCCTCGGCCGACGCCTCAATTTCCATATGCAGGCCGGTCTCCGCGACGTCGTCGACGGCAACCGGCACGCTCCACGCGGGTGCAAATTTGTTCATGGCAATCCATTACCCCGCGACGACGACAGCCGGATCCGGGAACCCGATCTTGCCGGCGGCCAGCGCGGCAGCCTCCTGCACCGCCAATTCATGGTGCGCTTGGCGAATATAGGCGGCAAGGCGGCGCGGCGCAGCCTCGGTCCCCAAGGGGCGGCCGTAGACGTTGCGGGCAATGGTCTCGGCCAACTCGTCCGCCTGGCCCGTAAGGGCAGCGCGGTAGGCCTGCGCACGGCCGTAGAAGGCATCGCCAATGCGGCGCATCTCCTTCGGCACCGTCAAATCGCCGACGCCCATTTCTCGCAGATTGTCGTCCATATCCTCGCAAAACCGGTCGAAAAGCCCCTGCCCAAGCTCTCGCAGCGCCAGGTCGGCAAACAGTCGTTCGAGGACCATGCTTAAGTGCAGAATAATCAGGTCGAAGCGCCCGTTAACCGTGTCGGCAACGGCATATTCGCTATAGAAACAGGGCAATCGCGCCTGCGCCACGATCATGCCATAGAGGGTGGAAATGGTGTCTGATCGCGTGCGGCGGCGAAAAACGTGCGGGATCATCGTGTTGGCTCTGACGTCAGCACTTGCCGCCTACGTTAACGCCTTCGCCGATGCAAGACGGAAATGATGTTGCCGGATTTGGGGTCAAATTCTAGCGGCCAGAGCAGGTGTGCGGTGTGGCGTCTTCCGGCGCTGGCGCTCGCCTGCGGGCTCGCGCTTGCCGGTTGCAGCAGTTTCTCAGAGACCTTGCAACGCGGTTACGTTCTCCAAGAAGGCGCGCTCGAACAGATTCCGATGGGCGCTTCTCAGGAGCAGGTTCTGATCGTGCTCGGCACACCATCGACGGTCGCAACCGTCAACGGCGAGACGTTCTACTACATCTCGCAGCGCACCGTGCGCGAAGCCGCGTTCATGCCGCATGAAGTCGTCGACCAGCGCGTGATCGCCGTCTACTTCGACAAAGATCGCCGCGTCGCGCGTCTCGCCAACTATGGGCTCAGGGACGGCAAGATCTTCGACTTCGTTTCGCAGACGACCGAGACCGGCGGCCAGGAACTGAGCTACCTGCGCAGCATCTTCAAGAATGTCGGACCCAAGATCTTCTAGCCGCCGGCAAAGCCGGCGCACGTTCAGTGCGCCAGCGCCGCGAGCAGCAGAAGAGCGACGATGTTGGTGATCTTGATCATCGGATTCACCGCCGGTCCGGCCGTATCCTTGTAGGGATCGCCGACGGTATCGCCGGTCACCGCGGCCTTGTGCGCCTCGGAGCCCTTACCGCCGTAGTGACCGTCCTCGATGTACTTCTTGGCGTTGTCCCAGGCGCCGCCACCCGAGGTCATCGAGATGGCGACGAACAGGCCGGTGACGATCACGCCAAGCAGCATCGCGCCGACCGCGGAGAACGCCGCCGACTTGCCGCCCGGGCCCCCGCCCGCGATCAGATAGACCGCGAAATAGACGACGATCGGCGACAGCACGGGCAGCAGCGATGGCACGATCATTTCCTTGATCGCCGCCTTGGTGAGCATGTCCACGGCGCGGCCGTAATCGGGCTTGCTGGTGCCTTTCATGATGCCGGGATTCTCGCGGAACTGACGGCGCACTTCTTCGACAATCGCGCTGGCCGCACGGCCGACCGCCGTCATGCCCATCGAGCCGAACAGGTAAGGCAGCATGCCGCCGAACAAGAGGCCGACCACCACGTACGGATTGGTGAGCGAGAAGTCGAGGTGGATGCCGGCGAAGTAAGGATGCGCCACGACGTCCTTGGAGAAGAACAAGAGGTCCTGGTTATAGGCCGCAAACAGCACCAGTGCGCCGAGGCCGGCCGAACCGATGGCGTAGCCCTTGGTGATCGCCTTGGTAGTGTTGCCGACCGCATCGAGCGCGTCAGTCGCCTTGCGCACTTCCTTCGGCAGGCCCGCCATTTCGGCGATGCCACCGGCGTTGTCGGTCACCGGACCGAAGGCGTCGAGCGCGACCACCATGCCGGCAAGCGCCAGCATCGCGGTCACCGCGATGGCGATCCCGAACAAACCGGCCTGGGCGTAGGCGACGAGGATGCCTGCGATAATGACGATGCACGGCAGCGCGGTCGCCTCCATCGAGATCGCCAGGCCCTGGATGATGTTGGTGCCGTGACCGGTCACCGAGGCCGCGGCAATGCTCTTCACGGGGCGGAAATTGGTGCCGGTGTAGTATTCGGTGATCCAGATGATGAGGCCGGTCACCACCAGGCCGACAACGGCGCAAATATAGAGCGACATGCCGCTGTAGCCGACGTTGGCGATCGGGCCAAAGCCGATCATCTCGTAGGTGACGTAGGCAATGGCGCCGAGCGACAGCACCGCTGAGGCGATGAAGCCCTTGTACAGCGCGCCCATGATCGACTGGGAAGCGCCGAGCCGCACGAAAAACGTGCCAGCAATCGACGTGATGATGCAGGCGCCGCCGATCGCGAGCGGGTAGACCATCATGTTGAGCAGGCTCGGCGTGCCGGCGAAATAGATCGACGCCAGCACCATGGTGGCGACGATCGAGACCGCGTAGGTCTCGAACAGGTCGGCCGCCATGCCGGCGCAGTCGCCGACATTGTCGCCGACGTTGTCGGCGATGGTCGCCGGATTGCGCGGGTCGTCTTCCGGAATGCCGGCCTCGACCTTGCCGACGAGATCGCCGCCGACGTCGGCGCCCTTGGTGAAGATGCCGCCGCCGAGACGGGCAAAGATCGAGATCAGCGAGGCACCGAAGCCGAGCGCGACCATCGCATCGATGACGATGCGGTCATTGGGCGCGTGATGCAGCGTGCCGGTGAGGAAGCCGAAATAGAGCGTGACGCCGAGCAGCGCGAGCCCCGCAACCAGCATGCCGGTGATGGCGCCGGCCTTGAAGGCAAGCTCGAGGCCGCCGGCGAGCGTCTTGGTCGCGGCTTGCGCGACGCGCACGTTGGCGCGCACCGAGACGTTCATGCCGATGAAACCGGTTGCGCCCGACAGCACGGCGCCGACGGCAAAGCCCGCCGCCACCAGCCAGCCCAGCGTGAAGCCGAGAATCACGAGGATGACCACGCCGACAATGGCGATGGTGGTGTATTGCCGCTTGAGATAGGCCTGCGCGCCCTCGCGCACGGCGGCGGAAATTTCCTGCATCTTGGCCGTGCCCTGGTCCGCCCGCAGCACCGAGCCGGTGGCCCAGATGCCATAGAGAATCGCGAGCACGCCGCAGCCGACGATGGCCCATAAAGTCGTCATGGGGGTTCAACCTCGATTGATGATGGTGCAGGCGGAATACGAACGCTCCCGCCGGCGCCAGGAGCGTCGAGGATGGCCGCTTGTAAGGGCGCTTCACCCCGACCGGAAAAGCGAGCCGGATATAGCCAAAAAGGCCGCCCCGACGCAATGCTCGATTGCCTGAGCTTTCACAGGCTTTTCGGTATTTAGGCGCTACCTCAG
>Ga0265313_10002246_pt1 | contig 16980 bp, 15 predicted proteins | sample 4123metaG_FD_203122 | JGI IMG/M metagenome (GOLD analysis project Ga0265313, IMG submission 203122) | Rhizosphere microbial communities from Carex aquatilis grown in University of Washington, Seatle, WA, United States - 4-1-23 metaG | ecosystem: Host-associated > Plants > Roots > Rhizosphere >...
CGGCAAGAAATGGCAGTTCACTCAGTCGGAACTGTTCCTCGATTTCCTGGCGGGCAACCAGACCTACGAATGCACGCCCTGGTCGATGCCGGCGCGCACCGTTTTCGGCTGGCAGAAGCCCTGCTATCTGCTTGGCGAAGGTTATGTGCAGACCTTCAAGGAGCTGATGGAAGACACCGAGTGGGAGAAATACGGCGTCGGCAATTACGAGAAATGCGCCAACTGCATGGTCCATTGCGGCTTCGAAGGCACCGCCGTCAACGATTCGATAAACAAGCCTTACAAGCTCGTGGCGCTCATGCTGCGCGGGGTGAAGACCGATGGGGCCATGGCGCCCGACATTTCGCTCGCCAATCAGCGGCCGGCGGAGTTCGTCTTCTCGCGCCACGTCGAGAACAAACTAACCGAGATACGGGCAGCCAAGGCCGCGCCCCAGAAAATCGCAGCAGCGGAGTAGAACGCGCAGCGCTTTGCTCGCCTCGCGTCCGGTCTCGATCAATTCCGAAATCTGCCCGGGATCGCGCGTCACCGAAGCGAGCACCGCGAACAGGCGCGGCTTGCCGTTGGGCCTGAGCGGCACTAGCGCCGCGGGCGGCAGTGCCCGCTCGGCGCCGTCGCAAATCACCCGCAGGGCCGCGAACGGCAACCCGCGCTCCATGGCGAAGCGCGCCGCGATGTGGGATTCCATGTCGACGGCGTGCGCCCCGGTGTTGCGAAACAGCGCCTTCTTCACGTCGACATTCGAGACCGCCGCATCGACCCCGGCGATGATCGCCGAGCGCGAATAGGCAAGCCTGCCGCGCAGGATCCGCGACCAGGCCGCATCGCAGTGGTAATGCTCGTTCGCGGCGACAACATGGGTGGCGATCACGACGTCGCCCGTCTTGAGCAGCGGCGCCAGCCCGCCTGCAATTCCGAAACTGACGACGGCCACCGCACCGTGCGCCGCTTCTCCCAGGCGCGCCGTCAGCAATCGCGCATTGCCGCCGCCGACGACGGGCATGAGGCCCGCGCGCCTTGCGATCCGCGCTTCCCTGGCAAGGCCGGTGGCGGCGAGGATGCTCATAGTCCGTATGCGGCCCTTCGCGAATTGCCCGCTTTGAGGTTGCGGTAGCGCGCCACCGCCCAGAGCGGAAAGAATCTCGGATAACCGTGATAGCGCAGATAGAATACGCGCGGAAAGCCGCCGCCTGTGTAATGCTCTTGGCCCCACAACCCGTCGGGCTGCTGCGTTGACTGCAGATAGGCGATGCCGCGCGCCACGGCGGGATGGTCCACCTCACCCGCCGCCATCAATCCGAGCAGCGCCCAGGCGGTTTGCGAGGCGGTCGACGGCGCCGGCTCGTAGCCTGAATAATCGAGCTTATAGCTGTTGCAATCCTCGCCCCAGCCGCCGTCTTTGTTCTGAATGGCGACGAGCCAATCCACCGCCTTGCGCATCGCCGGATGATCGGGCGCAAGGCCGGCGGCGCTAAGGCCCGCGAGCGCCGACCAGGTACCATAGATGTAATTGACGCCCCAGCGGCCGAACCAGCTTCCGTCTTCGCGCTGCGCCTTTTCGAGATAAGCGACGCCCTGTTTCAGCGCCGCCCCGTCCCCGCCCAGTTGCGCCAGCATGCCGACGCAGCGTCCCGAGACATCCTCAGTAGGCGGATCGAGCAGCGCGCCGTGATCGGCGAACGGGATGTTGTTCAGGTAATAATAGGCGTTGTCGGCGTCGAAGGCGCCCCAGCCACCGTTCTTGCTTTGCAGCCCTTCCACCCATTCGCGGCCCCGCGCGATGGCCTCGCGATAATCCGCCTTCGGCGCGACGCGCTCCTTGGCGCGGTCGAGCGCCATCACCACCACGGCGGTGTCGTCGAGATCGGGATAATAGTCGTTGCGGTATTGAAAGGCCCAGCCGCCGGGACGCACGCCGCGCCGCTCCTCTTCCCAATCCCCTTTCACGTCGAGCACCTGAAGGGGCTTCAGCCATTCCAGCCCGCGCGCCGCGGCGGCGTCGGCTTTGGGATCGTGGGCTTCCATCAGCGCGTGGCACGCCAGCGCGGTGTCCCACACCGGCGAGACGCAAGGCTGGCAATAGGCCTCGACGTCCTTGACGACGAGCAACTTTTCCACCGACTTGCGGGCGATCGCGCGGCGAGGATCGGACGGCGGCACGCCCATCACATCGTACATCATCACCGAATTGGCCATGGCGGGATAGATCGCGCCGAGACCGTCCTCGCCGTTCAGCCGTTCGGTCGTCCAGCGCACGCTTTCGTCAATCGCACGCGCGCGCAGTTTCTTCGGCCAGAGCGGCTCGAACCATTTGAGCAAGACGTCAAGCGCGCCGAAGAAGACCGACCAGATCCATTTCTGGTGCGGCGCGCGCTTGGAGGCGACCTTGCCGTGCGGCAGAAACAGCTCGCGCACTTGGATGCCGCGCGGATTCCTCGCCAGCGGCTTCTTCGCGGCCAGCACCAAAAGCGGCACGATCACGGTGCGCGCCCAATAGGACATCTTGGAGAGGTGGACCGGAAACCAGCGCGGCAAAAGGATCAACTCCACCGGCACGGTGGGCACGTTCCGCCACGAAGTTTGGCCGTAGAGCGCGAGCAGAATTCGGGTGAAGACATTGGCCTTGTCCGCGCCGCCGCGCGCCAGCACCGCCTCGCGGGCGCGCGCCATGTGGGGCGCATCGGGCGAGTCGCCGATCATCTTCAGCGCAAAATAGGCCTTCACCGTCGCAGAAATGTCGAGTGCGCCCGAATGATAGAGCGGCCAGCCGCCATGCTCGCCCTGGATGCGGCGCAGATAGACGCCGATCTTGCGTTCGAGGTCGAGGTTCGGCGTCTCGGCCAGATAATGCACCAAGAGCGCATATTCCGCCGGGATCGTGGCGTCAGCTTCGAGTTCGTAGACCCAATGGCCGTCGGCGCGCTGCTCCTTGAGCAGTGCGTCGGTGGCGTTGCGGATCAGCGCATCGACCGCGATGGCCCCTTCCCTGCTTGCCGATATTTGATTCATCGGTTCCTCTCGCACCGAATCTATACGGCCCGCCGCGCCAGCGCCAATCGCGCCGCGGTCTGCCCCGAGCGCACCGCGCTTTCGATTGTGGCCGGCAGGCCGGTGTCGATCCAGTCGCCGGCGAGCAGAAGATTGTGCCAGCGCGTCTCGCTTTTCGGCCGCTTGGCCGCCTGTTCGGGCGTGGCGGAGAAAGTCGCGCGTTTCTCCTTGACGATCTGCCAGGGCGGTGGTGCGTCGGCGAGGTTGTGGGCCTTGGCCACGTCGCGCCACAAAAGCGCGGCCAGTGCCTCGCGCTCCTGATCGGCGATGGCGTCGGCGGCGCTGACCGTGACCGAGATGCGGTCGGGAAAGGCGAAAATCCATTCCGCCGTGCCACCGATCACGCCGAGCATGGGCGAGGTGCCCGCGGGCGGCGCGAACTTGAAATGCGCGTTGACGATGGCGTGGAATTCGTCGGGCACGGTGAGCTTCGGCACCAGCTCGCGCGCGACCCAGGGCGGCACGGCCAGCACTACCGTGTCGTCGGGCTTGAGCGGCACCGTGCTTTCGGGAAATTCCAGCGCCACCGCCTGGTCGTCGCCGAACACGATCCGGCGCAGCCGCTGGCCCAGATGCACCAGCGCGCCATGGGAGGAGAGGTGGGCAAGCGCCGGATCGACGAACGCAGCGGCGAGAGTCGGATGGGCGATGCGCGGGCGACAGGCGCGCCCGCCCTTCGCCAGCGTTTCGCGCAGCACCGCTCCGGCGAGCGCGGCGGAGGCGCTCGCGGGCTCGGTATTCAGCGCCGCCAGCAGCAGCGGCCGCATCAACCGCTCCCACAGCGCGCCTTTGCAGGAGATGGCCTCGTCGATGCGCTGGGCGGGCCCGGCGAAGAGCAGCGGGGCGAGACGCAGATAATCCAGAGACTTGGTTCCCGGCACGCGGCGGCCGGCGTCGAAAACCCACCAAGGCAGAGGCCCGTCATTGGGGCGCAAAGTCCAGCGTTCGCCACTAGCGAGATCGGCGAAGGCGAATTCTGCGCGCTCCGGCCCGATGAGCGCGTTCGCCGCGCCGATGGTGCTAAGATAATTGGCGATGGCATGGTTGCCGGAGAGAACCAGATGGTTGCCGTTGTCGATGACGCAACCGAGCGCGGCGTCATAATAGGAGCGGCAGCGCCCGCCCGCCTGCCCCGCCGCCTCATACACCACGACGCGCGCGCCGTTGCCCGCCAAGGCCACGGCGGCGGAAAGTCCCCCAAGCCCGCCACCGACGACATAGACCGTTCTCATGCGAGTACGCCGTGCCTGAGCACGATCATCGCCAATTGCGCTTTGGGCAGGCGCACCCGGCGGCGCGGCGGCATCCAACCGTCCTCTTCCATCCGGTTCAGGATTTCGGAATAGACCGCCCCCATCAGCCGCGGTGCGCGCAGATTGCCTTTCGGTCGGGCGGCAAGGATGCGTCCCGCCTCGCGATAATGGCCGTGGGCCAGCCGGGCGACTTCGCGGCAGGCCTGGTCGATGGCGGGATCGTTCAATCTTTCGAGCGGCTCGCCGATGGGCACCCGCGCCGCCGTGAGAAACTCGCGCGGCAGATAGAGCCGGTGCACCGCGGCGTCCTCATCCAGATCGCGCAGGACATTGGTGAGCTGAAGCGCGCGGCCCAGATGGTGGGCCAGGCGAAATCCCGGCCCCTCCTCCATACCGAAAACCTTGATCGAAAGCCGGCCCACCGCGCTGGCGACGCGGTCGCAGTAGAGATCGAGCTGGGCCAGATCGGGGGCGACGATGTCCGCTTCCACGTCCATGTCCATCCCGTCGATCACGGCCAGGAAATCCTTGAGCCGCAGACGGTAGCGCGCGACCGTTTCGGCCAGGAACGCGGCCCGTCCCGGCGCACCGCCGGCGCACAGCCGCGCCACATCCTCGCGCCACACTTCGAGCGCCGCGTGGCGTTCGCCGCGCGAACCCACGCCGTTGTCGGCGATGTCGTCGACCGCGCGGCAGAAGGCGTAGATCGCATACATCGCCTCGCGTTCGGCCTTGGGCATCAGGCGCATGGCCGAATAGAACGAGCTGCCGGCCGCCTTGCGGCGCACGGCCTCGATCTCTGGCGCGGAGGAAGCGATATTGGTCATCGGCGTCCAGCAAGAAAGCGGACAAAGGCCGAAAGGACAAGCCCCGGCAGCTCGATCTTGCGGTGATGGACGCGCTCGCTCAGGGGGTCGCGGACCAGCAGCTTGCGGTTCAGATCCTCGGCTAGCGTCTGGATCAGGCCGACCTCCAGCGCCAGCCCCCGGTTGCGGATGGCCACCGCGAACGGCGCCGACTGCTTCAGCAACTGAGCGTTCCGCTTCGCCAAAGCGGCGATCACCGCGCGCAGGGCGGGCGTGGCGCGCGGGGCGTCGAGCATCTCGGGCGTGGCGCCGTACTCGGCCAGCGTGTCGAGCGGAAGATAGACGCGGCCCAGCGAACGATAATCCTTCGCGCAATCCTGCAGATGATTGATGACCTGAAGCGCGGCGCACAGCGCGTCGTTGAGCGGCCAGATGTCGCGGGACTCGCCGTGCACGTCGAGCACATAGCGGCCGACCGGCATCGCCGAATAGCGGCAATAATCCATCAGCTCGCCCCAATCGGCATAGCGCAGCTTGGTGACGTCGCGGCGGAAGGCTTCGAGCAGGTCGGCGGCATGATCGGTGGTGAGCCTACGCTCGGCGAGAAGCTTGTGCAGCGCGACGCCCTCGGGCGAGGCGTCCGACGCCCCCATCAGGCTCAAGCGCATATCTTCGAGCAGGCGCAGCTTTTCCTCGGGCGGTGCGCTCTCGTGATCGGCCACGTCGTCGGCGGCGCGCACGAAACGATAGAACGCCAGGATCGCGGGGCGATGGCGCGCGGCAATGAAGACCGAAGCGACGGGAAAATTCTCGTCGCGGTGGCCTTTGCCCGAGGATAGCGCCGCCGCTTCGCTCATATCCGCGCGATTGCCTGGGCGCGGCCTTTCCACATCCCGCCGCGCCCGCGCCAGAACTGCACGGCGGAATCGATGGTGAAGGCCGCATAGAAGACGCCGATCGCCGGCAAGGCCAGCCCCCACAAGGGCGAGCGGCGATAAAAATGCAGTATCGGCTGAAACATGATGGTCATGCTCGCCCAGGCCAGCGCTCCGGCGAGTGCGCCAAGTCCGCCCATCAGGAGGCCCGTCAGCGGCACGATGTACAGGAATGCCATTCCCAGCACTGTCCCGGCCAGCACGAGCGGCGAATAGCCGAGCTGGGCATAGGCCGAGCGCGCCACCATGGCGCGAATATCGGCGAGGCGCGGATAGGGCCTGATGCTGACAGCGCGCTCGGTAAGTCCGAGCCAGATCGGGCCTTGCGCCTTCAGCCGCGCGGCGAGCGCGCAATCGTCGATGATCTCGCCGCGGATAGCTTCGATGCCGCCTGCCCGCGCCAAGGCTTCGCGCCGGACCAGCATGCAGCCGCCGGCCGCGGCGGCCAGGCGTTTGTTCGGATCGTTCGCCCAGGCGAAGGGAAACAGCATCGCAAAGAAGAAGACGAAAGCGGGGATGAGAAATCGCTCGGCGAAGCTCTCGCAATGGAGCTTGGCCATCAGCGAGACGAGGACGAGCTTGCCCGCTTCCGCGCGCGCGACGAGGCGGCTGAGATTGTCGGGGGTATGTGAGATGTCGGCATCGGTGAGCCAAAGGTAATCTGGCAGGTCCGGATTCGCGTGCTCGACGCCCTGGTGGACCGCGAACAGCTTTCCCGTCCAGCCGGGTGGGTGCGCGGCGCCGTCCAGCACCGTAAGCCGTCCATTGTCGAGCGAGCGCGCCAGCGTGCCGGTTTCATCGCCGCTCTGGTCGTCAACCAGGATGACGCGGAAGCGGCCGGGATAGTCCTGTTTGAGGAGGCTTGCGAGCGAACGCACAATCACATCGGCCTCGTTGCGCGCCGGAACCACCGCCGTAACCGACGGCCAACCGTCCGGACTTGGGGGAGTCTCGCGGTCGCCGCGCTCGCGCATCAGCCAGAAGAAGCCGCGCCCGAACAGCAGCGCGAACCAAACCACCAGCGACAGGAAGACGACAAGCGTGGCGGCACTCATGCCAGATAGCCCGACATGCGGAACCAGGCGAGCGCATCGATCAGCGCCTCGCGGTAGGGACGCGCGGTATAACCGAGTTCGCGCTCGGCCTTGGCGGAGCTGAAGAACATGCGGTATTTCGCCATTTTCAGCGCGTCGGCAGTGATGAACGGCTCCTTGCCCGTAAAGCGCGCCGCCGCCTCGGCGGCGTAGGCCAGTGGGAACAGCGGGGTGCGCGGCAAGCCGATGCGCGGCGCGGCGCGGCCTGCAAGTTCGGCAATGGCGCCCACCATGTCGCGGAACGCGGTATCCTGGCCGCCGAGAATATAGCTCTCTCCAATGCGGCCGCGCTTGAGCGCCAGAAGGTGGCCGTTTGCTACGTCGTCCACATGCACCAGATTGAGGCCGGTATCGACGAAGGCGGGAATTCGCCCGAGCGCCGCCTCGACGATCACCCGGCCGGTCGGCGTCGGCTTGATGTCGCGCGGGCCGATCGGGGTGGAGGGATTGACGATGACCGCGGGCAGGCCGTCTTCCGCCACCATGCGCTCGACCAGACGCTCGGCCAGCAGCTTGCTCTTCTTGTAGGCCCCGATGGCGCTTTCTTCGCTGTGGCGCGAGGTTTCGTCGGCCGGCGTGCCGTCGTCGTGCGGCTTCAGCGTCGCCACGGAACTCGTATAAACGACGCGTTCGACGCCCGCCGCGAGCGCGGCTTCCATTACCGCGCGCGTGCCTTCCAGATTGTTGCGCACGATCTCGGAGGGATCGCGCGCCCATAGCCGGTAATCGGCGGCGACGTGAAAGACGCACCGCGCGCCCTGCATCGCCCGGGCGAGCGCGTCGCGGTCGCGCATGTCGGCGACGACGATCTGGGCCTTCACCCCGTCGAGATTGTCGCGTCGGCTGGAGCCGCGCACGGCCAAGCGCAGCGCATACCCCTCTGCCGCCAGCTTGCGCGCCAGCGCCGAACCGACAAAGCCCGACGCACCGGTCAGGAAGGCCGCGTCCTTCATGACGCTTCGCCGTTCGGCCGCGCAAAGGCGCGCTTGCCTTCCAGGAACTGCCAAGCAAGCAGCACCGGCACGCCTACCACCACGTCGCGCGCCCGCTTGAGCAGGGACACGGCGAGCCCGATTTCAGGCCCCATCCCGAACATCGAGACAAGCGCGGCATAACCGGCCTCCTGAATGCCGACGGAGGCGGGAATGAAGAAGGTGACGCTGCGCAGTCCGCCCAACAGGGCCTCCACCGCGATGGCGGGAAAGACGCCGACATGCGCGCCGCACAGCCGCAGCACCACCCAGAGCCAGACGCCGCTTGCGATCCAGGCCACGAAATGCACCACCGAGGAAAGCACGAGCCGCCAGGGATGGTCGTACAGCTCGTCGAGCGACTTGCCGAAGGCTTCGGTGTGGCTGACGGCGGCGGGGAGGAATCGTTCGGCGAACTTCGCCGCCAGGGCGCTGCCGCGCCTGAGCAGCACCACGAAGGCGACCGCCACCGGCACCAGCAGCACCGTGCCGGCGATCATCGCGTTCGCATAGGGCGCCATAGTCGGGCTGGCGCGCAATTCCGAGATGCCGAGTGCGAGCCCGAGAAAGATGAAGGCAATCTGCGCGACGAACTCCATGGTCACGTCCACCACCGATGTGGCGAAGGCGCGCGGCGCGCCTAGCCCGCCCAGGATGGTCGCGCGCGCGCCGGCGACGATGCCGCCCAGTTGGGTGAAGGGCAGAAGCTCGCTCGCAGAATCGCGCAGCTGGCGGGCGGCGAAGAAAACCGTCCAGCGCGGATTGTCGGTAGACAGCACCTGCCAGGCGATCCCCAGGAACACGATAACCAAAAGCCCGGAGAGCACGACCAGCGTGAAGCCGCCCCATCCCGCGGTGGCGATGGCGCCCATGAGCGGCGCGATGCCGATCTGCAGGATCACATAGACCGCGAGCGCCAAACCGGCGAGCAACGCTGCGATGGCGCCGAGTTTCATATGCATGAGACGGCTGGCCGGTGGTGGGTGCGAAAGGCGGACTACCGGGTGACTTTAACGTTTTCAAGAGGCGGGAGGAAATCGGTGAATGAGCCCATGCGTATTTGATTTTTGTTCGCTAGATCAATGACTTGCTTCGACGTCAGGGCGGCCAGCTCCTGCTCGTAGAGATAACCGGGCGCGGCCCCGGCGAATCCCGGCCCGGTTGCCGGATGCAAATAGATTTCGCTCAGGCCTTCGGGCAGGCGCGCGATCAGGGCCTCGAGTCGCGCCGTTGTCATGGCGCCCGACCAGGCGAGGCCGAACACATGGTCCGGTGCGAGAATTCCGGCAGCGGCGAGGCGGCGTCTGAGGCGCCTCGCCCACAGCTCGACGACGACGCTGCCCTTCGTTCCCGACTCGATCCGGCGCAGCAGCTTGGCGGGCTCGTACGGCACGCGCATCGCGTTCATAGCGAAGTCACGGCCGATTTCGACGATCAGTCCGGCAATCGTCGGATGCAGGTGAAAATGTTTGTGGGCGTTGACGTGATCCAAAGCGATGCCGGTCGCCGCGAAGGCTTCGAACTGGGCGCGAATCTCGGCCGCCAATTGCAGGCGCACCTTCGGGAGCAGGAAGGCGAAGCCCGCGCGCACCATGTCGGTGCGAAAGAAACCATGCGCGTCCAGCAGATCGGGAACGGCGGCGGGCGGCAGCGTGGGGCGCCCTTCCACCAGCACCAGATGCAGGCCGACGCCGAGGCCCGGCATCGCCTTGGCGCGCCTAACCGCATCTTCGGCTTCGGGCCCGGAGACCATCAGGCTCGCGGCGGTGAGGATGCCCTGGCGATGCGCGCGCTCGACCGCATCGTTGACCTCGCGCGCTACGCCGAAATCGTCGGCCGTGACGATAAGTCTTCTCATAACCCTCACCCTCCCCTTGAGGGAGGGTCGAAATTTGCGAAGCGAATTTCGGGGAGGGGTGATCGTTTCGCCATTACCCCCCACCGAAAAATCGCCACGCGATTTTTTCGGCTCCCCCTCAAGGGGGGAGCGGTCAAGAAACGATCATGTCCTCGCGTGTATGCAGGAACTGGAAGAACTCCACGCCCTCGCGCAAGCGGCGCACCAGCATGTCGCGGGAGGTCAGCATCTCGCCGAGGATTTCTGCGATCTTCGAGGGCCTGAAATAGAATTTCTTGTAGAAATCCTCGACCGCCTCGAAAATCTCCGTGTGACTGAGGTTGGGATAGTTGAGCGGCGCGATCTGGGTGCCGTCGTCGGTCAACAGATCGATGTCCGAAGCGAACCAGCCGTTCTCCTTCGCCTGCTTGTAGAGAAAAGTTCCCGGATAGGGCGCCGCCAACGAAACCTGGAGCGTGCGCGGATTGACGTCCTTGGCGAAGCGCAGGGTTTCCTGGATGGTCTCGCGCGTCTCGCCGGGCAGCCCGAGAATGAAGGTGCCGTGCACGATGATGCCGAGTTCGTGACAGTCCTTGGCGAATTTGCGCGCCACATCGACCAGCAGGCCCTTCTTGATATTGTGCAGGATCTTCTGGTTGCCGGATTCGTAACCGACCAGCAGCAGGCGCAGACCGCCCGCCTTCAGCACTTCCAGGGTCTTGCGCGGCACGTTGGCTTTGGCATTGCACGACCACACCACGCCGAGCTTGCCGAGTTCCTTGGCGAGCGCTTCGACGCGGGCATGGTCGTCGGTCAGCGTGTCGTCGTCGAAGAATATTTCCTTCACTTCAGGGAAGGTTTTCTGGATGTATTTCACATCCTCGACCACGCGCGGGATCGAATGGCCACGGTATTTGTGCCCGCCGATGGTCTGCGGCCACAGGCAGAACGTGCAGTGCGATTTGCAGCCGCGGCCCGTGTAGTAAGAGATATACGGGTGCTTGAGATAGCCGCCGAAATATTTCGTGGTGTCGAGCTGCTTGTAGAGCGGCAAAACGGACGGCAGCTTATCCCAGTCCATCAGGATTTCGCGTTCCGGATTGTGGACGATCTCGCCTTGCTTGTTGCGGTAGCTCATCCCCTTGATAGTCGCCCAGTCGCGGCCTTCGGAGATTTCCTTGATGGTGAATTCGTATTCATTGCGGGCGACGAAATCGATCGCCGGTGCGGCCTTGAGGCTTTCCTCCGGCTCGACCGCAACCTTCGCGCCGATGAAACCGATGATCGCCTTCGGATTGATCTCGCGGATCATGCCGGCAGTCTTGACGTCGGACTTAAAGGACGGCGTGGAGGTGTGAATGACGATCAACTCATGGCTTTTCAACTCGTCCGCGATGTCGGCGAATTTCAGGCCGTGCGGCGGGGCGTCGATCAATCTCGCGCCCTCGACCATCGCGGCAGCCTGCGCCAGCCACGTGGGATACCAGAACGAGGTGACCTCGCGCTTCATCTGGTAGCGCGCACCGGCTCCGCCGTCATAGCCATCGAAAGACGGCGCTTGCAAAAACAACGACTTCATTACGCAGACCTCACCATTCCGTCATCACGCCGCCTTGCGCCACACGCAGACGGCTGCCTCGCCACTGCACCGACCCGCCGAACAGCGATGCCAGAAAGACGCCGAACGACAGCACGTCTCTCACGGGCAGCAGCCAAAACGGTCCGCCGCTGCAACCGAACAGCCGGTCGATATGCCATTTGAGCACGGCGCGCGCCGCGAGGGTAGTAACAAGGCTCGACAGGGCAAACAAGGAAAAGCCCGACAGAATTGCCCCCAGCATCGCTAGGGGAATGGCGTGGGTGACAATACTGCACGCATGTCCGGCCGGCGCCACGATGCGCAACGTGCGCGCCCAGCGCAGTTCGTGCCCGAGCCATTCGTTGATGCTCTGCTCGTTGCAGGCGTGGAGCACCGTGAAGCGCGAGATGGCAACGCGGTGACCCTTGGCCCTGACCGCGCGACCGATCTCGTAATCGTCGGCCAGCAAGCCGACAAAGGCTTTGAACCCGCCGATCTCGTCGAGAATCTTGCGCTTCAACGCAATGGTCGAACCGAAACAAGGCTCAGCGAGGTTCAGCGCTACGCTGAGGATGGCATTAGGTAGGAATTGATAGTCGATCCCCATTGCGCACAGTCGCGAGCCGAGGCCCGCCCCCGCCCAGCCGGTGTAGAAACAGGTGACCGCGCCGACGTTTTCGGGCTGAAGCGACGCCGCCACGCGCGCCAGGTAATTGCTTGGAACGGCGATGTCGCTGTCGCTTAGGATCAGCACTTCGTGGCGCACTGCGGCTTGCATGTTGATCAGGTTCGAGACCTTGGCGTTGCTGCCGTGCCGCGTGGCATCGACCACCAGTTCCACCGCGACGCCAGGATGGCGGGCGCTAAGCCGCCTGACCACAGCAATCGCGGGATCGTCCGCTGCCTGGACGCCGAAGACCAATTGGAACGGCGCGGGATAAACCTGGGTGAAGAAAGTTCCGAGGTTCGCTTCGAGGTGCGGCTCGGCTCCGTGCAGCGGCTTGAGAAGCGTCAGCGGGGGCGGGGCCTTCGCGGCGGGCTCTTCCTTAGGTGCGTAGCAGCCGGCGAGCACTGCCGCCATCATGGTATAGGCCGCGCCGCACAGAGCCAGCACCGCCAACGACCATCCTACATCAGCGAATAGAATCATCCCGGTGCGTCCCGCGGGGGCCGACCCCCATCATGACACCTTTCGGTTGAGCTTTGAACCCGCACCTAATTAACGGATGACTCTGGCGCCTTTTCCTTTCATGACGGCTTCGACCTCCTTGAGATTGACCATGGAGGTGTCGCCGGGGGTGGTCATGGCAAGCGCGCCATGGGCCGCGCCATACTCGACCGCGGCCTGGGGGCCCTTGCCTTCCAGGAAGCCGTAGGCGAGCCCCGAGGCGAAGCCGTCGCCGCCGCCGACGCGATCATAGATCTCCAGATTCTCGCGCATCGGCGCCTCGTAGAAATTCCCGCCCGCCCAGATCACCGCGCCCCAGTCGTTGAACGTCGCGGTCTTGGCGTTGCGCAAGGTGGTCGCCGCCACCTTGAAGTTGGGGAACTCTTTGACCGCCGTGGCGATCATCTTCTTGAAATTCGCCGGGTCGATCTTGGAGATATGCTCGTCGAGTCCTTCCACCTTGAAGCCGAGGCAGGCGGTGAAGTCCTCCTCGTTGCCGATCATCACATCGACATATTCCGCGATCTTGCGATTGACCCGTTGCGCCTCCTCTTTGCCGCCCTGGCTCTGCCACAGCGAGGCGCGATAGTTGAGGTCATAGGCCACGATGGTGCCGTGTTTGCGCGCGGCTTCCACCGCCTCGATCACCGCTTCGGAGGTGTTGGGGGCTAGCGCCGCGAAGATGCCGCCGGTGTGGAACCAGCGCACCCCTTCCTCGCCGAACAGTCTGTCCCAATTCACTTCGCCCGGCTTGATCTGCGACGCGGCACTGTTGGCCCGGTCGGAACAGCCCAAGGCCGCGCGGATGCCGAAGCCCTTCTCGGTGAAGTTGAGCCCGACGCGGGTGTTCTTGCCGATTCCGTCGAACGGGCGCCAGATGATGTGCGAGGTATCCACGCCGCCCTGGCAGATGAAATCCTCCACCAGCCAGCCCAGATCGTTCACCGGCAACGCCGTCACCACGCTGGAGCGCTTGCCCCAGCATTTGCGCATCGCGCGGGCCACGTTGTACTCGCCGCCGCCTTCCCAAACCTGGAACTGGCGCGTCGTCCTCACCCGCCCGAAGCCCGGATCGAAGCGCAGCATTACCTCGCCGAACGACACACAATCCCAGCGGCACTCGCTGGCGGGACGGATCTTCAGGATTTCCTCGGCCATTTCACTTTCCCCGGATTTTTTTGATCAGCGCGACGGTCTCGGCGACCTTCTTCTCGATGCCGGCATAATCCTTCGCCTTGAGCAGGTCGTTGGTGATGAGCTTGGAGCCGATGCCAGCCGCCACGATGCCCGCGCCGAACCATTTGGACAGCGATTCCTCGGTCGGATCGACGCCGCCCGTGGGCATGATCTTGGTCCACGGCATCGGGCCCAGCACGGCCTTGACGAATTCCGGCCCGCCCACCTGCGTGCCAGGGAAAATCTTGACGATCTCCACCCCAAGTTCCTCGGCAAAGCCGATCTCCGACGCCGAGCCGCAGCCCGGGCTGTAGGGAATCTTGCGGCGGTTGCAGACCTTCGCGACATCGGGGTTCAGCACCGGCCCGACCACGAAATTCGCGCCGTTGGCGATATAGATGCCCGCGGTCGGCGCATCGACCACCGAGCCGACGCCCATAATCACGCTCTTGTCGGCCTTGGCGAAGTGGCGAGTCACGTCGAGGAAGACATGCGCCGCGAAATCGCCGCGGTTGGTGAACTCGATGCACTTGGCCCCGCCATTGGCGCAGGCCTGGATCACATTGGTGCAGACCTCGACATCCGGGTGATAGAAGACGGGGATCACCCCCTGCTCCATCATTGCCGCCAGCACCGCCATCCGCTCTTTCGCCATCGCCTGGTCTCCCGAAGCCATTTTTTTGACCGGGCAATTCAGCAGCCTTCCAGGCGGCAAGCAACAGATAATCCGCCGCAATGCCGCAGCAGAACGACACGGTTCCCGGCAAGGCCCGCGTTTTCCGGGCTGGCTCAGCCCCGTGGGCGAAGCTGGGTTCCGTTGAGACTAAAGGCTGTGCTATTCAGGGGACCGACCGCGGGCGTAGTTCAATGGTAGAACGGCAGCTTCCCAAGCTGCATACGAGGGTTCGATTCCCTTCGCCCGCTCCACCTCTTCGACAATTTCGCGATACCGCCGGCCCATGCCGATTATCGCATCAACGGCAGTCGCTGTAGAACGTCATTAGCCGCGCGCGATAGTCGAGCAGCATTTTCAGTTTCATCGCCGCGAAGAGCTTGTTACCAACATTGGCAAGGCGCGTGTCGGCCGACCCTTTGTCGGCGTACAAATTCACGGTCTGGCCCGCGGGCAATGTGAACGGCCCAAAGCCCACCGGCTCGCCCAGCACATAGACTTTCGATTTCCCTTTGCCTCGCGCACCCGTGTACGACGCCTCGCCCTTCTCGGCGAGTGCGGCGCGCACACCCGGCAGGTCGAGCGCGCCTTGATAGAGCTCAATGCCGCCATTCGAACCGGTATCGAGGCTGATGGGCGCCATGGCCCCGCCGAGGCGGAAATTCGGGATCAACGGAATGTTGTCGTCTGTGAATGAGCGCAGCGCCACGCTCCAACGCTTGCGGCACTGGCGCACGGACGAGGTCGCATCGCCCGGTCGATCCAGAATTCCAAGCGTGCGATGGGCATAGTCAATCAGCACAACCTTGTCGGTCAGAAAGCTATACCCCAGCACACCGTCGAGCTTGCGGCCATAACTCGCGGAGAGCGTGCTCATGTCCATCGCCAGGGCATCGACAGTCGCGAAAGAACGGCCGCCGACGGAGAGATTCTCGATTGTCGCCGGGAATACTTGAGCCTGCTTGGCGTCGCCCTGGCCGCTCGCTTCTCCCGCCGCGCTGCGATCGACCTTCAGGCCAAGCGCGTCGGCGCGCGCGAGGTCGATCGCGGACGGGTCAACACCCGTATCGAGGATCATGTAGAGCGGCGCGCCTTTGACGACCACGTCGAGGCCGATGGCGTTGCGCGAAAAATCGAACGGAACGGTCAGCGGTTCGGCTGGCGCCGCAACGCAGGAGAGTACGGTCAACAGCGCAGCCGCAGCGGCGATGCGGTAGTCCATTGTGGCCCTCGATGTCAGATTGACGGCGCGATCAAGTGACCATGCCGCATGTCGGGCACTTTGCAAAGGACCCCTTTGGGCATGCGCGGTTGCGCTCCACACCGCAGAGCCGAAGATAAGTTATCCAATACCCCAAAAACCGGGCGTATAATGCGGACCATGAAGACGCTTGCTCTTTCGCCCGCCCAAACGCCCTGCATTCTTCGGGAGGCGATGGCGCGCTTGCCGCGGCGCGTCCGGCAGAGGGTGGATACCCCCCACTCATTTTCCAACAACAATTATCTTGCCGAGCGATGCACAAGCGGCGAACCCAATTGCGGACGCAACCGCAAAGGCGCGGGAGCCCCGCGCGGCAACTGCAATGCCTTCAAGACCGGCCGCAATACCGCCCAGATCAGGGCGCTGCGCGCCAAGGCGCGGGAGATCATCCGGCGGGTCAAGCTGTCGATCGCTTTTGCGAAAGGCTGCGCTATAACAGGCTCGTCGCCGATCGGGGAGATCGAAAATGTCCGGACGTTGGGTTCTAGTATTCACCGCGCTGCTCGCCTCGGCGGCCGGCGCGGCGCCGCTTTATCCCAAGCAGGATTGCAGCGCGGTCCTCGCCTCGGCGAGCGCGTTCCACCAGTGCTATGCGGACAATCTCGCCGCCGCCAACCGGGCGCTGAACGACCTGTATGCGCAACTGATGTCCCAGAAGGTCTTCTATGTCGGCAGCCGCGAGGGCCTGCGCGATGTCGAACGCGCCTGGATCGTCTACAAGGACAAGGAATGCGACTACGAATATGGCGCGCCGTCGGCCAATCGCAGCGAGGATTACTGGCTCGCCCATGCGGACTGCGAAATCCGCGTGACGGATCAGCGCATCCGCGAGCTGCAGGACCGCCCGTCCTGCCAAGGCGGCGACAGCGTTTGCACGCCGCACATGCGCTAGACAAAGAGTGCGTGCAACGACCCGGTCCGGAACGCTATAACTCGTCACCGTGCCTGTCGATGCGAGTCGCGGGCGTGTAGAACATCCGGGTACGGACAATGTCGAATGTGGCGGTGATCGGCGCCCAATGGGGCGACGAAGGCAAAGGCAAGATCGTCGACTGGCTGTCGGCGCGCGCCGACGTGGTGGTGCGCTTCCAGGGCGGGCACAATGCCGGCCACACGCTGGTGATCGACGGCGTCACCTACAAATTGAGCCTGTTGCCGTCGGGCGTGGTGCGCCCCGAC
>Ga0265313_10002247_pt1 | contig 16976 bp, 10 predicted proteins | sample 4123metaG_FD_203122 | JGI IMG/M metagenome (GOLD analysis project Ga0265313, IMG submission 203122) | Rhizosphere microbial communities from Carex aquatilis grown in University of Washington, Seatle, WA, United States - 4-1-23 metaG | ecosystem: Host-associated > Plants > Roots > Rhizosphere >...
CATGGCTTCTTCAACTGCTACGAAGCCTTCGTTCACATCGTCGACTCGATGTTCAACCAGCACGCCAAGTGGCTGAAGGAGTCCCGCGCGCTTGCCTGGCGGCAGCCCATCGCCTCGCTGAACTATCTGCTGAGCTCGCACGTCTGGCGGCAGGACCACAACGGCTTCTCCCATCAGGATCCCGGGTTCGTCGATCTCGTCGCAAACAAGAAGGCCGACATCGTTCGCATCTACATGCCGCCTGACGCCAACACGCTGCTGTGGGTCACCGACCACGTGCTGCGCACATATGACCGCGTTAATGTCATCGTCGCCGGTAAACAACCGGCCCTGCAGTTCCTGACCATGGAGCAGGCGGTTCCGCATTGCGAAGCGGGCATCGGCATCTGGGACTGGGCCTGCAGCGGTCCGGCCGATCTCGAGCCGGATCTGGTGATGGCCTGTGCGGGCGACATTCCCACGATGGAAGCACTCGCCGCGGTGGACCTGCTGCGACAGGCCTTCCCCGAGCTTCGGATACGGGTGATCAACGTCGTCGACCTGATGACCCTGATGCCCAAGGACCGACATCCGCACGGCATCAGCAACGGCGATTTCGACGGGCTGTTCACCACCGACAAGCCGGTGATCTTCGCCTATCACGGCTATCCGTACATGATCCACCGGCTGACCTACACCCGCGCCAACCACGACAATATTCACGTGCACGGCTTCAACGAGGAAGGCACCACGACCACGCCCTTCGACATGGTGGTGCTGAACGAGCTCGATCGCTTTCATCTGGCGATGTCTGCGATCGATCGCGTGCCCGGGCTGGCCGTCAAAGGCGCGCCAGTAAAACAGCGTTTTCGGGACAAGCTCATCGAGCACGCTAACTATGTGCGCGAACATGGCGAGGACATGCCGGAAATCCAGAACTGGAAATGGCCGCATGACTGAAGCGATCCTGGCCCTGAACGCGGGCTCCTCAAGCTTGAAGTTTGCGCTGTTCACCCTCGTCGCGGCCGCCGATCCCGCGCTTTCCTGCAAGGGGGAGATCGACGACGCGGGTTCGGCGCTGCGGTTGACTGTCACCGACGCGGCCGGCTCGACCATCGCTGATCGCCGCTTGCCCTCACGCTCGATGGACGAGACGCCGCTTGGCGACCTCCTTGACTGGATCGAACAATACTTGGGCGATCGGGCCCCGGTCGGTGTCGGCCATCGCATCGTGCACGGCGGCCAGCATTTCGTCGCTCCTGTCAGGCTCACGCCGGAAATCGTTACGGCACTTTCCGCATTGACGCCGCTCGATCCACTGCACCAGCCGCTCGGGTTGGCGCCGATCAACGCCCTCACAAAGCTGCGGCCCGGTCTCGCTCAGTTCGCCTGCTTCGACACGGCCTTTCACCACGCGCTTGCGCCGCCGGCTAACCGCTACGCCCTACCGCTCGAGTATGAGGCAATGGGCATACGCAAATATGGCTTCCATGGGCTGTCCTACGAATACATCGCGCGACGGCTGGGAGAGCTCTCACCGCACTTGGCAAGTCGGCGCACCATCGTCGCGCACCTCGGCAACGGAGCTAGCCTGTGCGCCATGCGTTACGGCAAGAGTCTCGACACGACGATGGGCTTTTCGGCGCTCGACGGGCTGGTGATGGGAACGCGGAGCGGCGCTATCGATCCCGGCATCCTGCTGTATCTCCTCAAGGAAAGGGGCCTGTCGCCCGAGGTGCTTGAGGACTTACTCTATCGGAGGTCGGGCCTACTCGGCGTTTCCGGAATCTCGGGCGACATGCGGCAGCTGCTCGCCAGCACGGAACCGCGAGCGAAAGCAGCAATGGACCTGTTCGCCTTCCACGCCGCTCGGGAAATCGCTGCCATGACCAATACCCTCGGCGGCCTCGAATTATTGGTCTTTACTGGGGGCATCGGCGAGCACGCCGCGCCGATCCGCGCTATGATTGCCGAACGGCTTCACTGGCTTGGTGTCGCCATCGATCCTGCGGCCAACGACGCCGGAGCGGAGCGTATCGACACCCCGCAGAGTGGGGTGGAGGTGAGGGTAATCCACACGAATGAGGAGTTGGTGGTCGCTCGGCACGTTGAGCGACTACTCCGCGCGGCCTGAGCCAAGCCAAAGAGGCGAGTCTGAGAGAGGTTTGATCGCCAAAGGACTTGGCGGATCCGATCTGGACTGTGGTGCGGCATACACTGTCACTTACATGGAGGTTGCCGCGTGATACAGATGGACGACTCCACCGCTACGTCCCTGCAGATCTTCTTCATTCGACACGGCGAGACCGCATGGTCGCTTTCAGGCCAGCACACCGGTCGCACGGATATTGGCTTGACGACGAACGGTGAGCAGCGCGCCCGCGACCTTGCTGGGTGGCTGAAAAGGTTCGAATTCACGCATGTGTTGACGAGCCCGATGCTACGCGCTCGGCAAACTTGCGATTTGGCCGGTCTTGGCGCCCTGGCCGAGATTGAGCCGGATCTGTCGGAGTGGGACTACGGCAACTACGAAAGTTTTCTGACCAGCGACATTCAGAAGGACCGCCCGGGCTGGAACGTGTTTCGTGACGGCTCTCCCCAAGGAGAGTCACCTGGCCAGGTGAGCGGCCGCGCCGATCGACTGATCCAACGCCTCAAAGGGTTCAAAGGGAATGTCGCGCTGTTTTCGCACGGCCAGTTCGGTGCAAGCCTTGGGGCGAGGTGGATCGGATTGCCGGTGCGGGACGGAGAACATTTCCTGCTCGACGCGCCGTCCCTCAGCATTCTTACTTGCAACCCTCGGCATAAGGAGCGGCAAGTGATCCGGCTCTGGAATGCCAGCGTAGAATTTCTCTCGCAGAAATAGGCTCCCCGCCTCAACCGCGAAGCCGACGCGCGCCTTCCGCCAGCTAAGGACCCGGACGACCCGACCGACGCCGAACGAGCCGCTACGCAGAATGCGGGAGCGGCTTATCAAGAGATTTTCTGGACACACCGAGATCACGGCCGGTTGGGGCGTCGACACACCTCCGTGTTTTTGGTTGTTGGCCATTTTGCAACGTCACTTTGGGTGGAAGGATATCTATGCTGCATGCTCAGCGAGGTGTTCGCTACCTAGCTGCCGATCCTTGGGCCGGCGCATCGCGCCATGATCGAACCACCGTTTCCATGCGGCAAATGCGGGCGAGTCGATCGGATCAAGGTCGAGTGCGTCTCGCCGGTAGCGGGTGACTACGGTGCGCTTGATGTGCGACGTCCGGCAGGTGTGCGACGAACCCAGATGTGGCGGACCGTGAAGCTCGGCGCGGACGTGAAGAACAGCTGAGCAGCGAGGTTGTGTCAGCCGAGTGAATGTCGGGACCAAGCTCTGGCGAGCTACGTCGTCTTATCAGTGGAAGACTCTGTAGTGGCGACGGGACGGCGCGCACGGGGTGCCGGGGTAGTCTCGGCTTTGCCTTGAGGGGCCGCACCCAGGTTCGCCATTGCGAGGACTGATCCTGGGTTCATGTTGTCCACCATCGAGCTGGGAATGAGGATGGTGGCGCCGCGCTCTTTGGTCGTTTCATAGATGATGTTCATCGCACGCAACTGCAGGGCAATCGGATATTGCGCATAGGTCTTGGCGGCTTCCACAAACCTTCCTGCGACCTCCTGCTCTGCCGATCCAAGGATGACGCGCGCCTGCTTCTCACGCTCCGCTTGAGCCTGTCGCGACATGGCATCCTGCAGAGCCTCCGGTATGGCGACATCGCGGATTTCAACCGAACCGACCGTAATTCCCCAGGGTGCGGTCTTCTTGCCGATCTCGGCGCTGAGGCGCTGGTCGGCGGCCTGCCGGTCCGACAGCAAGGTTGCCAGCATCGACGAGCCGATCATTTCGCGCAGCGAGGTCTGTGCCACCCGGTCGATGGCCTGGCGGTAGTTGGTGATCTTCAGCGCAGCCATCTCCGAGTCGTGAACGTGCCAAAAAATGATCGCGTCGACATCGACCGGAACGGTGTCCATGGTCAGCGCCCGCTCCGCATTGAAGGAGGTCGTCTGGATGCGCTCGTCGATCACGGCGACGACGTTGTCGATGATCGGGATGATCCAGAACAGCCCAGGGCCCTTGACGCCCTGGAGGTTGCCCGCTCGCAAGATCACAAACCGTTGCCAGGTGTTGGCCATCTTGAGGGACAGGCCGACCAGCACGGCCGCGATCACAATCGGGACGCCAAGGAATGGACTCACATACCATCCGGCCGCAATTCCGATGAGAACCAGAACGGCAAAGAGAAATGCGGTAATGGGGTTCATGCGATCTTCTCCCTGAAGATCGCGGCTCGGGCTTGGCCGCGCGCGAACCTACACTGAATCACGTGTAGTGCCCATGGAGGCTGTCTCCGACAAAACGTCAGGCGCCGAGGTCGCCCTTCTTCTGGAGATATTCGTCACGCTGGATTTCGCCCTTTGCGTAACGCTCCTCGAGGATGGAGAGGCCAGTTGAACGCGGGCCGCCGGGACTGCGCTGCAGCGATCGCCAGCGCGAGGCGCGAACGGCGGCAATCACCAGTCCGACCACTACAATCCAGAACAGGACGTGTATCGGACCGAAGCCCCAACCAAACATATGACGTCCATTCCACCACATGCTGAACTCCACCATTATCGTTGCCGAGGGCCAAATGCCGACACCCCGGTCAAGCAGGCAACACGTAGGTATTATCTCAGGCCCCGCAACAGTGGGTGATCTGCGTCAAAATCTGACTCAGGATTGATCCAGGGTTTTCGCTTTGAACCTCGCGTCACTGTGTATAGTCGCAAATCCAAGGCTCGTTCGCGGCGCATGCCGATCCTGTTGCAATCCAAGGTGGAATAAGGTTCGCCAACGTCTGGCGATCACGCACCTATGGGTGCCGGATCGAGGACGCTTACGCCCGCAACGAGTTCACCCGACGATCTCACGCGATGACGCGCCGTTCGTAAGCAGGCTCGGCTATTCAGCAACCATTCTAGGGATGGTGCCGTTGAGGAGTGCCGGCGTCACGTGTCGACTCTCGATCCCGCCTTGGCGGTGTCGAGGCAATCCGGCAGGGTTGTCAGGTCTCGGACCGTTGAACGGAGCGGCAAGGTTCGGTGAAGAAGAATGGCCCATACTGCGTCGCTCCTGAACTCCAAGTCGGAGTTCGACAGCTTCCTTTACGCCCCGGTCGGTGAGGACAAAAAAGGCACGATCGTCAGCGTGCTCACAGCATTCGCCCGACTTAACTTTGAACCATGGCAGCAAGCGGCCGACTTCGCATCGCTGCCCAGGGATTTGGCGAAGGCAAGGTTGGCCGAAATGATAGCAACCCTTCCCGGCATGTCACCGACCAGCTCGGAGCCTGGTACGGTCGCGGCGCGACTGATTGCCCTCCTGCCGGTTTCCGCGCGGCCCTCCGGCCGAGCGGTTCAGCCGACCGTCGCGTCGCCGACCGGATTGCTTGTGGTCATCAAAGCTGCCGACCTCCGATCGCCGCGAAGCAGAGTGATCATGTTCATGATGGCGCTGTGGCTTGTGTTGCAGGTCGTCTGGGTGATCCAGCAGCCCTCGCACCCAGTAACAAGTGATCCCACCACAACCTCGCAGGCCGCTAGTCCGCCCAGTTGAGCCATTGTTGAGCGCGGACGCGTTCCGGAGCATCGCTAGATCTCCTCAGTAGACTTGTGGCCACCTGCGCAAGGTGGCTGCGCCGCTAACCGGCTTAGCGGCCGTAGAGCGGCTTTCGTCCTGGAGAGGGTGGGACTAGGGGAGTTCCCGTTGCCGCTGCGTCCTGCCGCCGCGCATCGTCTGGCTCCCGGCCGCGTTGTTCACCAAGGTTGATTACCTTTTGCGATCGCCCTGTTTTGGAGGACCCTGCATCTTTAGGCATCGAAGACACCTCAACCACATCATCCACCGAACTTCATCCTTTTCCAGCAGCGAAACGCCGCGGTCACCCGGATGGTTGCCGAGTGAGCCATAGCAAGGTTTAGTTCGCCCTCGGGTTCGGAGCCTACCTGCCCGGTGCTCTCGGGGTGCTCCCGCATAGGCGCGTGCGTATTCTGGGTGACGGCGTGCGCCGATTGTTAGCTCTCGACTTGTCATCCCAATCGCACGGTGACGTGACGAGTGGCACCATCATCTAACAGCCGTATGCGCAGCGGCCTGGCGGCAACCGGAGCATCGTCGAGCGCGGCTTCGACTACACCGTGACCGGTGCCTGCGGAATTGTCGACCTTGATCTCATATCGGCTGTTGCCGTGCCGAAGCGTTATTTCGAAGCCAGCCCATGTCTTGGGTATACATGGGTTGAGCAGCAGCATGTCGCCATGGAGCGACACGCCCAGAATACTCTCGATGCCGGCCCGCTGCATCCAGCCGGCTGAGCCGGTGTACCAGGTCCAACCGCCCCGTCCGACGTGAGGCGGCCTCGCGTAGATATCGGCCGCCACGACATATGGCTCGACCTTGTAGCGATGAACGTCTGCGAGTGTCCGGGCATGATTGACGGGGTTGAGCAGTGAGAACAGCGCTGCCGCGCGCCCACCTTCGCCCTGCTCGGCAAGGGCCATCACTGACCACAGCGCCCCGTGGGTATATTGGCCGCCATTTTCGCGCACGCCTGGGGGATAGCCCTTGATGTAGCCAGGGTCGAGTGAGGTCTTGTCGAACGGCGGGGCAAACAGCAGCGCGAGCTTGTCGAACGGCAGGACCAGTTCTCGCTCAACCGCCATCATAGCACGATCGGCCCGTACAGGTTCTCCAGCGCCCGACAGCACTGCCCAGGATTGGGCAATAGAGTCGATCTTGCATTCTTCGCTTGCAACCGATCCGAGAGCCGTCCCGTCATCGAAGAAACCGCGCCGATACCACTCGCCATCCCAAGCCTCCCGCTCCAGCGAAGCCCGCAACGATTTTGCATGTGCCTCCCAGGTCGCCACACGCCCGGCTTCGGCACGCGCTCTCGCAAGCGGAATAAGCGCGCCGAGTGCCGCGGAGAGAAACCAGCCGAGCCAGACGCTCTCTCCTTCACCGCGCTCCCCCACCCGGTTCATCCCGTCGTTCCAATCCCCCGTCCCCATAAGCGGCAAGCCGTGTCCGCCCAGCGCAAGGCTTGCGTCAAGGGCAAGAGCGCAATGCTCGAAAAGCGTCGCGGTCCGATCGGAAGCGGTGGGCAAGAAGAAATTGTCGTGCTCGCCGGCCGCGAGCATTTGCCCCTCGAGAAACGGCACGGGCTCGTCGAGCACGGCCAGATCGCCGCTGGCCTCGACATACTGGGCGACCGCGTAAGCAAGCCAGGCGCGATCATCGGAGATACGGGTGCGGATGCCTTGCCCGGAATGCGGCAGCCACCAGTGCTGGACGTCGCCTTGCTCGAACTGACGGCCCGCCGCCCGCAGCAAATGTTCTCGGGTCAGCTGCGGACGCGTGGCCACCAGCGCCATGCCATCCTGCAGCTGGTCGCGAAAACCATAGGCGCCGCTGGCCTGGTAGAATGCCGAACGGGCCCAGATGCGGCAGGCCAGCGTCTGGTAGAGCAGCCAGCCATTGAGCATGAGGTCCATCGACCGATCCGGCGTCTTGACCTGGATTGCTCCCAAAACGTCGTCCCAGTAGCGGCTCACTTCGGCGCTGACGCCGTCGAGGTCGGCGGTTCGGTAGTCCTTGACCAAAGCTCGGGCACCCTCGACATCGTCACTCTGGCCCAGGAGCACGACGATCTCGACAGTGCCATTTAGGGGCAGATCGACGGTAGTTCGCAGGGCGCCGCACGGGTCCAAGCCAGCGCCCACGGCTCCGGAAAGCCGTCGGGAGCCAGCCAGCGCCGCTGGCCCCGACAGGGTTCCATTGCGGCCAATGAATTCTCGGCGGTCCCCTGTCCAATCCGTCTGCCTGCCCCTCATGTCGAGGAACGCCACGCGCAAACCGAACGACGCGTTCCACGGATTGCGGGCAAACATCGCGCCCGTCTCGGCGTCAATTTCAGTTGCCACAAAAGGTACGGTGGCGGAACGCGAGGTCCCAAGCACCCATTCGACATACGCCGTCACGCTGAGATGGCGGACGCGGCCCGAGACGTTGCGCATCCGCAGCCTCGATATCTTGACCGCCCCCTCGATCGGAACGAATTGTGTGAGCTCGCTGGCAATGCCGTGCGCCGTGTGCTCGAACCGGCTGTAGCCGCGCCCGTGCGTCGCGATGTAGGGTGCCAGCTCGTCGCGGATTGGGTGGATGGTGGGGCTCCACAGCTCGTCGCTGTCCTCGTCGCGAATGTAGAGCGCTTCGCCGGAGCGATCGCTGACCGGATCATTCGACCACTGGGTGAGCTGGTTCTCGCGACTGTTGACAGCCCAGGTGTAGCCGCTGCCCTCAGTCGCGACCTGGAAGCCGAAGCCGGCGTTGGCCACTACGTTGATCCAGGGAGCCGGGGTCGATTGGCCTGGACCGAGAATGGTGACGTATTCGGCGCCATTCTCGGCAAAGCCGCCGAGGCCATTGAAGAACTCCAGGGCTGGTGTTTCCTGGAGTGCTTTCAAATCCGGGCGGGTGAGCGCCGGCTTCGGCATCGGCGCCGGGACCCCGGTCTCGGATAGCCTCTCAAGTTGGTCGAAGAGGCTGCCCCGCTGGGCGACCAGGACCACCCGCGCCGAAGCTGCCAGAAGCGCGCGACTCTCGAGCGGCACCAAGTCCGAGCGCAATGCGAAAACGTTGCCGTGCGGTGCGTCGAGACCGGCGCGGGGGCTCGATATCCGGGACCGCACGAGCGCCTCGATGGCGATCTGCAAGTCCTGGACATAGGACGACTGCCGTTCGTTGAGGATCACAAGGTCGATCGCGACCCGCTTCATCAGGAAATATTCGTGGGCCTGCAGCAGGTCGCGGACAATGTCGAGATCTTCCAAATCGGAGATACGCAACAACAGGATTGGCAAGTCTCCGGAGATGCCCAGCGGCCACAGTCCGGATTGCGCACCGGCGCCCCGCACGATCGCGGCTGACGAGGGGCGAAGGCTTGAGGTCACAAAGATCAGATGTCCGGCCAGACGCTGGAATAGGCCGGCTTCGCTTGGTGAGATCCCGAGGTGATAGAGTTGCACCTGCGCCTGCGTCCAGGCGAGCGTTGCCGCGCGGGTGAAGGCGGCTACCTCGCGATGCTTGTCGGCACTGTCCAGAATCTCCTTCCGAGTGCCGGCGGTCATTGTCCAGAAGGCGACGCGAACGGTCGTGCCCGGCGAGATGCGCACGCGACGACGCAATGCGAAAATCGGGTCCAGAACCGTACCTACCGTGTTGGACAGCGGCCGCCCGTCCATGACTGAAATCGGGTTGCGAACGCTGTTGCCACGGCCGAGGAAACGGGCACGATCGGTTTCAATATCGATCTTCCCCACAACTTCGCCCTCGACGACGGAAAGATGGGCCGCCCAGATCTCTGGCTCGGTTGGCGCGCGCCTTCGTCTGGTGGCGAGGATCACACCTGACTCGCCCAAATATTCGGTTTCGACAAAGAGCTTGGCGAAGGCGGGATGGGCAATATCGTCGGCCTGCGGCGCAAGCGAGAGCTCCATGTAGGACGTGAGCTCGATCTCACGGACCCGGAAGCCGGTGTTGGAAATCGAAACGCGTCGAACCTCGGCATCATCCTCGGCCGAGACGATTATCTCGAGGCTCGTCGTGAGCGTGCCGTCCTGTCGGCTGATCTCACCGCTGTCTTCGTTGAAGACAATATTGTAGCGGTCGGGCTCGGCGCCGGCCGGTTGAAACCCCGCCGACCAAACTGTGCCGCCGCGGACGTCCCGCAGAAAAACGTAAGAGCCGAAATCATCGCTTGTCGCATCCTCGCGCCATCTGGTTACGGCGACGTTGCCCCAGCGGCTGTAGCCGGAGCCAGCTGCCGTGATCATCGTCGTGTAGCGGCCATTTGAGAGCAGATGTGTGGCCGGCGTCGGCTGATGCGCCCCGGTGAGGCGCCGGCCGACCGGCGCGTTGAGATCGCGTTCTACTGTTTCGGTTTTGACGTCGGCCGCCCAGGTCCGGGCGGCCACCACATCGCGCGGCGCGCGTTCCTGGAGCAGTAGCTCGGTTGCTTGAATCACCGGCTCGGCGTGGAATCGCGCCCGCATCCTTCCATGGAACACCGCGTCGGCTATTGCGACGATGGACATTCCCTGATGGTGCGCCATGAAGGCCGCGACGATCGCTACGCTCTGCCCCTCCGGCAAACGCACCGGTGTGTAGTCCAAGGACTCGTAGAAGCCGTAGCGTCCAAGTCCTCCGGCCGCTTCGAGCCGTACCAGGTTGGCGCAGGCGGCCCCGGGATCAACCATGGTCGCAAGCGCGGTGGCATACGGGGCGATGACTCGGCTCTCGCCCAGCCCCCGCTTCAGTCCAAGACCCGGAACACCGAAATTCGAGTACTGATAGGTCAGCTCGATGTCGCGGGCATTGTAGGCCGCTTCTGAAATGCCCCAAGGAAGACGGAGGGACGCGCCGTACTCAATCTGGCGTCGGACTGCGAGCCGGTTCGTCTGCTCAAGCAGGCTGTCAGCGGGCGCACGCATGACGAGCGAGGGCATCAAATATTCGAACATCGACCCCGACCACGAGATCAGCGCGGTACCGAACCCCACGGGCGTTGCGGACCGCCCGAGCCGAAACCAGTGACGTGCCGGAATGTCTCCCTTGGCGATGGCGACGAAACTGGCGAGCCTCGCTTCTGACGCCAACAGGTCGTAGCAGTTCTGATCCAGCGAGCCCTCGGCGACCTGATACCCGATCGACAGCAGGCTACGCTTTGGGTCGAATAAAAATCCGAACTCCATCTCCATGGCCATCGAACGTGTGTCGGCTTCGAGAGCCTGAAGACGAGCGTTCAGGGCGGACGTTTCGTCCGGCGTCCGCGTGAAATCAACCAGGTGTGATCGGATCGAGTCCAGGCTCGCCTCGGTCCAAAATACCAAATCGGCACAGGCCTCCGCGCCTCGTTCGGCAGCAAATGCTCGCGCAACGTCGACAGCTTTGACGGCCTGCTCTTGAGCGGCCACGAGCCGTTCCCGAGGCTCATGGTACTTTCCGTGGCCCCCACGAACGACCGTCTCGAGGCGACTAAAAGCTTCATCGAGTTGGCGCCAGGTCACGGTTTGAGTCCGCCGGCCGTCGACCGATCGGGATACTTCCAGGCGACCCAACGCTACCGTATCGGCGATTCCGGCGATGGGCGCGGCGTCGTCCACGCCCACTGTCCTCCACTCTCGACAGGTGTTGGCCAGCGCCAGGAGATGACCCGCGAGATTGCCGCTGTCGACGGAAGACACGTATTGCGGGTTGAGGACACGCAGGTCAGTTGTGTCGTACCAGTTGAAGAAATGGCCCCGAAGGCGGGGAAGGCCGTTCATGGTCGAGAGCGTCGCCGCAAGCCGCCCCACGGCCGTGCTGGTGCCGATCCAACCGAAGTCCCGGGCACTCGCCACCGCCAGTAAATAGAGCCCGAGATTGGTGGGCGACGTACGGTGTGCGATGGTGGGAGTGGGCTCCTCCTGGAAATTGTCTGGTGGAAGCATGTGATCTGCCGCCGTGACGAAGGTCTCGAAGAACCGCCAAGTGCGACGCGCAACCAATCTCAGCGCGTTGGCATCGTCCGCCTGGATCGGCAGCTGGCCCGCATCGCGCGGCGGCCGGCTGACCCACAGGGCCACAGCTGGGGAGGCGAGCCAGATTGCGGCAAAGGGTACGGCAAGTGCCAGAGCCGCGCGATCCGACACCAGAGCAAGGATCACGCCCGCGGCAGCGACAACCAGGGCGCCCTGCATGCTCCGATAGAAGCCCGGCAGATTGAGCTCTGGCCTGCTCGCTGCCTCTGCAGCAGGTGTCCACTCGAGGAGGTGGTGATGCGAGATCGCCAATCGCCACAACGTGCGGATGATGGCGTCGCTCATCAGCCATGCTTCGTGGGCGAGAAAAATCAACGTCAGTCCCGAATAGAGGAGTGCGAGGCGCAGATCGCCGGCGAACGCCCGCGCGTGGCTGGCGATCGTCACGCCAACCCGGCGCGGGGGAATGGCAGCAATGACCGGAAGCATGGCTGGCAACACGATCGATGCGAGGATGAAGACGGTCCACCCGCCGGCGGCTTGGGCGGGCATCATCCAGCCGGCCAACAAGGCGAGCACCGCCATCGGCGCCGACAGGCTGCGGCGGAGATTGTCGAGCATCTTCCAGCGGCCGATGGCCGGGATCGAGCGTGTCGCGCGATCGGTGCCCGCGGCTAGTGGGTCCGTGCCGAAGATCCACGGCAACAGCTGCCAATCGCCTCTCGCCCAGCGGTGATGACGGAGCGCTCCGACATCGTAACGAGCGGGAAACTCCTCGACGACCTCGACGTCGGAGGCGAGTCCCGCACGGGCGAACAATCCTTCAAAGAGGTCGTGACTGAGCATCGTGGACTCGCCCACGCGGCCAGCCAGGGAGGCCTCGAAGGCGTCGACATCGTAGATGCCCTTACCGGCGTATGAACCCTCACCGAACAGGTCCTGATAGACGTCGGAGACGGCCGACGCGTAGGGGTCGATGCCGCTGATGCTCGAGAAGATGTGCTGAAAGAACGACCCTTCCCGGCCGATCGGCAGCGAAGGGGTGACGCGCGGCTGCAGCACTGCGTAACCTTCCACAACCCGGTTCCGGACGGTGTCCAGCCGCGGCCGGTTGATCGGATGCGCCATCTTGCCGATGAGGCGGCGAACGGTATCGCGCGGCAGTCTGGTGTCGGCGTCGAGGGTGACCACGTAGCGCACCTCAGCGGGCACAGTGGGGGACTTGCCTCCGATGTCGATGAAAGTCGTGTCGCCTGCACCGCGCAGCAGGCGGTTGAGCTCATGGAGCTTCCCGCGCTTGCGCTCCCAACCGATCCAGCGCGCTTCCCCCTCGTTCCAGACGCGCCGACGATGCAACAACAAGAATCGATCGCCGCCCGAAGCGGGACCGTATTTCTGGTTGAGGCCAGAGATTGCAGCAGCTGCGGAGTTCAGCAGACTCTCATCTGCTTGGACGTGTTCCGTTGTGGCGTCCGTCCAGTCCGACAACAGGGCAAAGTGAAGATCGCCTTCCGGGCTGGCCAGATGGTGAATCTCCAGGCGCTCGACTTGTTCGCCAATCGCCTCAAGCGTCGTCAGCAGCGTCGGCACCGCGACGACGGTCCGCAGGTGGGAAGGAATGCCGTCGCGAAGCTCGAGGGCCGGCAACAAGGTCGCCCCGACCGCGGATGTCACGGCTCGATTGAGCAGCGCCACCGCCACATCGATCGCAGGAACAAGACCCAGGGCACCAAACACGATCAGCTGCGCCGTGCCGATGCCTTTGGTCGCCAGGAAGATCAGCGGCAGTAGTAACAAGATCGCCGTGAGTAGGGCGATGCCCGTCGCATATCCGCCAATGCCCAGTGCGCGATTGATGCGCGCCGGCCAGTTGCGGATCGATTGCCGAAACTGCAACGTCGTTTCAAGCGCGAGCCGTCCCCCGCCGAAGAGATAATAGCCGGGGTCTCGGCGGCGCGCGTCGTCGTCGACATCGTGGAGGGCAGGATCAAGCGTTGCCGCCTCGACCGCCCCGCGGGCCACGTCGAGTTCTGTCTTGCCTGAACCCCTGGCTAGGTCCTCAACGGCACTGCGATACAAATTGCGTGTCGGAAAATCCATGTCAGGAAACGAGCCAGTCGCCGCAAGAACCTCGTCGACGAGGCTCACGCGCTCGAAGAGATCCTTCCAGTCGACATCGGAGATCAGGCGAAGGCTGGTGATGATGTTCCGCACGGTCACATTGGTGGAGCCCTGCCTGCGGTGAACGTCGTGCACCGCCGTATCGGCGGTCTTGCCTTGCGCTTCGAGCTGCTGATCGAGCCAAGCCAATGCAGGATTGACCGCGGGATCTTGGTCGCGCAGCCGATGGACGAGTTGGACAGTAAATGCGTCCGTAAGTAGGGCGCTTTGGTAGCGAGCCAAAACCAGCGCGGCTGGTTCCGGCGGTTGGGCGTCGGTCCCAATGATCCGGTCTGCAACGCCATCAGCCTCCTGCCGCGCCAAGCGGTTCCCCATCATCTGGCTTGCGAGGCGGGCCAGGTTCTCAACGAGGACGATGCGCAGGGTGATCGAGATCGCCCATAGCTCCCCAATCGTCAGAGGCTGAACCTCCTGGTACGCGCGTATGAAACGAAACAGCATCTCCGAGTCGAAATCGCTGTCGGTGTGGGCGACGAAGGCCCATGCCAGCCCAAACACTCGTGGGTATTTTTCGAACGGTCCGGTGGCGAGCTTGGGCAGTTGACGATAGTAGCCGGAGGGTAGGTCGGATCGGATTTCTCTGATCTGCCGCTCGACCAGGTAGTAGTTGTCGATCAACCACTCTGCAGCCGGCGTAATGGCGCTACCTTGGTCGACCGCCTCCGCCATGTTGCGATAGACGCGAAGAATGGTTTGCCCATTTTCGACGAGTCGCGCAGCCAGCGGATTGCCCATCGAACGGGTTCGCGCAACGGTCTGGGCGATGGCCAAGCTTCGTGCGTGCTGTTCCATCCGCTCGGGGCCGAAGAGTTCCTCGCGGATGGGATCGTCCCGGTCCCACGGAGAGTGTCGAGGTGCGCGATTTCGCGGGTCGTAAAGGAACCGGAGCAGCTGGGGTCCTTCCCTGCGCGTGGGTGCGGCGGGGTCCAGGACTAAGCCTCGATGATCACTTTGAGCGCGTTCATATCGGCAGCGCTGGCGAAGGTCGCATAGGCGTCGAGAATTCCGGGGAGCTCGAAGTGATGGGTAAGGAGTTGATTGGGATCGAGCCGTTTCGAACCGACCGTGGGAGCAGAATCGGCGTGCTCACGGTGTCGACCAAGCGGGTGGTTCTGGTGATATTGCGGGGCTGTGGGTCGTCAAGATGCAGATCGACCGTCGGTTGGAGCGGCAAGTTGCGAACGAGAGCGATCCTCGAGCGCCTGTGGCTGGGGCCGAAATAGACGAGTGGCTTCATCGTCGGCTCCTAACGCCTGACGAGCGCGACGGCTTGTGAGTGATGGCCGCTGTCCCATCCGTGCCGCGTGCGGGTTTGTTTGGTACTAGCCTTTCGGGGCTGGCATTGGCACGTCACGTCCGTGTCCGCTGCTCCGACCTTTATCATGCGGCACATCCGGCCGCGGTGGCTGGCCTTTGTCGGCGCGTGCGGCAGCGTCGGCGTCGCGGACACGGTCCTCACCGATAGATTTTGATCCACGTTTCGAGACAGAAGTTGAACTGGTCACGGTTGGCCTTGGGGTTGGTTGGGCCACGCGGAGTGCGCCAGGCGCTGTGGATCGACAAGTTCGAGTCCTTGCCCGAGGTCGGGGCACCGAAAGCCGAGCAGCCCAGGCGCTACATAGCTAGGTGGGCTCGGCCGCCGGCAGGATGTCGGTCGCGCGTCGAACTTATGCACGAAAGCGCAGAGTTTCTTCGACGCCCCTTTGGGCCGGCAGCGAGCGATGTCGCATCAGCCGCGCAGTTTCGAGATGGAGAGTGCCCTTAAGTCGCACACCAAGGGACGATGGCTTGTTGTCGTTCATTTGGTGTCTCCTGCTGTGCAACGGACCTTAACCGGAGTGAAACGAAAAGGTTGCATCGAGACCGTCGTTTCAGCGAGACGCGAGAATCTCGCTCGTACGACAAAGAAAAGGAAAGTGCTCCCTAGATCTCTCCGGCGATGCCGACTGCAGAAGTGATCTGAGCCCCTAAAGCTCCTCCAGATTTTGGTAGAGTCCGCAACGTCAGGAAGGACGTTTCGGATGAAGCACAACCGGTTCAACGAAGAGCAGATCATCGGGATCCTGCGCGAGCAGGAAGCGGGGCTGGGGACGGCCGATGTATGCCGCAAGCACGGCATCAGCAGCGCGACGTTCTACAAGTGGAAGGCCAAGTATGGCGGGGGGCTGCAGGTGTCGGACGCCCGGCGGCTGCGCGCGCTCGAGGATGAGAACGCCAAGCTCAAGAAGCTGCTGGCCGAGGCGATGCTGGATAACGCCCCTCAAGGATGTCGCCGCAAAAAATGGTGACGCCCGCCGCCAAGCGGGAGGCGGTGGTGCATGCCTGTGCGGTGCACGGGGTGAGCCAGCGGCGGGCGTGTGAAGCACTGGCGGTCGATCGGTCGAGCGTGCGCTATCGCAGCACTCGGCCCGATGATGGTGAGCTGCGTGAAGCGATTAAGGCGGTCGCCTCGGAGCGTCGACGGTTCGGCTATCGGCGTATCCACGTGATGCTGCAGCGGCGAGGCATCGTGATGAACCTCAAGAAGCTGCGCCGGCTCTATGGCGAGGAGAAGTTGCAGGTCCGCAAGCGCGGCGGTCGCAAGCGGGCCCTGGGCACGAGGCGCCCGATGCTCGTGCCGGATCGGCCCAACCAGCGCTGGAGCCTGGACTTCGTCAGCGACGCCTTCACCGATGGCCGCCGCTTCCCGGTGCTGACGGTGGTCGACGATCACACCAGGGAGTGCCTGGCGCTGATCGCCGATACCTCACTGTCGGGTCGTCGCGTCGTGCGCGAGCTCGACGCCGTCATTGCCGGGCGCGGCCTGCCCAGGGTCATCGTCTCGGACAACGGCACCGAGTTCACCAGCATGGCGATCCTGCGCTGGTCGCAGGACCGGCAGATCGACTGGCACTACATCGCTCCCGGCAAGCCGATGCAGAACGGCTTCATCGAGAGCTTCAACGGCAGTTTCCGCGACGAGCTCCTCAACGAGGTGCTGTTCACCTCACTGCCCGAGGCGCGGGACCGCATCACCATCTGGAAGGAGGACTACAACAGCCAACGACCGCACTCCTCGTTGGGCAATCTCACACCCATCGAGTTCGCCATCAAACAGGCACTGGAACATCAGGCCGCATAGAGCCAAACATCAACCCAAGGACTCTCCTCACGACTGGAGGGAACTTGGGGCTCAGATCAGGTAGACTGCATGCGAGAGCATACAAGTTGTGTCGCGATAGCGG
>Ga0265313_10002248_pt1 | contig 16971 bp, 18 predicted proteins | sample 4123metaG_FD_203122 | JGI IMG/M metagenome (GOLD analysis project Ga0265313, IMG submission 203122) | Rhizosphere microbial communities from Carex aquatilis grown in University of Washington, Seatle, WA, United States - 4-1-23 metaG | ecosystem: Host-associated > Plants > Roots > Rhizosphere >...
TCGACCACAACCCGCTGTCCTTCATTGAAGCGCAGTAACGGTCCCGGAAACCGGTCATTGTAGAGAGTGGTCGAGACGATGTGTCCTGGCGACAGTTCGACGAGCCCGGTCGCGATGCGTAGCGTGTAATCCGCCTTCTCAGTAGTGACCTGGTCAGAGGCCCGTACGAGGCGCGGCACCGCGCCCATGAAAGGAAGCAGACCGGCATACTTGAGAAGGGTGCGGCGATTGATCGTCACGGCTTCAATCCTCCTGTAGAAATAAAGGCCCCTGTCGCGGGCCGCAGAGCAACGTCCAATAAGCGGAAGGCGACCGAGACACCAGTTCACCCCGCAGCCCGGCTCGCCTTGGGCTACGCTTGCGCTTGCCCAGCGTGACGACGGGCTGTGCAAGCACAGCTCGGGCTGCGCGTGCTTGGCCAGACGCCGGGCTTTAGGGACAGAACAATGGCGGATCGTTGTTAACCCCGCAGCTGCCAACTCGTAGGGGGCCGGACATCCCAATCTCACGTACGGCGCAAAAAAAAGCGTTCCTTGCAGACGGAACCGCTCTCACACGACCGTTGTCGAAGCGTTTCCGCTTCTTCTCGGGTTTCGTGATTACTTGGTTCGTTCGCAAGGAACTGATCGACTTCTCGTGCGAATCGTGTGCCAATCGACGACCTTTGGTAAGAAGGCTGAAATGACGCCTGAATCACATTTAACCCGCCCGAAGCCTTGCGATTCGGTGGTCTCGATACGACCACCACGACCACGCGTCAGCCAAACGCTGACCGGCTGATCAACAGTTATGACCCGATCGACGGATGTTACCCCCACCGCCAGCGCCCACCTCCTTCTTGGCCCCGCCTCGACTCGGGCTCCGCTTGCTCCTTGCGCCGACCGGCTGGACAAGCACGGATCGCGCGGGGCGGACGGTAGGGCTCGTGTATCCATTCACTACTCGGATTCAATTTCCACCCCTGCAGCTCTGTTCTTTAGACATGGCAAAGGAATCGTCCCAAAGTGGTCGCAGACACGGGACACGACCTCCTGTGCGGTGAGAATACGATCCGGCTCCAAGATCGCACGCTTCGCGGGCTCCCACCAAGTCTCGATGTTGTTCAGCCAGGGACTCTTCACGGGCAACGGGCAGAAGAGCACCTTTACGCCCCCGTCACGTTTCACCGCCCTATTATGCTCTCCCAGCCAATCCGAGACGAGTTTCGCAGAATGCCACGATGGGACATCCCAGATGACGATGAGCCGAGACTTACCTTCCGCTCGTATTTGCTCGCAGACCCAGCTCAGGAACTGGGCGGTTACGTCCCCCACGGGCCTACCCTCTACGAAACGCAACATTACCCTGTCGGTGTCCCGCCGGAGGAAGCCGTAGCAGGAGATCGCGACCGGTTCGGTGTCATCCTTAGGTCGTGAGAGCACATGTATTTTCAACGGGTCGCCAGCGGACCACGCCCGAAGGGTTGGCCGCGCAAGCCGGCTCCACCAAACTTCATCGAGGAATCCGACAACCCACTCCGGGTGCTCATCGGCGAGGCGGATATACCGATCCCTCAGGGCTTTCTTCTGGGCGTAGTGAGGGTCCGGGCTGGTCATCCACAACTCGGCGCGTCGAAACTTTACCCCCATTCGCTTCAGCGTCTGCCGGACGGTTTCATGACTGACCTTACCGTCCGCGATCCCGATTTCGGAGCAAGTGTCAGCCAGCAGCTGGAGCGTCCAGGTGCTTCTCTTCTTCCCGAAGTTGCGGGGACTCTGGCGGGCTAGCTCTTGGAGGCGAAGGCCGTCCAGACGCCGTTCATAAGTATGAGCCGATCGCTTCTTGCCGGACAGGGCGATTTCAAAACCTTCAGTTACAAGACGTCGGCGAATGTTCTCCACCGTTCGGGTACGACAAAAGCAAGCCTGCTCGATTCGCTTGTCCGTCCAGTTGGGACCAGAAGCGTCCGCCTTAAGCAAGATTTGTGCTCGCCGCACCCTACCCGCGAGTTTCCTGATTACCCCCCGCAATGTTTCGCGCTCCACCTCCGTCAGCTGAACAACATACTTCTTTTTCATGACGACGCCTAACGTCGCAGGGACCGCATTGGAAAGGCCATAGTACGCGCTTTGTCGAATTGTCCGTAACGAACCGCTCCGCCCATTGCCTCGATCGCAGTCACGGCGTCCGATTGCTTCTTCGCCCGGTTTACTTGGCTCGCCAACCATGCACAAGCGAAGTAGAGTTCCGCATCGACGATGAACATCGTGGCCAAGTTGAACTGCGCCCACCGCCGCTGCGGCGTCAGCATCGAAAGCAGCTTGGCAAGGGGCTTGGCCATGCCCATCAGCATGCCGCGCCGGCGGGAAGCGGGCAAGGGCGAGCTCAATTTCTTCTGCCGGCCAACCGCCGCAATGCCGGAATTGCAGTGAAGACTGCCACGACCAGTATCACCGCCAACCCGCTAAACAGCACTGGGATGCTAATGCGCGCCAACAAGGTCGAAGAGTTTTTCCACCTGTTGTTTCGTGGTGCCGTGGACGCGCTGATCCGCGACCTGCGTTTCCCAGTGCAAGAGAAACTCGTTCTCCTCAGCCAGGCTCGTGAAACGCCTCGCTTTCAAGGCGTTGGCTTAGCCCATCGGTCGCCTAGCCGCCATCAAGGTCCCCCTAAGCACGAGCAGGGTCGGCATAACAGTCTCCAGAGCACGGGCTATCCGAACATTCTCCAATCGCGAGTTCCCGAGCGGTGCCCGCGACGTCGTGATCAAACGACCGTCACCTCGACCACGTGGACGCCGTGCCAGCCGTAGCCGGCCGGGTTCCAGTCGATGGCGCCGTCCAGTGGCTGTGTGCGGCCCAGAGCGTCGATGGCGCGGGCAAGGATGCGGCACTTGCCCTGGGCAAGCGTAAACCGTGTGCTCCACGGATACCAGGCATAGGGACTCGATCTCGTTTTCAGCACGGTGTGCCTCCATGTTTTTCCCTCGTCGAGCGAGATTTCCACGGTCTCGATCCGCGCCGTTCCGTCGTTCCACGCTACGCCGCGGATCTCGATCTCGCCTGCCCGGAGCATTTCACCGTCGAGTGGGGCGAGGATCACGCTCTTGATCCGCATCCGCCAGTTGGCTTCGCTGTTATCGAAGTCGTAGACGAAGTCGGTGCCCGGCTCGATCGGGGTGATCGGTGTGCGGTAGCGGCGGCGCTGGTGGTGATTGAATGTCTCGCGAGGTTCGAGCCGTAACCTGCTGAGCCACTTTACGTGCATCGTGCCGTAGTAGCCGGGAGTAACCAGACGCACCGGCCCGCCGTGGACCGCCGGTATCGGCTCACCATTCATCTGAAGTGCCACGAGCGAGCGCGACAAGGCGTCGGCCAACGGAATGCTGTGTTCGAAATCGGCGGTGCCTGCCTCCGCCGGACCGTCGCGCCCTTCCGCCGTCAGGAACGCGGCTTTGGGCGCGATGCCCAGGTCGAGGCTATCCAAAAGCCTGGCGAGAGGCACGCCTCGGAATCGAAGATTGCCGACAGCTCCGTGTTGCCATGGTGAGCCCTTGACCTTCGCACTCCGTGCGAAGAGCGCTCGCCCATTGCCAGAACACTGCAGCACCATTTCGACCTCGGTCTGCTCCCGCTGTGCCAGGTCTTCGAGCACAATAGTGTGCGGGTTTTCAACCATGCCGGCGATCTCGATCGGCCATTGGCCGGCATGCACACCTTCGAGCGATCGGGTGTCGGCCAGTTCCTGGTTATTGCGGACGAAGAGCAGCGTTTTGGGCGTAAGTTCGTGGTCTCGCAGCGACGCCAATGGAGTTTCGATTTCGAGCGTCTTGGCGTTGTGGACCAGCAGAGCATGGTCCTTACCTGGCACGAGCCTCGCCGCGTCGTGAGCCGGTTCATTAGCCGCGGGGGCGGGCGAAATCCAGCCACCGGCTTCAGTGCCCAACAGCCCGGAGGCGGCGATCGCCGTGGACCGCTTGAGAAAATCGCGGCGCGAACGCGGTATAGATCGGTTTCGCATCGTTTAACCTCCGAATGTGTCAAGTATGCGTAGGAAGAGCCAATCGACGCTAGTCCAGCTCTGTCGTTCGCTCGGGCCTATGCGGGAGGCTGTGCTTGGCTTGGTTCGGTCAGCGCACGACCTCGTCAGCGAACTGAAACCCGAACAGTTCGGCGTTCTCGATCTCGATTCTCAACCTCACTGGTTGACCCGACCAGGACGAAACGTCAGTGCCATCGGTCCACTCAACCGACTGCTGCGAGTTGTCGCAAGTAAGCGGGCGGCAGTCTTCCGTGCGGCGCCGAGGTATGGCGTTCCCTCGTTCATCAAGGAGTCCGACGCGTACCATTCCTGCTGATCGCACGTGGATGTTGAGCCGGAGTTGCGTGCCGACAAACTTCAGGGGCGACGTCTGGAGGTGACCTCCCTCGGGTCCCGATGTGACGGAAACCAGCCGATCGACCAGTACAACGGCGCGGCTGTATCGTCGGTGGTTTGCAGGTTGTGTCAGTTTCCCTAGTGTCCCGTCTTCGTGCCTGAGCGGCGAACCGCTGTAGAAGAACCAAAGTTCGTCGCCCACGGCGAGGCAACCTTGGGCCATGTACAACGATCCGCTGTCAAAATCGCCTGGCTTGCCCAGTGGAATAAACGCTGTTTGCCGCTCGGGCCAGATCCAATTGATTCCGTCACGGCTCATGGCCAGACGAATATCGAGTGTGTCGGGCCCGTGCTGATAGAGGCTCGGGCACATGAGATAAACTCCCTTCGTGCCCGGTAGCCGCATGCAGGCCGGGTTATAGAGATCGCTGTCGGGCGGATCGGTTTCCTCGGTCTGCGCGACCAACGTGAGCGGATCGAACTTGCCAAACCGGTCGCTAATCGCCCTCCCGATGGCGCGCCCACGGCCGCCGACTCGTCCATAAAGAACATAACGACGCAGTTGTTCGTCCCAAAATGCGGAATACTGGCTGTCGGCAAACGTGTGGCAGATTGGATCGGCCAAGCGTGTCCACACGAGGCCATCGGGGGAGCTCATCCCTGCGATCCAGTACGGCTTCTCGCCCACGTTGCGGAACAGTCCCTGGGAGACGGCCTTGAACCGGGCTTCGGGCGGTCCGGTGGGATCGAGGAAAACACCGGTGCCGTGGACGCGTGAGCGAGCGCCCGCAGTCCCGATTTGTCGGAACAGGATGTTGTTCTCCTTGCTGCCGCAATACTCGACGAGGCCCAGCCTGGGTTTGATCCAATGAATACCGTCGGTGGATTCGGCATAGCAGAACGATGTATCGTCAGAGGAATCCCAGCCGGCAACGTCATAACACTCGTACCACATCCGAAACTTTCCGCCTTGCTCCAACACGCTGAACCAATTCAGCGAGGCACTTTCCCAGGGATGTTCGGGAACCAGGATTCGTTCGCCCGTCTTACGTGCGGGATGGAGTTTGAAGCGGACGCCGGCGGACTCAGCGAGAAAAGCGTTGTCAAAGAGGAGAACCTTGTCCGAGCCGATGTCATGCACGAGTTGCGCGGATCGGCTGGGTTGCGCCATGTTGGCGACGATCACCAGGACCAGCGACAGGAGCGAGAACTGCGCCCACCGCCGCTTCGGCGTCGGCACGGAAAGCAACTTGGCAAGGGGCTCGGCCATGCCATCAGCATCCCGCGCGGACGGGTGAAGGGCAAGAGCGAGTGGCCTGCCCCGGCTGCGACCAGTTACTGCTGTACCGCGTGGTGTCGCTGATTGCTTATTGCTCGTGGGGTACGGGGGCCAAGATTCGCGACGCGTGGACCTGGTCGTGATGTACGGCGTTGTGGGCGACGATGCTTTCAGCCGGCGGTTCGATAGTGAGCGGCCGGCCTGTATTCGGATTCGGTTCGTAGAAGGGAGCGCCGCTGCTAGCCAGCGTTACGCGGATGCGGTGACCGCGATTGAATACCTGACTCAGCCAGCCCACTTCGATCGACAGCGGATACACCTTGCCGGGCGTCATCATTACCTCCTGATCGTATCCTTCGCGGTAACGCGCGCGGCGGATCATGTCGATAATCAAGATCGAGCGGCCGTCAGGATAGACATCGCTCACGCGGACAATGTAGTCGGCGTCGGGGGCGCTGGAAGAGACGAACAACTCGGCCCGCACCAGTCCGGTCCATTCCACCGGTTCGGCGAGCGGCTCGCTGGTGAAGGTGCGGACCTCGGGCTGTGCCTCAAATGGCCGGGCGTCCGCCGCGCCGGGAAACGCTGCGCCAGGGATGCTCATCGGGTGCATCGGATCGGAAAGCCACGAGGTTCTGGCCTCGGGGCTGGCGTCGGCGACCGCCGACGGTGTTTGCACCAACTTCCCCCCGCTGTACAGGTAATAGGCCGTGGGCTCGGTTCGGATCGGCCAAACCTCGGCCGTGCGCCACTCGTTGCCTGGCGCATCGGGCTCGCCCACGGCGCCCATCACGTAATAGCGAACAGTTGGCTCGCCTTCGACACCATTGTCGATGTCTTTGAGATAGTGATCGAACCAACGGAGCATGTGGGTTTCCGTCGCAAATTTGGCGTTTACTGGGTACTCAAGCTCGCCGGCTCGATTGGTCTCTTTGAAGCGGCCATGGAGCCAGGGACCAAGGAGCAATTGTTGTCGGCCACGGCCGCGGGGCCCGCCGTGGTGCTGTCGGCCGACGAAACTTTGGACCGAGCCGGTGCACATGTAGTCGTACCAGCTTCCGATGGTGAAACAGGGTACGTCCATCCTGCCGAAGAACCGTGTGCAGTCTTCGTCAGCCCAGTAGTTGTCGTAGGTTGGGTGGGCGAACCAGTCTTCCATGAGCTTGCGATTGTCGTCCGGATTGCGGCAAACAGCGGCCATCGTTTTGAACCGCTCGGGCTTGGTTGCCCCGCCGATGCGGTAGCCCTCGTGAAACAGGCTCAAGCCAGTGTCGATCATGTACTGACAAGTCAGGTGCGGTGGGCTGGCGACGGCCAAGAAGTTCTGGGCGAAGCCGGCCTGCGAACTGCCGAACGTGCCCACTCTGCCGGTACTCCAGGGCTGTGACGCCAGCCATTCCACCGTGTCAAAGCCATCCTGACTTTGGCCCCAACCCAATGCCCGGTATCCGACCCATGTTCCCTCTGAAAGGTGCGTGCCGCGGAAGTTCTCCGCGGCCACGACATAACCGCTCTGGGCTAACTTGGCGAATCCCTTGCGAGTGTTCGGGTCACGCAGGTTTGCGTAGCGTTGCTCGTAGAGCACGGGCCAGGTGCCCTCGCCTGGTGGAAAATAGAGATAGGCCGAGAGCTTTACCCCGTCGCGCATGGGAATCATCACGTGCTGCTCCTCCACTCCACCCAGATCGACGGCTTCGTCAGCCGCAATGGCCGGGGTCGGAGAAGCGACGAGCAACAGCAGCAAAGCAATCGGACGTAGCGTCATGGTCCATCAGCGTAAGCGAGGAGGAAAACCAGCAGGTATCGCAAGTCATGGTAATCCGGAGAAGCAGAACTCGCCAGAACGCCGGATCGAGAGGAAGAAGTTGCGTCGGCGGACTCGTGAACCACGCAGCCCATCGGCAAGTCCAGCCCCGCGCTCCAACTCGGCTCAGGCTCCGCTTGCCACTTGCTCCTGGCGACGACGGGCTGGGCAATCATCAAGACCCCTGGCTACTGGAGCGCGCAGCAGATGCGCGGCTCGACTAAACCAATGAACGACCGCCAGAATTGCCGGCACCGGTTTCGCCAATTGCGCAACTGTTGCGCGGCCCCATCTCGGGCCCGGCACGTCCGGGTGGCTCGTAATGGTTGGCCCACGCGTGGAAATCCGGCTCAAGACAGAGCGGAATCCCCAATGTGGCCCAGAAGTCTGCTTGGCCCTCGCCGACGCAATTCGAGGGCTAGTTGGCCATTTTACGAAGGGCTTCCGCCCTAAAATCGGCCGGACGTTCGGTGTAGGCCAGCCGCCGGGCTTCGTTCAGCCGTCGTCGTCGGTCGAATCATCCAGCGCGCCGCCTTACCCCCGCCCATTCCGCTTTTTTGCTATCCACAAGGACCCTAATTATCCACAAGGACCCTAATCGGCCTTTCGCCGTAGAAGTGACAGTTCTTTCCAGTCTTTGACAACGAGCCGTAGGTAATCTACGTCAATGAAGATGTTTCCACACTTGCAGCCGACGCTGTCGTCTGGCTGCGATGGAATCATCTCGCCGCATTTTCTACAGCGAAAAAAGATGTTTTTTGCTCGTAGCACATCCCGCTCGTCGTGAATTACTTTCACAATTGGTTCGTAAGAAGTCATTAAATCTCTCTCAAAAATCCATCTCGAATCAGATCGATGGCTGTGGCAGATGATCCTGGGATTCATCAGCGGTCTTACTGCTCGCCGTCTCTACCTGCGGCGCGAACGAGCCATGCGGCAGAGTTAGGCACGGCTAGCTCGCTGATTCAACTCTTGGCAATTTGGGCCACTTCTGCCGCCAGCTCACTCCAGGGCCCAGGCTCGACTCGGGCTCCGCTTGCCGCTGGCTCCTGGCGACGACGGGCTGGGCAATCATCAAGACCCCTCCAGACCCTGCCACTCGCCGCTTGGCCAAACAAAGCTTGGCTCGTGGTACCGGGGCTGGTTGGGGGCGACGTTCTGGTGTAGACGCGCGCCCATCCGTATCGCTACACTCCGCCGCCGTTGCCGCTTGTTCCTCGCGCGCCTCACCACCCCACGAAGCTCGCCGGGCTCTGCGAGGGCAGCGGTCCGTATGGACGTAACGTCTGGCTGTTGACGCGGCACCCCAACGGCGCCAAGTGGGGTCGCTGATAGCCAGGATTTTCTAACACGAATGATAACGGAATGCAATTTCGCCTGAAATCGCTATTCATTGTCGTCTTGCTCGTAGCTATGGGCTGCGGCGTACTGGTAGCGCTGCCCGATTGGCTGAGTTGCGTCGTCCTGAGCGTAGTGGTTTTGGCGTCGCCAGCCGCGATCATCACGGCGATCGTGTACGGCCGCCGCGCGGTCCGCGCATTCGCAATTGGTTGCCTGGCGTCCGGCGGCTGGGTCCTGTGGGCGGCACCATACTACGTCGCCCAAGTCACTCTTGAGGGTTACGACGAAATCCTGAACATCGAGCCGGAAGCGGCGACGACCGTCAAGATAATCTTCGTAGTATTCTACGGCGTCCTGTTTCTTGCAGGTCTGGTCGGCGTTGGTGTTCGCAGGCTGTTGTACCAGGGCTGCAACGGCATCCGTCCGCCGCGCGATTGCTGCTAAGGTTTCCGGGTCAAGTCAGCACGACCGAAACCGTCGTTTGATCGCCAGTCGGGAGGTACAATGGCGACATGTCGAGCCTCCGCCTTCAATTCCGCTTGAGCACCTTGCTCTGGATCACGCTGGCCGTGGGTTGCTGGTTCGGAGGAATGGCCGTCGAGCGGTGGCAGGTCAGCGAGGAACGCCTGGAGCATGAATTAGAAAAACACTTCAAGGGAGTGGTCCTGCCCTAAATCGCCATGCCCCGCCCACAATTCCGCTTGCGCTCGTTGTTCATCCTCACGGCAATTGTGGCCGTGGGGGCCTGGGTATGGCGGTCCAAGGTGCCCGATGGCCAGATTATTCGGTCCAACCGAAAGTCGGGCGCAGTCTGGATCAACATCGGTCAGGCCGATGGCCTGCGTCGCCACGTGACATTCGGCGTCGTGGGCGCCGACAAACCCGTGCGCAGATACACGCCGACCAAGGCCCACATCGAAGTCGTCAAGTTACTGGGGCCACATTTCGCCGAATGCCGAATTCTCGACGACGAGATCACTGATCCACTGGTGCCGGGTGACAAGATCGTTGCTCCACCCTGACACCGCGGGCGCAGCGAGGGCTTCGACGACGACATGGTGCCGGTGCCACCTGACGGCGTGGACGGGACTGTCCCCCGCAAGATGTCAGGTGTCGTCAAGAAGCGCAAGCTCACTCAACGCTCGGACAGCGCGCAATAGTCCGCTTGCACATTCCCAGCCCACCGCGGCCCAGCTCGGCTCGGGCTCCGCTTGCTACTCGGGCCGACGGCCTGGGCATGCTCGCACAGCTGTTGAACCTGGCTCGAACTTAGCCACGCGTGACCAATTTGAATTAGACGCGCCACTCGCGCGTGGCCTGGGAATGAAGGGGCTGTCGCCCAAAGTTGCTATTTTTGCGCTGCCAGCGTTCTCGCTTGCAAGAGCATCTGGTCCAACCTGCCGTGGGCCACAATCTTGCCCTGCTGGTTGACAACGAATGCGTGTGGAAGTTCGCGCACCGCAAACTTCTCGAATAACTGCCCCCAATGGCCATCGCCCCCCTGAGTTGGAACGTCGAGGCAAATCGGATAATCGAGCCCAAGCTCCTTCGCCAGGTCTTCGACGTCCTGTTTCTGGCTGCCGGCGGTGTGAACGCCGATAAGCACGATTCCCGAATTGGCAAGCTCTTGGTCAACCTTCGCGAGCTTCTGCAAATCGCCGCGACAAGGACCGCACCACTCAGCCCAGAAGTCGATGAGAAGCACTTTGCCGGTAAGCGAGTCCGTGCTGAGTGGCAGGCTGTTGAGCCATGTCGCCGAGGGGATTTCGGGTAGCGGTTTGCCGACGAGTGCGTCCATGGCGGCTTGCTGCTGCTTGCGTTCCTCTTCGCTCACCCGCGCGGTCTCAGCCATCACCCGGAACTTGTCGTCGTCAACAACCGGAGGCCCGTCCACCTTCTGCCGAAACTGACCGATATGATTTCCGGATTCGTCGATTACTGAAACGGTCGTCCCGGAAGGCACGGAGAGCGTAAAGAGCTTGTCAGGGACTTGTGGCTCCAGGCTGAGCGTTTCCACGTGGCGATCGCGGCGCCATTTCGCCACGATTTGCCCGGCTCCGATTCCGTCGCGGCCCCAGTTGTCATGAGCTAGATGCACGACATGAAATGGAAACCAGAGGCCCGGCGAGACTTCACGCAAATCATCGACATAGGCCACGCCTGTCGGCAGCCGTTCGCTCCAAGAAAGATCGCAGTACTCGTAGCGCACGGGCAGGTAATTGCGGTCCTTGGCCAACCACAAAAAGACGAAGCTCCTGGAAGGCTCCGTCATTTGCCCTGCCATAAAACCGAGCCGTAGTTTATCGCACGACAGACCCTGCACCATTTCTTCGCCAACGAGCTCGACAAGATAACGATACTTGTCAGTCTCGTCCCAGAATTCGGCCGTGAGCAGATCGCTCAGCAGGCGAATGCGCATGCGCGAATCGTCGAAGAGCGCCGTGTGCGGTCGAAACGCGGCCAGGCCCTTGGTTCCACCCTTTCGCAGGCTCACCCAACTTGGTTGCGACGGCAATTTGTCCTTGTTGGTGTTCCAATGCAAAGAACGCGACCAGCTCCCATCCCAGCCTGCCTTTTCGGCCTGAATCGAATCGCCCATGGCAACGGTGTGCGATTTCTCGTGTCGCTCCACAAAAAGTTTACCCGGCAGAGAGACGGTTCGCTCGCTTTCGTCCGCCGATAGCCATACACCCGGCATGCCGATGGCCTCTGCGCCGAATGTCCGATACGTCTGCGTGACGGTCACATCATAACGCTCATACCTCGCTTCTTGGCGACGCAATTCGGCAACAAGGAGATCAATGTTTGCCCGATCGCCCGCGGGTAGCTTCGCCGATTTGACCGCCGAGCCTTCGAGGTAACCGTCGCGATCAATTTTGTAGACCGGTAGGTTCTCCGACAGTTCGATGTCGTGGAACTGTGCCGCGGGATGTTGAGGGTGCGCAATGGCCTTTTCGACCGTCAGCGATTCACTCCAGCGGATTTCGCCTTCGGCGTTTCCCGCGCCACGGCGGGCAAAGCGCGAAACCTTGACCACCTTTGGCAGCCAAAGTCCGTTAGACGGCTCGAACCAATCGGTAACGCGCGTCTCGCTGCTCGCCGGTGCCGTCTCGTCGTCGCCGTAGTACGTTGCCGCCTTCGCGCAGAGATAGTTTCTGGCCGTCGCCAGCCAGATTCTGGACGTGCTTGGTCGATCCGTCGTGCGATGCCAGAGGCGGCATTTCAATCGTACACAATTCAGGTTATCGACCACTTCTTCTCCTTCTCCGTCGAGAGAGACTTCGAGCTTGGCGATTTCGAACACTCTGCCGCGTTCAGACGGAGACTGAAATGCATTGCGATGTTTCTTGATAGTGTCGGACCCTTGCAAGTAGACGCTGAGCGGAAGATTGAACTGCAACGAGTATATGCCCCATGTGTGCGGCGGGCTCATATGCGGCGGTTCATGCCGGCCATCGAAAAGGTTGACACAGTTTCCGTGAAACAGCGCGCGTGTAGTTTCGCCGTCGAAGGCCGCTGTTTCTTCGATCACGATCATTTCATCCGATACGAGGGTTTTCACCGCGCGCCGGTTGAAAAAGAACAATTCGCCTTGGTAGATCGCGTGCTGAATCTCCTCGCTACGGCGCACGTTGGACCGCTGATTTGGATCGGCCGATTTCGACTCATCGAGCCAGACGATTTGGAGGGTGGTCTCCAGGTCCCGATAGCGATCCTCTTCCTTCGCCACGCGTTCAATGATCGAGCTGAGCTGAGCATCCTGGTTTGAAGCGTGCGCCTCCGCAGGTTCGGCTGCGACGGCTATTTGGGGGTTCTCCATCTGCGCCGTTGCACTGCACGCCAACAAAATGATTGCCAATGGCATTGCATGAGAATAATGTCCTTTCATGAGTCGATTCTCCATCAAATGCGACGAGCTTTGGCGCCTCGGTGAAATGCTTGCCCTCGCGCGAATTAGACCAGAACGGGAGCCCGGCGCAAAGTAATCAGCATTGCGCGCCGGCGAACGGCCGGCAAGTGCTGGGCCCCTGGTGGTTCCTGCGATGCGATGCCGGCGGATGGTACAATTTGCCGATGGCTTTCCCCAGGCCCCAGTTCGGCATTTCGACGTTGCTCTGGATCACGCTGGCCGTGGCGTGCCTGGTCGGGCCACTGATCGTGCGTGGCATCGTCGCCGGTGACCGATCCCTGATCGAAGCCGCGGAGATCGGAATGGCCATCATTCTGAGCCCGTTCATTGTGCTTTGGGTTTCTACTGCGATGTCTGGCAGGCCCCATCGCGGCCATCAACGCACCTTTGGGACACCACCCACATTTCTGCGTGCAATGCGCGCCGATTTCCTAAGACTTGTTCCTTCCCCACGGCCGGACGGTGCTATGTGAGTAGTGGTGCGAATGTCGATGGAGCAGGAGTTTTTGCCGCGGGCGGTCGCGCGGTTTCACGGCCGCCGCCGGAGAGGATTTGCCAAAGGCGTGCGGCAAACGTCGGCGGCGCGCGCCGGCGCCTAGGAATGTCCCGCACGTTCCCGCCCGCGACGAGTTGGGCGGCACCATGACGGCGCGGGCTTGCCAATCGCCAACCAAAACCTGCGATAACCCTAAATGGCCGGCGCGACGCGTACCGTCGCGCCTCTCCGCCATCACCATCGTGCGGTGCCAACATCGTTCGTCGCTGTTTCTGGGATGGGGCGGACGATCTCTTTTGGTTCAGCGTCGTTTTTGCGTCGCAACTTCGTCCTTCGAATTGATCGAGCGTGCTCTATCCACGGCAAACCAAGGGGTTGCGGCACGTTTCTTGACGCCGCAACCCCCGCCAGCGCGATCGTCAGAGGGTGATCGAACGGCTCTGGAAGTTCATTCAACGCCGCGCGATCTACGGACGATATCATCCGACCTTCGCCGAATTCCGAGCCGCCGTCGAAGAAACGATCGACTCCTTGAGTAGTCAGCGTTGCAGAACACGCAGGTTCTTCCTTGTTGTGGCACTCCCAGCCGATCAAGCGTTCATCGCCGAAAGTCGAGGCTTGCCGCCATCAGGTGAAAGGGGGAGAATCACGGCAGCGAGGTTTCGCCGCGTGATCCCAGCAAAATGGAAAATCGGAGTCTTGGTTGCCTGCCACGCGCTTGCGACTCCCGCCGTGGCATGGTTATCGGTGGGGAGCCATTGGCCAAGTTGGTCATCGTTCGCCCTCACCGTGGTGCAAGAGGCGCAGATCACCTTGCTGGCGATCTGGCTGGTGCTTGGAACGGCCAAAATTCACTGGCGAATTCTTTCCGTCGTGCTTGGCCTTGGCGCCGAATCGGTGATCGACTTTTGTTGGCTATGGAGCGGCTATGGCTTGCAGGTCACCGGCCTGGCTGGCGCTTACCTCGTCGGCTACTGCTCGGAAATGCTCGCCGCCTCCATCGCCCTGACCTGCATCCGCAGCCGTTTTCAACTACGTCAAGTTGATCCCGATTCGTCGAATGCGCCAGCCTTTCAGTTTTCGATTCAACACTTGATGCTGCTCACGTTCGTGGTTTCCGTGCTCCTTGGGCTGGCAAGGTTCATCCGCTTCCGGTCGTTTGATTACACGCAAACAAGCCCTTTCACGCTCGAAAATCTGACGGCCTTGACGGAGGATGCCGTTCCCGCCGCACTCATCACCTCGGTGGTCGTGTGGGCCACATTGGCACCCGGTCGGCCGCACCTCCGTATCGCTTTGGCGATCATGTTCGCCGGTTGCATGGGCATGTGGCGGTCGTACAGCGAAGTCAGCGGTCATTGGCAGGCGAGCATCGCACCAGTTCAGGCGACCATCGCCATCGCCTCGCTGCTCGTCATCAGGTCGGCTGGTTGGCGGCTTGTGACTCGGCAAGCGGCGAGTGACCCATGATTGCATCGCCATCAACCCAACTTCAAGTGGGTGTCGGCCTGTGGCGGTCAGTTCACGATGCCTAATGTGGGAAGGACAATTGTCCAAAGGATCAGAAACCATGCCAAGACTAACAGCGGGGACCACCGCAGAAAATAGGACTCCCGAGCCATTTCAACAGGCCTAACGCCACGCCGACTGCGGCAGTCACCAGAAAAACCGACCGGAGCCGAAATTGAAACGGCTTCCCGTCGATGGGCGTCGTAGTTTCTGGGCTCGCCATCCGCTCATTCTGGCGGCCTCTTTGGTCGGAGGTCAAGGAACGTTGGCCCGACGATGATCGAGATGGCGATCAGTGAATGAACGGCGCAAAGAAAAGGGAAACGAAGGCAGCCAAGAGGAGCAGGAACCAAGCCCAAGCCATATACCAACCGGCCTTGCCTTTGAGCATAATGGCGACCAGCGCCGCAAATGGAGTGGTAAAGAACACGACCGTCAAGAAGTTCCCGGGGGCCGAGCCACTTCAACACGCCAAGTGCGATGGCAATCGCCGAAGTCACCAGAAAAAGTGACCGCAGCCCGAATTGGATCGGCTTCGGGGCTGGATCTGGGCGAGTCATGCGCTCGATTTCGCCGCCAATTCCGCAAGAATGATGATGGCATCGACGATCACGAACCAGATCAATGCCAGAAGCCAGGCCCACCGTAGGAATCGGGATTGCCGCTTCGACTCTGCGTCCGCTGCAAGTCCTCCCCCAAACCATGCACCGACGCTCGCAGCGACTATGACGCCGAAAAAGGAAAGGTTGAACTCGCTCAAATACATTATGAGGACTGCCGCAGAAGGTCCGGCGATGAGCACGCCTCGCAAAGCGGTTCCGTCGCTCTTGAGCAGAACGGCGATGACCGCCGAACATTGCACGGCCACAATCACGAATAAAAAGAAACCGAAGGGGCTGAGCCAGTGCAACAAACCAAGGGTCACCGCAATCGCCGAGGTCGCAAGAAAAATCGACCGCAGCCCAAATTGAAACGGCTTCGTGGTCTCGGGGCTCACCATGCCAACATTGTCGCCGCCCTGCTGGATCAAGGTCAAGTTTCGTCTTCGATCTTGAAGCAGGGCTCAATACGTGAAGATCAGCCACGGGAACAAGAGCAGGAAGGCGATTCCGAAAACCGAAGCGACCAGGAACCAAATCAGGGCCAACCGTCTCTGCTTTTTGGCAAGTACGGCGATGACCGTCGCAAATGGGCCAGTGGCGGGCTGAAATGGATGGCGTCGAGGATCGCCAGATGGCCACGAGAAAGGACGAGTCACGGTGCAAAGATTTGACACTTCGGCAACGCTTCCCGTAGTTTCGCCACTCCATTATACGTGACTTGGGTGCCAGTCAGATCAACGGATTGCAGCTTCGTCAACCCGTGCATGTGAGCCAGTCCGGCGTCTGTGAGTTGAGTGTGAGCGAGTGAAAGGTGTTGCAGCCCCGTCAGTTCTTGCAGATTTGCCAGCCCGGCGTCGGTGACTTGCAGGCCGTAGAGAGAAAGCCATTCCAACTCAGTCAGCCCGTGCAATTGCGCTAGCCCAGCGTCGGTGACGTGAGTGCCAGCGACAAAAACGCCTCGCAGTCCCGTTATCCCGTGTAGATGCACCAGCCCGGCGTCCGTGACTTGAGTGCCATTGAGAAAAAGTGATTGAAGGCCCGTCAGTCCATGCAATTGCGGCAGTCCAGCGTCCGTGACTTGAGTGTCATCGAGATTAAGCCATCGTAGTCCCTTCAGCCCTTGTAGGTGTGCAAGCCCGGCGTCCGTAACCTGAGTACCACGGAGATTAAGCTCGTGCAGCCCCGTCAGCCCTTGCAGGTGTGCCAGCCCAGCGCCCAACGCTTGAGGTTCGATATAAAGCTTTTGCAGCCCCGTCAGCCCTTCCAGGTGCGCTAGCCCAGCGCCTGTGACCTGAGTGCGAACGAGATTAAGCTCTCGCAGCCCCATCAGTCCGTGCAGATGCACTAGCCCAACGTCTGTAACTTGAGTGCCGCAGAGAGAAAGCTCTTCGAGCGCCGTCAGCCCTTGAAGGTGGGCTAGCCCAGCGTCTGTAATGTTAGTGCCGAAGAGATCAAGCTCTTGCAGCCCCGTCAACCCGTGCAGGTGCGCCAGTTCAGCGTCCGTGGCTTGGGTGCTGTTGAGATTAACTTCTCGCACTACATCAAAGTAGTCCCGTGGCAGCCAGCGTAGCAGGAATGGCTCCTGATCGGGCTCCTCGTATTCGACCCTTCCGCCGAGTGACTCAATGGCGGCCACGGCCCGGCGCTGCCTCTCGGCTGGCACAACGATCAGGC